>Ga0070678_100000843_pt1 | contig 15588 bp, 13 predicted proteins | sample KBSM73metaG_FD_65647 | JGI IMG/M metagenome (GOLD analysis project Ga0070678, IMG submission 65647) | Miscanthus rhizosphere microbial communities from Kellogg Biological Station, Michigan, USA - KBS M7-3 metaG | ecosystem: Host-associated > Plants > Roots > Rhizosphere > Soil ...
CCCATGCGGCGTTGTCTGCAGCGTCAATGACAAGAACCAGTTCGGCGCCCACTTCCTGTAGGGCATCTGCGGCGGCCTGCAAGCGGCGCTCGAACTCGAGCCAAAGATCAGAAACGCTTTTCGGCGGAACGATTAGCAGCGGTAGCCGACAGTTCACCGCGAGCTCGTTGCAGAGCTGAACAAGTGCTCGCTCGGGAAGGTGACGCGAGCGAGCGGGCCGGAGGTAGTGCCCACCGGCAAAGCAATCGAGAGCAACCACGACCGACCCCTCTGGCAGCTGGCTCTCAAGATGAAGAGCCGTCGTCGTCTTACCGACTCCCGCGTTCCCGTGGGCGATAAGGCGCCGGTCAGAAGAGGCTTTGAGGGCCTTGACCACCCGGTCTGGATCAGGGGTCTCAACGATTTCAGTTGGTTTCGTTCGGAATACGGCAGGCGCAGGAAAGAGGTGCTCGCGGTCGTGGGCGCCGAGGGCTGCGAGAACGTCCTCTACCCCGATTGGCTCGCCCTCCGGGAGGCCCGCACGCCGCACGAAGTCGTAAAGGGCTCTGGAATGATGGGCAAGGTCCGCCTTTACGTGGACTCCAAGTGCCGCCGTGATGTCAAGCTCTTGCTTCGCTCGTGATCCTTCGCTTCCGCGTAGTTCCAGCACACGCAGGAAGTCGGTGAAGTCATGGCTTTGTAGCCCGCTGGCTGTGCGAAGACGATTCAGGTCATCGTGGTGCTTGACGGGAAGTCCCTCAAGTAGCGATGCCGTAGAAGTTCGGTCTGGATTCCGATCCAGCTCAGACTTTGCCGCACCCAGCGCGTCGCCAAGCCGTTGGCCGATAGGTCTGTTGGTGATTAGCTGGATCCGAAGTACTGACAGAACACGCTGGCGTGGCTGATCGAGAGCGAGCGCGCTGTATATGTCCGCGAGTCGACGCACGGTGCTCGCTTTTCGCGAGCCCTTGTCCGTTAGGCGAGCGGCGGTCCAGGTTCTGGATGGATTGCGGTGGCTGTACTTCAGCTGGGAGACCGTCACGCGTTTCGCGGTGGCCATGTCCCGACCTCCGTAGTACTCCGTTAAGTCAACCCCGAGTAGAAGTGCAGGGTCAGTGCCGACTGGCTCCGAGGGGTGAAGGTCCTCCATGACCACCCACTCCAGGTCGGAACGAGGATCTAGGAGGCCAAGAACTCGCCGTGCGGCCCAAAGGACGTGAAAATCGTCGCCCGCGCTCGACTCTCGGGCTCCCGGTATTTGACGTTTTGCTGCCGTCGGCACGACGGCATTCTGTCTATTTCGAAGGACGGGTCGTGTGCTACTCGAGCACCATGGCTTTACTGAAAGATGTTCGTGAGCTTCTTAACGTCATCGGGGCGCGGCTTCGAATGCAAGTAGCGCTCCGTCGTGGTCAGTTTCGAGTGGCCCATCATGTCCTTGACGGCGACGAGGTCGAATTGTTGTATTGCCAGGCTGCCGAAGGTGTGTCGCAGATCGTGGAAGCGGCGCACGCGGACGCCGGCCTGTTCCTGGGCGCGGATGAAGCGGCTGCGGACTGCGGAACGATCAAGGGGTGCGCCGTCCGGTCGACAGAAGACATAGTCGGTGTGGCTCGTGAATCTCGGCCGCTCCCGCAGTCCTTGTAATTCCGTGGCTGCCTGCTCAGCGAGAGGAATGGTGCGGGGGCACCTCGACTTGGTGCTCGACTCCTCGCCAGCGGACATCGCGCGGGAGACGATCAGGGCTCCGGCCCTGAGGTCGACGTCTGACCAGCGAAGGGCGAGGAGCTCACCCAGCCGCAACCCCGTGCAGGCGGCGACGATGAAGAGCGCGGCGTCCTGATTGTTGATGCGCTGCCACTCGGCGTTCGTCTCGTCTGAGTAGCCGTAGGCGGGGCGAGTGCGGTGAAGGCTCGAGCGGGCGGCCTCGGCGATCGCTTTCAGTTCGTCTGGCTCGAAAGTCTCGATCGGGCGGGCGCCTTCTTCGGGACGCTTCCTGGTCCCGGCGACCGGGTTGTCGGGCAGGGCGAAGACGTCGTTGCGCCCGGCGTGCTCGAAGATCGAGTGGAGCAGCTGGCGGTGGATGTTGACCGTGCGAGCGCTGACGTCCTCCCGGTCGATGCCGGCAAGGAAGCGCTGGATGTCCTGGGTCGTGATCGAGCGGAGCTTGCGGCCGGCGAACTCCCGCATGATCCGCGCTCCTCGCTGACCTCGCTCCCGGGACGCGGAGGGGCGAGGAGATTCCGGTAGCCCGCCAGGGTCGAGGGCTTGGCCCGCTTCTCGAATTCGAGGTGTGCGAACCAGGCCTCGACGGCGTCCTCGAAGCGCGCCTCCGTTTTGTCGGCGCGATCTGCTGCTCGGCTTCGACCTCGGCGATCACCCTGGCCATCTCGCGGTAGGCAGCTCGCTCATCCAGGTAGCCGCACACCTTTCTTTACGGCTCTAGAAGCCGCTTCGCGCGGCTACGGCCTTAGGTCGAGCTCGACGGTCTCGCCGCTGACGCTGATCCGAAGGAGGCGGGCGTCGGGTGGAGGCGCCGGGGCAAAGCCGAGGCTCGAGTGGGAGACCCCTACTCCGCCACCCCATCCGCCGCCGCCGCTCTCGAAGTACTCGGTGCCGACGTCGTCGTTGACGCTGATCTCGGGTTTCTCCTCAAGGTGCAGGGCGAAGAATTCCTCGGCCTCCATCTCGGGCTCGAAGGTCGGCGGCTCCTTGTCGTAGGTGTGCTCGACATAGAAGCCGTCCTCGTAGAGGAGGACCGCGAGGACCCGCACGGCGGCATCAGGCTGCGGCGGCGCGGCGACGGCGCGGACGAACCGCGTGGCGGTGAACTGTTCCAGTCGCGCGCGGTCGGCCTCCCACCCGGCCTGGCGACGCTCGAGGTCGAGGCGCTCCTCGTCGCTCAGATCCTCTGGGTCGACCATCACGGCCGTGACCGATCCGCCGCCTCCGCCGTCGTACAAGGTTCCATCGAGCATCAGGCGCCAGCTGGTGAAACTGTTCTCCCGGAAGCGTGCGACAAGGGAGATGCGGTCGGGCCGGAGGAGCGCGACCTCCACCACCGGACGAATTGGGTCGGGCGAGGTCGCGCCGCCAGTCAGCTCCTCGGCGAGGGCTGTGGCACGCTCGGCTAGCTCGGCCTCCTCGCCGAAGTCCCCGCGTAGCCGCGCCTCGCCGAGCAGCCGGAGTGCCACCCGCAGCAGCAGGATGCTCGCCGCTTCTTGCGCGGCGTGATCGTCGTCGAAATACGGGGGGTTCACGAGGCCTCGAGGTCGATCGCGACGGTTGCCGACTCGAAGACGACGCGGACGGTGCTCGCGGCGACCGGGATCGCGGGTGCGTAGCTCACCCGTGCGCGCAGCGGCGAGCTGTTCATGTCGACCTCGTCGATCTCGCCGACCTTGAACTCGGTGCCGAGGCCGTCGTCGATCTCCATCCGCGGAAACATCGCCTCCATATGCGGTTCGGCGAAGGGGTCGTCGGGATCCTCAGGGTCGAGCACCTCCTCCGGCGGGCGCGGCACCAGGTAGTTGACCATCACACCGGTGTCGTAGAGGGCGAGGTAGGCCACGACCGGACAGCTCGGGTCTTGGCCCGGCGGTGCGGCGACGGCGCGGACAAAGTTGCCGGTGCGAAAGCGCTCGTGGCTCTCCACCCGCTGTTGCTCGTACTCCTGCTCTCTTTCCTCCTGCTCGCGGGCACGCCGTTCGTGCGCCTCGCGGTCCGCCCGCGCCTGGTCGCTCAGCTCGGAGTTGGGGACGCCGAAGCCTTCGATCTCCTCGAACTCCCCGACCCGTCCGTCAGGATGGAGGACGACGGCGACGGAGCTGAGATCCCAAGGGTGTTCCCGGCGAACCCGCAGGGCGTCGTCGCCCGCGGGGGAGAGCCAGGTGGTGAACTCGCCGTCGTAGCGCGGCAGCGACTCGCCGTCCTCGTAGGCGAAGCGCCGCTGTTCACTCGGCCTGCCTTCGGCGAGCCGCGCGATCAGAACCTCGATGCCGGCGCGGTCCTGGGGGAACTCGGTGGCGGTACCGAGCGCGGCAAGCGGTCGCAACGCCATCTCGAGCAGTTCACGGCGGTCGACCTGATCGGACACTGGGCACATTCTGGTTGCTCCGTACCTCTGCCGCGTTTGCGGCTTTCGCGACGACGAGGACCGTCGCGCGATCCGGGGGTCGCGGGTTCAACCTGCCGGCTCGACGGAATGCAAGTCGAGACCAGCGGCGGCACCGTGATTGACGAGCGTGAACTCACGCCGGATAGGACCGTCGGGGAAGTGGCAGCGGAGAATCAGCTCGACCCGGTATGAGCCCGCGGGCAGGAGCTTGACGGCCTCGGCGTTCTGTGTCCTGATGACGAAGCACTCCGCCTCGCTCTCCCACTTGGCCGCAATCCACAGCGCATGCTCCTCCTGGCCGGTGGTGAAATCGCGCCATGCCGTGGTGTCCCACCCCTTCCAGTGGAAGACGAGGTCGTCGCCGCCGTAGACGCGCAGCTCTGGAATCACGTGCTTGGCGGAGGCGGCCTCGCCGCCGTGCTCCTGTCCGTTGAAGACTCGGATCTGGGCCACCCGCATCGTGTCCTCAGCCAGCACCGGTTGTCCGAAGCGGTCCTTCTTCCCGCTGTCGTGTGCTCCGCTTCTGGTTTCGACCCCGGGGACGGTCATGAGCTCCGGCCGAAAGTCGGTCTTGCCCGGATCGAGAAAGTCGATCAGTTCGCGGCGTTGGCGGAAGGGGGCCCGGAGCACGGACCAGCCCAGGGTCAACAGGTAGCTGACCAGGAAGGCGCCCAGCGCCGTGGCCCCGGTGAAGAGAAACCGACCCGCGGTCGTCGCGTCCGCCGGTGCCAGCTCGGCCGCCGCCGCGCCCGCTGCCCCGGCAACGCCGACCAAGATGTTGAAGGCGTAGTGACCGCGGGAGAGGGTGACGAAGTCTCGCCATCCCCTCCTGAGAAACCCCTCGGTCGCCCCTGGCGGCGGGCCAGAAACCTGGTCAACATGCTCGACCATCGGAGCTGACAATGACGAAATACGGGGAACCGTGTTGTCAGGTCAACCTGCTTCTGACGTACCCGCTCGTTTATCAGCAGTTTTCCGTGAATAGAAATAGGGTGCTCCGCATGATCAGGAGAAACTCGGCGGTAATGCTGCTCGTAGGCATCCTGCTGCTCGGCATGATCTCGACTGCCGGGGCAGCCGAAAACGAGTCCTCTGTCTCCTTCCTCGATGATCGCCCGCTGAGTGTGACCTTGGCTCAGCTGCAGGGGGAGAAGGGACTGACCGTTCCGCTGCACAATGACTTTTCCGCCCCGCAGAAGCTCTCGCTTCGAATCGTCGGATTGCAACGAAGTGACGAGGCGGATGTGCGGGAGCTTTTCCCGGTGGAAGGCGTGACTTCCGATCACGAGGTGCCACCTGGGGGAGTGGGTGACCTGGCACTGCCGCCCGCGAGGAAGGACGTCGATTTCACCGAGGGATCCTTCGAAGCGGTCCTGGTCGCCTCGGGTAGCAGCGGTGGGGCACCGGCCCGGTTACCGCTCACCATCGAGTTGGGTTCGGCGACCACCCCTGGCGACAATCAGGGCGCTGTGGACAAGCCCGAGGCAAACGTCTTGCGCCCGGACAAGGTCCTGGACATCACTCTCGTCGCCGTAAACATGTTTCCCTCGCCGCTGTCCAGCGGCGCCTCCCTAATCCTGATCCTGTCGATTGCCGGCGGGCTGCTCCTGCTGCTTCTCTGGAAGCCGCTGGCCTCGAAGGACGAGGGGATTCCCAAGGTGGCGTTCTCGGTGTTGATCGTGACGTTCCTCGCTTCGATAGTCATGTTCGCCAAGGCCGACTCGTTCTGGGACCAGCCCTCCGCGCACAAGATCTCCGCGCGGCCGATCGCCGTCTCGTCGACGGTCGCCCCTGGCAACGTCGGCAGCGCGGCGAGTACGGACGGAGAGCTGGCTCAGCTGGTGGTCGAGGAGCGGGCGGGGCAGGGGAAGCAGCTGCTCCCGAAGGGTCTCGACTCAGCCGGTACCTACAGCGGCAGCTATGACCTCACCCCCGGGGTGGAAAAAGGCGACGCGAAGGCAACGATCAACATACGCGACCTCTGGATCTACCCGCTGGCGATGATCATCCTCGGCCTGCTGATCGCCTACTGGCTTCACCTCTGGTTCAAGTCAACCAGGCCGGCGGCGAAGCTGAGGGTGAGTGTGGAAAACCTCGAAGCGGAATACGAACAGCACACTGAGGTACTGGGAAAAGCCGTTGAGGCAACCCCTCCGCCCCTGAAGCGCAAATTCGAATTGCTGCGGCAAGGAATCGACGATGACCTCGACGACGGGAAGGTCGATGCGGCGCGGGAAAAGATTGCCGCGATGAGGACCTTCCTCGACCAATATCGCCTGCTGTTGGTCTCTATGCTGGATCTCGAGAGCGGGGCGTTCGAGCTGAGAAAGCTTCACTCCTCGAACGACTTCGGAGTGCCGCTCGAGGACGTCGATCCCTACCAGGAGGCGGTCGCGGTCCTGGGCCGGACCGGGCGGGTGGGTGAGGAAGGGGCCGACGAGCTCACCGCCACTCGCAAGGAAGTGGCGGAGGCGGCCCGGTTGGTGTGCGGTGTGGTGATCTCGCGCAAGTCAATCCTGCGCCAACTGTCCCTGGTCGAAGCCCTACCCGCGAGCGGCGATCACAAGGAAAGCGTCGAGAAAATCCGGGCCAAGTTGATGAAACTGGGCCGGGAAGTACTGGAGGTCGGAGACAGCGAAGACCTGAAGAAGGTGGAGGCGGCCGTCGACACCACCCTGAATGAAGTACTGGCGCTGGAGGAAGAATCGCGAAGCGAGACGGACGCTCCCTTCGTCTTTGTCGTCGATGAGCCGCTGGTCTACGGCGGGATCGGCACCTTCGGAATCTCGGGCGGAGAGCGTCGAATCCTGGGCATGGTTTCCGCTCGGCAAGCCCCGCCCGAGCTCCCTCGGGTTGTCATCGCCTGGCGGCGGAGAGATGAAAAAAAGTTCGGTCAGCCCAAGGTCTACAAGGACGACCTGGTGTCGTTCGAGATCACGGTCGAGGGGGCGGACTCAGAGAGCATCGAAGAACTCGAGCTCGGCTTTGGTGACGGGCAGGCCGAAAAAGTAAAAATAAAAGGCAACAAGGGCATCGCGGTCCACCGCTATCAGTCGGGAGGCGAACCGACCGTCGTCTGTGCCTCGTTTGACGGTGTTGTGCTGGCGGACGAGTCGATCGAAGTCGATCCCCTTTCCAAACCGGAACGAGGAAAGCTCGAAATCTCAGAACGCGACCGGATTGCCGCGGTTGCCGCTTTCGCGCTGGCCGTCGTCTCTGGGATGGCGTCTCTGTACCTTGCCGACGCTTCCTGGGGGCAGCCGACCGACTATCTGAGCGCGCTGCTCTGGGGCGGTCTCACTGGCGAGGGAGTCAAAGCGGCAACCGCGATCGCTGACAAGGTTTTCCCAGGCTCCTGATCGGCTGAACGCCGATCAGTACCGCGGCGGCTGGTCCCGGTAGGCCGGGTCGCGAACTTCGCGGCGTTCTTCGACCGGCGGCATCTCACCGGGCGCGAGCGGACGCGTGCGGCGGGACCAGACGATTTCCTGGAAGAGGCCGATCAGCAGGCCGACCGCGCCGGCGATCATCAGGATCACGCCGATCGTGTCGATGCTGACGCCCTGGACGTGGAAGTTGGTCGCGAACTTGAGGATCGCGCCGACGGCTATGAGGAAGATGCCTGCTCCGATAGTCATGGCGGGGGGATACCCCGGGTTTGGAACGACAAACCGAAGCGGACGGCTGTCACGCTTGGAGCGAGATCCAGAGCGTGCGCTCGGTGCTGAGCACGCCTTCAGCGCCCTCGCCGACCGCGCGCCACAGCTCTGGCCGCGGCTCCTCGCTCTCGCTCGCCGCTTTGAACGCCTCGGCCAGCTCGGTCCAGCGCGCCGCGGACTCCGCCGCCAGCGGCGCCTCGTCTCGTCCCGCCTCCGCCAGGAAGCGCGAGTACATCAGTCGGAAGCAGCCGCCGCCGGTGCCGCGGCGCTCGATCACCTGGTAGGCGAAACGGGCGCACCACTGCCAGTCCGCGACCGCCTCCGGCCAGGAACCCGCCTCGGCGGCCAGCCGTTCCAGGGCCGGGACGCCGGCGAACTCGCCGAAGGGCGGCTCGAGCATCTCGCTCACCGCGCGCTCGATCGCCCGCGGGATCGCCGCCTCCAGCCGCTCGCGGTCGACGTCGCCGGCGACGGTGAACATGTGGCCTTCCAGCGGGTAGGCCGGGTGGCCGCTGTGGCGCGCCCGCGCCAAGTTCTCCAGGCGCGTCGTCTGCAGCTGCTCGAATCCGGTGTCGGAGAGGTGGGCGACCTCCTCGTCGTAGCCGGCTAAGACCACCGCGTGGCCCGGGAAGTGGGCCGAGTTGCCGTAGTGGTCGAGGTGGAAGATGTCGGTGAGCAGCAGCGCCGGCCGCCCCTCGTCGACCGTCGACCGCGCCGCCTCCCAGGCCGCGGCGCCGTCCTCCTCGGCGAACGTGCTCAGCTCCAGCGCCGCCCTGGTCAGCTCACGGAAGGTCTCCTCCAGCCGCGCGGTGCGGCCGTTGAACCAGCGCGTCGGCGAGCCGTCGTCGAGCGCCAGGTAGTAGAAGCCCGCGCCGGCGCCCAGCCCGAAGGCCATCTCCTCGCTGATTTCGACCCCGTGGAAGGCGAGCAGGTTGCGCAGCGCGGTCGAGCCGCAGTGGTTGCCGGGGGTGTGGACGAAGCCGGGGACGGTGGCCATCGCCCAATAGTCTCTCGCGCCGATGGAGGAACTGGATCTGAAGCTGCTGCGCTGGATGCGCACCCACGGCCACTCGCCCGGCCCCGAGGGCGCCGCCGTCGCCCTCGGCAAGGCCGGCAACAACGGCCTCGTCTGGTTCGTCCTCGGCGCGGCGCTGGCGATCATCGACAGCTCGCGCTGGGAATCCTGGCTGATCTGCGCCCTGCTCGGCCCCCTCGCGATCGGCCTCAATTACGGGATCAAGCTCCTCGTCAAGCGGCCGCGCCCCGTGCTCGAGGGCCTGCCGCCGCTCGGCGGCGCCCCCAGCTCGCTCAGCTTCCCCTCCGCCCACGCCACCTCCTCCTTCGCGGTGGCGACGGCGATGGTCCGGGTCGACCCGGCGATGGCCGGCGCCTTCGTCGTCGCCATCGCGCTATCCCTTGGCCGCCCCTACCTCGGCATGCACTACCCGTCCGACGTCCTCGCCGGCGCCTTCATCGGCGTCGCCCTGGGCCTGATCGTCCCGCTCTCGTTCTGATGGGGAGGAGGCGATGAAGGTCGGGATCGTCGGGCTGCCGAACGCCGGCAAGTCGACCCTCTTCAACGCCCTGACCAAGGGTGGCGCCCAGACCGGCGACTACCCGTTCACGACGATCGAGCCCAACGTCGCCGTCGCCCAGGTGCCCGACGAGCGGCTCGAGAAGGTCGCCGAGACCGTCAAAAGCTCCGAACTCGTCCCGGCGAAAATTGACTTTCACGACATCGCGGGCCTGGTCAAGGGCGCCTCCGAAGGCGAGGGGCTCGGCAATCAGTTCCTCGCCTCGATCCGCGAGACCGATGCGATCTGTCACGTCGTCCGCTGCCACACCGAATCCGACGTGCCGCATCCCGACGGCCGCGTCGACCCGCTCGCCGACATCGAGACGATCGAGACCGAGCTGGTCCTCGCCGACTACGAGCAGGTCGAGCGCCGGCTCGGCCGGGTCGGCAAGCAGGCGAAGACGGGTGACGTCGAGGCGGTCGCCGAGCACGGCTGGCTGACCGCCGTGCACGAGGCGCTCGCCGCCGGCCGCCCCGCGCGCAGCATCCCCGTCCCCGACGCGGCGCCGGACGCCGCCCGCAACCTGCAGGGGCTGACGACGAAGCCGATCCTCTACGTCGCCAACGTCGACGAGGGCGACGCCGAGCCGCCAGAAGCGGTCGTCTCCCACGCCAACTCGGTCGGTGCCGGGGTGGTCGCCGTCAGCGCCCGGATCGAGGGCGAGCTGGCCGAGCTCGATCCTGCGGAAGCAGAGGAAATGCGGGAGTCCTACGGGGTCGAGGGCTCCGGCCTGGCGCGCCTGGTCCGGGCCGCCTACGACCTGCTGGAGCTGATCACCTTCTTCACCGCCGGCGAGGACAAGGAGGCGGTCGCCCGGCCGCTGCGCCGCGGCGCGACCGCGCTGGAGGCCGCCGGCACGATCCACACCGAGATCATGGAAGCGTTCATCAAAGCCGAGGTGATCGGCTGGGAGCAGCTGGTCGCCTGCGGCGGCTACGCGCCGGCCCGCGACAAGGGCCAGCTGCGGATCGAGGGGCGCGACTACCTCGTCGCCGACGGCGACGTGATCACGATCAAGGTCTGAGCGGCGCCGCTCCCGGGGCAGAGACCGGACCGCCCCGCCGATCGGTGCTGCATCGGGGCGGTCGCTGTCAGTACTCAGCCACCCTTATGAAGGGAGGTGGCCGGATAGGCCGAGCCGCACTCGTTGAACCGCATACGCATCACCCCCTTTCCTCACCGGAAGCGTCCTTCGCGGCGATACGTCGGTTCCTATTACTTCGATCGGTCTCAGTAAAGGGCTCTAGCTAGCCATATTCACGCAACGTCCGGGCATTTATGCCCTAAGGTGCGCTTTCGATGGAGTCGATCAATCGAAAGGGCTTGGGGATGACGGAGCGGGAGATCGAGAGGAAGAAGCGCAGCGAGACGATCTGCAACGCGCTCAAGCACCCGCTGCGGGTCCGGATCCTCGAAGTCCTCAACGAAGGCCCACGCAGCCCGAGCCAGTTCGTCGAGGAAGGCCTGATCCCGAAGGAGCACTACAACACCTACCAGCAGGCGCTTTCGCTCGCCTCCTACCACTTCCGCGAGCTGGAGAAGGAAGGGTGTCTGGAGGTGATCGAATCGATTCCCCGCCGCGGGGCGGTCGAGCACGTCTACCGCGGTATGACCCCTCTGGTCTTCTTCAACGATGCCGAATTCGAAGCGATGCCAGAGGCCACCCGCGGCCAGCTTTCGCGTATCGCCCTGCAAGGGTTGATCGCGCGGGCCGACCGGGCGCTCAGCACCAAGAGCTTCGACGCGCGACCGGACCGCCATCTGACCTGGGTGCCGATGCAGCTCGACGAGCGCGGCTGGAAGGAAGTGATCGCCACCCTCGCCGCGACCTTCGGCGAACTGACCCAGATCCGCCACGACGCCAAGGACCGTCTCGCCGCCTCAGGCGAGGAGGTGATCCCGACGACGGTCGCGATGCTGGGGTTCGAGTCGCCTCCGCCGCCCCGCCTGCGCGACTGACGAAAAGCCCCTTAGGCTTGGGCCATGGAGGAACGGGCCCGGTACCCCGAGGTCGCCGCCAAGGCGGGCCACTACGAGAGCTTCTACCTCAAGGCCTGCCGGCCGGACGGGGGGCAGGGGGTGTGGATCCGCCACACCGTCCACAAGCGGCCCGGCGCCGAGCCGAACGGCTCGATCTGGTTCTGCCTCTTCGATCGCGAGGCGCCGGCGCCGCGGGCGACCAAGGTGACGGTGCCGGCGGCCAAGCTCGAGGCGCCAGCGGGCGACTGGATCCGGGTCGCCGACGCGACGATCGGCCCCGGCCGCGCCGAGGGCTCGATCGAGACCGACGCGCTCAGCGCCTCCTGGTCGTTCACCTTCGCCGGCGACGCCGAGCCCTGCAAGTACCTGCCGGCCGACTGGCTCTACAAGGCGCCGCTGCCGAAAACGAAGTTCCTCGCGCCCTTCCCCGACGCCCGCTTCCAGGGCCGGCTGGTGGTCGACGACGAACCGTTCGAGCTGAGCAGCTGGCCGGGGATGATCGGCCACAACTGGGGGAGCGAGCATGCTGAGCGCTGGGTCTGGCTCGAGGGAACCGGCTTCCCCGACGCGGCGAACACCTATTTCGACGCCGGCGCCGCCCGCGTCCGCCTCGGCTCCCGGGTCAGCCCCTGGATCCCCTCCGGGATGCTGGTCCTCGACGGCGAGGCGCACCGGCTCGGCGGCCTCGGCGCGATCCGCTCGGCGCGGATCGAGGAGCAGCCGACCGTCTGCGGCTTCTCGCTGCCCGGCAAGGACATCGTCGTCCACGGCCGGATCGCGGCGCCGGAGAAGGACTTCGTCGGCTGGGTCTACGCCGACCCCAAGGGCCCCGAGCACCACACCGTCAACTGCTCGGTCGCCGACCTCGAGCTGACCGTCGAACGCCCCGGCCTGCCCCCGCGCGAGCTGACTCTCCCCGGCGGCGGCGCTTACGAGCTGGGGATGCGCCCGAGCGAGCAGCAGGGCCACGGCATCCCGATCCAGCCGTACCCCGACGGCTGACGGGTGCTTTTGTCAACCAGGAGGACGCAAAAGCGCCCCGGCTCGGCGGGGGCGCGGCGGTATTGGTGGATCTGGGTCCTCGTCGCGCCCCTGGTGGCGTGGGCGCTGGTGCGCGTTTTCGGCCTCGACCGCGGCTTCCCGCTGGTGCCGATGATGGCGTTCACGCCATACGTTGCCGTCGCGGCCTTCCTCGTCGCCGGGATCGCCCTGGCGCTGCGCAACTGGGCGGCGGCGGGAGTGACCGCGCTGGTCACCCTCTGCCTCGCCGCCGCGGTCCTGCCGCGGGCGATCGGCGCCGGGACCGTCGACCCCGCCGGGCGCGAGACCCTCACCGTCCTCTCCGCCAACCTCTACGTCGGACATGGGGATCCGGAGGCGATCGTCGGCCTCGTCGACCGCTATGACGTCGACCTGCTCGTGCTCCAGGAGCTGACGCCGAAGTTCGCCCGCAAACTGCGTCGGGCCGGAATCGGCAGCCGCCTGCCGGAAGCGATTGCCGAGGTCGGCGAGGGACCGGGCGGGGGCGGGATCTACTCGCGCCTGCCACTGACTCCGATCGCGGCTGGCGCTCCGACCTTCTTCCGCCAGCCGCGCGTGGAGCTGCGCCTGCCTGACGGCCGCCGGGTCCGCGTCGCCGACGTCCATCCCCTGACGCCGGGGCGCACCGGGATCGAGGCCTGGGAACAATCGCTCGAAGACCTGCCGGAGACGGGGCCCGGAACGCCCTGGCTCCTGGTCGGCGACTTCAACGCAACTCTGGACTCGTCGCTGCTGCGGGACACCATCGACCGCGGCTATCGCGACGCCGGCGACGTCGCCGGGATGGGCCTGGAGCCGACTTGGCCGAACGCCGACCACGCCATCCCGCCCATGATCACCATCGACCACGTCCTTGCCGACAACCGCCTCGGCGTCGTCGACTACGGGGTCGACGACTTGCCCGGCTCAGACCACCGCTCGATCCACGCCGAGCTAGCGTTTCCCTGAGACGACCTTTTCGAACGTCATCCAGGTGTCGTAGCCGCCGAGCGCGACCGAGAGCTCGGAGCCGGTCACCGTCGTGGTCCCGCCCGTCCCGACCAGCTTGGCGCTGACGATCCGCGGCGAGACGCCGGTCTTGGTGATGACCACCTGTTTCAGCTTCCCCCGCAGGTAGGCGCCGAGGCGGGAGCTGATTTCCGGGCCGGTGAAGTTCAGCGTCCATTTGTGCAGCGGGCAGTAGTAGTCGTAGGGGTCGGGGACGCCGACCAGGTAGGGGACGGGGGAGCCGAAGACGTTGACGGCGCTCTCGGTGTGGCCGCCCGAGCAGGCCGAGTAGAGGGTCTGGGCGACGTCGCCGCCGTACATCACGACCTGGCCGTGGGTCGCGGCGACCGCGTCGTTGGTGCTGGCGTACTCGCTTTCCAGCCCCTCGTAGACCTGGCTGCGGGTGTCGGAGTAGAGGTCGAAGCCGTTGCCGCCGACGTCGCCGGTGATCGCGATCGAGCGCACCGCGACCGCCTGGGCCTTCAGCTCCTCGGCCGGCCAGGAGGGCGGCACCTCGTTCGGCATCACCCCTTTCACGTACTGCTCGATCGCCAGCGCGTTGACGATGTTGAGCGAGCCCGCGTCGCTTTCGGTCGGCACCGTCTCCAGGGCACCGCGGAAGGTCCCCTGGCCGGCGATCGCGATCCTGCCGCGCCCGGCGGCCCGCAGCCGCCGTCCGCAGTTGGCGAGCGGTTTGCCGCCGGAGCTGCGCAGCTTGACCGAGTTGCCGGCGCGGTGCGCCTCGTAGCTGCGCCCCGGGTCGAGCTGGGCGCCGCAGGCGCTGGTCGCGCCGCTGAATTCGACGTCGCCGGGGGAGATGTCGAGCAGGACGCGGACGACGCGGGACTTTTCCAGCGTCCCGAGACTGGTCCCGGTGAAGTAGTGGCCGAGGATGAAGCGGTAGTTCTTGCCCGCCTTCGCGTAGCCGTAGGCGCCATAGGCGCTCATCCCGACCCCGTGGCCGAAGCCGCGGCCGTGGACGACCCAGCTGACGCCGGCCTCGGCGGCAACCGGGTAGGTGAAAGTCAGGAGGATCCCTGCCAGCAGCGTGGTTACGAGCTTGGACATCTCTAGGCGAACAGATTCAACAAACAGGAGTAGCGGCCTGCATCGGCGGGGGCGTACGCTGGATGGACACGAAATTCGAGGGAGGAAGCGATGGCGACGCAGACCGTAGAGGCAACCGATCACAAGCTCCTCGCCGCCGGGGAGTGGATCGAGACCGGCGAGTGGGCAGAGGTGAAGAGCCCCTACGACGGGACCGTCGTCGGCCGGGTCGCGCAGGGCGACGAAGCGCTGGTCGAGCGGGCGATCGAGGCCGCTCACGCGGCCTTCGAGGAGGTCGACTTCCCTCAGCACAAGCGCGCCGCGGTGCTGGAGCGCGCCGCCGAGCTGGTCGCCGAGCGCCGCGACGACCTGGCGGCGACGATCGCCGCCGAGGCCGGCAAGCCGATCAAGACCGCCACGGTCGAGGCCGAACGCTGCGTCTCGACGCTGGAGTTCTCCGCGGTCGAGGCGCGCAAGCTGACCGGCGGCACGGTGCCGATGGACGCCGCCGCGGCCGGCGCCGGCAAGCTCGGCGTGATGCTGCGCGTCCCCTACGGGGTCGTCGGCGCGATCAGCCCCTTCAACTTCCCGCTCAACCTCGTCGCCCACAAGCTCGGACCTGCGATCGCCGCCGGCAACGCCGTCGTCCTCAAGCCCGCCGGCCAGACGCCGATCTCGGCGCTGAAGCTGGCCGGGATCCTGGTCGAGGCGGGCCTGCCGGAGAACTGGCTCTCGGTCGTCCCCGGCCCGGGCTCCAAGGTCGGCAACACGATCGTCGAGCACCCGCTGACCAAGGCGATCACCTTCACCGGCTCGGCCCCGGTCGGCTGGGAAATCCGCTCGAAGGTCCCGCACAAGAAGGTCAACCTCGAGCTCGGCTCCAACGCGCCTCTGATCGTCAACGACGACGGCGACTGGGAGGCCGCTGCCGACAAAGCCCAGATCCACGCCTTCTCCCACGCCGGCCAGAGCTGCATCTCGATCCAGCGGATCCTCGTCCACGAGGCCGTCGCCGACGAGTTCATCGCGCGCCTCGTCGCCAACGTCGAGAAGCTGACCGTCGGCGACCCGCTCGACGAGGGGACTGATGTAGGTCCGCTGATCACCCCCGACGACCGCGACCGGGTCAAGCAGTGGATCGAGGAGGCGGTCTCCGGCGGGGCGGAGCTACTGACCGGCGGCGATCTGGTCGACGAGGGCC
>Ga0070678_100000861_pt1 | contig 15487 bp, 14 predicted proteins | sample KBSM73metaG_FD_65647 | JGI IMG/M metagenome (GOLD analysis project Ga0070678, IMG submission 65647) | Miscanthus rhizosphere microbial communities from Kellogg Biological Station, Michigan, USA - KBS M7-3 metaG | ecosystem: Host-associated > Plants > Roots > Rhizosphere > Soil ...
ACCTTTGGGCAGATTCCCACGCGTTACGCACCCGTGCGCCACTAGACCCGAAGGTCTCGTTCGACTTGCATGTGTTAGGCATGCCGCCAGCGTTCGTTCTGAGCCAGAATCAAACTCTCAAGTTTTTGAACGACCAATCGCGCCGCGGGGGAAAAACCCGCAACGCAGTAGGCCGCTTTCAAGGAGCCGTTCCTGCACAAATACATGGTGTGTATTAGGACATGATATTCCATCAGGGCGAACCCTGTTGGAACTCATTGGAACGGCATAATTTTACCGAGCACCCGACGCCTTGAAGCCGTCGGACCCGGGGCCGCCGCCCACATGTCCCTTCATCAAACCTACAATGAGAAAGAGCAAACCGCTAACCGGCAACTTTCCATCCCCTCTTTTGGAAGAGGAGGAGGATTGCTACCGATTTGGCGGTGAACCGCGTTCCGCTAGAGAGCGAAGCGCCGTTGACGAGGTGCTATCTATGTCCGGTCGCCCGACCCGTCAACCGCTAAATTGCAATTTTGTTGCGTAGCACCACCAGGTCCCACGGAATTGGCGGAAAACCGCCAATTCTTGCGACGACCGCCGGCGTAGAGATGCGGCTAACCGCCCCGAATCAGACGATTTATCCACAGAATCAGCTGGCAATGTAGGCGCGCATCGCCTCCGCTTCGCTCTCAATCAGTTCGATTCTAACCTTCACCAGGTCGCCGATTGAAATGAACCCGACGAGTCTCCCATCGTCGACCACCGGCAGGTGCCGGATCCGCCGCCGCGTCATCAACGACAGGCCGGCCAATGGAGACAAAGAAGATTCAACCGTTATCGCGGGCTGCGTCATCACGCGCGCCACCGGCCAGTCGAGAATGTCCGCACCATCGCGCCGGAGCGAATACATCACGTCGCGCTCGGACATGATCCCGATCACGGCTCCGTCCTCGACCACGGGGACCGCGCCGATCCGATGATCGGCAAGCAGCGCGATCACGGTCCGTACCGGAATATCGGGCGTGACCTGGATCACCTCGCCCGCACGTTGCTGGAGAATGTTCGCGAGCGTCATGCCGCCTCTCCTTATTGCACCCGCTCATCATGGAATCGGGTCGGGTGCGATCATCCCACTTCGGGAACGGGAAGGAAAGCGGATGATGGGCGAGGCGTATCGCTCCTCTCCCTACGCGGGGAGAGAGACCGCCCGCGCCGCAGCCGAAAGCGATCTATCAATAATGAGAGCTGGTCTGACGGAGGGTCTTCCTCCGGACATGCCGGGACAAGCGCCCTCCCCGAGCCGCGCCCGGGGAGGGATATTCGATCAGACTTCGACAGCGCCCTCGCCGCGCGGACGGCGCGGGGCACGCGGGCGGCGCGGCTTCGGCGCAGCCTCGTCGACGGGCGCGGTCGCTTCCACCACCGGCGCCTCATCGGCGTCAGGCTGGAATTCGAAGCGCGGCGAGATCGGCTCGCTCATGAAATCCGGTGCGGTGAAACCGTTGCCGTTCCCGTTGGCGTAACCGCCACTGGTGTTGCCGTTGCCGCTGTTGTTGCGACGGCCGCGCTCACGACTGCCCTCGCGCGCGCCTTCACGGGGAGCCCGCTCCGGGCGTTCCGAACGCTCGGCGCGCTCAGGACGCTCAGCCCGCTCCGGACGTTCGGCGCGCTGGGGCGCGCGATCGGGACGCTCCTGGCGCTCGCCATCCTCGTCATTACCAAAGGCCTGGCGGTCGCGGCGCGGATCGCGCTGCTCGGCCTGGGGCTGGTCGCCATCGTCCCAGCCTTCCTCGCCGCCCTGGTCGTCGCGGCCCTGATAGGGTTGCTGCTGCTGGTTGCCGTCGCCACCCTCCTCGTCGCCGCCGAAATCGTCGCGATAATCGGCCTGCTGGCGGGGGCGCTGCTCCTCGAAGCGCGCACGATTCTCATTCAGAACGCGGAAATAGTGGTCCGCGAACTGAAGATAATATTCGGTGCTGACGCGGTCGCCCTGCATCTGCATGTCGCGCGCCAGATTCTTGTATTTCTCAAGAAGCTGGGCAGCGTTGCCGCGCGCGCGATTGTCGACACGACTGCCACGATCGGGACCGCCCGGCTGACCGTTACGCGCCTGCTGACCCCCACGGCCGCGTCGGCGACCGTTCTGACGGTTGTTCATCAAGTTGGTCTAATCCTCGTCACTGGTGGTAATGTTGACCACTCCAATCCGGGCCTTTCCCGGAGGTCATTCCGGACGACTCTCGTCCGCGAATATACTGCCCAATCCCTTCCAAGGTATGACAGCCGGGGCGCGCAAAACCATGCGCGGCTTCCCGAGCCTCATTGCCCAGACGCCTTAGCGGCGACCTAGCCCTTGGGGGTGGCATAGGGGGTCTGCTTCTGTCGCGACGCCCCAATCCCAATACCTATTTAGTCGGTCCCTCTGGCGATTCCAAGGGAAAATCATGCGCGGGGTGTCACGACGACACAGCGGTCTCGTCCCGCGAGATCTTTGGCGACTTCGGTGTGTAAACGCTCCAATTCGAATAAGGTTCGCACGGCCTGCACTTGTGCGGAGCCGATTTCGATGCAGGCGACCCCATCAGGCGGCAGACGCAGGGCCGGCGCGATCAGGCGATAATCGTCCAATCCGTCGGGGCCGGCATAGAGAGCCGAGGCGGGCTCATAGTCCGCCACGTCGCGCGGCAGCGCCGCGCCCGTCTCCACATAAGGCGGATTGCACAGGATAAGGTCGAATTCGCCTGTCGATGCCGCATCCCAGCTTCCACGTTCGATCCGGGCCCGACCCGCCATGCCGAGCCGTTCGGCATTGGCGCGCGCAATATCGAGCGCGGCCATACTCTGGTCGACGCCCAGCCCGGTCGCCTCCGGCCACTCCGCCAGAGCCGCGAGCAGTAAGGCGCCAGAACCCACGCCCATGTCGAGGATCCGCCGGGGCGAACGCCCGCCGAAATGCGCGACTGCTGCCTCGATCAGCGTTTCGCTGTCCGGCCGTGGGATGAGCACGCCCGACCCGACCGCAAGCTCGATCGTCCAGAAGGCGCGGTGGCCCACGATATAGGCTACCGGCTCATGGCGAAGCCGCCGTTCGACCAGACTTTCGAACGCAGCCGGCACCGCGCCGCGCGGCGGATCGAGCAGCAGTCGCTCACGATTCACGCCGAGCGCATGCGCCATCAGCAATTCGGCATCGAGGCGGGGGGTATCGCTCGTTCGGGCCAGGCGGCGCGCCGCCTCGACCAGCGCGGCCTGCGCGTTCAATTCGGAGTCTGCCAGGCCCGGTCGTCGGCCTTCTGACGCTTCCGCTCCTCCGCCCAACTCTTGATATTGCGCAACGTGCAGCCGGTCGATCCGCCCGCGCCCGAGTTGGAGCATGACCCGGCGCCGGACGCACCCAGAGAAGGATCCGTCAGCTCGCCGCGCCCGTTCTTGCGCGTATTGAGCGCGAAACGCGGGTCGAGCTTGGGCAGGCGATAGCCCTCGGCAATGCCGCGATCGCGCGAGCAGACCACGATCTCGTCCTCGTCGTCTTCCGGGCAGCCGCGCACGGCATCGACCACGATCTTATGCTCTCGCTCGATCGGGCCCATCTTGGGCTTGTCGGTAGGAGGGCCGGCGGCCGCGGCAGCCAGGAGCAGGAGCGCGATCACTTCTTGAACCGGCCCGCGGGACGAAAGCCGCGCTGCTGGTCGGCCACGTTCCACCCCTTGACCATGCAACCCGTCCAGCCGCCCGCCCCGCTATTGCTGCAAGAGCCCGGGCCGCTGTCGCCGCCCTCCATCAATTTGAGCCGCTCGCGCGCGACGCTGTCTACGGCTCCATTCACATCGAAACCGGGATCGCGCGCGTCCGGCGGCAGCCGATAAGGCGAATCGCGCCGGCCGCAGATGATCACGGCGCCATCCGCCGGCATGCGGCAATCCCCAAGCACGCTATGTAGCACGTTCGCCAAATTGGGTTGGGAGGCGGGGGCCGGCAGGATCGCGGCGAGCAGGGCGAGCGGGATCATCCCGGCGCCTTATTCCGACAGCTGCGCCAGCCGGCTTGCCTCGTCCTCCGCGATCAACGCGCCGAGCAATTCGTCCATCTGCCCCTCGATGATCTCGGGCAGGCGGTGCAGCGTCAGGTTGATACGGTGGTCGGTCACGCGGCCCTGCGGGAAATTATAGGTACGGATACGTTCGCTCCGGTCGCCTGAACCTACCATGGATTTGCGCGCGCCCGCGCGTTCGCTCGCCAGCCGCTCGCGTTCCATCTCGTACAGCCGCGAGCGCAGTACTTTCAGCGCCTTCGCCTTGTTCTTGTGCTGCGATTTCTCGTCCTGCTGGATCACGACCAGTCCGGTCGGCAGGTGGGTGATGCGGACCGCGCTGTCGGTGGTGTTGACCGACTGGCCGCCCGGGCCCGACGAGCGATAGACGTCGATCCGCAGGTCCCGGGCTTCGTCGATCGCGACATCGACCTCCTCCGCCTCAGGCAGAACCGCGACCGTCGCGGCGGAGGTGTGGATGCGGCCGCCGCTCTCCGTAGCGGGAACACGCTGCACGCGATGCACGCCGCTTTCGAACTTGAGCTTGGCGAACACGCCCGCGCCGGTGATCGAGGCAACGACTTCCTTATAGCCGCCGAGTTCGGCGGGCGAGGCGGAGAGTAGCTCGGTCCGCCAGCCCTGCGTGTCGGCATAGCGCTGATACATGCGGAACAGGTCGCCCGCGAACAACGCCGCCTCATCCCCGCCCGTGCCCGCGCGAATTTCCAGGATCGCCGAACGTTCGTCCGCGGCATCCTTCGGCAGCAAGGCAAGCGCAAGCTTGCGATCGGCCGCGACGAGTTGCTCGCGCAAGCTGGCCAACTCCTCGGCCGCCATTGCCTTCAGCTCAGCGTCACCTTCCTCCTCCACCATGAAGGACAAAGCATCCCGTTCCTGCCGCAGACGGCGCACATCATGCGCGGCCTTTGCGACCGGTTCCAGCTCGGCATAGTCCTTGGACAACTTCACGAACTGTTCGGGCGCGAGGTCGCTACGCGCCATCGCGGCGGACAATTCGTCGCGGCGCGCCTCTATCTGGCGGATACGTTCGGGCGGGATCGTGGTCATGCGAGCGTCACGAGAACGCCTTCCACGTCGCCAACGTTGCCGCCCAAGGCCTTGAACCGCCGTGTCGTCGCGCCATCCTGCTGATCCAGCGAGAGAATGGCGCCCGGCGATAATTTCATGGCTCGGTCATAACGCTTGCGCGGCGAGCCCGAACCGACGATTTCGACCGCAATTCCCGCGCGGCGAAGCGCGGCCGCCGTACGTACCCCGTCGTCCTGCACCGCGTCATTCTCGACCACTAGCGCTACAAAGGCGCGATTCTGCGCGGGCGCGTCGATCAGCATCGCCAGCCGCTCGACTCCCGCCGCCCAGCCGACGGCGGGCGTATGCGCGCCGCCGAGCGTCTCGATCAGACCGTCATACCGCCCGCCGCCGAGCACGGTACCCTGTGCGCCGAGACGATCGGTAACGAACTCGAACGCGGTATGGCGGTAATAATCGAGGCCGCGCACCAGTCGCGCATTGCGCGTCCACTTGACCCCGGCCGCATCCAAGCCGCGCGTCACCGCCTCGAAGAATGCGCCCGCTTCGCTCGACATATGCGTGTCGATTTCGGGTGCGGCATCGGCGATCGGGCGGTCACGCGGGTCCTTGGAATCGAGGATTCGCAACGGATTCTTGGCGAGACGCTCGACGCTTTCCTCCGAAAGCGCGTCGCGCGCGCCCTCGAAATGGGCAACCAGAGCCTGCCGCCACGCCTCACGCGTGGCGCTGTCGCCGAGCGTATTGAGCTGCAAAGTCACCCCGTCCGATACGCCGAGCTCATTCAAAAGCTGGTCCGCGAAGGCCAAAAGCTCGACGTCCGCGGCCGGTTCGCCCGCCCCGATGATCTCCGCGTCGAGTTGATGAAACTGCCGAAAACGGCCCTTTTGCGGGCGTTCGTAGCGAAAAAGCGGGCCGTGGGTCGCGACCTTGAGCGGCGAAAAGCGCTGCCAACCCTCGGTCAGATAGGCCCGTGCAATGCCAGCGGTGAATTCCGGACGCAGCGTCAAACTGTCCCCGCCGCGGTCTTCGAACGTGTACATTTCCTTGGAAACGACGTCCGTGGTTTCGCCCAGCGAGCGCGAAAAGACCGCCGTCGCCTCGAAAACGGGCGTCTCGACCCGGCCGAAACCATAGAGCTTGCGCACGCGCTCGAACGTCTCGACCACCTGGGCGAAACGCTCGGCCTGCTCGCCGATCATGTCCTGGGTGCCACGAATGGGGCGGGGAGTTTCGATCTTCGCCATCAGGCGGGGGCCTCTAAAGGAACTTTGGACGGGGCGCGAGAGGGCGGGGCTAATAGCCCAGATGCCGCGCCACGATCGCCGCGAAGGAGGCCTTGTCTTGCGCCGAGGCCGGTTCCGTCGCGCCACATTCGAGGCATCGCACCTGGATAGCGGGGCCGAATGCGAGCGCGCGCGCATCGGCCAATGCGTGCGCGAGCAGATCCTGCGGACGATGCGCGATCCGCGTCCACGGGTCGACCATAGTGTCCGTGCTGTTGCCGTCGCGCTTCTGCGTCCAGTCGCGCAGCAGGGCCTTCCAGCTGTTGGGCTGCTGCTCGATCCAGCGCGGATGCGCGTCGCTGCCGGTCAGGTTGGCCTGCTTGGCGGCGAAGGCGATCGCCTCGTCCAGCGTCCCGAACCGATCGACCAGCCCGATCTGGCGTGCGGTGCCTCCGGCCCAGACGTGGCCCTGCCCGATCTCATCCACGCGGGCCGGCGTCATATGGCGCGACTGCGCCACGAGGCCGGTGAAGCGGGCATAGATATTGGTGATGCCGGTCTGGATCAGCGCGTCGAATTGGGGGCTGGTGCCGCGATAGACGTCGGGCTGGCCGGAAAGCGGGGTGGTCCCGACACCGTCGGCCGACAGCCCGACCTTCTGCAGCGTGCCCGCGAATGTCGGGATGATGCCGAAGACGCCGATCGATCCGGTGATGGTAGATGGCTCGGCGAAGATCGTGTCCGCGGGGGTCGAAACCCAATAGCCGCCCGAGGCTGCGACCGAGCCCATCGACACGATGATCGGCATTTTCTGCGCCTTGGCGGCGAGGATCGCGCTGCGGATACGTTCGGAAGCAGTGACCGACCCGCCCGGCGAATCGACCCGCACCACCAGCGCCTTGATACGATGCTTGCCAAGCTCGTCGGTCAGCAGCCGCGCGATCGTCTCGCTGGCCGCTTTGCCGGGACCCGACCTTCCGTCGACGATATCGCCCGCAATCGTGACCACGCCGACCTTGCCGCCGTCGCCTTCGGGATGCGCCGCCAGATAATTGGCGAGGGGCAATGTCGAGAAGCCGCCCGGCGCGCCGGTGCCGTCCGCGCCAGAAAGCGTGATCACCCGCTGCCCGAAGGCAATACGGTCGCCGAGCTGATCGACCAGGCCAGCCGCCGCTGCCGCCTTGGCACTGTCACCGCCCACTCCTACCAGTGCCGCGTTGGGATCCGCGGCATAGGCCGCGACCTTGGCCTTGGGCCGCGCCTGGGTCACATCCTGCTGCCAGATCTCCCACAGCGAATCCGCGAGCGCCTGGTTCGCCTGGCGCGCCTCGGGCGACTGGCCGGTCAGGATATAGGGCTCGACCGCCGACTTGAACTTGCCGACACGATAGACGTGCGTCGTAACGCCGAGCTTGTCGAGCAGCCCCTTATAATAAAGGTGTGGCGCGCCCGGCCCCGCGATCAGCACCGCACCGATCGGATTAAGCCAGACCTCGCTCGCATGCGCCGCCAGCTGATAGCCGTCGTCGGCATAACCGGTGGCGTAAGCGAGAACCGGCTTGCCGGTACGACGCACCTCGTCGAGCGCGCTGCCGATCGCTGCAATCGCCGCCTGGCCGCCGCCGGTGAAATTGTCCAGATCGAGCACGACCACCTTCACCGCCGGATCGGTCGCGGCGAAGCGGATCGCGCGGATCACGTCGCGCAGGCGGTATTCACGCGTGGTCGGGCCATTGCCCGAGAGGATCGCAAGTGGATCGGCATCCTGGGGTTGCTCGACCACCGAGCCATCAAGCTTGACCAAGAGCGCCCCGCTCGCGGCCAGTTTGGGATTGGGTCGCGCGGTAAGCCCCGCATAGAGCGTGCCGAAAAACAGGAGCAGCAGGAGCAGTACCAGCGCGTCCTTGACGCCGACCAGCAGCTTCCAGAGCCCGCGCAGCACTTTCATCTTGTCGACTCTCCCGGCGACGGCCCCACGCCGTCGAAGCATTCTGTAGGCCAAGCCGAAGCGCTAGACCATCGCCGCCAGGATGTCGTCGACCATAACGGTCGCAAAAGTCGTGAAGCTGTCGGCCACTCCATAAGGCAGCAACAGCATGCGGTCGTGGATCAGCGCGCCACAGCTATAGACGACGTTGGGAACATAGCCGTCGCGCTCCTTCGGGCTGGGATGAACCAGGGGCAATTCCATCCGCTTGATCAATCGGGTCGGATCGTCCTTGTCGAGCAGGCTCGCGCCCAGGCAATAATTGCGGACCGATCCCACGCCGTGCGTGATGACCAGCCAGCCCTCGTCCAGCTCGTGGGGCGAGCCGCAATTGCCCATCTGGACGAATTCCCACTGATATTTGGGCGGGATGATCTTCACCCCGTCCTCCCAGACCAGCAGATCGTCCGAGGCCAGGTACCAGATATTCTCGTTATCCTGCCGGCCGAGCATCGCATATTTGCCACCGATCCGGCGCGGAAAGAGCGCCATGCCCTTGCTCTGCGCGGCGGCGCCCCGCAGCGGATGCATCTCGAAATGATGAAGATCGTCGCTGACCCGCAGTAATTCGGACCGCGCGACCGAACCGCTGAAAGCCGTATAGGTGCCGAGATGCACTATCCGGCCATCGTCTTCCACGAACGGGCACAGCCGAAGATCCTCAATTCCCTTCTGCTGCGCCGCTGTCATCGGAAAGAGGACGGTTTCCGAAATGTCGTGCGTGCCGCCGCAGCTGAGAAACAGGCTTTCGCTGCCATCGTCGCCATCCTTGTGCTCGATCCTCGGCGGGACGCCGGTCGGCCGCGGATCGTCAACGGTGATCTCACCGGTGGCGAGCGTCCAGGTGCCGGTGCGGAAGGTGACCGATGAGACATGCCCTTCGCCGATCCCGCGCAGCGACATGAAAAAGCGGATCGTCCCTTCGTCCAGCCCGGACTGATCGTGATGAAGGACGATGCTCGGGTTAAAGAGCGCCGCCGCCTCGAACGAAAACTCCTCGCAGAAATAACCGCCGATCACGAGCTGCTGTAGCCGGCTCGTGCTGCCGTTCTTCAGCCCCTTCTCCTCCATCTCCTCGAACCGACGGAGCAAAGCGCGCTCGACATCCTCGCGCCCACCCCCGAACGAGGCCATGATCCGCTCAAGCTCCTCGTTGAGCGCTCGTTCGTCGAGCGCGAGGATCCGCTCCGCGATACGCTGCGGCCGCGCCTTTTCCGTATCGACGAACCCATCCGGATCGGCCGGCTCGAATGGCCTGACCACGGTACGACAGGGATTGGGATGCAGGATGACCTTCGAATGGGTCATCAGATCGGTGCCGCGCATAACCATCCTTGGTAGTGAGGCAGAGCACCGGGAAAGCGCGGGGCCAACCTAAGTTCCTCAAGTTGCGGCATATCGCGCTGAAGCGCGGAATATATCGACCAGGGGCTGAGCCAGATCAAGACCATTCCGCACATGTTACAATAACTTAGCAGTCATCCAATTGGACTCGCGCATGATGAGGGTGTAGGTTGCGCAAGGGGGTTTCCGTGCGACAAGCAACATCGCCTTTGACGGATCGCCTGCTTTCGTGGGCTGTCCGACAGAAGCTTGCCCTTGGCTGGCGCTATCTTATCGCGACCACGATAATGGTCGCAGTGGCGGCCTTTCGCGCAATGTTCATCACTTCGCTTCTTCCCTGGCTGCCCTTCATCCCCGCGGTGATACTCCTGGCCCTGCTTTTGGGGGCGCAATTGGGCTATTATTCAACCTTGCTCGCCTCCGTTTTGGCGGCCGTCACGATTGCTCCGAGCCATGATCTGCGGCTGCTGAGCAGCGCGCAATGGTCGGCCAGCTTGCTGTTCATCCTGATCATGAGTTTCGTGGTTTTCGTCGCCGGCGAGCTACGCGCAGCCTATCGTCGAAACGCCTTCCTGCTTGCCGACACACATCGCTCCGCCGCCCGGCTCCAACGGCGGGAAACGGAGCTTGCGCTGCTGAACGCGGAACTCGGGCACAGGCTCAAGAACCAGCTTACGATCGTCCAGGCGCTGACGACGCAGATCATCAGACGAAGTCCAAGCCTCGCTATCGCGGAAATCGCGGTGTCGGAGCGTCTGTCCACGCTGGCGCGCGCAAGCGACCTCCTGCTCGGTTCGGACGAACAAACCCCCGAGCTCCCCCAGCTGATCGCGACGGTGCTCGCGCCGCTGCAGATCGCAAGCGAGCGCATCGTCTGCCATGGGCGATCGGTCAGGCTGCGCCGCGAGCCGACGCTGGCGCTTGCATTGTCGATCCACGAGCTTGCTACCAACGCCCTGAAATATGGGGCGCTCTCCACCGAGCAGGGCCAGGTCGAGATCAGCTGGCGCTGCCGGGAAGATGCGGATGGAGCGGCGCACTTCCACTTCTTGTGGCGCGAGAGCGGTGGACCGGAGGTGCAGAAGCCGGTGCGGCGTGGCTTCGGTACGGCGCTCCTCGAACGAGCGCTGCGTCCTTATTTCAAAGGCAAGATCGCGACGGATTTCAGGTCTGACGGGCTGGTCTTCGAAGTCGACGCGAAGGTGGCTGCAACAAACCGGTAGGGACGGCCAGCGCCATTCAACCGGAGTGCCTCATTACTCTCGCCTGACTTTGGACATAGGCGGGTGGCCGCAGCGTCCGCATCAAGGCGCGGCAGCATTGACGAATGGCTGAGCCCGTAAGCTGGGAAAAACGACTTCGAGTGGCTTGGTGTCGGGCAGCACATACACATAGCCACCCTTCTTCTGGAACAGGGGGCGCACGCTCTTGTTGTAGAAGGCCAGGGGTACATTGATGCACCCAAAGGTGATGCGATTGTCGTCTGGTGTGGGCGACAGCATCCTCTGGCGCCGCCGCTCCGTCCTGGCGGCATCCTTGGGGATCGAGTGAAGCGCCACGGACGCAGCATAATCCACCCAGAGCACCTTTTGCCTTCCCGCCGCCAAGCCATATTTCGCGAGGAAGCGCCCCGCGGGCGTCGTCTTCTCCGCGGGTCCGATCTCGGCGAGCCTTTTGCTGCCGACCCCCGGGGTAGCGTCATCCCCCGCGGCAATACCGATCAACACCGGAGCCTCGCCAAGCGGCCTGCGCTTGCCGTTGAACAGGAAGAGGGAAGCGGTCCTCTTGTCGATAATCATATAGGGGAGCGAGCCATTATCGCCTGACGCGGCGACCCAATCAGCGACGCGCAGGGCAGCCGCCGATTGGGCCGTTTCATCCTTGGCTTCCGTGGGCCCGAGCTGCGCTGGCGTCGATCCCGATGCCCCGGCATCGTCCGCCGCGCGTGCCCGCACGGGAACGCTCAGCGCAAGACCGGCTAGCGCAAGAAAGACACTGGCGGCTCGTCCGACCCGGACTGAAGCATTTGTTGCCCCTGGGGAGGGGCCGACGCGGGGAATCACGATCGGGTCAGCATTGGCAGCCTCGCGGCATCAATGACGCGGCCGCTTCCGCCGATTCTGCTGCATCTGCTGCTCGATTCCGTCAACGCGGGAGGTAAGCTGGTCCAGACGCTGGCCGTTGTTCTGGGCCTGGCCGGACGCCGCCTGGGCCTGCGCTGACGCGGCCTGGGCTTGCGCCAATGCCGACTTCGCCGTGCCGTCGGTGTCCTGCAGTTTTGCCTCGAGCGCATCGACGCGCTGGCTCAACGGTGCTATCTGCTCTCTCACATAGCTTTTCGTGGCACAGCCACCCAAGCTGAGCGCGCCGGCCAAAATCACTGCCACAGGGGCAATTTTCGTCACAGGTCGCATCATCGCAATTTTCCTAATGGTTAACGAACCGCCAAACCCAAGACGAGGGTTCCTGTTCCAACAATTCGATTCTGTCGGACTGTGCATCCGCTCAGGCGAGTGGCCGATGCCTGCGCTGAAGAGTGCCGCTCGCGCGATACACGCCCCAAGTCATAAAGAGGTGGACTCCGCTAGTGGCGGGCCCGCGGCCAGTTCAAGGCATACCGAAGCCGTGAGCTGGTCGACGGGAAAGGCGCAGTCGATCCGCAATTCGTCCAGCGTCACATCCAACGGTGCGGCGAACGAGGTGATCGTTTCGAAGAAGCGCAAATTGCCTCGCGGGCTTCGAAAATCGAGCGTCAGGACAGCTTCGGCTTCGCTATCGACCGGGCGAAAGCGCCATTCCTGCGGCACGCCGGGATAACGCAGCAATTCATCGAGGAGGAGGCGGCCTTTCTCATCTCCCGGCGTAGCGGCAAGATGGTCATGCAGCCGACGAAGAAAGCCGGTAGCCACCTCGGTCCAGTTCGCGATCACCATCCTGAAGTCTTCCGGATCGAATATCTGGCGAAGCAGATTCGTATGCTTGCTCTCGCGCCCTTCCATCAGCAGTTGATTCACCCGGATAGCTGCATCGTTCACGGCGAGGACGTCGAAATGACGGTTCAGCACGAAGGCCGGATAGGGATTCTGGTGCGTCAGGATGAGTTCCACCGCATCGCGCATCCGCGCCATGGCCGGAGCGGCAAGATCGCGCTCGGCATGTTGCGGAGCGTATCCGGCCGCGAGAAGGAGCGCATTCCGCTCCCTGAGCGGAAGCGACAATGCGTCAGCAAATCTTCCTACCGCCTCGCGCGAAGGCTGGGCCTTCCCCGTCTCGACGAATCCAAGATGCCGTGCGGACATGCCGCATTCCAGCGCCATATCCAGTTGGCTCATCCGCCGGGCAGAGCGCCATTCGCGAAGGAGGATGCCGACTGGCGGATAGAGGTTCCCGATGCGCGTCGTCGACATTCCGCCAGTTACCCGCGCATCGACACCCTGTTCAACGACTTCGAAGGTAGTTGATCGCGAACGGCAAGGCAGCGACCCTGCCGGAGGTGTCACGCAGCAACTGAACCCCCTGGCCGCCCTCGCTTGCGGCATCCTTATCTCGGAGAGCCGCATGAAGATCGCCCGCAGGACATTCCTCAAGTGCAGTGGCGGGGCCGCGGCCACCCTGGCGATGCCAGGCTCGCTCATTGCGTCCGGCGCCCTCATGGATAAGCCGATCATCGACGTTCATATGCATGCCTACCCGGCGGCAACGCCGTTCGGGCGCCCGATCGTCAATCCGATCTCGGGCGTGAAAAGTCCCATTTCCAACGGGGCCGAACACATGGCCGCGTGCATCGCCGAAATGAAAAGGTGCGGGATCGTCAAGGGCATCGTCAGCGGGGGAGACGGCGACAGGCTCAAGGCAGCGATCGCCTGGCATGATCGGGACCCTGACCGCTTTGTGATCGGAGCGGGACTGCGCGGATCGGACGAAATCCCCCTTCCCCCCGTCGATGTTCTGCGAAATCTCCACGCGAAAGGCGAGCTGCAGGTCCTGGGGGAATTGACCTCGCAATATGCCGGCTTGTCGTTGAGCGATCCCAAGTACGAGCCCTACCTCGCCCTGGCCGAAGAACTCGACATGCCGGTGTCCCTCCACACCGGCACGATGCCGAGCGCGACGACCTTCGACCCCTGCTGTATCTCGGCACGCGCGCGCTTCGGAAACCCCGAGCTCGTGGAGGAGGCGCTCAATCGGCATCCGAAGCTGCGGCTCAACCTGATGCACGCCGGCTGGCCCTATCTTGAGGACACGATGGCGATCCTGCAACTATATCCCAATGTCTGCGCCGATACTGGCGCGCTTAATTGGCTGCTGCCTCGCGCGCATTTTCATCGCTACCTTCAAACCCTGGTGGAGGCCGGATTCGGGGATCGGATCATGTTCGGATCGGACCATATGTATTGGCCCGACGGAATCGGCCTGGCGGTCGAGGGGATTCGCAGCGCCGCCTTTCTGACCGAGGATCAGAAGCGCGACATCTTCTACAATAATGCGGTTCGCTTCTTCAAACTGGCAGCGTGACCCCCCGATCCGCGGCGGCGATGCCATCCGCGCCTTGGCGCGACTGTGAACCCCGAAAACGACTAGGCCGCGCGCGAACTCCAGCTGGACCCGATCAGATCGACAATTCCGGTATCGGGCACGGCCGGCGAAAACAGGAACCCCTGCAGCTCGTCGCAACCCGCAGCCATGAGGAACGCACGCTGTTGCTCGGTTTCGACCCCTTCGGCAGTCACCGAGAGACCCATTGCGTGCCCCAATCTCACGACCGCCTCGATGATCGCGACCGCGTCGTTGGTCTCGCCGATGCTGCTGGTGAAACTTCGATCGATCTTGAGCTTGTCGACCTCGAATTCACGAAGGTAGCTCAGACTCGAATATCCTGTTCCGAAATCATCCAGAGCGATCCTGAACCCGATCCGCCGCAGATCGCGGAGCGCGCCTCGCACGAGATCGTCATTGTCCAGGAGAATGCCCTCGGTGACTTCAAGCTCAATTTGTTGAGGCCGTGCCCCCGCGGCTGCCACGATCGCCGTTATCTCTGACGCAAATCCGCGGGCCCGTAACTGCACCGGAGACAGATTGACGGCCACCGACAGATGCGGCCACGCTCGCGCAACCGAGCAAGCCTGGCGGAGAACCCATCGTCCAAGCTCATGAATCAGCCCGGTTTCCTCGGCGATCGGCACGAAGGCCTGTGGAGCCAGCCACCCGCGGTCCGGGTGATTCCAACGCAGCAGGGCTTCGACGCCCCTGAGCATGGTACCAGTCGCGTCGACCTGCGGCTGATAATGCACGACGAGACCGCGTTCATGCGCAATAGCTTCGCGCAGGTCCCGCTCGATCTCGCGATGAAGTCGGACGCTTTCGTCCATCGTCGCGTTGAAGAAGCGGAAGCCGTTGCGGCCTTCGGCCTTGGCGCGATACATGGCGATGTCGGCCATGCGCATCAGTTCCGACCGGTCGCCGAGGCATGCCGGTTGGCACGCCACGCCGATGCTGGCGCCGACAAACACCTTCGTACCGAGAAGATCGAACGGCTCGTGGACCGCCGCCACGATCGCGCCCGCAACCTCGCCAATCTCGGCTTCCGTGCCTCTGTCGCTCAACAGGATCGCGAACTCGTCGCCTCCCAGGCGGGCGACAAGATCCCCCGGACCGGTATGTGCCTGGAGACGGCTCGCCACCTGCTGGATCAGCAAATCCCCGCCGAGATGGCCAAGCGTGTCGTTGACCTGCTTGAAACGGTCCAGGTCGACGAGGAGGACCGCCCAGGTTTCGCTGCCCGCGGTTGCGGCGACCAGCTGGTCGACAACAGAATTGAAAAAGGCGCGGTTGGGGAGCCCCGTAAGCGTGTCGTGAAAGGCGAGATGG
>Ga0070678_100000862_pt1 | contig 15481 bp, 18 predicted proteins | sample KBSM73metaG_FD_65647 | JGI IMG/M metagenome (GOLD analysis project Ga0070678, IMG submission 65647) | Miscanthus rhizosphere microbial communities from Kellogg Biological Station, Michigan, USA - KBS M7-3 metaG | ecosystem: Host-associated > Plants > Roots > Rhizosphere > Soil ...
GATCGATTTCGGCATGACAGGCTCCTCCTGGCAAGCGACGCGGAGCGTAGCTCACGCCGGTTTTGGCGTCATGCAACTCAGTTCATGAACATCCGCACATGCGCCTTGACGTGCACGGCCGCGAGGATGTCGGCTTGCGGGGAAAAGGTCGCCATGTCCTCGAGCGCGCAGGCCGCGGCGCGCGCGTACGCCGCCTCCGCGCCGGTGTTGACGCCGTGGAGAATCGACTGGGCGTCCAGGTAGTCGAGCTTGAGGAGACGGAGCGCCGATCCAAGCATCATCGTCGCGACGCCGTATTGATGCGCGGCAAACGCCTGCGGCGGATCCATTCCCTGGCACGCGAACAGGGCACCCAGGCTGACCGGGAAGGTGCCGGGCGTCGTACGCGAGGCGATGGCCGCGCTCCAATCGAGAACCAGCGGGCAAGGTGCGACGCGCGCGCCGAGCTCCGCCAGCTTGCGACCCATGCGCAACGTCATGGTGCGCATTTCTTCGTTGGATTTCCGCAGCAGCACCGCCTGATCGGCGCGCATCAGGGCTGCCAGGTCGCGTGCGATCGCCGCTCGGTGGGCGGCCAGGAGCGCGACGCCATCGGAGCTGCCCGCCTGAACCAGCGCGGTCTCGACAAACGTGCGAAGCGTCGTCGCGTCGAACACCACCCTTTGCTGCACGGCCGCTTCGAGCCCGTTCGAGAACGTGAACGAGCCGACCGGCAGCATCGAGTCGCCGAACTGCAATAGACGCATCGCGCCGGTCACCGGATCGCTCATGCGCGGCGCTTTCTCTTGGTCGCGCGCGGCGTGGCGAGCACGAGCGACGGGACATCGTCCTTGCGAACCTCGTCCAGCATCCATTGCCTGAACCGCCGCAGCTTGGGCGACTTGGCGAGCCCTGGCGGATAGACGAGGAAATAGCGGTTCGGCGAGGGCACGGCGAGGTCGAAGAGCCGCACGAGCACGCCGTTCACGAGATCGTTGCCGATGAGTGAGCTCCGCGCGAGTGCGATGCCCTGGCCCTCCACCGCCGCCTGCATCACGTGCGAGGCGTCGTTGAAGATGGGGCCGCGCGTGGGCTCCGGCAAGTCGAGACCCGCGGCGCGAAACCAGGGCTGCCAGAACTCGTTCTCCGAGCGCAGCAGCAAGTGCCGCGCAAGATCGCGTGGATGCTGCGGCAAGTCGCCACCGGCAAAGCGCGGGCTGCAGACCGGAAAATACACGTCGTCCAGCAGATGCTCCGACACGACGCCTGGATAGTCGCCGCCGCCGTAGCGAATGGCGGCTTCGATGTTGTCGCGCCGGAAATCGGCGAGCGTCACGCTCGCGCGCACGTCGAGATCGATGTCGGGATGCGTGGAGATGAACGAGCCTATGCGAGGCAGCAGCCAGCGCGCTGCGAACGACGGCATCACGCTCACGCGGAACTGCCGCGGATTGTTGTGCTCGGTGACCTCGCGCACCGCTTCCACGAGCTCGGACAATGCCGTTCGAACACGCGCCGCGAAGCGCTCGCCTTCGTCGGTCAGGCGGATGCCGCGGCCGACGCGCTCGACCAGTCGAACGCCCAGGTCTTGCTCGAGACCCTTCAGCTGGTGACTGATCGCGCCGTGCGTGAGGTGCAGGTGCTCGGCGGCCCTGGTCAGGCTTCCGGTGCGCGCCACCGCTTCGAGCGCGCGCAGCGCCTGCGTTGCGGGTATCCTGGCGTCCATGCGCTGATCATGTGAGAGAAATTAACAGATACCAGCCAATATAAATCGATTGTCGCTTGCCGTCTACGCCCATAGACTTGATTCCGCAGTCAACGCAACCCGTGGAGAACGAAATGGCAAGCATGCTCACATTCCAGCCCGGCCGCGTGCCAGGGATCGCTGATGCATCGAGCTCGAACCGGCAGGTCGCGGAGCCGATGACGTCCCGTCAACGCGCTGCGCTTTCCGCACTTATTCACGTCCCGGCCGGCACACGGAATTCGTATTGGCAGCGTCTCGACCGCGGCACCGACGCGTTCTGGTCGGTCATCGTCGCGCTGTCGCTCGTGATCGGCACGTACGCGCTCTTCGATGGCGCGCGCACCCTCAGCTCGTCGTCCGTGCTTCAGGTCGCGCAGGCAGAGAAGCGAGCGACAACGGCGGCGGCCACGCCGCACGTGGATGAGCCGCGCAAGTCCGCGCGTCAGTCGTCGGGGCCGCTCATCCGCACGATGTAGCCGCCGGACTTTTCATCCCGATCGAGCGTAACGAAGCCGCGCCGCGCCGCGTCCTCGAGCAGGCCGTTGAACGAGCGGAACCCGTAATAGGATTCGTTGAATCCGGGGTTCCGCCGCTTCAGCGCCTGCTTCACCATCGAACCCCAGATCTTTTCCTCGGCGCCACGCTCGGAGAGGAGCGCCTCGATGGTTCCGACTACCAGGTCCACCGCCTCGTCGGCGCGCTCGTCGTCGCCGCGCGGCGCACTGCTCGGGCCCTCGTCCTCGGCGCGCTTGGACGATGCGGCGGACTCGTCGCCGGCATCGGTCTTCGCGGGCGGCGCACCCTCCGCCGCCTTCTTGCCGCTGCTCTTGGCTCGCGCTGGGCCCGCGCTTCGGCCCGAGCCGCGACGCGCCACGGGCTTCTTCTTCTCCCGCACCAGATCGTCGTAGTAGATGAACTCGTCGCAGTTCGCGATCAGCAGGTCCGACGTGGAATTCTTGACGCCGACGCCGATCACCGTCTTGGCGTTTTCGCGGAGCTTGGATACGAGCGGCGAGAAATCCGAATCGCCGCTGATGACGACGAAAGTGTCCACGTGCGCTTTGGTGTAGCAGAGGTCCAGCGCGTCGACCACCATCCGGATGTCGGCCGAATTCTTGCCGGATTGCCGCACGTGCGGGATCTCGATCAGCTCGAACGACGCTTCGTGCATGGGCGCCTTGAACGCCTTGTACCGGTCCCAGTCGCAATAGGCCTTCTTGACGACGATGCTGCCCTTGAGCAGCAATCGCTCGAGCACCTTGCCGATGTCGAATTTCTCGTAGCTGGCGTCACGCACGCCGAGCGCGATGTTCTCGAAATCGCAGAACAACGCCATGTTGGTGACGTCGGAAAGATGGGCCATGTGAAGCTCCGGTCGGATGCGCCGCGGGTACAGCACGGGAATTGGCGACACGATAGCAGGTGCCGGGCACGCGGGTCTCCCGGGTTCGCGCTACACTCGCCGCCCATCCTTTCGTCGCGCCATCGATCGCTTATGTCCCTGCCGCCGCTTTCCCTCCTGGAATCCCGCGTTCTCGGCGTGCTGGTCGAGAAGCAGAAGACCGTTCCCGATACCTATCCGCTGACGCAGAACGCCCTGGTCGCCGGCTGCAACCAGAAGACGAGCCGCGATCCGGTGGTGAATGCAAGCGACGCCGACGTGCAGGCCGTGATCGAGCGCCTCAAGGACCTCTCGCTCGTGGTCGAGTCGAGCGGCGGCCGTGTGATGCGCTACGCCCACAATACGGAACGCGTGCTGGCGATTCCATCGCAATCCGTCGCGCTTCTCGCCGTGCTGATGCTGCGAGGCCCGCAGACCGCCGGCGAGCTTCGCATCAACTGCGATCGCCTGCATCGCTTCGCCGACATCTCGGCAGTGCTGGGGTTCCTGCAGGAGCTCGCGGAGCGGCCCGCGGGCGCATTGGTGGTCGAATTGTCGCGGCTTCCCGGGACGCGCGAAACGCGCTGGGCACATCTTCTTTCCGGTCCGCCTCCCGCGGATGCGTCGCTCACGGGCGCGACGCGAGAATCGATGGGCGATTACGCCGGAGATTCCGACGTCGTGACGTTGAAGCAGGATGTCGCAAAACTGCGGGCCGACGTCGAGCGACTCGAGGCGACGATTGCAAAGCTTTGCGCGGAGCTCGGTGTGACGTTGCCGCCGGAACGATGATCCGGTGGCATTCGGCAAGGCACCGGCTCTCCGCCCTCGCGGGGACGACAGAGTGAGTTTCAACGCTGAGCACTTGCTTGCGCAGGGACGACGGAGCGAGTCTCAACCACCACGCTACCCCGCCTTCATTCCCGCGAAAGCGTGAATCCGGTGGCGTTCGGCGAAAGACGCTGGGTCCCGCTTGCGCATGGACGGCGATCGGCTGCTCACGCCAGACCGACCACGATGCGTCGCCCCACCCAATCGGGAAGCTTCGCGTCGAGCGTGAAAGCGGGATCGGTGCGAAGCGCCGCCGCGAACGCCTCGGCCATCGTCCCTCCGAATGCGGCCGCATCCAGAAACGCGTAATCCGCGGCGTCGAGAGCGCAGACCTCGACCCGAAAGTGCGGCCGGTACACGATCGCGCGCTCGCCGCCCGCATCCGGGTCCACGTCTTCGGGCGCCCCGCTTTCGTCCCGATGTGCGTTCCAGATCCTTGCCACCGGCCATTTCGAATCCATGAGCGTACACGCCGGATGCAAGGCAACTCGTAAAGACGCGTACGCGTCCGCGGAAATCGCCGCGAGCGTTGCGATATCGAACGCCGGAACATCCGCGGCGTAGTGCGCACGATGCACGCTCCATTCGAGCTGGGCGACGTCGGGCAGATAGGGGACTTCCCGGGCGGGCGGAAACCCGCTCAGGAACGCTGCGAGGCGATCACCGTATTCGTTCAGATCTCCGCTCGTCGATGGCGTGCTCGCCGCATAGACGTCCGCCAGCGCGTCGAAATACGCATCGCCCACGATTGCCGCGCATACCGGATAAGCATTGCGCAACGCCTTGCGCGCATTCGCCTGGACGTTGCCGCGGTAGAGGCGCAGACGTCGCCGTGCACGCCCGGGGTCGCCGGCGAACGGATCGACGCACGCGGCTTCGGGGGGCTGCATCACGAGGGCAGCGGCCAAGGCGCGCTGGAGGGACGCGAGATCATCCACGGGCGTGCATGCGGCATCGCGCGCCATCGGCCTCGCCGACGAGGACGTCGAGCGCGGGGATGTTGGTGTCCCACTCGACCAACGTCGGCACCGGGCCGTGCAGCCGCAGCGCATCTTCGTACAGCGACCACACGTCCTGCGCGACGCGCGCACCATGGTCGTCGATCAGCGTATCGTCGGCCGCCGCATGTCCCGCAAGATGGATCTCCCGCACCGGCAAGTGCGGAAAACGCTCGAGCTCGCTTTTTGCATCGAACCCGTGGTTGAAGGCATTGACGTAGAGATTGTTGACGTCGAGCAGCACGCCGCACCCGGTCGTTGCCGCCAGCGCAGCGAGAAATTCGAGCTCGGACATCTCGCTCGCACGAAACGCGAGGTACGAAGAGACGTTCTCGACCACGAGCGGGCGTCCGAGCGCCTCCTGCGCACGCGCGACGCGCGAGACCACGTGGCCGAGCGCTTCCCGCGTGTACGGAATCGGCAGGAGGTCGTTGAAATGCCGGGCGTCGAGCGCGCCGAAGCTCAGATGCTCGGACACGAGCGCGGGCTCGATTCGTCGGGCGAGCGCAGCAATCCGGCTGAGGTGACGCTCGAAACGCCCCTGGTCGTCCAGCCCGGGTCCCGCGGCGAGCGACAAGCCAACTCCATGCAATGCAACGGGATAGCGCGCCCGCACGTCCTCGAGCACGTGCAGGTCGAAGCCGCCATCGCCGAGGAAGTTCTCGCTATGGACCTCGACCCAGTCCACCGCCGGCGACGCGGTCAGGAAATCGCGGTAATGCGGCGCACGAAGGCCGATGCCGACGCCGGACCACTCGCGCGCGGATCGCGCCGGGGTGTCGTTCATCGGCATCGAAACACGATCGGAGCGCGCACCACGATGCGCGCCCCGCCCGAACCACGTTCTCGATCAGCCGACTCAGCTCTTCCCGGCAGCGGGCGCCGTTGCCTTCCCACCCATCTTCGTGCACGTGCCGGTGGCGACATATTTCCAGTCCTGAGGATCGTTGTCCTTCTTCGACTGTCCCGAGCACGCATGGGTGCCGGTGTCGTTGGCGCAGTCGTTCTGGCCGGCCTTCGACACGCCATAGCATTTTTCCTTGCCGGCAGGTTCCGCGGCGGAGGCCACGCCCTGGACCGCGCCCAGGGCGATCAGGCCCACGACGGCACTGCGAATCAATGCTTGCGAATCCATAATGTCACTCCTCGATGCGTTTGCGAAAGACGCCACCGCGAAAGTCGCGCGAGCGGCGCGCGGACCGATTGATGCGGAGCGCACCGATATCGTACACGGCGTGCGCGTGGCGCCGCCGTGATAAGAAACATTCCTCCATCCACATCAGTCAGCGGTCGAGACCGAGCAGCCGGTCGACCGAGAACCTGCCCGGACCGAAGAACGCGATCATCAGCATCAACGCACCCCAAAGCACATGATCTTTGAGACCCGCGGGGCTCAAGTCGGGATAGGAAATGACCGCGATGATGTTGAAGGCAAAAAGCGCCAGCGCCCCCGCGCGGGTGCCGACGCCGAATACGAGCAGGATGGGCAAGCCAAGCTCCGCCATGGTCCCGAGCACGGCCGCGACGTGAGGCGACAGGACCGGCACGTGATATTCGTTTTCGAATAGCGCAAGCGTCGAATCCCAGCGCGAGAACTTGAGCCAGCCCGACAGCATGAACACCTTCGCGACATAGAGGCGTGCCGCAAGCAGGTACAGCGGCGCGAGCGTGTCGAGCACGCGCGCGAATCCAGCGTAGCACCGCACGGCGCGTTCGCGAACGGTCGTGCCGACCCCCGACGGTGGTGTTGCAAGCGTGTTGTCCATGCCGTTCTCTCCTTTTCAAATGAACGCGTTCGCCAATAGTCGCCGCGCATCGGCGAAACTGACATCAGGCGGCATGAACGGCCACGAGGGTTCCTGTCGCAATGTGTGCGCGAAGGGCGGCGCCCAGGTCGAAGGTGGAGTCGCTGGCCATGGCAGCATCGATGGCATCGCCCAGCGTCTCCCCGGCTGCGAGCGCTGCCAGCCAGGCGTGATCGCCCCGCGCAATGGCCTCCATTGAAACGCCGGTGGCGTCGCGCCGAAGCAGGATCGTCTCCCCGCCGGCTTGCAAATCGACGGCGCGGCCTTCGGCGCGATCGGACTGGTGGAACAGCCATATCTGCAGCACCGGCCATGCCGAAGCGAGCATGCGGCACGACGGATCGAGGTCGAGCCGCATGGCCGGCAACCGCTCGGCCGGCACGAGCGACAGCGCCGCCAGCACGGCCTCGGGCACACGCGAAACATCGGCCGCGCGACTCGACTCGTCGATGGCCCATTCGAGTCGGGCAACGTCCGGCAGGTATGGAAGCCTCGTCGCGAGCGCATACATCGCGAGGAAATCGCCAAACCGACCGCCGTACACGTTGAGATCGCCCGATACCGAGGGGTGCGCAAGCGTGTAGGCGTCCACCGCGGCACGGAAAAACGGTCCGCCGACGAGTTGTTCCACCACGGAATAGGTCGCGGACATCGCGTTCCGATAGTTCGCGATGCCCGTACGCCGATAGATCGCGAACCGGTCCTCCGGGAATGCGACGCCCGCGCCGGCGCGACCTGTGAGCGCACCGGCAAAATCGAGTTGCAGCTCAGCGAGACTCGGCATTGTGCGCAGCAAGGATGGCCTGTGCGGTGGACGCTTCGCGTTCGAGCACCGCCAGCGCAGGGATGTCGGTATCCCATTCGATCAGAGTCGGGCGCGGGCCCAGGCGATCGATGGTCCGTGCGAACAGCGCCCACACCTCCGCGGCAACCGGCGTGCCGTGCGTGTCGATGAGACAGGGTCCGCTTGCGTCGAACCCCGCGAGATGAATCTCCGCCACGTTCTCCGGCGGCATGGCCCCGATGAAGGCATCGGCGTCGAAGCCGTGATTCGACGCATTCACGAACACATTGTTGACGTCGAGAAGCAGCTGGCACCCCGTGGTGCGCGCGACGGCGGCCACGAATTCGGCCTCGGTCATCGTGTCGTCGTCGAAGGCGACATAGGCGGAAATGTTCTCGACCATCAGCGACCGTCCGATCGCTTCCTGGACCGCGTCGACGCGCGCGCACACGTGCGCCAGCGCTTCGTCCGTATAGGGCAAGGGCAGCAGGTCGTTGAAATGCCGCCCTCCGGCGCTGCTCCAGCACAGATGCTCGGAGACCGCAGCGGGCTGGATGCGATCGATCAGGCGGCGGAGCTTGGCGAGATGGGATGGGTCGAGCGGGTCGACCGATCCGAGCGACATGCCGACACCGTGAAGCGAGACCGGATAGTCGTTGCGCACCCGGACGAGAGAGGCCAGGGCAGGTCCGCCATCCACGAAATAGTTCTCGCTGTGCACCTCGAGCCACGGGATCGGCGGCCGCCGCGCGAGGATCTCGCCGACATGCGGACTGCGCAAGCCAATGCCTGCCGCGATGGGGAGCCCGGCCATGGAAATGTCCTGCGCGCGGGGCCGGACGCTCGCGCCCCGGCCGCCGCCGCTCGGACGCCCGACGCTTACTTCGGCGCCGACTTGCCGCCCATCGACTCGCACGTGCCCTTGGCGACGTACTTCCACTCGGTCGGGTCGTTGTCAGTCTTGGCGCCCTCGCCCGCGCAGGCATGCTTCGCCGTTCCGCAGTCGTTTTGTCCCGCCTTGGCGATACCGAAGCATTTTTCCTGCCCGGGCTTGGGGGTAACGGGGCCGGCTACGGCCGTGGCGGCAACGCCGAGCGCGAGAATGCCGGCAAGCGCGGCCTGGATCGTGGCTTGGTGGTTCATGGTGACTCCTGTCGATTGGTTGATGTCGGGGATGGCGCGATGCCCATCCGTGACGTTGGTCGGCCGACTGCCGCCAGCCTTACGTCACCAACATGGTACGCAGGAATCCGCCCAGCGGTTTCATCTCTCCCAGCAGGGTGGGATGGTTCCGAAACCAGACGATGAATGCGCCAGGCGGACCGCCGTAGAGGGCAACCCGACGCACAGGATGTCGCCGCAGATCACGATCACCGCGGGGCGCTTCACCGCGGCACATCAAGACGGTATCTGACTCCGCCACGACCGCGAAGGGCGGTCAGTTCGTGTGAAGCTGCCGTGCCTCCGTCGTGCTGCGGGCTTGTTCGACGCACAACGCGGCGCCGATCGACACGCACATCGCCAGGAAGGCGACCCATGCATACGGCCACAGGAGCGGCATTCCCACCAGGATCAGCCCGTCGTTGCCGCCGGGGATCAGCAGGCTGCCCCAGCCCATCAGCATCCCGCCGACGAAGCACTTGAGCAATTGCACCGGCGCGACGCGCGTGCTGCGAAACCGGCCGGCGGTCTCGCCTCCGACCACCGCGCCCAGGAACAGCATCCCGAGCAACGCCGTGCGTGCGACCAGGCTGCCGGCCATGCCACGTGCGAAATCGGCCAGCACGTCGGTATAGGCCCAAGCGCCGACCAGCAGCAGCATGACGAGGAACGTGACGCCGATCACTGCGGTCGCGGCATGCGGCGACCACACGCGCACCGTCAGCAGATGCCGGACGCGGCGACCGAACGTCGAACGCGTGGGATCGGCAGAAACGGCCAGCAGCACCCTCGCGAGACGGAACAACAGGAATGCGGCAAAGAGCAACGCGATCCACAAGGAGCCCTGCAGCACGGGCGACCCGTAGCCGAGCTTTTGCGGCGCAGCCGGCGCAAACACGCTGCCTACCGTCAGGCATCCGACGTAGAAGCCGATCGGGGTGGCGACGTAGGCCCATTCACCCGAGCCCAGGCGCGCAATGGCGCCGAACACGCACGCCCGGTTTACGTAGGCCCCGAGGCCGAGCAGGATGCCGCCGCTGATCGTGTACCCGTTCACCGAGTAGCCGCTTGGCATGTTTGGCAGCACATCGAGGTATTGCGCGATCAGCAGGCCGCCGACGACCCAGACCGAGGCCTCGACCATGCTGATCAGGCGATTGAATCGTCGCCTGGCGACGATTTCGTCCATCGCGGCCACCGTGCAGGTCGCGCCGCGCTGGATCGCAAAGCCCATGAGACCGGCACAGATTGCGGCGACGACGAAGGCAGCGCTGGCGAGAGCGATTTCCACGATGCTTTCCTCGGAAGCCTTCGGGGTGCGCGAAGACCGCGCACCCCTGACAGAACGTTGCCCGGACGCCGCGACCGGCGAATCGCCTGCTACATATGCTCCATCATCGTGTCGGGCTTCTTGTCGTTGACGATGTCGGCGATGGTCAGCACCACCACGACGTTGCCCATGTTCTTCCACCAGTGCTGGGTGCCCAGGAATTCGCGCGAGATGTCGCCGGTCTTGTGCAGGATGGGCGCCAGGCACTTGCTGCTGTTCTCGTAGATCTCTCCGGCGTTCACCATGATCAGCGCGGGACGGTCGGCATGCGAATGCAAGGGCACGATGCCGCCAGGCTGGATCTCCATGTGACGGAAGCGCAAGCGGCGCTGGTCGAGCTTGACGTTTTCCTTCGCGAGGTCGATGGAGGACAGCTCGTTCTCCATGACGCCGACGGGTGCCGTCGGCGCATTCGGCAGCGCATTGACGCCGACTTTGTCCGCCGGACATTCGCCCGCGAAAGCCGGCGCTGCGAAGACCGCCGAGACGAGGCCTGCAAGCAGGACGGACTGCGCGGCGCGCGTGCCGCTACGGGTGGACTTGAACATGACGATTCTCCTTGAGTGGTATTGACGATGAACGTGAAGGACTGGGGTTTGAGGGCAGCGCATCCGCAAAATCGAAATGCGTGCGCCACCTCCAGTTGTCGAATTCATCGGCGGATGCTTACGCCGAATCGACGCGAGATCAGCGCGTGCGCCCTGCAAAGCCGTCAACTCCGCGCGCGAGCCTGGTGGTCACGCGAGAGGGATCGTCGTGAATGATCACGCCTTCGACCGGATCAACGGCCGTGCGCCACGGCGCGGCGTCGAGCATCCGCCGGGTGTCCTCGTAGCCCGACTTCCAGCGTGCGCGAATGCCTGCCGGCGTGAAGTCGATATCCTTGGTGTGGTCCTCGTCGTCGAGCTTCGGCGCGACAAGCCGCGCGACGTGCATCGTCGTGCCGCAGCCCCACGAGGCCAGTTCTTTCACTTCGGCGGAGTCGCGCACCTTGTCCGGCACTTTTTTCGAGAGCTCGCGGATGATGTGCCGCAAGTGATGGATCTGCTTCTGCCGCGCGATGTGACTCCGCGCGCGGCTCGCGTACTGGATGTCCTTCTGCCGTCCCATGACCTGCCACAGCGTTTCCGGTTCGGGGCCTTCCGGATTCCACATCTGCACGGCGAAGATCACCGAATCCTGGCGCGGCCTGTCGTCCAGCACCGCCTCGATGGGCGTGTTGGAATAGATGCCGCCATCCCAGTACGGATCGCCGTCGATGCGCACCGCGGGGAATGCCGGCGGCAAGGCGCCCGACGCGATCACGTGATCGAGATGGAGCGGCTCGTCGCGACTGTCGAAATAGCGCATCTCGCCGTTGCGCACGTTCACGGCGCCGACCGTCAGGCGGACGTGGCGTGCATTGATGTGCTCGAGATCGATCAAGCCGGACAGCGTCCGACGGAGCGGCGCCGTGGTGTAGTAGCCGGCCGCTTCCGCGCCAAGGGGGACATGGGACCCGAACCACGCGGGCAGGTGCGGCGTGAAGAATGCCGGAATGCCGTTCACGACGGTCGACATGTTGGCCGAAGCGTTGGGCAGGCCGGTGAAGAGACGAAGCACGTCCAAGCCCGCCGCACCGCCTTCGACCCGCGACCAGAACTCCTCGAGTCGGGGAAACCGGTTTTCCGGCACGTTCCCGGCGATGAGCGCAGCATTGATGGCGCCAATCGAGGTGCCGATCACCCAGTCGGGCTCGACACCCGCTTCGTGCATCGCTTCGTACACGCCCACCTGATACGCACCCAGCGCGCCCCCTCCCTGCAATACCAGCACGACCTGCCCCGGAAATCCCGGGTGGATGATCCCCTTCGGCGTATCGTCGTGCGCGCGCACGCGGCGCGTCCTGGTTTTCGTCGTCATGTAGTTCACTCCCGGATTGACGTATGCGTTGAAGCCCGTTTCACTGGGCCGTCCAGCCGCCGTCGATGGGAATGACGGCGCCGGTGATCGACGCCGCCTCGCGGCTCGCGAGAAATGCCGCCAGCGCGGCCACTTCGCTCACCCGCACGAACTGCTTCGTAGGTTGGGCATGCAGCAGCACGTCGCTGATCACTTGCGCCTCCGTCAGCCCGCGCGCCTTCGCGGTGGCGGGAATCTGCTTCTCGACGAGCGGTGTCCACACGTAGCCAGGACAGATCGCGTTCATGGTGATGCCCTCCTCGGCCACCTCGAGCGCCACGGTCTTGGTGAGCCCCGCGATGCCGTGCTTCGCCGCGACGTAGGCCGATTTGAACGGGCTCGCGACGAGCGCGTGGGCCGAGGCGACATTGATGATGCGGCCCCATCGCTTCGCCTTCATTTTCGGCAGCGCGAGGCGGATCGCGTGGAACGATGCGGACAGATTGAGCGCGAGGATCGCGTCCCACTTCTCGACCGGAAACTCGTGGATGGGCGCGACGAACTGGATACCCGCGTTGTTGACCAGGATGTCGATCGCACCGAACTCGGCTTCGGCGCGGCTGATCATCGCCTCGATCGCGTCCGCACTCGACATGTCCGCGCCGTCGTAGCGCACGGCCACGCCGTGCTGCGCCTGCAGCGCGGAGCGGGTCTTCTCGATCTCGCCCGCGTCGCCGAAGCCGTTCAGCATCACGTTCGCGCCACGCGCTGCGAACTCCGTCGCGATACCCAATCCGATGCCGCTGGTCGAGCCGGTTACGAGTGCGGTCAAGCCCGTGAACATTGCCCTCTCCCTCAAGAAATTCACATGAATGGATTCGGGGCCACGCCTCTGCCGAAGCCGAACCCGGCGTGCGGTCGACAGCTTCCGCGACGGCGGTACGTGAGAGCCCAGGCGGCCCCGATTGGCGGCTTAGTCCGGCGTTCGCATCCAAAACTTACGGGCGAAACGCAAAACGGCGAGTGCGTAAGCGAAGACCGGTTGCTGCGACCAACGCTTTCCTTATGCGACGGTCAATCGCCCGCAGGGATTCCCGCGTGTGCGCCTTCAAAGGCGTTTGACCCTGCCGTCATGCGCACTTCAAGCCGTCTGCGGCGTACACTTCTCTGCGTCACCGTTGGCGGGAGGCGGGCATGGGACTGCTGGATGCAATTCTGGGCGGGATGATGGGCGGCCGGCCCGGCGGATCGATGGATTCCACGGGTGCCGCTCCCGGCATGCCCGGCGGTGGCGGCGGCGCGCTGCTGCAGATGTTGCTCCAGATGCTGCAACAGAATGGCGGCCTCGGCCAGATCCTCGGCCGCATGCAGCAATCGGGGTATGGCCAGCAGGCACAGTCCTGGATCGGCACCGGCCAGAACCTGCCGATCGATCCCGCGGCCCTGCAGGAGATCTTCGGCCACGGCCAGCTGGGTCAGATCGCGCAGCAGCTCGGGATCTCGCACGAGGAGGCATCCACGGGCGTCGCGCAGATGCTGCCGCAGGTCGTCGACCGCATGTCGCCCGATGGGCAATTGCCCGACAATCACAGCGACCTCGTCAACGATGCGCTCGCAATCCTGCAGCGCGGTCAGCGCTAGCGTGTCGTCCCGCTAGGGCGCGCAGCGTCTACGCGCGTCATGCGCGAAGACCTGGCAACCCTTTCGCGCCGGGGTGCGTCAGGCGGTCACGCACGAGGTCGATCGCGGCGCGGAGCGCGTACGACTCGTGCACGAACCATGTCGGCAGTTGCAATGCGATGATCTCCGATTCGATCTGGTCGAGCCGCGCGAGATAGCCGCTCACCCGCGGCGCACTCGGATCGGTCGCGATATCGCGCTCGAGCAATCGCAGCCGCTCGTAGAATCCCGCGATGCGCGCCCGTGGACGATACGAAAGGATGTCCGGCAGGAAACGGATGGCCGGCACGAGCACCGCGACCAGCGGAATCAGATATACGAGCATGCGATCCGCCAGGTTCGCGAGCCAGAACGGGAGATATCGCCGGAGGAACGGCTTGCCCGACTGATAGAAGCGCAGCGCCTCGTCGGCAACCGGAACGTCCTGTCGCCGCGGGTTCGGAAACGTCTGCGCGTCGGCCAGGAGGCTCTGACGGCCGTTGATCTCGCTGGCGGCGTCGAGCAGCAGATACATGAGCGCGGGATGCAGATCGCTCCGCACGAGCAGATTGGCGGTCACCGCCACGGTCGTGATGTCGTGATCGGGCAGATCGGCCTGCACGTCGGCAAGCCCGCGCGCCACGGTGATGGGCGACAGATACTCGTGCTGTCGCGCAAGCGCAGTGGAATGCACGATGCTCACGAGCCGGACGTCCTGGCCGCGAATCAGCTCCCGGATCACCGGCGCCGAGATGCCTGAAACGAAGATCGCGGCATCGACATCACCGCGAAGCAGCGCCGCGGAGGCTTCGTTATTGCCCTTCGGCGACAGTGTCGCGTCCTTCGGTCCGACACCGACGGAGCGCAACAGCTGAACCGCCAGTGCGCGCGTCCCGCTGCCTTCCTCGCCCACCGCGATGCGGTGCCCAATGAGATCGTGCAATTGCCTGGCTGGCGGAGAAGGGGCACGTGTAAAGACCCATACCGGCTCGTAATAGAGAGCCCCGAGGGACACGATCGCGGGATCGGTGTCGGTGTCGGCATCGCTGGCCGCGAGACCTCCCTGCACGAACGCAGCGTCGGCTTTGCCTTCCTTCAGCCGCGCCAGATTTTCCACCGCCCCATGCGACGGAACGAGCTCCAGCGTCACGCCGTTCTGGGCGAGGAATGCCTGGTAGCGGCGCGCATATTCGGCGTAGGCGCCCCCAGGCTCGCCGGTGGACATCGTCACGCGCGACGGGGGCGCGGGCTTCACGAAGCGGGACGCAGCGACCAGGGTGAGCGCGATGAGCACGGCGATCGGCACGCCGATCCGAAGCGCGTGACGCCACGACGAAGGTGCGATGTCGGACCGGCTCATCCATTCTCCTTGCATAGTGCGCGTCGCCGCGGCCAATGCGGCCGATGCGCGCGCCGGCGCTTCTCATCGCGCTGCAGCGCGCGCGAAACGGGGCCTATGGTAGTCCACCGTATCGTCGCCATGCGACAATCCGCCGTCCTGTTTTCGCGGCGCATAGCACCGCCGCCTTCGCTTTGGAACATCCTTCCCTTTTCGTCGCACTCATCCTCGGCATCGTCGAGGGCCTCACCGAATTTCTGCCGATTTCGTCCACCGGACATCTGATCGTCGCCGGATCGCTCCTGAATTACACCGGCGAGCAGGCAAAGGTTTTCGAGATCGTGATCCAGGCGGGCGCAATCCTGGCAGTCTGCTGGGAGTTTCGCGCGCGGCTTCTCGCGGTGCTGGGCAACCTCGGCAGCGCGCCGGCGCAGCGGTTCGTGGGCAATTTGATCGTCGCCTTCATGCCGGCCGCCGTGCTCGGCCTTCTCCTGAGCAAGATGATCAAGGCGCGGCTCTTTGCACCAGTGCCGGTGGCCATGGCGTTCATCGTGGGCGCCTTCGTCATCCTGTGGGCCGAGCGGCG
>Ga0070678_100000868_pt1 | contig 15458 bp, 8 predicted proteins | sample KBSM73metaG_FD_65647 | JGI IMG/M metagenome (GOLD analysis project Ga0070678, IMG submission 65647) | Miscanthus rhizosphere microbial communities from Kellogg Biological Station, Michigan, USA - KBS M7-3 metaG | ecosystem: Host-associated > Plants > Roots > Rhizosphere > Soil ...
GCATCTACACGAAGATGCTCGACGAGCACAAGAGCTTCACCCAGGTCATGGACGTCTACGGTTTCCGCGTCGTCGTGCACAGCACGATGCAGTGCTACCACGCGCTCGGGGCCGTGCATTCCCTGTACAAGCCGCTCGAAGCGCGTTTCCGCGACTTCGTCGCGATACCGAAGGCGAACGGTTACCAGTCGCTGCATACGGTCCTGTTCGGCCCGTTCGGCGCGCCGATCGAGATCCAGATCCGCACCGAGGACATGGACCAGGTGGCCGAACGCGGCGTCGCCGCGCACTGGGTCTACAAGACGAGCGAACCGGGCAATGCGGCGCAATCGCGAGCGCGCGAGTGGGTCGCCGGCCTGGTCGAGACGCAGACGCGCGAGGCGTCCTCGCTCGAATTCATCGAAAATGTAAAAGTGGATTTGTTCCCCGACGAGGTCTACCTGTTCTCGCCGAAGGGGCAGATCTACGCGCTGCCGCGCAACGCGACGGCGCTCGATTTCGCCTATTTCGTCCATACCGACGTCGGCAACCATGCCGTCGCCGCGCGCATCGACAAGAAACTGGTGCCCCTGCGCACGCGGCTCAATTCCGGCGAAACCGTCGAGGTCATCACTGCGCCGTCCGCGCACCCGCGGCCGCAGTGGCTCGAATGGGTCGTCACGGGTCGCGCGCGCATCGCGATCCGCAATCACCTGAAGCATCTGCAGCACGAAGACGCGGTCGAGTTCGGTCACCGCATGCTCGACCGCGCGCTCGAGATGCGCGGCGTTCCGCTCGAATCGATTCCGCCGAAGGTGCTCGACCGCTATCTTGCCGACGCGAAGTACAAGCGCCTCGAGGAATTGCTGGCGGACATAGCACTGGGCAACCGCATGCCCGACCAGGTTGCCGCGCAGCTGGCCCAGTCGCGCGGCGAAGGCGGCGACGCCGCGCGCGGCAGCAGCGAGAAGATCCTGATCAGCGGCAGCGAGCGCGGCGTGCTGAGTTTCGGCAACTGCTGCCATCCGGTGCCCGGCGACGACATCGTCGGTTACCTGTCGGCCGGCAAGGGCATCGTCGTGCATCGCTCGGACTGTCCGAACGTCAGCGAATACCGCAAGACACCCGAACGCATGATCGCGATCGACTGGGACCGCGAAGTCATCGGTGACTACCGCGTGCAGCTCCGAATCGTGGTCGACAACAAGCCCGGCGTGCTCGCGACCGTCGCCGCATCGATCGCCGAGGGCGACTCGAACATCGAGAACGTCGAATACCAGGAACGCGACCAGCAGACCTCGACGTTGCTGTTCACGATCGAAGTCGGCAATCGCAAGCATCTGGCCGACGTCATGCGCCGCGTCCGCCGCGCGAACGTCGTGCATGGGGTGTATCGGTATCCGGTTTGATGCCGGGATTCGAGATTCGAGATTCGAGATTCGGGAATCGGCATGGGTTCAGTTTTACGGTGCCGTCGACGCGCCGCTTTCGTCATAGTGACGAAGCTCTTATGCTTAGCCGAATCTCGAATCTCGAATCTCGAATCCCGAATCCCGAATCTCGAATCCCGGAGTGCCCATGCCCCGCCAAACCATCCGCAGCGATAGCGCGCCGAAAGCCATCGGCCCGTACTCACAAGCTGTCCGCACGGGCAACACGCTGTATTTCTCCGGCCAGACGCCGATCGATCCGGCGACCGGCACGCTCGTGACCGGCGATATCGCGGCGCAGGCGCGGCGCGTGTTCGAAAATCTCAAGGCCGTATGCACGGCGGCGGGCGGGACGTTCGATCAGGTCGTGCGCGTCGGCATCTATCTGACCGACTTGTCGAACTTCGCCGCGGTCAACGGCGTCATGAAGGAGTATTTCCAGGAGCCGTTTCCGGCGCGGTCGACGATCGGCGTCGCCTCATTGCCCCTGAACGCGCAGGTCGAAGTCGACATGATCCTGGCGTTCGACTGACCGGGCGGCCGGTCCAGATCAGGGGGCGGAGTCGTTTTTCGAGCGGAGTCGTCGGCTCGCAACCGCCACCGCCGAAAAATGACTCTGACCCCATTTCCGTCAACCGCCGCCGCGGACAAATGCCTCCGACCCCTTCCCTGCCAGCCGGTGCCGCCTCTGCCGCCAGCCTGACAGGCGTCGGCCCCGCTCTCGCCACGACGCTCGAGCGTCTCGGCCTGCGCACGCTGCAGGACCTCTGGTTCCACCTGCCGTTGCGCTACGAGGATCGCACCCGCCTGACGCCGATCCGCGACCTGCGCGCCGGCGACAGCGCGCAGGTCGAGGGGCGCATCGAGGCGATCGAACGCGGCTTCCGCTACCGGCCGCAATTGCGCATCGCGATCACCGACGACTCGCAATGCACGCTCGTGCTGCGGTTCTTCCACTTCAACAACGCCCAGGTCAACCAGCTCGCCGTCGGCACGCGACTGCGCTGTTTCGGCGAAGCGCGCCATGGCAACCAGGGACTGGAGATGGTGCATCCGCAGTACCAGCGCGTCGCCGCCGATGCGACGGCGGCGGTAGAGGAGCGCCTGACGCCGGTGTATCCGACGACCGAAGGCCTTGGCCAGAAGCGGCTCGCGGGTGTGATCCGCAGCGCGCTGCAACAACTGCCGCCCGATGACGCGCTGGAATTGATCCCCGAGGCATTGCGCGTGGCGAACAACCTGTCGTCCCTGCGCGAAGCGCTGCTGTACGTGCACACGCCGCCACCCGACGCGGACCTGGACGCACTCGCAGTCGGCGCACACCCGGCGCAGCGACGCCTGGCGTTCGAGGAGCTGCTGACCCAGCACCTGAGCCTGAAGCGACTGCGTGCGCAGCTGCGCACGCACCCGGCCATCGCACTGAGCGGCGACGGCGCGCAGCGCAAACGGTTTCTTGCCGCGCTCGGATTCGCGCCGACCCGCGCGCAGCGCCGCGTCGCCGCCGAAATAGCGCGCGACCTGGCGAAACCGCTGCCGATGCTGCGCCTGGTACAGGGCGACGTCGGTTCGGGCAAGACGATTGTCGCGGCGCAGGCAGCGTTGATTGCGATCGAGTCCGGCCATCAGGCGGCTCTGATGGCGCCGACCGAACTGCTCGCCGAGCAGCATTTTATCAATTTCCACAAGTGGCTCACGCCGCTCGGCATCGACGTCGTCTGGCTGGCCGGCAAACTCAAGGGCAAGGCTCGCGCGAGCGCGCTCGCGTCGATCGGCGGTTCCGGCCAGGTCGTCGTCGGCACGCACGCGTTGATGCAGGAAGGCGTCGCGTTTCGCGATCTCGCCGTCGTCATCATCGACGAGCAGCACCGCTTCGGCGTTCACCAGCGCCTGGCCCTGCGCGACAAGGGTCGAGCGCCGCAACAGGCGCCGGGGCGGGAGATGGGTGGCGAGCAACACGCGATGGACAGTCCCAACCCGAACCGCGTGCCGCATCAACTCGTACTGACGGCCACGCCGATTCCGCGCACGCTGGCGATGGCGGCCTACGCCGATCTGGACGTGTCGGTCATCGACGAATTGCCGCCCGGCCGCACGCCGGTCGCGACGGTCGCGCTGGCGAACTCGCGGCGCGCCGAAGTGATCGAGCGCATCCGTGCCGCTTGCGCGGAGGGCCGGCAGGTCTACTGGGTCTGCACGCTGATCGAGGAATCCGAGGTCCTGCAGGCGCAGGCAGCCGAAGTGACCTTCGCCGAATTGGGCAGCGCGCTCGCGGGCGCTCGCGTCGCGATGATCCACGGCCGCATGAAGGCGGCCGAGAAACAGGCGGCGATGCTGGCGTTCAAGAGCGGCGACGTCGCACTGCTCGTCGCCACGACCGTCATCGAAGTCGGCGTCGACGTGCCGAACGCAAGCCTCATGGTCATCGAGAATGCCGAGCGCCTCGGACTGGCGCAGTTGCACCAGTTGCGCGGGCGCGTCGGTCGCGGCAGCGCGAAATCCAGTTGCGTGCTGCTGTATCAGTCGCCGCTTTCGGCCGCCGCGCGGCAACGCCTCGACGTCATGCGCGAAACGAACGACGGATTTCGCATCGCCGAAAAGGATCTCGAGCTGCGCGGTCCCGGTGAAGTGCTCGGCACGCGCCAAACCGGCCAGCTCGCGCTGCGCATCGCCGACCTCGCGCGCGACGCGGCGCTGTTGCCTGCGGTGCAGCGTGCCGGCGCGATCCTGTTGCGCGATCATCCCGACAGTGTCGAGAGGTTGATCGAGCGCTGGATCGGCGCCAGCGCGCGCTATGCGGGAGCTTGAGGACGTGAGACGAGAGACGAGAGACGGGAGACGAGAGACGTGAGACGAGAGACGAGAGACGGGAGAGGGGAGACGTGAGGCGTGAGACGTGAGACGGCTGCTTTGCTTCAGGTTTAACGTCTCTCGTCTCTCGTCTCACAACAAGATCGACAACAATCAATCAAACTGATCCCATGGACAAACACAAACTCCTGATCGACACCGATCCCGGCGTCGACGACGCGCTCGCGATCCTGATGGCGCACGCGCACGCCGACGTCGTGGGCCTGACGATCGCCGCGGGCAACGTGGGATTGACGCACACGGTTGCCAATGCGCTGAAGCTCGTCGAAGTGTTGGGCGCGTCGACCCGGGTATTCGCCGGATGCCCGGATCCTCTCGTGCACCTGCATTCGATCGAAGATGCCGCGTTTGTGCACGGCCGCGACGGATTCGGCGACACCGGATACGAGCGCAGCACGCGCGCTGCGGAAAGCGAGCAAGCGGCGTTGGCGATCCTGCGCCTTTCGCATGAGCACGCCGGCACGCTCGTGCTGGTCGCGCTCGCGCCGCTGACGAATCTTGCGGTCGCATTGAAGCTCGATCCGACGCTGCCGCAGCGGGTGGCGAAACTCGTGATCATGGGCGGCGCCGTGACCGGGCACGGCAACACGCAGCGGATGGCCGCGGAGTTCAACGTCGGCTTCGATCCCGAAGCGGCGCACGTCGTGTTTTCCTCCTGGCCGCATTTCACGCTGGTCGACTGGGAAGCGACGATGCGTCATGGCATCGAGTTCGAGCGCATGCAGGGCTGGCTCGATTCCGGTCACGCGCATGCGCAGTTCTTCGCGGCAATCTCGCGCACGACGCGTGAATGGACGCGCGCGCGCAGCCGTCCTCGCTGGCTCGTGGCCGATGCGTTGGCGATGGCGGTCGCGTTGCAGCCCGACATCGTCCTGCGCGCCGAGCAACGTCACGTCGCGATCGAACTCGCGGGAACGCACACGCGCGGCGCGACGATCGTCGACTGGGAGCAACGCTTCGGCCATGCGCCGAACGCGACGATCGTGCTCGATGTCGACCAGCAGCGTTTCGAAACCCTTGTCGCCTCAGCGCTCGGCTTCGCCTGACGACGGCGGCTTCGCTTCCGCGCGATCCGCTGGCGCACGCGGTCGTTTTGCCGGCCGTTCGAGCTGGACCGGGTTGCGCAACCACAAGTCCATCTGCGGGAACGCGATCTCGATATCGTTCTCGCGGAACAGTTCGCTGATGCGCATCTGCAGGTCGGTGCGTACCGGATTGCGCTGGCCGATCTCGGCGACATAGACGCGCAGTTCGAAATCCTGCGTGTTGTCGCCGAAGCCGGTCATCCAGCACGACGGCGCCGGCTCGGCCAGCACCTGCGGATGGGCCAGCGCAATTTCGAGCAGCAGTCGTTGCGCCTGGCGCGGGTCGTTGCGATAGGCGATGCCGACCTTGATCACGATGCGCGTCGTGGAGTCGCTGAGCGTCCAGTTGACGAGGCGATCGGTGATGAAGCTCTTGTTCGGGACGATGACCTCGCGGTTGTCCCAGTCGACGATCGTCGTGGCGCGCGTGCGGATGCGCGACACGGTGCCTTCGACCGTGCCGATCGTGATGATGTCGCCGACGCGGAACGGGCGTTCGAACAGCACCATCAAGCCGGAAATGAAGTTCGCGAAGATTTCCTGCATGCCGAAGCCGAGGCCGACCGAGAAACCTGCGGCGAGCCACTGCAGATTGTTCCAGCGCAGTCCGAGCAGCGACAGCCCGACGATCGTGCCGGCGAAGATGATCACGTAGCGCGTGACGCTCGTCACCGCGTAGCGCGTCGGCGCGTCGATATGGATGCGGCGCAGCAAGCCGACTTCGAGCAGCCCCGGCAGGTTGCGCGTCGCGATCCAGGTCAGCGTCAACACGACCAACGCCTCGATCACGCCGAGCAGGCTGACGTGCTGATCCTTCCACACCGGAATCTCGTCGAGCATCGTGACGGCGGGCGTCACGCCGGACCAGATCCACAGCAGCGCCGAGATCAGACCGAATACCGTGAGCGCGCGCAGCAGCCTGCGCGTCTGCAGGCTGACGCTGGCCAGGGTGATCTCCTCGGGTTCCGGCTCCGGCAAGGTCTCGCTTTCGCTCTCGCCCTCGGCTCGTTCGCGCTGTTCCTGGTCCGAATCCCGTTTCTCCTGCATGCGTTTCAACGCGAGCCGGCGTTCGCCGAGGACGAGCCAGCGCACGGCCAGCCCCTGCGCGATCGCGACGACCAGCAGCACGCCTAGCGAGAGGACCAGGTTTCCCGCGAGCGCGGCGACGGTGACGAAGTAGCCGCGCAACACCCATACCGCCAGTAGCAGATTGCCTCCGGTCGCGATGACGCGAGCGATCTGGCGCAGGCGCAGCGGCTCGACGAGTTTCGTGTCGCGGCTGGTCCATACGCGTCCCGGCGCGAACAGGTGCCAGGACACTGCCGCGCAACCGACAACCGACAGCGCCAGGACTGTCCTGCCGACCGTGTCGATCTGCGCGGCATCGCCTCGCAACAGCAGCAGGCTCAGCACGAATTGCGCCGGCAACACGCACAACGCGATCCATGGCACGGCCGCACGCAGGCTTTCGCGGCGCGGGCGTGGCCAGCGGAAGTGGAATTGCGCCACGCCGTTTTCCGCACACAGGCTGCGCAACAGGGCCAGGCCGGCCGTCGGCATGACGAGCGTGCCGATCGCGTAGCCGGTTTCCTCGGTGAGGTTGCCGCTGCCGCTCGGCACCTGGCGGCACACGTAACCGAGCAGCCACAGCATCAGTGGCGCCGGCAGGGCGGCAAGGATGGTCCAGGCCATTGCGTTGCCGGTCAGCCGGTAGCGGTCCGTGCGGATCCGGCGCATCGGCGCGGCGAGCTGTTCCAGTTTTCCTGCAATTCGCCGCCGCGCCACGAGCAACGTGCCGATCACGCCGAGCGCTGCGAGGACGAGCAGCGGAAAAGTCATGATCGAATGCACGGCATTCGACGCGACGCGCGACCAGCGCCGTGGCGCAAAAAACGTCGACGCATCGCCCGGCAGCCGCGCGAGCCAGTCGGCGTCGATCGGCTTCTGGCTCGGCGTCCACAACAACCGCGCGTCGAGCATCGCACCGAGCCGTTCGGTTGCGGCGACGAGTTCACGCAACGTCTGCTCCGCATCGCCGTCGGCGGCGGCCAGGCGAGTCTGCTGCTGGATCAGCACCGGCAGGATGTCGGCGCGCGTGCTGAGCAAGCGAAACATTCCCGTGCGCAGATCGTTCAGGCGCTCGCGCGACGGTTCCGGCAGGCGCGCCAGAGCCTGGGTCACGGCGCCGCCGAGATCGGCAAGGTTGTCCTGCTGCTCGCGCAGCTCGATCAGCCCGATCCGCGTGCGGGCAAGATCGGTTTGCAGCCGGGCGAGTGCGCGCTTGAGCAGCGGCAGCGGTTTGAGCCGGGCCTTTTCAGCCAGCAGGATAAGGCCGACCGCCTCGCTGATGCCGCCGACGCGGATGCGTTCCTCCGTATTCTTCAGCGCCTGCGCCGTTTCGCGCTGCCAATCGGTCCAGTCCTTGTTCTGTGTCCGCAACTCGCTCAGGCCATTCACGGTACCGGCCAGCTGATCGACCAGCGCGAGGTTCGCATTGGCCGGATCGGCGAGCAGGCGAAACTGCGCTATCGCCTGATCGCGTTCGCGCGTCACGCGCGCACGCAGTTCCGCAACCACGGCGCCGGTGCGGTCGAGCACGAGCGCTTCCAGCGCCGCCACGTGCTGCGCGGTTTCTCCGGCCAGGCGCTGGCGGTCGCGAAGCTGCGCGGAGAGCAGGCGCATGCGCGACTCGTAACTGCGATTTTCCAGGTTCAACAACGCGATCTGGACCGTCGCTCGGCGGGCGGCGGCCTGATTGCGCAAACTGTGCGCCTGGGTCAATGCGTTGCTGCTGCCGCCGGGAGCCGCTTCGCGACTGCCGTCCAGAGTGGCCTGCGCCGCCGTGATTTCAGCGCGCAACTGGGTCGGACGCAGCGTTTGCCGGTCCAGCTCGGTCTGCAGTGCCGCAGCGGCCGATTTCGCCGCGCCGAGATCGTCGCGCTCGTGCGCGAGCAGCGTCTCGAGCTGGTCGACGCTGGCACGCTCGGGCAGCGATGCGCGCCACTCGAGCAGCGCATTCGTGTCGCTGGTGGCCAGCGCGTCCTCGATCTTCTGCGCTTCGGCGTCGGCGCCCGCAGCGGTCTGATTGAGTGATTGCCATTGCGCGACGAGCTGGTCGGCCGCGGCTTCGTCCTCACTTGCCTGCTGCAACAGGTCGTCGACGGCTTTGCGGACGTCGCTGCCGACCTCGTGCGATCTCGTAGCGGCGCGGCGCGCCTCGTCGATCGCGGACGCGTGCGACGGCGGCAGCGACGGCAATGTCGAAGCGCTTGCTGCGGCTGGTGTCGAAGTGCCTTTCAGCCAGCGTTCGCGCAGCGCTTTTTCGTCCTCGACGCTGACGCTCTGCAACGCCGCGTCGACAATTTCGCGCAACTCGGGCCAGTCGCCGCGCATCGCGAAGCTCAGCGGCGCAACGATGCCGAGCTGGCCCGACAGCACGATGTTTTTTTCCTGTTTCAGGCGCGCGAGCGCGTCGGCCGTCGTGAACGGATCTCCGACGTAGGCATCGATCGACTTGTCGCGCAGCGCCTGCAGTGCCGCTGCCATGTCGCGAAACTTTTCGATCTTGTACGAACCGCCTTTCTCGTCACCGAGCAGGCGCAGCCACGCCTGCGTCTCGACCACGCCGACGGCGTGACCGCTGAGCTGTTCGAGGCTCGCGAACCCGGGTTCGCCGTTGCGAACGTAAATCGCGCCCGACAGCCGCAGATACGGCGTGCTGAGGGCGACGGCCGGGTCGTCCGCGGACGCTACCGCAGGGACCAGGTCGAGACGGTGCTCGCGCAGCGCCTTCAGGGCGTCGGCGCGCGACGCCGTCCGCTGGACGCGGAATTCCAATCCGCTGCGAGCACCGATCAGCTTCAGGTAGTCCGCGCCGAGGCCGACATGGCGACCTCCCGCATCGACCATGTCAATCGGTGCGAGATCCGCATCTGGCGCGACGCGGACGATCCGATGCGCAGCGATCCACTGTCTCTGGGCGGCGCTCAGCTCGAGCGCTTGCGCGGGCGGCCCCGCGACCAGAACGAGGGCGAAAAAGAGGAGGAGGCGCATGATCGGGCAATAGTTTGACGAGGTATGCTGAACCAGGCCCGCGGACGGAGGGGTCATTCCAGTCGTGCGACTTGCGCGAATGGCGCGAAACCCGCTAATATTAGCCTCTTTTCTCAACGCTTTGCGGAGTTGTCCCATGAGAGCTGACATCCATCCCAAGTACCACACGGTGGTATTCCAGGATGTCTCCACGAATTTCGCCATCCTTACGCGGTCGACGATGACCAGCAAGGAGACGATCAAGTGGGAAGACGGCAAGGAATATCCCGTCATCAAAGTCGAAATTTCCAGCCAGTCGCATCCGTTCTACACCGGCAAGCACAAGATCCTCGATTCCGGTGGCCGCGTCGACAAATTCCGTCGCCGCTATGGTGCGAAGGACGCGACGAAGGAAGTCGTCGCGGAAGGCGTCGCGAAGTAATCCTGTCGGGACGCACGCAACGTGCGTCCCGCACCGGCACGTCGACATGGCGCCCGTCTCTCGGGTCGCGGATCCAGCCGAACCAATCAAGCCCCTGTCGCGCAGCCGGTAGTCGGCTGTGTGCGTGTTTGCGCGCGCACGGCGATAACGTCTTGCCAAATGCCTGTGCAATAATTCGCGTCCGCCAAACGCTACAGGGCAAATCTCCTGCGGCAGCGGCGTTGTAATCGAGCGCGCGAGCGCGGTGCGGCACGCACCGAGGTGCCGCCATGGCCTTGACCGAAGGAGATCGCTGTGTCCGACCCCACTGTCGTCCTGACCGATTCCGCGTCCAGCAAGAGTGCGACTCTGCCGATCGTTCGCGGGAGCCTCGGCGATCCGGCGATCGATATTTCCAAGTTGAACAAGGACACCGGTTATTTCACCTACGACCCCGGCTTCATGTCGACGGCGTCGTGCCGCAGTGCGGTCACTTTCATCGACGGCGACAAGGGCGTGCTGCTCTATCGCGGCTATCCGATCGAGCAGCTGGCCAAGAATTCCAGTTTCCTCGAGGTCGCCTACCTCCTGATCAACGGCGAATTGCCGAGCCAAGCCCAGTTCGGCCAGTTCGAGGACGAGATCACGCATCACACTATGATGCGCGAGACGCTGAAGAACTTCCTCTACGGCTTCCATTACGACGCGCATCCGATGGCGATCCTGTGCGCCTCGGTCGGATCACTCGCCGCGTTCTATCACGACTCGCTCGACATGAACGATCCGGACCAGCGCCGGCTCGCCGCGATTCGCCTGATGGCGAAGATCCCGACGATTGCTTCGGCGGCGTACCGCTACTCGATCGGCTGGCCGATTCGTTACCCGCGCAACAACCTCGACTATGTCACGCGGTTCCTGCACATGATGTTCGAGGTGCCGAGCGAACCGCTCGAGTTGAGCCCGGTCGCCGCCCGCGCGCTCGATCTGCTGTTCATCCTGCATGCCGATCACGAGCAGAACGCGAGCACCTCGACCGTGCGCCTGGTAGGTTCGACCGGCGCCAATCCGTACGCGTGCGTCGCGGCCGGCATCGCCGCGCTGTGGGGCCCGGCACACGGTGGCGCGAACGAGGCCGTCCTGAAGATGCTCGGCGAGATCGGCGACGCGAAGAATGTCGGCAAGGCGATCGATCGCGCGAAGGACAAGAATTCCGGTTTTCGCCTCATGGGCTTCGGCCATCGCGTCTACAAGAATTTCGATCCGCGCGCGACGATCATCCGCGAGATGTGCCACAAGGTGCTCGCCGATCTGGGTGTCAGCGATCCGCTGCTCGACGTGGCGATGGCGCTCGAAGACGTCGCGCTCAAGGACTCGTATTTCATCGAGCGCAAGCTCTATCCGAACGTCGATTTCTACTCCGGCCTGATCTACAAGGCGCTGAAGATCCCGACCGAAATGTTCACCGTGATGTTCGCGATCGGCCGCACTGCTGGCTGGGTAGCGCACTGGCTCGAACAGCATCAGGACAAGGAAACCAAGATCGGCCGGCCACGGCAGATCTATACCGGCGCGCCGAATCGCGACTACGTCCCGCTGAGCAGCCGCTGATCCGCATCGCGCGGCGCGCCGGAATGCAGCAGATTCTCCACGGCGCCGAGCGTCGCGCGCTGCATCGGCCGGCCATCGGCGCGATCGAGCGGCGCCTGGCGTAGCGCGTCGAGCGGCAGCACGGTCAAGTCGATGACCGTGTCGTCGGCCTTGAACGCGAATACCGGAAATTCCTGCTGTGTCGCGCGCGTGACGTGCAGCGAGCGGGCGTGATCCTCGTACGGAATCCCCTGCTCGTCGAGAAAGCGCGCGACTGCTTCGACTTCGTCGCTGAACAGGTGCAGGCAGACTGCGGAGTGCGCATCGGCGCTGCCATCGAGCACGGCCCCGACGAGGCGCGGATCGAACGCCGCGAAGAATTTCAGCGCCTCGCGCGCCGCTTCACGCAGGCGGCGCAGATCCTGCGGCTGCTCGTCGGCGGCGAACAGGCGTTGATGCTCGCGCAGCGCCTCGTCGATTTCGCCGTTCTTCGGCAGCGCCGAATCGACGGGCAAGCCGAGCCGCTCGGCGGCCTTGCGCTTGGCGACGTGAAAATCGCGGATTCCATGCTCGCTGATCAGCCGCGCGGCTTCGACAGCGATGCGGCGCCGGCTTTCGTCGTCGCGCTCGTGGCTGCGGGTCGTATCTGCGCGTCGGGCGCGCATCAGAAGATCCCGTAAGCGTCCTGCTGCACGCGCTTTTCCTGCTCGCTCGCGCTGCTGGGTCCGGCTGCCAGACGTGCGACATCTTCGACCTTGAACACCTCGAGCATGCTGCGGCCCTCGCCGCTTGTCGCTAGTTGCCCGGTTTCCGCATCGATGCGCGCGGTCGTGATGCCGGTCGGCATCTCGAACGGTTTCTCGGCCGTTCCCTTGAGGGCCTCGCGCATGAAACTGATCCACATCGGCAGAGCGGCCTGCGCGCCGAATTCGCCGATGCCGTTGGCGCGGCCGAGAGAACTGAAATCGTCGAATCCGACCCAGACGCTCGCGACGAGCGAATCGTTGTAACCGGTGAACCACGCGTCGCGATGATCGTTCGTCGATCCGGTCTTGCCGGCCAGGTCGCTGCGTTTCAGCACCATCGCGTCGTGGCCGGTGCCGCGCTTGACGACATCGTGCAGCAACGATCCGATCAGGTAGGCAATGCGCCCGTCGATCGCGCGAGGGGCGAGCCGCGGCTTGTCCGGATTCGCCTCGGCCGGCGCAGGCGCAGCGGCCGCGCGTGCGTTGGCGACCGGCGACAACCCACTGGTCCGCGCCGCGTCGTTGCCGGCCTTGTCGGCACCGCCTGGGGTCGTCGCGGCGCGCGCGTCCTCGATCAGGCGTTCCGGACAGTGGCGGCACGCGACGACCGGATGCGCCTTGTAGATTTCCTTGCCGTCGCGATCGGTGATCGAATCGATGAAGTACGGATCGATGAGGAAACCGCCGTTCGCGAAAACCGCAAACCCGCGAGCCATGACCAGCGGGGAAACCGAAGCCGTGCCGAGCGCCATCGACAGGTTGTCGGGAATCTGCTCGAGCGGGATGCCGAAGCGTGACGCGTATTCGCGCGCGTAGCGCACGCCGATCGCGTCGAGCAGTCGCACCGAGACGAGATTCTTCGACTGCACCATCGCCTCGCGCAGGCGCATCGGCCCGTCGAACTTGCCGTCGTCGTTCTGCGGCGTCCACAGGCCGTTCGCCTTGGATGGATCGGCGAAGACGATCGGTGCGTCGTTGACGATCGACGCCGGCGTGAAACCGTGCTCGAACGCGGCGGCATAGAAGAACGGCTTGAAACTCGATCCGGGCTGCCTGCTCGACTGCACGGCGCGGTTGAACTTGCTGCGCGCGTAGCTGAAGCCGCCGACCTCGGCGACGATCGCGCCGTCTTCCGGATTGAGTGCGAGCAGCGCGCCCTGCGCGACCGGAACCTGGGTCAGCTTCCACTTGCCGTCGGCGTTGCGCGTTACCCGCACGATGTCGCCGGGCTTGAGCAGCGCATCGACGCGCTTGACCGGGCCGCCGCGATGCGCTTCATCCTTGTACGCCTGCGCCCAGGTGACGCCCGGGAGTTCGAGCGACACGGTCTGGCCGTCGTCGAGATATACGAGCGCCGATTTCTCGGCCGTCTCCGTGACGATGCCGGGAGTCAGACCGACGACCGGGTGATACGGGTCGAGCTTCTTGTCGAGCTCGGCTGGTGTCATTTGTTCGCCGAGTTCGACGTGCGCTTCCGGGCCGCGGTAACCGTGGCGCTGGTCGTAGCTGACCAGATCGTCGCGCAGCGCCTGGTCCGCCGCGTCCTGGGCGTGGGAGTCGAGCGTCGTGCGCACGCTGAAGCCGTCGGTCAGCGCGTCGTTGCCGAGCCGTTCGAGCGCATCGCGGCGCACGAGTTCGGCGAGATACGGTGCCTCGACTTCGATCGGCGGCTCATGCGCGTAGGCCAGATCCGGCTCCGCGCTGGCCTGCTTGTATTGCTCCGGCTTGATGAAGTGGTTCTCGAGCATGCGCTGCAGCACGTAGTTGTTGCGCCGCTCGACCGCGCGTGCGCGGTTGTTCAATGGATTGCCGGTCGACGGGAACTTCGGCAGCGAAGCCAGCATCGCGCATTCGGCCAGCGTGAGCTGGTCGAGCGTCTTGCCGTAGTAGAACTCGGCGGCTGCCGCGACGCCGTAGGCACGGTTGCCGAGAAAAATCTTGTTGAGATAAAGCTCCAGGATCTCGTCCTTGCTCAGCGTCTGTTCGATGCGCCGGGCAAGAAACAATTCCGACAGTTTGCGCGTATAGCTCTTCTCGGAACTCAGGAAGAAGTTGCGCGCGACCTGCTGGGTGATCGTGCTCGCGCCCTGGGTCTTCTCGCCGCCGCTGAAGACGACGTGCATGCCGGCGCGGACGACGCCCTGCCAGTCGAAGCCGGGGTGCTCGTAGAATCGCGCGTCCTCCGCCGCGATGAACGCGTTCTTCACCTGGGTGGGAATCTGTTCGATCTTGGCCGGGATGCGCCGGGTCTCGCCGAACGTGGCGATCAGCTTGTTGTCCGCCGTGTAGACCCTAAGCGGCACCTGCAGGCGAACATCGCGCAGCGATTCGACCGACGGCAAGCGCGGCGAAATCAGCCAATACGCGACACCCAGCGCCAAACAGGCAAGGACGACGGTGGCCAGCACGAGGACAAGGGCGTAGCGTAAGAGGCGTAGGGACAGGCGCATCGAGCAGCAAAAGGTGTGACTGAATTCAAGACAAGGTACCGATCGACGAGTATAGAGTCAGTCGGGAAAGGTCGATAGCGCGGGGCGGGCGTTTTTCGGCCTTTTCAGAGGCAAAATCTTTGCCAGATCACCAGCTTGAGTATATTTATCAAGTGGCTGTTGATAAATCGTTAAAGTTCGTATTTAATGTGGATGCGCATATATCGCTCGTAAGGGCGCGTGGGAAGGGGAAAAAGTGTGGGCCTATTCAGTGCAAAAGCACCGCCGCTGATTGGGGTCGATATCAGCTCGACGGCTGTGAAGTTGTTGCAGTTGAGTCAAAACGGTGGTCGCTACCGCGTTGAGCACTACGCGGTGGAGCCGCTGCCCCCGAACGCGGTCGTCGAAAAGAACATCGTCGAGGTCGAGGCCGTCGGCGAGGCGATCCGCCGCGCCCTGAACCGATCCGGCGCGAAGACGAAATTTGCTGCCGCAGCGGTGGCCGGCTCGGCCGTGATCACGAAAGTGATCCCGATGCCGTCGGATCTGTCCGAAGAGGACCTGGACGGGCAGATACAAGTCGAAGCGAATCAATATATTCCCTATCCGATCGAGGAAGTCAGCCTCGACTTCGAAGTCATCGGTCCGGTCAAGGACACGCCGGAAATGATGAATGTGCTGCTCGCGGCGTCCCGCACCGAGAACGTCGACCTGCGCGTCGCCGCACTAGATCTGGGCGGTCTGTCTGCGCGCATCGTCGATGTCGAAGCGTTCGCGATGGAAAACGCGTTCCGCCTCGTTTCCGATCAGCTCGCCGTACCGAAGGACGCCGTGATCGCGGTCGTCGACGTCGGCGCCACGATGACCACGCTGATCGTGCT
>Ga0070678_100000882_pt1 | contig 15382 bp, 15 predicted proteins | sample KBSM73metaG_FD_65647 | JGI IMG/M metagenome (GOLD analysis project Ga0070678, IMG submission 65647) | Miscanthus rhizosphere microbial communities from Kellogg Biological Station, Michigan, USA - KBS M7-3 metaG | ecosystem: Host-associated > Plants > Roots > Rhizosphere > Soil ...
GAGCACTGCGGCGGAATGATGTGATCCTCCTTGGCGTACACGTTCAGCACCGGCATCGTGATATTGGCGAGCTCGACCTTGCGTCCGCTAAGCTGGAACTGGCTTTTGACCAGCTTGTTCTGCTGGTAGAGGTCCTTCAGCCACTGCTTGGCGGCCTCGCCGGGATGGTGCGGACGGTCGGCCAGCCACTTCTCCATGCGCAGGAAGTTGAGGAGCTTCTTTTCATCGTCGACGACATCGAGCAGCCCGAGGTTGTATTTGGTCAGGCTCGACAACGGCGTCATCGTGGAGAACACGAAGCTCATGAGCTCGCCGGGCAGATTGCCGTTCGCCTCGATGAGGCGGTCGACATCCTCCGGCGTCAGGCTGCGCGTCCACAGGTTGATGAAACCATGGTCGGTGCGGCCCTCGGCCTGGTCGACGTGAAAATCGACGGGCGTGATCGTGACGATCAGGTTCTTGACACGATCCGGATGGAGCGCCGCGTGGCACAGGGTAAAGACGCCGCCTTCGCAGATGCCGAGCACGTTGATGCTGTCGATGCCCTCCTTGCGACAGATGAATTCGACGCACTCGTCGAGGTAGCCGTCGACATAGTCGTCGATCGTCAGCCACCGATCGCCACGCGTTGGATTGCCCCAATCGACGGCGTACAGGTCGACGCCCTTCATGAGCAGGTTGCGGATCAATGAGCGGTCTTCCTGCAGATCGGCCATCGTGTAGCGCCCGATCAAGCCATAGACGACCAGCACAGGTGTGGGCACGGTCTGCTTGACAATCGGCTCGTAGCGGTAGAGCGTCGTCTTGTCCTGCCGGAAGACCTCTGTCTTCGGCGTGGTGGCGATCTGCACGTCCCGGTCCTTGACCGAACGTAGCAATTGACTGCCCTGCTGCAGACGCTGACTGAAGGCGGCGAACTGCTGCGCGATCTGCATCGGATCGAATTGAATGCGGGAGTTCATGGGCGACTCCCTGACTTTTCCAGCGCGCGCAAGCGGCGGCGAAGTTCATACACTTCGCGCTGCACTTCGTCCATCTCCGTTCGCGTCGGTATCTGCTGCATTTCACAGAACGCCTCGGCGATCTCGCGTTCCTGCAAGCGGCATTCGACACCGGACCGGGTGAGGCGGCGTTGCGCCTCCAGGAACTCCGGCGTGCGATGTGTGGCCACCAACGTTTCATTGGCCGTCTTGATCCACAGGTCGGTCAACTGACGCCAGCTGGTGATCGGCGTGCCCTGCGCGTCGTTCATTTCCATGAGGAAGCGCTTGATAGCCTCGTTCCACGCGCCATGCATCAGGATCTGATACGCAGCGAGGTCCTTCGCCCACTCGCCGCGCAGCTTCTGCGCCTTCAGGATCTTGCGATCGAGCGTCCATAGGGTCGCATAACTCGGACCGTCGACGAGATGCTCGATGGCCGCATCCAGAGGTCCGAGGCCGGCTTGCGCCCACTGGCTGGGGTCGAAAAGCGTCTTCAGCGATTCAGCGGTAACGCCCGCCTGGGGCATCGCTTTCTGGGCGAAGCTCGCCCACTGTTCGACCGACGATTGCCAAAGAGGCGCAGCGAATATCTTCTGCTGCTGGTCCGCCCACGTCTTGAACATGGCGCCGGCTTGCTCCATCCAGTTTTCGGGCTTGTCGCTCATGGCGTCATCGACATTCGGCTTCGTTATCGAGCAAGTTAGAACACGATGACCTGGCGAACCGCCTTGCCTTCGTGCAACAGGTCGAAGCCACGATTGATCTCGTCGAGCCCGAGCGTTCCGCTCATCAGTCGATTCACCGGCAATCGACCTTGGCGATAGAGGTCGATGTACCGAGGTATGTCGCGCGAGGGCACACACGTGCCGATATAGCTGCCCTTGAGCGTTCGTTCTTCGGCAACCAGATTGACCGGGGGCAACGCGAACGTCGCCGTGGGCGGCGGCAAGCCGGCGGTGACCGTAGTGCCGCCGCGGCGCGTGATTCGGTAGGCCAATTCCAGCGCCCGCACTGAGCCAGCGAGCTCGAACGCGTATTCGACACCGCCTGAAGTCAGCTCGCGAATCTTTTCCTGGCAGTCGGCTTCGCCCGCGTTGAAGACGTGGGTGGCGCCTAGCGATTTCGCCAAGTCCAGTTTTGCGGCCGACAGGTCCACCGCGATGACCTGTCGCGCGCCCGAAGCCACGGCGCCCAGAAGCGACGCCAGACCCACACCGCCAAGCCCGATGACCGCAACCGATGCGCCGGCGCGCACCTGCGCCGTATTGACCACGGCCCCGACGCCCGTGAGCACCGCGCAGCCAAATAACGCCGCCTCGGCCAGAGGCAGTTCCGGGTCGATCTTGACGGCCGAACGTCGCGACACGGTTGCGTACTCGGCGAACACCGAGCAACCGAGGTGATGGTTTATGGGGTTCCCACCGCGCGAAAGGCGCCGTGCCCCAGACAGCAGCGTGCCCGCGCCGTTTGCAGCGGCGCCCGGTTCGCACAGGGCCGGGCGTCCTTCCGCACACGGGCCGCAGTGTCCGCAGCTCGGTACAAATACCAGCACGACATGATCGCCCCGTTGCAGATCGGTGACGCCCTCGCCGACGCGTTCGACGATGCCCGCAGCTTCATGACCCAGCGCCATCGGCATGGGGCGCGGGCGGTCGCCGTTGATCACCGACAAGTCGGAGTGACAAAGACCGGCGGCACCGATCTTGACCAGCACCTCACCGTGTCCGGGCGGTGCGAGCTCGACTTCCTCGACAGTGAGCGGTTTCGACTCGGCGTAGGGCGATTTCGCGCCGATGGCGTTGAGCACCGCGGCTTTGATCTTCATGTCATGACCCCCACAAACATCTTTTCGAATTGCATGTCTCGAAACGAATAGGGAATGCCGCCGACGCCCAGGCCCGACTGGCGCAACCCGGCGAACGGCATCCAATCCACTCGGAACGCAGTGTGATCGTTGACAATGACGGCCGAGGCGTCGAGCAGGTGGTACGCGCGAAATGCCTTGTTCAGATCGTGCGTAAAGATCGCAGCGTGAAATGAAAAAGCCGGGTGATTGGCACGCGCGATCGCCTCGTCCAAGTCATCATAGGCATAGACACACACGACCGGGCCAAATACCTCTTGGCTCGACACCTTCGCCGATGGCTGCGGCTCGAGCAGGACTGTGGGTCGATAGCAAGTTCTCGATACTGCTTCTCCGCCACAATGAATTACCGCGCCACCCGCCGCGGCCTCTTTGACCCACGTGTCTACGCGAGCGACCTCCTGGGGGCGAATCAGCGGACCGACTTCCGTGTCGGGCATCGTAGGATCTCCCACCCGGAGGCGATTGGCATGCTCCGCCAGGCCATCGGCCACACCGCGCACGATGCTTCGATGAGCGAACACGCGCTGGACCGACACGCATACCTGTCCCGCATGATAGAAAGCCCCTTTGGTTATTCGTGGCAGCGCCAATTCGAGATCCGCGTCGCCCGCGACAATGACCGGTGCCACCCCGCCGTGCTCCAATGCGCAACGCGTGCCTGGTGCAAGCAGGGAGCGAAGGCGCCAGCCCACGGCGGCGCTTCCAACGAAGCTGAAATAACCCACACGGGGATCGCTAACCAAGCGCGCCGTCGTCGCGCGATCTTGCGTAACGAGCGCTTGGCACCAAGCATCCGGAAGCCCCGCTTCGCGGAGCAACGCCACCAGGCGAAAACACGACAGCGGCGTCGCCTCAGCGGGTTTCACTATTACTGGGCAACCGGCGGCGACCGCAGGCGCCACCTGATGAACGATCAGATTCAGTGGATGATTGAATGCACTGACGGCTGCCACAACGCCGATCGGCTCATACCGAGTGAACGCGACCCGGTTGCTCGAAGCAGCGTTGAGGCACATCGGTACGACATGGCCTGCGTCGTTACGCAGCGCTTCCGCAGCGTTGTGCAGGCCATCGATTGCGCGGGCCACCTCCACGCGCGAATCGACAAGCGGCTTGCCTCCTTCGCGTGACGCCTCCAACGCGAATGTTTCCGAACGCTGTTCAAGAAGCTGGGCAGTCCGTCGCAGAATTGCGACCCGAACCCCGGGAGACAACCACTGGCTGCGATGGCTGAATGTCTTGCTTGCTGTGTCGAGGGCTTGCTCGACTACGTCGGGACCGCTCAATTCAACGGTCGCGATCAAGCCGTTATCGAATGGCGCTCGCACCTCCATTCTCGCCCCCGTTGCGAGGTGCGCTGGGACAAGCGCTGAGAAATGCTCCACCGTGATTAACCGTTATAGCGGCGAAGTGAGGTCTTTGAGACGGTTGGTGAGTTTCATGTTTTCCGAATAATCCACCCGGCAATCGACGATTGCGACGGTGTCGTCGTCGAGGGCCCGCTTGAGCGTCGGAACGAGATCCTCCGCGCGGTCTACGCGGTAACCCTTGGCGCCGAAACTCTCGGCATACTTGACGAAATCCGGATTCTTGAACGTGATGTGGCTCGGTCGCCCGAAGTGACGCAACTGGTGCCAGGTAATCAGCCCGTATTCCGAGTCGTTCCAGATGAGGATTACGAAGGGCGTCCCGACACGGATCGCCGTCTCGATCTCCTGGGAGTTCATGAGGAATCCGGCGTCACCCGTGACCGCAACTACTTTGCGATCGGGATACGCGAGCTTCGCCGCGATAGCCCCGGGAACCGCGATGCCCATCGATGCAAACCCATTCGAGATAATGCAGCTGTTCGGACGTTCGGCGCGGTACATGCGCGCCATCCACATCTTGTGGGCGCCGACGTCGGAGATTGCAATGTCGTCGGGCGCCAACACTTCGCGCAAGTCCCAGACGATTTTCTGGGGCTTGATGGGGAAGCCGGTGTCATTGGCGAATGCTGCGCGATCCTCGATGATGGCGTTGCGGACGGCTTTGAACGGCATGGTTTTCTGCGGTCGTGATTTCAACGCCAACGCGCGCAACGACGAACTGATGTCCCCCAGCACGCCCACCGCAACGATGTAATGTCCGTCCACTTCGGCAGGCAGCGCATCGATGTGGACCACCTTCTTGTCATTGTTCGGGTTCCACATGTCCGGGTGATACTCGACCATGTCGTAGCCGATGCAGATCACGACGTCCGCGCGCTCGAACGCATACCATGGCAGATCGCGCGCCTTGAGCCCGATGGTCCCCAGCGAGAAATCGTTGGAGAACGGGACCACACCTTTGGCCATGAACGAGTTGGCCACTGGAATGCGCAACATCTCGGCAAATCGCACCAACTCGTCGGCCGCTCCTTGCCGGATAACGCCGTTTCCCGCGAGGATGACAGGGAACTTGGCTTCCGAGATGATCTTCGCCGCCTGATCGATCTTGAAGTCCGGTGCCGCGGAGCTGTAAGCCGTCTGTACCTCGATAGGCACGCCCTCCACTTTCGCTTCCGCAATGTTCTCCGGAAATTCGATGAACGCGCCACCCGGTTTCTCCGTTTGCGCAACCTTGAACGCTTTGCGAACTATCTCGGGGACAATGCCGGGTTCCAGAATTTGCGTCGCATACTTCGAGATGGGCTGGAACAGGTTCACCAGGTTCAAGATCTGATGGCTTTCTTTGTGCAGCCGAGTGGTTGCTCCCTGTCCGGCGATGGCGACGATGGGCGCGCGGTCCATGTTCGCGTCGGCGAATCCGGTAATCAAGTTGGTTGCGCCCGGTCCGAGCGTTGCCATGCACACGCCAGCCCTGCCGGTGAGGCGGCCGTACACGTCAGCCATGAACGCCGCTCCCTGTTCGTGGCGGGTCGTGATGAACTTGATTTTGCTTTCGAGCAGGGCATCCATGATGTCGATGTTTTCTTCGCCAGGAATGCCGAAGATATATTCGACGCCTTCGTTCTCCAGGCATTTCACGAATAATTGGGCGGCCGTCATCACTCACTCCACAGGTTTGTTTCTGTTCCGCACGCGTCAGCTGCTGCACGCTGCTGTCCGCGGCGCCGGCAAATTACTTTCACAGCCGACTCCCGACCGAGATTGCCGGGCTGCAATCTTGTCGCGCAGCATGTTGCCGCCGCCGGTGACGTCCGTGCGGTCACTTTGCGTCTTTCCACGTCCCGTCGAGATAACTCTGTTGCCGCGTATCCGGCATCATCACCGACGCGACGAACGCCACGGCGACCAACGCGGTGACATACCACGAAAACCACTCTTCGCGGCCTGATGCCTTGAGTGACAGCGCCACATACTCGGCCGTCCCTCCGAAGAGTGCATTGGCGATCGCGTACGTGAACCCGACACCCAGCGCACGGACCGTGCTGGGAAACAGTTCAGCTTTGACCACCCCGCTGATCGACGTGTAGAACGAGGCGATCACGAGGGACGTCAACGTAAGCGCAGCGGCGACGTACGGACTGGAGACGTTGCCGAGCGCTCCGAGCAGCGGCACCGAGGCGAGCGTCGCGATGCCGCTGAACAAGAGCATGTTCTTCTTCCGGCCGAGCCTGTCAGACAGCGCCCCGAATACCGGCTGAAGAAGCATGAAGACGATGAGGACGACGGTCATGACGGCGCTGACCACCTTGGCATCCATGTGTGCCGTGTTTACAAGGTACTTCTGCATGTAGGTTGTGAACGTATAGAAGTACAGGGATCCGCCCATCGTGAAAGCAAACACCAGCAGCAATGAGCGCTTGTATTTCAACAATCCTTTCAGCGACCCGGCCTCCTTGCTGTGCATCGCAGACTCGGAGCCTGTTTCCACCAGCGAGCGCCGCAAATACATTGCGACGACAGCAGTCAAGGCGCCGATGACGAACGGGATGCGCCAGCCCCAAGCCCTGAGGTCCTCGACCGACAGAAGCGTTTGCAGCAGCACCAGCACGAGGAGCGCCAGCAACTGCCCGCCGATGAGCGTCACGTACTGGAACGAGGAATAGAACCCGCGGTGGCCTTTGCCGGCGACCTCGCTCATGTAGGTCGCAGCGGTTCCGTATTCACCACCGACTGAAAGGCCCTGCACCAGGCGCGCGACGAGCAGGAGTGCCGGCGCCGCCGCGCCGATGGTCGCGTAGGTTGGCAGTAGCGCGATCATCAGCGACCCGGCACACATCATAAGCACCGAGATCACCATTGAATTCTTGCGGCCGTGCGTGTCGGCAATCCACCCGAACAGCCAGCCACCGAGCGGCCTCATGAAAAAGCCCACCGCGAAAATACCGGCGGTCGCCATCAGCTGGCTCGTCGCATCGCCGGACGGGAAGAATGCTGCGGCGAAGTAGATGGACGTGAACGCGTAGGCGTAGAAGTCGTACCACTCGACCAGGTTGCCGGACGAGGCGCCGACGATTGCCTTTATTCGCTGGGCTCGTCCGCCAGTGCCTGTGACGAGGTCAACGCCGCCCGCGGGCAGCGCATACTGGGTCGCTTGCATGAATGTCCTCCGCCATTGGTTGCCGGCATGCGCGTTTTTCCATGTCGCCGATCCTTGGCATCGAAGCCCGGTACTGTTAGCGACATGAGCTACGCGGCTCCCCTGCACTCCGCAAGAACGGGACCAGCGTGACACGTTGCGCTAAGCCATTGATCCGTTAGCGGGTGCATCGCGCGAACTGCTTTCAACATCGGCGGGAGTTCGCCGACCCGAAGCCGCCATACGCGAAGTATCGCCGATGCGGCGGTGGTTCGAAGCGCCTGAAAGGGCCTCGTACAGGTCAGCATTCTGCGCGACAATCCGCCAACTCATCTCGCGAGACTTCGTTGCAAATCGGCAGTCAACTCGATTCGACTGACTCGGGTGAACCCGTGCCACGCCGCATGCGCGCGCCACGCGCAGTGGTCGCCGTTTTGGGTGTGGCGCTCATTGCCGTGGCTTCGGCGTGGCTCGCCGCATCGCTTGCCGAGCGGCGGGCCCTGGCGGACGTAACCGAGACGGCGCAGGAACGCATGTCGTTGTACGCGAGCACCCTGCGTAATGCGGTACGACGCCACGACTATCTACCGATGGTGTTGGCGCGCGACCACGACGTGCTCGCGATGCTGCAAGCGCCCGGCGACGAAAGCCTCCGCGATCGAGTGAATCGCAAGCTCGAAGCAGTGAATCGCGCTGCCGGCTCGGCCGCGCTTTATGCGATTGACAAGAGCGGTGTCGCCATCGCGTCGAGCAACTGGAACGAGCCGGAAAGCTTCGTCGGAATCTCGTATGGATTCCGTCCGTATTTTCGGGAGGCGCTGGCAAATGGCGCTGGACGTTTCTACGGCATCGGCGTCACTACGGGCGTACCAGGGTATTTTCTTTCGCAGTGGGCGGGTCCCGAAGGTCGTACGGCAGGCGTCGTAGTGGTGAAGCTGGACCTTGCGGCTCTGGAATCGGATTGGTCCAAGGCCGGCGAGGCGGTGCTCGTCACGGACGGAGAAGGCGTTATCTTCCTCGCCAGCCGACCCGAGTGGAAATACCACGCGCTCGACGCGATCGGTGATGAAGCGAGGACCCGCATCAACGAGGCGCGGCAATACGGAAACAGCCTGCTCGCGCCGATTGCACATCCCGTCGCCTCCGCGCCGTCCATCGCGTCCGGACGCTTCGTCGCAATCGAAGCCGGCGGCCTGGAATCGCCCCAGATCGAGCAAACACTCGTGCTGCCCGAGTTCGGGTGGACCCTGCATTACCTCGCGGACCTCGATGCGTTGCGAAGCAGCCGGCGCAACGCCGCCATATTTGCCGCGGGTCTCGTCGTCATTGCGGCGGTCGGCCTTTTCGGTTGGGAGATGCGACGGCGCGCGCTTCGCCTTGAACGGGAGAGCCATGCGCTCCTCGAACGACGCGTCGCGGAGCGCACAGCCGAACTGAGCGCCACGAATCTACGACTGGCGGACGAAATCGAGGAACGTCGCCGCGCTTCTCTTGCGCTACAGCAAAAGCAAGACGAGCTCGTCCAAGCCGGAAAGCTGGCGGCGATTGGCCAGCTTTCGGCCGCACTTGCGCACGAGATCAATCAGCCATTGGCTGCGCAGCAGACGTTTCTCGCGAGTACGCGCAAATTCCTCGACCGCGGGGATCACGCGGAAGTGCGCAACAACCTCCAGCGCGTTAGCGACCTGGCGACGCGCATGACCGCGATCACGCAGCACCTCAAAGTGTTCGCGCGCAGGACCTCGAGAGCGGAGCCTGAGCAAGTGATGCTCGGGGATGCGATCAGGGGTGCGCTCTCGTTGCTCGATGGCAGGATCAGGCATGAGCGCGTGCATATGATCGTCGAGGTCGATCCTCGCGCCGCGGTCGCCGGGGATGCGATCCGCCTCGAACAGGTGTTTCTGAACCTGTCGAGCAATGCGCTCGATGCCATGGCGAGCAGCGCCGAGCGTACGCTGTCCATACGTACCCATCTCGTCGACGCGTCACGCTGGGAAGCGCGGATCAGCGATACCGGCACCGGGATTCGCGACGACATCCGCGAACATCTCTTCGACGCGTTCGTCACGAGCAAGCCGGCGGGAAAGGGCCTCGGACTTGGCCTGTCGCTCTCCTGCGCGATCGTCGAGGATTTCGGAGGCACGATCACCGCCGAGAACAACATTGCCGGTGGTGCGACCTTCATCGTGCAGCTTCCGTCGTTCGTCGAACACCGCGAGGCGGCCGAACGTCATGGCCACGGTTGATATGACGTCGATCTCGGTGCTCGTCGTCGACGACGAGGAGTCCATGCGAGCGTCGATTGAGCAGTGGCTCCATCTCGCAGACTTCGAGGTTGCCTCCTTCGCGCGCGCGGAAATGGTGCTGCCCCGCATCCACCACCATTTTCCGGGTGTCCTGGTCTGCGACGTCAAGATGCCAGGCCTTGATGGAATCGAAGTCCTGTTGCGCGTGTCAGCGTTGGATCCCGAGCTGCCGGTCATCCTCATCACCGGGCACGGCGACATTGCGATGGCGGTCACGGCGATGCAACGGGGCGCTTACGATTTCATCGAGAAGCCGTTCGATCCCGAACGACTCGTCGACGCCATCCGGCGCGCCTGCGACAAGCGTCGGCTGACCCTCGAAAACCGCAGGCTGCGCGAGCAGGTGGACGGCGGCGGCATCGAGGCACGCTTGCCGGGAAATTCGGCGGCGATCGAACGGCTGAGGCGCGAGGTGCTGGAACTGGCGGCCACCGATGTCAACGTGATCGTGTACGGCGAGACTGGCGCCGGGAAGGAAGTTGTCGCCCGCTGCTTGCACGATTTATCGGCGCGCCGCGCCGCGCGACTGGTTGCGATCAACTGCGCCGCAATTCCCGAAACGATGTTCGAAAGCGAAGTATTCGGTCACGAACCGGGCGCCTTCACCAGCGCGGTGAAGCGGCGCGTTGGCAAGATCGAATATGCCCACCGTGGCACGCTCTTGCTCGACGAGATCGAAGCGATGCCGCTCCAGTTTCAAGTGAAGATCCTGAGAGTGCTGGAGGAACGGGTTGTCGAGCGTCTTGGCGGCAACGAGACCACACCCGCGAATGTGCGAACTTTCGCCGCCAGCAAAGTGGATCTTCCAACAGCGATCGATCAAGGCCGCTTTCGAGCCGACCTCTACTATCGGCTCGGCGTCGCGGAAATCCACGTCCCGCCGCTGCGCGAGCGCGGCGAGGATATCCTGCTGCTGTTTCAACACTTCGCGTCCGAAGCCGCGCGTGCGCAAGGACGCGAATTGCGTATGCCCAACGGTGCGGTCCAGCGTGCGCTGATGATGCAGCAGTGGCCGGGCAATGTCCGAGAGTTACGCAACGCCGCGCATCGTTACGCACTTGGCGTCGGGCTTGCTCCCGGCGCGGTGGCTGTCCCCGCCACGTTCGGCACTCCAGCCGAAATGCGGCCCCTCGCCGATGAGGTCGAGGCATTTGAGAAACACCTGATCGAGCAGGCGCTCGAGCGCAGCGGCGGCAACATCGCGATCGCGATGGAGCGGCTCGGACTGCCACGTCGTACGCTGAACGAGAAGATGGCGAAGTACGGAGTCGACCGCGCGCGCTTCTCGACTCTTGGACGATCCGAAACGAAGGCGTAACGAACGATCAGGGGCTAGCCAGACGTTCGAACCGAACGCTTTATTAATTGTTTCTTATGGCTGCCCGTCCAGCATGCGATCGCTCGCCGGCGACTTAGCTTCGGTACGTCGGGTCGATACGATCGACGATGCGTTGCAGGGCGTCGAAGGCGTCCTGCCCGGCGCCGTACTTGGGATCGAAGTTCAGTGAGTCGCGCACGCATCTGTCGAGCACGCTTTCCGCGATTGCGCGCGGCTTGCCCATGCCCAGCGTGGCGAGCTGAACCTCGCAGGCGCGGTTCAGCAACCACATGAGGCTGAGGCACTGCGGCAGCGTGTGGCCGATCGTCACCGGACCGTGGCTGCGCAGCAGCAGCACCGGCTTGTTGCCTGCGCTTTCGAGGATGCGCGCGCCTTCGTCGGCATGAACCGTGATGCCCTCGAACTCATGGTACGCGACCTTCCCGAACAGTTGAGCGGCATAGAAGTTCGTGTAGCTCAGGCCCTCGTCGAGGCAGCACACGGCCATCGTCGGCGTGGTGTGCACGTGCATCACGCAGTGCGCGTCCGGCACCTGCTCGTGGATCTTGCCGTGGAAGGTGAAGCCCGCCGGGTTGATCGGCCAGTCGCTGTGGCCGATGATGTTGCCCGTCACGTCCACCTTCACGAGGTTGGACGCGCGCACTTCGGTGTAGTGCAGGCCGAAGGGGTTGATCAGGAAGTGCGGCTCCGCGCCCGGTACGCGCAGCGAGATGTGGTTGTAAATCAGCTCGCTCCAGCCTAGGTGGTCGAAGATGCGGTACGCAGCGGCGAGCTGCACGCGCGCGGCCCATTCCTCGGAAGTGAAGCGCTGCGGGCGCGGCGCGGCCGCGGCCGGCAATTTCGTGTCTGCCATGAGACTCTCCTTGTTATGCGTCAGTACGCGCCAGGTTCGAGCGCCGTCGCAGTGCGCTCATCTGCAACGTGCTTATAAGCCGCCGCCAGGTCCCGACAGGCGCGGGTCAGCAAGGTGGTGTCGACGCCCACCGCGACGAACAATGCACCGGCATCCAGGTACATCCGTGCAAGCTTGGGATCCGGCGCAAGAACGCCCGGCGCCTTGCGCGCGGCACGCACGGCCGCTATGCCGTCGAGGATGGCCCGTTGCACTTTCGGGTGCGCCGGTTGGCCGAGCATGCCCATCGACGCTGACAGGTCGGCCGGTCCGAAGAACACGCCGTCCACTCCCTCGGTCGCAGCGATCGCCCGCAGATTCTCGAGACCCTTCCGCGTCTCGACCTGCACCAGAACGCACATCTGCTCATCGGCCGCGTGCAAGTAATCGCCGATCTGGTTCCAGCGCGACGAGCGCGCGAGCGCCGAGCCGACGCCGCGGATGCCGCGCGGCGGGTAACGCGTCGCGGCGACCAGCGCCGCGGCTTGTTCCGCGCTCTCGACGACCGGTATCAGCAACGTCTGCGTGCCGACGTCGAGCAGTTGCTTGATCAGCGGCGCGTCGCCGATCACCGGCCGCACGATCGGGTCGGCCACGGCCTGCAACTGGCCGAGCACCGTGCGCAGATCGTTGGGCGCGTGCTCACCGTCGATCAGCAGCCAGTCGAAGCCCGCGCCGGCCATCGCTTCGATCGCATACGCGTCGGCCAGTCCGACCCACAGGCCGATCTGCACGCGGCCTGCATGCAGCGCCTGCTTGAATGGGTTGACGGGTGTTTGCATGACATGCCCTCAGACGAAGCGGAACGCGACGGCGCCGAGCGGCCCGTAGTCGACGTGGAAGCTGTCGCCGGCCTTCGCCGCCGTTGGGCGCGTAAACGAGCCGGCGAGCACCACGTCGCCGGCATTCAATTGCTCGTCGTACGGTGCGATCTTGTTTGCCAACCAGGCGACGCCGGTGGCCGGATGGTTCAGCACGCCGGCAGCAAGGCCTGTCTCCTCGATGACGCCATTCATGTAGAGCAGCGCGCCAACCCAGCGCAGGTCCACGTCGAGCGGCCGCACGGGCCGCCCCCCGAGCACGATGCCGGTGTTGGCGGCGAAGTCGCTAATCGTGTCGAAGACCTTGCGCATCACCTTGGTCTCGCGGTCGAACTGCTCGATGCGCGAATCGATGATCTCGATCGCCGGGTCACGTACTCGGTCGCCGAGAGCACGTCGAACAGCGTCGCGCCCGGCCCCTTCAACGGCCGGCCGAGGATGAACGCGAGCTCGACCTCGATCCGCGGCGCGATGAAGCGACTGGCCTCGATGTCGGTGCCTTGCGCGAAGAACATGTCGTCCATCAGCGGCGCGAAATCGGGCTCGGTGATCTGTGAAGCCTGCTGAATGGCGCGCGAGGTAAGGCCGATCTTGCGGCCCTTGATGCTGCGGCCATCGGCGAGCTCGAGCTGGACCCAGGCGCGCTGGATCGCATAGCCATCCTCGATCGTCATCTCGGGGAAGCGCTGCGAGAAGTGGCGAACCTGCGTGCGGCTCTTGCGCGCGGCCTAGAGCTCGCGGGCGAGTTGGTCCACGGTGGTCGGTGGCAGCATGGGTCAGCCTTGCTTTTCGAAGAGGGGGTGCAGCGTGCTGTGCTTGGCGTCGAACACTTCGGCGCCGACATCGATATGCAATGTCACGCCCATGTGCATCGCTGCCATCAGTGGTGCGAAGTGCGTTTTCGCGACTGCCATCAGCGCCTGTCCGACGCGCTGTTGCACCCCGTCGCTACGGCCCCGGCCCATGCGCAGGTTCAGGTAGGCGAATCCGTAGTCGCCGTCACCGCCGGCAGCGCGCCCGGCGGCGCCGCCGTCACTGACGGCGAAATGCGGCGCGGGGTAGGCGAGCACGCGCGTGCCGCCAGCCGGGAACACGGCCTGTCCGCCTTCGTCGCGCTGGGCCAGCATGACGTCTGCGAGCGCGCGGCGGAGTGCGGACATGTCGGTGCGAACGTCCAGATTGCCGCTGTAGAGGATCACGAGATGAGGCATGGCCGCGCAGCGCTTACAGCCGGGTCGAAACAGACGTATAGCCGTCAGCGCGGGAGGCCACCGCCTTCGGAATCGCATGACCGTCCTGCGGCGTGACCGGGAAGATGGCGTTGATCTGCCCGGTGCCCGAGGCGCCGAAGTACGGCGTCACGACCTCGGCGCGGCCGTCATAGGCCGACCAGCCGAGGACACCGAGCAGCATCGCGGTGTCGTGCATGAAGCCTTCGCCGTGACCCTTGCTCGCATATTCGGGCAGCATGCCGCAGAAGGTGTTCCAGTCGCCGCGCTTCCAGATCTCGACCACCTCACGGTCCAGCGCCTCGAGGAAGGGGCTCCAGATCTTGAATGCGTACTCCGGCGCCAGGCCGTTCTGCGCGAAGCGGTGGCTCAGGGAACCGCCCAGGTTGTCGTGTTTTGAAGCGCAGCGGCCACGATCCGATACCGCCCGCCCAATAATGACGGCCAAACTTTTCAACTGATTGGACTACAGCGGCGAGCTGTACAAACAGTGGGTCACCCTCGCGCAGCAGATCACCTGAGGGCACTGGTATTCCACGCCAATTTCGGCAACCAGATCGAGATGATGATGTTCTTCAAGAACGTCTCGATCGCCGGCGGCTTCCTGTCGCTGGTGGCGAACGGCGCCGGTCCATTGAGCCTCGATCGCCGCCTCGCGCACTGACGACATCCTGATGACACCCTAAGTCATTGCTTGATTGACGAGCAGCGTGTCGGTGAACTGTTCGAAGCCCACGATCTGTCCGTCCTGCAACTTCCAGACGTGTGCCACTCGAGCGCGCATTTCCTCTCCCGTGGCGCGGTAGGTGCCGAAGTAGGTCCCGACGGCGACGACCTGGTCGCCGGCGTCGATGAGGCTTTCCAATTCGAACCGGTAGCCCATCCAATCCCTGCCCAGCACGGCAAAGACATTATCGACAACCGCTTGCGGCCCAATCCACTCGCCGGCGCAGGGAAAGCCGGCCATTTCGGCCCACCGCACCTGTGGCGATACATGCGCCATCATCTCGTCGATGTTTCCCTGTGCCGACGCGGCGTAATGCGCACGGACGATGTCGATATGGGCCGTCATCGGCTCAGCCCCAGTTCATTTCGCCTTTGGCGACCTTGGCTCCAATTTGCAGAGCCACGCCCATGCCGGCGTTCGGATACCGCTTGTTCATCGCTGCGATGAGAGCAGCGCTGTCAACGGCCTTCGCAAGCTCTTCTTCGAACGCCAGGAGATAGTCACGGGTGTAGCGGATCGCCGATACGTCTGTCGCAGCGCCGGGCGCCATATGGCCGGGGACCACTACCGCGGGTTTGCGCGCTGCCATGGCATCGAGATTCTGTATCCAGGCGGCGCGGGCCGCGCCGCCTTGGGTGTCGGCGGTCCACACGTGAACGCCGGAGAACACCAGCACGCCGCCGAAGATGGCGTTGAGCGAAGGCACCCAGAC
>Ga0070678_100000884_pt1 | contig 15380 bp, 16 predicted proteins | sample KBSM73metaG_FD_65647 | JGI IMG/M metagenome (GOLD analysis project Ga0070678, IMG submission 65647) | Miscanthus rhizosphere microbial communities from Kellogg Biological Station, Michigan, USA - KBS M7-3 metaG | ecosystem: Host-associated > Plants > Roots > Rhizosphere > Soil ...
GGTAGTATACACGCTCGCGAGGAGCTTTGGGCCAGGCTACCGTGTAGGTGCCTTGCGAACGCTGTCCGCCCGGATCCTGCTCGGATTTGCCGTCCTCACGGTGACCTTTGGGGTCATCACGGCAACGATCGTGTTCAACATGCAGCGGGTCGAGGACCAGATCCAGGTGGTCCGCAAGGCCTACGTCCCGCTGGCCCTCAACAGCAAGGAGCTGACGCGGATCCAGCAGGACCTCGCCAGCTACCTCGAGGAGGGCTTCAACGACTGGCCGAACCTGCTTTCGGCAGAGGCGATGCTCGTGCGCAAGCGCGACCAGCGCAACAAGTCGCTCGAGGCGCTCAAGCAGTATCCGAGCAAGCTCACCGAGCTCGCCGAGGCCGACGCAACGCAGTTCGAAGGCGATTTCGCGGCGATGGAGAAGGACATCGCGATGCTCCAGCCCGACTACGATGCGCTCCATGCGGCCGCCGCCAAGTCTCTGCTGATCGACGACACGTCGATTGCCGAGCCGCTCCGCCGGATCAAGGCAGGCGAGACCCGGCTCGCGTCGATCGCGAAGAGCAAGTCCAACTTCTTCGAGCGCCGCGTCGAGAGCCGGACCCAGCGCGTCGAGGAGAACGAGCACACCCTGCGCCTGTGGACGGTCGGGCTCGGCCTCGCCGCCGTGATCCTCGGGCTCGTCACCACGCTGTGGGTCGTGATCACGCTACGCCCGCTCAGGCGGCTGCGCGAGGCTGCCCGGCGCGTCGCCGGCGGTAACTACGACTCGCGCATCCCGGAGCGCGGCCCGACGGAGGTCGCGGATCTGGCACGCGAGCTCAACTCGATGGCGCGCGCCGTGGAAGAGCGCGAGCGCGAGCTGGTGCGCAGCGAGCGGCTGGCGGCGGTCGGCAAGATGGCGGCGATGATCACGCACGAAGTGCGCAATCCGCTGTCGTCGATCGGCCTCAACACCGAGCTGCTCGAGGACGAGCTCGCGGAGCTGCCCGGCGATGCCAAGAACCTGTGCCGCGCGATCCACCGCGAGGTCGACCGGCTGACCGCGATCACCGAGGAGTACCTGGCGTTCGCGCGGCTCCCGAAGCCGAAGCTCGCGTACGAGGCCGTCAACCCGATGGTCGGCGCGCTCGCGGCGTTCGTACGCGAAGATCTTGCGGCCAAGCAGGTCGAGCTGGGCGTCGACCTCATGGATGGCGACCCGATCGCGCTGATCGACGCCGCGCAGCTCCGCCAGTGCCTCATCAACCTCGTGCGCAACGCGACCGAGGCGGTCGTCGCGAAGGGGCACGGCAAGGTGACGCTGCGGACGAAGCGCGCCGAGGACCGGATCGTCGTCGAGGTCGAGGACGATGGCACCGGCATCGCGCCCGACGTGCTCCCGAGGCTATTCGACCCGTTCTTCTCGACGAAGGAGGGCGGCAGCGGGCTCGGCCTCGCGCTCACGCAGCAGATCGTCAAGGACCACGGCGGCGACCTCACCGTCGACAGCACCGTTGGCAAAGGGACGGTGTTTCGCGTTGCGGTCCCGGCGCGGCCTTGAACCTGCGAGCGATTCGATCGATCATACCGTCGGGTGCCCGACGACAAACGCCACAGTGATCGCGAGCCGGTCACACTGTTCGTCGAGTACGAAGGCGCCGACGACCTCGTCGGTGATTACACCGAGAACCTCTCGACGGGCGGCACGTTCGTCGCGACCAACCGCGAGCTGCCGATCGGCCAGAAGATCCAGCTCGTGCTGTCGTTTCCGGGCCTGCTCGAGCCGATCGGCATCGAAGGCATCGTCCGGTGGACGCGCAGCGCGCAGCCGAACGCGGGCATCGTCCAGCCGGGCGAGGAGCCTGGCGCCGGCCTCGAGTTCGCCCCCGGTCCCGCCCGCGACACGCTCGCTGCGATCGTCTCGCGCATCCGCCAGCGCGACCCGAAGACCGTCTCGAAGCTGTTCCGCGTGCTGGTCGTCGAGGACAACAAGCACGTCGCCGCGCTGATCCACGACGGCCTCAAGGGCAGCTCGCGCCGCGAGTTCGGCGGCGGCGTGACGTTCGCCGTGCGCACCGCCGAGGATGGCCGCGTCGCGGTCGAGCTCCTGCGCCGCGAGACGTTCGACGCCCTGATCGTCGACGTCTACCTGCCCGTCATCGACGGCGCCCGCGTGATCCAGACCGCCCGCGGCGAGCTCGGACTCACCGACCTCCCGATCATCGCGGTCTCGGCCGGCGGCGACGGCGCCCGCAAGTCCGCGCTCGATGCCGGCGCGAACATCTTCCTGGACAAGCCGATGCGGCTCCGCCAGGTCATCGACACGATCCAGAAGCTCCTGACGTAGCGGCGTGCTATCCCGATGAGGATGCGGTCGCTGTGGTGCACGCTGATCGCCCTCTGCCTCGTGGCAGCGGGGATGACTCCGCGCGAGACCCTGCGCACGCGCGATGCGTTCAGCGCGCTGCAGGCTCCGCATGCGTCGGTGCCGACCCACGCGCGCAGGCCATCATCGCGCCACGCGATCGGACCGTATCTCGCGCCACCGGCCGAGGAAGCGCCGCCCGCACCACGCATCTCCGCGCAGGTCGCGCTCGCCACCCCGGCCTCGCCGGTGCTCCGTCCCGTCTTCTCGGCCCGCACCTCGCGCGGCCCTCCTCGCGGCTGATCGTCCCCACGCACGATCCGTCCGTTTCACAGCACTCGCCTTCGGGGCGAGAGAGGAGAGCTCATGACTTCGCACGACAATCACCAGCGCACCTGGTGGGAACGCAACGCACTCACGATGATCACGACCACGCTTGCCGCGCTGATGGCACTCGTCATCGCCGTTCAGGTCGCGTGCTGACATGGCCCTGATGGCCCTGGCGGGCGCGCTCGGCGCGCTCGTCGTGATCGTCTGCCCGCACTGCGGGTTACGGCAGTTGCGCGCCCGACGTGCAGCGCCGCTGGTGTGCCGCCACTGCCGGGCGCCGCTCGAGCTGGCGCGATGATCGATCGCGCTCGGCGCCGGTTCACTTCAGCTTGGCGTCGAGCGCGAGCACTTCCGCATTCTCGGGCTCGGTCTTCTTCGCCTGCGCGAGCGCCGCCTTCGCATCGGCCTTCTTGCCCATCGCGACGAGGGCCTTCGCGCGGCCGAGGTGGACGAGCGCGGGGCGGCGCGGCGCGGGGTTCGCGACGAGCATCGTGTCGTAGGTGTAGAGCGCGCGGCCGCCGTCGTTGAGCTCGAGGTACGCGCGCGCGAGGTTGCCGAGCGTGTCGAGGTCCTGCGGGTTGATGAACGTCGCCATCTCGCCGTACGTGCGGACCTTGGGCCAGTTGCCGAGCTTGGCGTAGTCGGTGGTCAGCTGCTTGAGCGGCGCGAGCTCCATCTGCTCGAGGAACGCGTACTGCTCGAGCTCGGCGAGCGCGCGCGGCTTGTCGCCCTGCTTGTCGTAGAGCTGCGAGAGCGCCTGGTACGGATAGCTGCGCTCGGGATCGAGCTTCTTGGCCGCGCACAGCTGCTTCTCCATCTCGGGGAAGTCGCCGCCTTCCTGCGCGAGCTGCGCGAGCCGCGCGCGGATGTCGTAGCTGTCGTGGCCGTCGGCGATCAGGCCGGCGTAGAGCTCGTGGGCCTTCTTCGCGTCGCCGACGTGCACCGCGATCTCGGCGACGATGTAGCGCGCGAACGGCTGCTTCGGGTCGAGCGCGAGCGCGGCCTGCGCCGCCGTCCCGGCCTTGTCGGCATCGCCGGCGTAGTAGTAGGCGAGCGCGGCGTTCGCCTTCGCCTTGGGATCCTTCGGCGCCGCGTCGGCGGCGATCTCCATCTTCGTGACGTCGTCGAACCCGCGCGTCGGCAGCTTGAACGTGCCCTTGTACGCGGCGAGCCGGATGTCGAGGTACGCGCGGAAGTCGGTGTCGAGCTGCGCGATCGTCTTGCCGGTGATCGCCTTGAGCACCTCGGGCGTCTCCTTGCCCTGCCCGTAGAGCTTGAGCGCCTCGACGATCTTCGGGAACCCGTACGTCTGCGCGAGGTACTCGATCGTCACCGCGCTCGTGAAGTACGCGACGACGACCGCGTTCTGATCGGGCTGCATGAACTCGGCGTTGAGATCGCCGATCGACGGGAGCGTGCCGTTCGCGACCGCACCGTAGAGGTCCGCATCGTTCTCGCGCCGCCAGTCGGGACGCGCGATCAGCGTCTCGTACTCGCTGAGCCCCTCGGTGAACCAGCGCGGCACGCGCGAGTTGCTCAGCTGGATCGCGAACACGTGGCCGAGCTCGTGCCACAGCACCATCCCCCAGTTGATGTCACCGGTCGCGGGCGACATCGCCGTGATCACCTGGCCGAAGCACACGCCGAGCGCGCCGATATCGGGCAGCCCGACGGTGCGCACCGCGTAGTCGGTCTTGTCGGCGTAGAGCTCGAGCGTGACCGGCGTCTTTGGCGTGAACCCGTAGCGGCGCACCATGTCGGCGAACGCGCGCTCCATCGTCGGCTCGAGGTAGCGAGCGAGCGCCGCCTTCTCGTCGTTGTGATAGCGGATGCGGAAGTTCTTCGACGCCGAGAACGAGTACTCCTTCGGGATCGTCTTCTCGAACAGGTTGAGCGTGTTGACGGTGCGCACGTTGTAGCCGTCGCCGTTGTAGGCCCTGTCGAGCAGCTCGAGCCCGTCCTTCTCCTGGCCGAGCCGCAGATAGCCGAGCCCGGCGCCCGCCATCGCCTCGTAGTAGTCGGGCTTCACCTTGATCGCCTGCTTCTCGAGATCGATCGCCTCGACGTACCGGTGCTCGCGCACCGCCGAGCGCGCCACGATCCGGTACAGCTCCGCGTACGCGGGATCGATCGCGAACGCCTTTGCCTTCGCCGCCTCGTAGTCCTTCGTGTCGTCGCGCAGCCACGCGATCGTCGCCTTCATCGCGAGCGCCTCGAGGTCCTGCGGATCGGTCGAGAGCACCTGCCCGAGCGTCTTGTTGGCGGCGTCCCAGTCGTTGCGATCGATCTCGATCGAGGCCTTCACGCGCAGCGCACGCGCATTCTTCGGATTGACCGCGAACGCCGCATCGAGGTGATGGCGCACCGCCCCGAGGTCATACGAGGTATCGGTGATCACGTCGGCCATCGCGGCGTGTGCATCGGCCTGGTTCGGGTTGACCTTGAAGACGTCCTCGAGCGTCTGCGCCGCGAGCTCGCTCGCATACTTCTGCGAGAACAGATCCGCCCACTCGACGCCGACCTCGGTCAGCGACGGCTGCAGCTTCAGCGCCGCGCGATACGAGTCGTTCGCGAGCTCGTACTGCGACGTGTACCGCGCCGCTTCGGCGAGCTGGACCAGCTGCTGGGCATCGTCGAGGTTGAGCTTCTTCTTGTCGAACTCGTGGATCGTGAGATCGAAGAGGTCCTTCGCTCCCGTGAGGTCGCCCTGCCAGTAGCGCACTTCACCGAGCGCCGTTCGCACCGCGCGGTCGTCCGGATGATCCTTGAACAGCTGCTCGAGGTCCTTGCGCGCGTCGGCACCGTGCCCGGTGATGCGGCGGATCTCGTCGACGAGCAGCTTGGCCTCGACGTCCTTGCTCGCGCCGGCGGTGGCCTCGGCGGCCGCATAATCACCGACGTCCATCTGCGCACGCGCCAGGAGCAGCCGCGCGGCCGCCCGGTCCTTGCCGGTCACCTTCGACAGCTCGCTGATCGCCGTCTTGTAATCGCCGGCGACCAGCTTCTCCCGCCCCGTGGCGAGGTCGGCGTGGGCCGCGCCGGCAAGCGTGCACACAACGACCACGGCGATCCTCGTTCGCATCCCCTCGAATCTGTGCGACGCAGCTACCCCTGTCAAACCCCATCCGACGGCGTGGGTGGTATCCTCAGCACGTGGCTGAACCGTCCAAGGAGACCGCCGCCGGAACGCAGGGCCTCTATGGCTCCTACGATGCGTTCCTCAAGCAGGCAATCCGCGAGTATTACGACCGCGGCTGGACGACCCGCAAGGGCAACTTCATCGCGCTGCTGATCGGCTCGGGCCAGACGTCACTCGCGCTCGCGAAGGACTCGGTGGTCGATGGCTCGGGCACCAAGAAGGTCGCGATCGGCGCCGGCCTGCTGGTCGCGCTTCGCATCGGCTTGCGGTACGCGATCGGCGGCCCGCTCGGCATGGTGCTGACGCTCGCGGCCGGCGCGTCGATGATCAGCTACTTCGTGCGCAACCAGAAGGACATCGTGAAGAAGGTCGGCGTCTACAAGACGGTGATCGCTGATTCCGAGAAGCGGTACGATGAGGTGCAGGCGGGCTGGCGGGATGGCAAGTACCAGATCACCGACCGCAACCTCATGATCGATGGGCTGATGAAGCAGTTCATCGCTCAGATCGACGACGCGTGAAGGCACTCGCACTCCTGCTCCTCATCAGCGGTGTCGCGGTCGCGGGTCCTCACAAGAAGGATCCGCCGAAGAAGGAACCGCCTGCTCCGGCGCCTGCGCCGAAGGAACCCGATCCGCCGCCGCCGCCCGAGCCTCCGAAGGCGCCGCCGTCGGCAAATCAGCGGATCGTCGGCGTGCTCGACGTGCGCGTCGAAGGCGTGCCGCCCGAGATCGCCGCCCAGTTCCAGCAGCAGCTCGAGGCGCAGGTCGATACCAAGCACTTCTGGCTCGCGCCGCGCTCGCGCATGCACGAGATGATGACGAACTCGACCAAGTGGACCGAGGGCTGCGTCATCGGCAAGTGCCTGTCCGAGGTCAAGCGCCAGACCAACGCCGACCTCGTGCTGCTCGCCGCGCTCACCGGAGCGGGCACGAGCTTTGGCTACGTCGTCACGCTCGTGCGCACCGACACCGGCCTCGTGCTCGCCCAGGAATCGGAGCGCTGCGACGTGTGCACGGTCTCCGAGGCGCTCGCGAACGCGACGCTCGCCACGGTGAAGATCCTCGACGCGGTCCCCGACCAGCTCCCCGACGAGCACGCGATGCAGGCTGCGAAGCTCGCGGCGGTGCAGACCACGGCCGACAAGGAGCTCGCCGAGGCAAAACACCACCCGCACGCGGTCGCGACCGGCATCCTGATCACGGGCCTCGCGGTCGCCGCCGGCGGTGCAGGCCTGTACTTCGTCCAGAAGGACGCCGGTGTCGCGGTCGCTGCGGCCGGTGGCGGCCTCCTGCTCGGCGGCGTGCTCGCGCTCACCTTCTGAGGACCGCGTCGGTGATACGGTCCGGGGCATGCGTCGCCTCGGCCTCGTCGTGTTGCTCGTGCTCGGTGCGTGCTCGAGCTCGGGTGATTCGGGTACCACCGCGCTGTTCGCGCAGAACGGCTCGGACTTCTACGACCTGCCGTATCCGAACGACATCCGTCGCCACGACGACACGACGCTGGATCTATCGAAGTTCCCGACGAACAGCGTGCTCGTCGAGCAGTACCGGATGGACGCGGAGAAGCTCGACGGCTTCGGACTCAACGGCGCGATCTTCGCGCGGTTCTCCGACGTGCTGGACGAGACGTCGTTGCCGGATCCCGCCGCCTCGACGATGCCCGGCGCCTCGGTCTACCTCGTCAACTTGCAGACCGGCGAGCGCGTGCCGATCATCGCGCACTTCCGCGCCGACCGAACCAACACGATCGGTCCGAACCGGCTCGCCGTGCGCCCGGTCCCCGGGTTCGGCCTCGACGAGGGCACCACGTACGCGATGATCATCACGGACCGCGTGAAGGACATGACCGGCGGCCCTGTCAGCGCGACGTCCGAGTTCCGGACGACCCTCGCGAACGCCGAGTGGTACGCGCCGCTGCGCGATTACCTCGACCAACCCGGCGATGACGAGCGCAAGGACGTGATCTCGGCGGCCGTGTTCACCACGCAGCACGCGACGAACGTCGCACTCGCCGTCCGCAAGGCCATCTTCGCCACGCCGGCGCCGGTCGCCGCGGGCATCACCGCCGACGCGAATCCGCCGCCGCAGTACACCTCGTTCACCGGCACGTACACCGCGCCGAACTTCCAGACCGGCGATGTGCCGTACGCGACGAGCGGCGGTGAGATCCAGGTCGGGAGCGATGGCGTGGCGATCGTCCAGCGCCCGACCGAGCCGATGCGGTTCGCGCTCACGCTGCCGCCCGGTCCGGTCCCGGCCAACGGGTTTCCGATCTGCATCTACGCGCACGGCACGGGCGGCGACTACCGGTCGTTCATCGACGACGGCACCGGCCAGCGGCTCGCCGCGCAGGGCATCGCCACGATCTCGACCGACCAGGTGCTCCACGGCCCGCGCAATCCGGGCGGCGATCCGGAGGTCGCGTTCTTCAACTTCTCGAACCCGTACGCCGGCCGCGACAACGCGCTCCAGGGCGCCGCCGATGCGTGGTCGCAGATGCGGCTCGCGCTCGGGATGTCGTTCCCCGACGGCACCGGCCGCACGATCAAGTTCGATCCGGCGAACCTGTTCTTCTTCGGCCACTCCCAGGGCGGCCTCACCGGCCCGCCGTTCATCGCGTTCGAGCCGTCGCTCAAGGGCGCGGTGCTCTCGGGCACGGGCGGCATCCTGTACCTGTCGATGCTGTACAAGACCGCGCCGGTGTCGTTCCCCGAGCTGATCAGCGCGATCACGCGCGACAACCCGACCGACGAGGACAACCCGACGCTCGCGCTCGCGCAGATGTGGATCGAGCGCTCCGACGGCGCGAACTACGCCAAGCTGCTGGTGCGCCACCCGCCCGACGGCAACGGTCCGAAGAACATCTTCCAGACCGAGGGCTATACCGACACGTACGCGCCGAACCCGTCGATCGAGGCGTTCGCGACCGCGGTCGGCGGCGACATCGTCCAGACCACGGCCGCGATGCCGATCCAGGGCCTGACCCTGCGCGGCCGCGCGGTCGTGGCGCCGCCGATCATGAACAACCTCGACGGCGTGACCGCGGTGCTCGCCCAGTACAACCAGCAGCCGGGCAGTGACGGGCACTTCGTCGTGTTCGACATCCCCGCCGCCCAGACCCAGTCGAGCCAGTTCCTCGGCACGCTCGCGCGCACCGGCACGGCGACCGTCGTCGCGCCTTAGCTGAGGACGTGAAGCGCGGCGGCGAGCTGCAGCGCGCCGACCAGCGTCACCAGGGTCCCGGCGGTGATCGCGTGCTTGCCCGACGAGCGCGCCCACGCGATTGCACCGGCGATCAGCAGCAGCGCCGGGAGGATCACGTCGATCCGGAACTTCGCGAGCGAGAGGGACATCAGCCCGAACGCGAGCAGCGCCTCGATGCCGGCCGCGAGCACGGCGATGATCGAGATCGTCCGCTCCGACTTCTCGAGGAGCAGCACGACGGACGACACGAGTGCGACCACGATGAGGGCGGTGCCCGAGTGGATGTGCATCTCGTGATCGTGCCACGGGTCCGGGGTGGCGCCAGATGTGCGCGTTCGTATCCGGTCCAGCAAACGCGTAAGCGCCCTGACAGCAACGCTGATATAACCGCGATTCATGGGCCGCAAGAAGCTCGGTGAGATGCTGGTGGAGGCTGGAGTCCTGAGCGAGTCGAGCTTGCGCGCCGCGCTCAACGAACAGCGGCGCTGGGGCGGAACACTGGGCCGCCAGCTCGTCGAGATGAAGCTGATCAGCGAGAGCGAGCTCGTGCGCGTGCTCTCCCTCCAGCTCAACCTGCCGACGATCGATCTCGACAAGGTCCAGATCCCGCAGGCCGTGCTCGACCTCGTGCCGGTCGACGTGGCCGAGGACAACAACGTCCTGCCGTTCGCGCAGCCGATGAAGTTCCTCGACGTCGCGATGGTCGATCCGACCAACCTCGGCGTGCTCGACGAGCTGCGCATCCGCACCCAGCTCAACATCCGCCCCTACCTCGCCGGCCCGCGCATGATCGAGCGCGCGCTCGGCAAGTTCTACGGCCGCGCGTTCGGCCACGCCCACCGTCCCGACATCGCGATCTCGATCGAGGGCGCCGACGTGATGGACGCGCCGGCACCGATCACGAGCACCGGCGGTGGCATCCGCGACGGCCTGCGCACGCGCCCGCGCCAGACCGCATCGTCGCTCGCCCCCCCGCCGCCGACCGCAGCCTCGATCCCGACCGTGCCGCTCGGCGGCGACAGCGTGCGCGACAAGGAGATCGACGCGCTTCAGGGCCGGATCTCCCGCCTCGAGGCGCTGGTCGCCCGCGACGAAGAAGTCCTGCGCAAGGTGCTCGCGCTGCTCGTCGAGAAGCAGATCGCGACGCGCGAAGAGATCCTCGAGCGCATCAAGTAACCACCGGCCTGTCAGACCTTTGCCACCGCGCCGCCAGCGCGCGCACGCGATTTCGCGAACCTGCGCCTGGCCTCGCGCTTGCTCTTGCGCAGGGCGTGTTGCGCGTCTGCTGCCTCCTCGCCGCCCTCGCCTACCTCGCCTCGCCGGCGCGCGCCCAGCCCGCGCTGACCGCACCACTGCCGGCGCCCATCTCGGTGCCGCGCATGCAGCTCGAGGTCGCGCCCGCGCTCGGCTCGACCTACGACGGCGACCTCTACGCCGGCCTCGCGGGCGCCGGCACCTACCGCATCAACGACCTCATCGCGCTCCACGGCGCGGTCGAGGCCGCCAAGGCACGCATCGTCCACTTCGCGGGCATCGACCAGTACGAAGGCACGGGCGATCGGTTCGCCGAGGCGCGCGGCGGTATCGAGCTGCGCCACTGCCTCCACGACTCGCTGTGCGGTATCGCGGGCGTCGACGTCGGGTACCGCTCGGAGACGCTGACCGGCGGCACGGCGATGAACCTCTCGGGCGCCGAGGCGGTGGCGCGATTCGGCCTCGACGTCGGCACGCGCGCGATCCGCTTCCGCCCGGTGTTCGAAGGCACATCGACGCATCACGGTGACACGGGCGCGGTCCTGCTCGGCGCCGCCTACCGCTGGTAGTCGGAAGCGCAGCGATGTTCCACTGCGCCTGTCTCCCCAAAGAAAGGAAGAAGGCTCTGGGGTTGGTGGAAGTCGGCCTGTGGGTGCTGTGGATGCGCGCCCCGGGTCGGGATGCCCTCGCGTCGGCACGCCGGCCGCAGACCCTGGATGGCCGCGCTGGGGGCACCGCTCGCCGGGCGCGCCGCTCCACAGCACCGCGGAGGCCTACGACCTCCAACCGCAGAGTTCTTTTCGCCTTCCGAGGCAGTGCGCGAACGGATCAGGGCTTGAACAGCGCACGCAGCGCCGTCGCCGCGTCCTCGTCGAAGCCGCGCAGCGGAGAGATCCTCACGTGGCGATGCGCGAGCTCACCCATGTCGAACGCGTCGTCGATGATCGCCATGTCACCCACGCCGGTCGCATGCGCCGCGAGCCACGCCGCGATCTCGCGCCAGCGGCCGCCGCCACATGACGACGGCGTGACGTCGTGGAGCTCGAGGCCGTGCGTACCGACCGCCTCGCGAAGCGCGTCGAGCGTGCGTCCGATCCGCCAGTCGCTGCACATCACGACGCGCGCATCGAGGGCCGCCGCCTCGCGGGCGACGCGCACCGCGAGCTCCGGCTCGATCCAGCTGACGAGGCCGCGCGACTCGGCCGGCTTGTAGCCGGTGCGGTTTAGGACGCCGTCGACGTCGAGAAAGAGCACGCGCACGCATGGATGGTACCCGAACCGGGGCCCCAGCGCTGCCACTGCGATTAGACGGCTTGTGATTTATCCGCGTATACTATAGCCTCAATCAAGTATGGCGGTATCCATGACGAAGCCAGCGCAGCTCGACTTGGATCTGCGTCCGAAGACGTGGGGCGGCGCACGCAAAGGTGCCGGCCGGAAGAAGACCGGGCGCTGCAGTGATGCGCCTCATCGCGAGCGCCCTGCGATCAAGAAGCACGAGGTCCAGCACGTGGTGCTGCGGACGCGCAAGGATGTGCCTCGGCTGCGTCGCGGCGCGACCTACGCTGCGATCGCCCGCGCGCTTCGCCACACGCTGGGCGAGCATGCGTTTCGCGTCGTCCATACGTCGATCCAGCACAACCACCTGCACTTCCTGATCGAGGCCGATGACAAGGCCGCGTTCAGCCACGGCATGCGCTCGCTCACGATCACTGCCGCGCTCGCGATCAACAAGGTCTGTGGCCGCAGCGGCCGGGTCTTCGCCTACCGCTATCACGCGACAGCGATTCGCACGCCGAGGCAGATGCGCAACGCGCTCGCCTACGTGCTCAACAACTGGCGCCGGCACAGCGAGGACGAGCGCAGCTCGGCCGCACGGGGGGCCACGCTCGATCCGTACTCGACGGCGATCCATTTCCGCGGCTGGAAGCAGGCACCGAAGTTCGGCGTGCCTGCCGGATACGAGCCGCTACCGACCGCCGAGGCAACGACGTGGCTGTTGCGCGTTGGCTGGGAGCGGCATGGGCTCATCAGCGCGTTCTCCGTCCCCGGCAGCACGCCCTAGGCTCTACCTGGCCGAGCCGTGCCGGATCACACGCGATAGCGATTCGTCCACGCGCGCTGGGCATCGATGCCGAGCTCGGCGAGGCGCGGCAGCACGAGCTGTTCCACCGCCGCGTAGAACGCCTCGACGCGCCGCTCGGGATGAATGACGCCGAGCTGCGCCCATGCTGGATCGAAGGCGTCGCCTCGCTCGAGAAAGCGCAGCGAGGGAGCCGCGATCTGCTGCTCGGAGTGCGCGAGCGTGGTCGTCGCTTCCGCGGAAATCGCCTCGTGTGCGGCCGCGCCGCCGGCGGCGAGCGCTGCGAGCGCATCCCAGCCAAGCTGCTGGTGGCGCGCCTCGTCGGCGAGGATCGACTCGATCGCGGCGCGCGTCATCGGTTCGGTCGTCGCGCGGCGGCTCTCGCGGAACATTGCCATCGAGATCGTCTCGCCGATCGCGACCTCGCTGACGACCAGCGCGAGCGTACGCGCGTGTGGATCGGGTACGCATGCGAGCCGCGCGCGAACCGGCCGGGCGTCGTAGGCCGGCGCCGCTGCTCCCAGCTGCGCACCGACGGTCGCGCACAGCCGCGCGTGGCCGACCTCTTCGCGCGCGACCGCCGCGAACCGCGCCGTGAATTCCGGCAGCGCCGAGGCCGAGGCGCGTGCGAGCGCGCGATAGATCAGTGCCGAGCGCAGCTCCTCCGCGGCGCGCAGCGGCCATGCGCCGAATGCGAAGGAGAGCTGGTCAGGACTGAATGCAGCGAGCTGCGGCGCGGGCAGCATCAGTGGTTCGTACCAGCGTCCGGCACGTAGCAGCTGCCCTCGAGCATGACGCCGGCGTCGGTCGTTTCCCCCGCATCGAGTGGGCCCCCATGGGCCGTCCAGTACCCGCCGTGATCGCGGCACGACTTCTCCTCGACGCACTGTGGCCCGCTCGCGGGCAGATGCTCGCAGAGACAGGGATCCCAGCCTCCGTTCGTACACGGTCCACCGCCGCTGCCGCCGGTGTTGCAGGCCGAGGCGGCGAGGGTTCCGCCCGCAGCCAGGAGCTCCACCAGACGTCGTTGCCAGCTCATGAGGTCCTCCAGCGCGCTAATCGCGCGGTGCTCCATCGACCGCCGCGTCCGGGATCGAGCCGTCGACAGGTCGGGGCGCATCGTGCGGATAACCGATGCACTGGCCTTCGATCGATCCGCTGCCGCTTCCGGCGTCGATCGGGGGAAGCTCGCTGAACAGCGACCACTGGCCGCCGTTGTCCTCGCAAGTCTTCTCGGCAACACACTGCGGCGAGGTCGCGGGCATGCGGTTGCAGATGCACGGGTCGGGGTTCGCGTTGCCGCAGCCAAGGATGGCGGGGCAGCCGGAAAGCGAGGCGAGCGCGCCACCGGCAGCCATCAGCTCGACGAGACGTCGTTGCCAGCTCATGCGGGGGGCTTCAGCAAGCATCGAACCAAGGCCCGAAGGGCGCGGGATCACATGCAGCGCCGGCTGCCGCCACGACAGGCGTGTCGCGATCTCGCGGGCTCGATCGAACCGCCCGCGCTGCCGGCTCACTCGACGTCGCCGCCCTTGAGGCCGTGGCGCTTGAGCAGCTCGCGCAGGTGGTAGCGGGTGAGACCGGCTTCCTGGGCGCTACGCGTGATGTTGCCGTCGTTGCGCGCCATCAGTGCGCCGAGGTACGCGATCTCGAACGCGTCGACCACCGTTTGCTTGGCGCCCTTGAAGCCGAGGCCGGCCTTGAGCAGGGCCTGATCGAAGATCGCCGGGCCGGAGGGCTGCGGCACGTCGACGCCTGCCATCTCCGCGGCCGCGCGCTTGGCGGCTTGTGCGCCGGCCTGTGCGAGGTCGTGCGAGACCACGACCGAGGGGCCCATCTCGCGGCCGAACACGAGGTCGGCACGCGTGATCACCGGGCCGTCGCTGAGGGCGGACGCGCGCTCGACCACGTTGCGCATCTCGCGGACGTTGCCGGGCCACGCGTGCGACATCATCGCCGCCATCGCGTCCTGGCTGAACGACATCGTCATGCCGCGGCGCGAGGCGACGTCGCGCAGGAAGTGGTTCGCCAGGCCAGGGATGTCCTCGCGGCGCTCGCGCATCGGCGGCAGCTCGACGTGGACGACCGAGAGGCGGAAGTAGAGGTCCTCGCGGAACGTGCCCTTGTTGACCTCTTCGCGCAGGTCGCGGTTGGTGGCGGCGAGCACGCGGACGTCGACCTTGTAGGTGCGATCGCCGCCGACGCGCTTGATCTCGCGCTGCTCGAGCACGCGCAGGAGCTTGGGCTGCAGGGAGATGTCGAGCTCGCCGATCTCGTCGAGGAAGATCGTGCCGCCGTTGGCCTGCTCGAAGCAGCCGGTGTGCTGTGCGACCGCGCCCGTGAACGAGCCCTTCTCGTGACCGAACAGCGTGGATTCGATCAGCTCGCGCGGGATCGAGCCGCAGTCGAGCACGATGAACGGCTTGTTCTTGCGCGAGCTCGCGTTGTGCAGAGCGCGCGCGACCATCTCCTTGCCCGTGCCGGTCTCGCCGGTGATGAGGCAGGTGAGATCCGAGGGCGCGACCTTCTCGAGGTGGGCGAAGATCTCGCGCATGGCCGGCGAGGCGCCGAGCATCATGTCGAAGCGGTCCTTCTTGGACAGCTCGATCTCGACCACGTCCTGGGTCGACTGGAACTGGATGTTCGTGTGGCCGATGCGGAAGATCGTGCCCGGGCGGAGGTAGACCTCGCGCACGCGCAGGTCGCCCACGAAGATGCCGTTGCGCGAGTTGAGGTCGCGCAGGCGATAGCCGTCGTCGCGCGCGCTGACCTCGAAGTGCGTGCCCGAGACGGCTTTGTCGGCGACCACGAGGTCGGAGATGATCGAGCGGCCGCCGGTCACGCGCGGCTTGGTGATCTCGATCTCCTTGCCCTGATCGCCGCCCGAGACCACCACGAGCTTGCCCTTGCGCAGGCGCCGGACCGTTGCCCACTCGCCCTCGAAGAGCGTCGTGAGGCCGGTGCCAGATTCGAACTGCGGGTCACCCTCTTCCATACAGAGAGGACGGTACCACGATGCCCCGG
>Ga0070678_100000886_pt1 | contig 15362 bp, 10 predicted proteins | sample KBSM73metaG_FD_65647 | JGI IMG/M metagenome (GOLD analysis project Ga0070678, IMG submission 65647) | Miscanthus rhizosphere microbial communities from Kellogg Biological Station, Michigan, USA - KBS M7-3 metaG | ecosystem: Host-associated > Plants > Roots > Rhizosphere > Soil ...
TTGAGCCGGCCCTCCTCGTCCAGACCCCCGACCAGTTCCCTGACCAGGAAGGGATTTCCGTGTGCCTTGGCGGCCAAATTCAGTAGCGACTCATCGGCGTTGGCCCGCACGGCGTCGGAGACCATGTCGGCGACCGCGCTCGGCGACATCGCGGCCACCGGCAGAACTGCGGCATTCGCGCGTTGCAGCACCGACACGGTCTCCTGCACCGCCGGGCCGCCGGCCCCGCTGCGCGCGGTCAGCACCCACAGCACCGCCGCATCCGGCCGCGCGGTGGCCAGCGACCGCAGCGCCATCAACGTGCTGTTGTCGGCCCAGTGGATGTCCTCCAGCACAATCGCCAGCGGGGTCTGTGCCGCCGCGGCATGAATCGCGTCGGCCAGATCGCGCACCACCCAGTAGCGCAGATCGGCCGAACCGCCCAGCCGGCGCAGCGCCTCCGCGTCTCCAACCGGGGGATCGGCGCGCAGGGTGGCCATGAACAGCGAGAAAAACGGCACCGTCTGCTGATACTCGAATGCCTCACCGAACAAGGTGCGCACACCGGACTTGTCGGCCAGCGCCATCACCTCGGTCAGCAACCGACTCTTCCCGATGCCCGGCGGGCCCTCGATGATCAGCACGCCCCCGCGCCCCCGCACCAGCGCCGTCACCAACGCGCCGATCACCTTCAACTCGCCCGCCCGGCCCCGAATCGGCGGAGTTACGAGCCGCTGACCGCCGACATCAAAAAGGCCGGTTGAAGGCCCCACGGGGTGTCCTGTCTACCGTTGCTCCACTGCCAATGCAGTGCAGTCATTGTAGACACCGCCCATCTACGCGGAGCACACATCGATGCTGCTCAGCGCGCACGTGATCGAGGGCAGCGCTTTCGGCGCCGACAGCCGAACATCAGCGGCGACGACCATCACGACAACTGCTTAGCCATGATGTGCGACGTGCGTGGGCGCGGACTAGGGCAACCTCGTTAGCGTGGCGGCCTTCCCGCTCGTCCACAGCCTCAATAGGTTTCGGCTACATCAGACGGCGGTGTACCTCGAAGGCCAAACACAGTTCGGCGACATCCTTTGGACGCGAAAGAGATCGGCCGGTGCGCTGCTCGATCCGACGCAATCGATGGCGGACGGTGTTGGGATGGCAAATGAGCACCTCAGCGACGCTGCGAACCGATGCGTCGTTGTCCTGCCACGTCCGAAACGTTTCGAACAGCGTCTCGCGCTCGGCGTCGGGGAGGTCGTCAAAACCGTCCAACGCTTTTCCAATCGATTTCACCATCACATCGGGGGCACTGACCGCCGCAGTGGCCAGAATCGAGCCGTCGAACACCGCAACGGACGAGGCCTCGTCGGCCCGGCCGCGAAGCATCACCTTCGCGAAATGCAGAGCCTGTGGCACGTCGTGCAGATCGTCGAAGCGCGCACTGACGCCGACTCGTTTCGTCGCCAACCGATTCACCAAACCGAGAATCTCGTCGAGTCGTCGTTCGGACTTGACGTGCACGATGCCGACCTGAATATCAGGTTGGAGGCGCCAGGCCGAATACACGTCCCGGCTGCGTAGCTTCGATTCGATCTCTGGCAACGCCTCGATGCCCACGGCGGGAACCGCCGCGGCGACAACGACAAACGGGCCGTCAGCCGGCAGCCGCAGATGACCGGCGACCTCGCACAAGCTCCAGCGATCAATGGCCCGGCCCTCGAGCACCGAATCAATGAGAAACGGACGTTGCGATGTATCGCCCAGGAGCTGCCTATTTTGCTGATCGCGGTATCCGGCCACTACGACACCCGCGACAAGTTCGGCGAAGCCGCTGATACGAACCTCAGTGTCGGCGGGCATGGGGCCGCTTCGTACCGAACCGACCGTCGCCAGGCCCCACACGCGTCCATCGACGATGACCGGGACGCCCACCGCAGCACGAATGCCTACCGCTCGTACCTGAGTCGCGAGGGCCCCGGCGACGTTCTCGTAGCTGTCCATCCGAGCAGGCCCGCGGCTGTGTAGCACCATCGACGCGAGGGTGTTGCCAGCGATCGGTGTCCGCGTGCCCACCGGCCACTGCGCCGGCGCAGAGGCAGGATGATAAGCCCCCGCCACCAGCGTAATTTCGCCGCTGGCCTCGTAGCGGTACAGTCCGGCGGCCTCCGCGCCCACGCACCGACACATTTCGTTTGTCAAGGCGTCGAATACCTCCCACGGTTCGACGCCGCGGGCAACCAGCGTGGCAAGTCGGCGCAACGCCGCCTGTTCGGCGACGAGTCGCCGATACTCGGTGTGCAACGAGACGCCCTCGAGATGCTCGTCGAGTAGCCCAGCGAGGGGCGGTTCATCGGCGGTTAATAGTTCGTCCATGACTACCTCCTGAATCAATAGGGAGGGTTAACGGCTCACGACGCTGTGAATAGCACTGGTTCATCGTCAGTCGAGGAGGGTGGGGCTCGCATCCGCCACTGCACAGTGCGATTAGCGGCCGTCGGCTGGCCTGTCGGGCAGGACACGATCGAGCTGGCTACGCGACTCGATGCCGAGCTTGGTGAACACTTTGTGCAGGTGGTATTGGACGGTGCGCGCGCTGATGAACATGCGGACGCCGATTTCCGGATTGCTCAGCCCTTCGCGAGCCAGCCGCGCGATCTGGGCCTCCTGTGCCGTGAGCTGGTCATCGCGGGTGGCGACGTCGCGCTTGCGGGCCGTTTCGCCGGTGGCCGCTAGCTCACGCCTGGCCCGCTCCGCGAAGGCTTCCATTCCCATTGACCCGAACATGTCATTCGCGATGCGAAGCTGTCCCCGCGCATCGATACGACGGCGCTCCCGCCGTAGCCATTCGCCGTACAGCAGGCGAGCCCGGGCGAGATCTACGCGCAGGCGAGTAAGGCCGAGACGCTCGATCGACTCGAGATAGAGGTGTTCCGCGGTGTCACCTTCACTCAGCAGCGCACGCGAACGAGCCTCGACGCCGCACGCCCAGTCGGTACCGCTGGGTGTAGTCCTCACGGCCAACGCGCGCAGCGCGTCGGCGGCGACGTCATGGTGTCCGCTGCGCACTGCTGCCTCGACGAGTTCGGCCGTCGCCCACCCCGGTACCACCATTTCCACCGAGCGGGCGCTGGCGCGCTGGGCTGCCTGCATCGCCTTCTCGTAGCTGCCGAGACCGTTGTTCAGCACGGCGTTCGCCCACTCGGCGAGCGTGATCCCGATGCCTTCGCCTCGGATGCTCGCCTCCCTGACGGTAGCGTCGATCAGCGCGGTGGCCTCGGCTTGCCTGCCCCGAAAAGCGGCCAGGCCGAGTTCCCCAGGGGAGGAGATGCGGCTGCCGGTCGCGTCCACCGCGATCTGATGCTCCACGACCACAGAGGCTGCGCCGGTCAGATCGCCCGCGAACAACATCGTGGCCGCACGCAAGCCGAGGGCCAGTGGCAGCTCGCTCAGTGCACCCACGCCGCGGGCAAGCTGGACGTGCTTCTCGGAAAGCAGTTGCCAGCGATCATCATCCCAAAGGTGTGACGCCGCGACGCCGGCTATCCAGTGGCAGCGCAGCTGCTCGTCGGCTGACATGTCGATGCCGAAGACATCCAGTGCCTTCCGCAGTATCGGCAGTCCCGCCTCATATCCCTCGTCGAAGTGCGCTGTCAGGCCTTCCAGCAGGAGGTCGGGAGCACGCGCTGCGTGCCGCGGCGGCGGTGCCTCCCCTGCGGCTCGCGCGACCTCCTGCACACCACCGCCGAGGGCCAGGCGTCCGACCAAGATCGCGGCCGAAAACGCCTGGAGGTAAGTGGCCCGGCAAAGGTCGGCGTCGATTGGCTCGAGCCGCTTGGCGGCCTTCAGCAGCAGGGACGGCGCATCACTTCCCCGGATTGTGACGAACGAGAGCTCGGCCCTCACTAGATCGATGCGCGCTTGCTGAAAGTCGTCGGGCGGACCGGCCTCCGCGATCGACAGCAACTCCCTTGCCGCACCGAAAGTGCCGGCCTTGATTTTCGCCGAGGCGGCGGCCAGCGCCCGTTCGGTGCGGCGCACAGGGTCGAGCGTCAACATCGTGGCGCGCTCGAGGAATGCCGCCGCCGCGGCCACCCCACCACGTGCCTGCGCCCGACTCGCCGACTGCTCCAATTCCGCGGCGACGCCCTCGTCGGGACCGGTCGCGGCATGGGCCCGGTGCCAGGCGTGTCTATCGGGATCCTGCTCTGGATCGGTGACGTCCGCCAGCGCGCGGTGAACCTGTTGTCGCTCCTGCGGCAACGCCGACTCGTAGACCACCGAGCGCACGAGGGGATGCCGAAATCGCACACGCATACCGAACTCGATCAGGCCCGCCTCGGTCGCCGGAGCCGACGCCTCGGCACCGATTCCCAGACGGACCGCGGCCCCCCACACCAACGCGGGATCGCCGATCGGCTGGGCTGCGGCGATCAGCAACAGGCGCCGGGTCTGGTCGGGCAGAACGTCAAGACGCCGGCGGAAGTTCTCTTCGATGCCACCGGACAGCTCAACTGCGCCGGGAAGGCGAAAACTGCCGGCTAGTTGCTGCGAGATCAATCCCCGAGGCAATTCCAGCAGTGCCAGCGGGTTGCCGTGTGTCTCGGCGAGGATCTGATCGCGCACCCGCGTATCGAGTGGCCCAGTCAGCACAGAATCGAGCAACGTTCGCGCGTCTGCCTCCTGAAGCCCCTCGACCCTCAGCTGACCCAACCCCGCCATCTCGTTGCTCGGCAGCCGGGCCGCGAAGACCATGCCAACCGATTCCGCCACCAAACGGCGCGCAACGAACCCAAGGATTTGCGCAGAGGTGCGATCGAGCCACTGCTCGTCATCGACCAAACACACAAGAGGCTGCTCCTCGGCGGCCTCGGACAACAGGCTCAACACCCCCAGCCCAACCAAGAACCGGTCGGGTACCGGCCCGGCGCTCATGCCGAAGGCAGTGCGGACGGCGTCATGCTGCGGCGGCGGCAAGAGGTGCAGGCTATCCAGCATGGGCGCGCAGAGCTGGTGCAATGCGGAGAAGGCCAATTCCATTTCGGACTGACAACCCGTGGTGCGCGCTATGCGACAGCCCGGCGCATTCGCGGCCAAATAATCAAGCAATGCCGTTTTGCCGACACCCGCTTCGCCAGACACCACCAACGCCCGACTTTCACCGGCGCGAACTGCCGCGACGAACCGATCGAGCGTGTCGCGCTCGGCGTCACGGTCAATCAGCTCCATCGCGCAACCCCGCACCGTGAAGTCCACCGCCACCTGCACCGGAAGTGGCGACAACCTTACCGTCAGTCGGGCAGGACGCGGTCGAGCTGCGTGCGCGACTCGATGCCGAGCTTGGCGAAGACCTTGCGTAGGTGGTACTGGACAGTGCGGGCGCTGATGAACATGCGGGCTGCGATCTCCGGATTGGACAGTCCGTCGCGGGCCATCCGCGCAATGAGTGCCTCCTGTGCGGTGAGCTCCTCGTCGGCAGCGGCGACGCTACGCTTGCGGGTCGTCTCGCCGGTGGCTCGTAGCTCACGCCTGGCCCGCTCGGCGAAAGCGTCCATGCCCATCGAATCCAGCATCTCGTGGGCGACGCGAAGCTGTGCGCGCGCGTCGACGCGGCGACGCTGCCTGCGCAGCCATTCGCCATACAGCAGATGCGAGCGGGCGAGGTCTGCTCGGATACTAGTGCGACGAAGCCGCTCGATTGATTCACGGTAGAGACACTCGGCGGCGTCACCGTCACTCAACAGCGCCCGGGATCGAGCCTCAACACCGAGCGCCCAATTCGTGCCACTGGCACTGGTTACCTCGGCGAGCCGACGAAGTGCCTCCGCTGCAGTCTCGCTCTTTCCGCTGCGTGCGGCGGCCTCTACGAGCTCCACCAGCGCCCAGTTCGGTGAGACTATTTCCCCTGGGTAATCGGAAGCGCTCTGGGCTGCGGTCATCGCGGTCTGGTAATCGCCGACGCCGTTGTTCAGCACGGCGGTCGCCCACTGTGCGACGGCTATCCCGTTGCCCTCGCCTCGCAGGCTTACGTCCTCGATGGTCGCTTCGACCAGGGCGGTCGTCTCCGCGTGTCGGCCGCGGAATGCCTCCAGACCCATGCCAGCGTAGGGCGCCAGGGTGGTGCCAGTTGCCTCCATCGCAGCCTGCAACTCCTGAACTAGGGCCGCTGCTTCGACCAGCTCACCAGCGAACTGAAGGAAGAAGGCACGCGCAGTCAGGGCAATCGGCAGCTCGCTGAGCGCGCCCACGTCGCGGGCAAGTTGGACGTGCCGGTGGGTGAACAGCTGCCAGCGATCGTCGTCCCATAGGTGTTGTGCCACGATGTCGGCCACCCAGTACCAGCGCAACTTCTCCTCTGCAGGCACGTCAGTGTCGAAGACGTCCAGCGACTTCCGCAGAAGCGGCATTCCTGCTGCATACCCCCTGGTGTAGTCCGCCACCAAGCCGTCGAGAAGGAAATCGGATGCGCGCGGGGCGGATGTCGGCGGCGGTGCGGCGTCGACGTCGCCTGCCACTTCCAGCACGCCGCCACCGAGAGCCAGGCGACCCGCGAACATAGCGGAGGCCAGCGCCTGTAGGTAGGTCGCCCTGGATAGGTCTGCGTCGATCGGCTCGAGCCGCTTGGCGGCCTTCAACAGCAGGGACGGCGCGTCACTGCCCCGGTTTGTGACGAACGCAAGGTCAGCTCCAATCAGGTCGATTCGAGCTTGCTGCATATCGGTGATCGCCCCAGCCTCCGCGACGGACAACAGTTGCCGCACCGCATCGAACGCGCCTGCCTGCAAGTTGGCCGAGGCCGCAGCCAACGCCCGATCGGTTCGCCGCATCGGGTCGAGTGTCAGTATGGTCGCGCGCTCGAGGAATGCCGCGCCCGCTGCGACACCGCCACGCGCTTGCGCCCTGTCCGCGCAGCGCTCCAACTCCGCGGCGACGGCCTCGTTCGGCCCAGGTACGGCGTGGGCCCGATGCCAGGCGCGACGATCGGGGTCCAGCTGCGGATCGGTGACCTCCGCAAGAGCCGAATGCACCTTCTGCCGCTCCTGCGCCAAGGTCGACCCGTAGACCGTCGACCGCACGAGAGGATGCCGAAACCGCACTCGCGTGCCGAACTCGATCAGGCCTGCCTCGGTCGCCGGCGCGGCTGCTTCGGCGCCAACCCCGAGCTTCGCGGCAGCTCGCCAAACCAGCCCGGGATCGCCGACCGGCTCGGCCGCGGCGATCAGCAATAGAAGCCGGGACTGGTCCGGGAGAGCCTCGACCCGCCGACGGAAGGTCTCTTCCACTCGGCACGACAACCGCATTGCGCTGTGAAGCCCAAACCCGCCCGCCAGCTGCTGCGGTGTCAGTCCCCTCGGCAATTCCAACAACGCCAGCGGGTTGCCGTGAGTCTCCGCGAGGATTCGATCGCGGACCTTGCTGTCCAGCGGCCCGGTCAGTGCCGAATCCAGGAGCGCTCGCGCGTCCGCTTCCGGCAGACCCTCAACGGTGAGATCCGACAGCCCTGCGATATCGGTGCTGGGAACACGGGCCGCGAAGACCATCCCGACTGATTCCGCCAGCAATCGTCGGGCAACGAAGCCCAGCACTTGGGCAGATGCGCGATCGAGCCATTGCTCGTCGTCAACAACACAAATAAGCGGCTGCGGCTCGGCAGCGTCGGAAAGCAGGTTGAGGACAGCCAGACCGACCAGGAACCTGTCCGGTGTCGATCCGGAGCCCATCCCGAACGCGATTCGCAGGGCATCACGTTGCGGGGCCGGCAGTCGCGTAAGGCCCTCCAGCAACGGTGTGCAGAGCTGATGCAATGCGGCGAACGCCAGTTCCATTTCTGACTGGCACCCCGCGGTTCGTACCACTCGGCATCCCGATGCGTTGTCCGCCAGATAATCAAGCAACGCGGTCTTGCCCACACCCGCTTCACCACACACGACCAAGGCTCGGCCCTCACCATCGCGGACCGCCGCGACGAGCCGCTTGAGCGTGTCGCGTTCGGCGTGCCGGTCTATCAGCTCCATCGCGTAACCCCGCAGCCTGAAGTCCGTCGCTATGTGCGCCGGACGGAGCGTCGGAATGGCAGCACTTCGGCGGCATTGCGGCGCTACGTCCGGGGCTCCGCGACGGCATTATCCAGTGGCGCTTAACCTTTCAGGCGGCGGCACGGTGAGGACACGGGCCACAAACAGGGCGAACGCGTCGATGAAATCGCGCAAGAACTGCTCGGTTCCTTTGTCGGTGACTTCACCTGCTTCGGTGATCAAGCCGGGAGTGAACTGGATGTAGGCCTCTGGCGCCTCCATCAATGGCGAATTGCAGAAACTCAGCACATTCCGCAGACTCTGCTGCCCGACAGCGGTTCCGATCTTTCCCGGCGACGCACCGATCACCGCAGACGGCTTGTGTGCGAATGAGTTCGTTCCATACGGACGGCTTGCCCAGTCGATAGCGTTCTTCAGGCAACCCGGGATGCCCCGGTTGTACTCGGGTGTCACAAACAGCACCGCATCCACTGCGGCGATCGCATCCTTGAGCGCCCGACCCTCCGGCGGGTAATCGGTATCGAAGTCGTGATTGTACAACGGAAGATCCCGTATCGGGATCTCCACGAACGTCACATCCTTGGGCGCCAACTTGACGAGCGCATTGGCGAGTGTGCGATTGATCGACTTCGTTGACAGGCTGCCCACTATGTAGCCGACTCGACAGCCACTCATATCGTCCCCGCTTTCGCTGAATTTCACGTCAACTCGAGTCTCCGGAATCCACCGCCTCCTGTCGTCGTCCACGTGGACAACGCTGGTGGCGGTTTGCAGTACCTGTGAACAACGCCGCCGCACTGGATTCGCGTTCGCATGGGCGTCTTACACAATGTTCGCGGGCACACAACGTGAGCCACCCAGACTGGTCGAAAACACATCGACGGCCGACCGACACATGAGCGAGGCTTGGGCGGTATCGCCAGAAGCGCAAGGAGCCCACATGCAGCCGTCGACAAACCACCGCACGGCCTACTACCGGCCTGATGCGCGGGGGCTCAATCCGGGTGACCCCGCTACCCGAACGCTGGACCCGCGCGACGGCAAGGAATACACGTACGCGACAACCCGGTTCGAGGTAGCGCGTGCGATCGCCGCACGACACACTGATTTCTGCGTATACCGCGTCACACTCGACCAGCCCATCGAGGTAGACCCCGACGCTGCCGAGGACAACCTCGGCGAATTGTTCGTCAGGTCTCCGAGCGGCACGGTGCTGCAGGTCGTCGATCAGAAGCGGAGCTGACACCCAGCCGCCCGACTTCGTCGAAATCTCTTGGCAGCTACCGCTCGAGGCGGTCCGGATCGCATTCAAGCGGGCTGCGGTCCCAGCCGCCGAGCTCTGCTGCCGCCTCGTACGTGGTCTGTAGGAATCGGGTGACGGCGTGGTCGGGGTCGTCCGCAGTCCGCACTGCTTCGTAGGGCAGCACGAATTCTCTGAGTTCGTTACTGTAGTAGGCGGCGTCCGGTTCAACGTGGTGCACCGAGAATCCGTCCGGCTCTGGGTATGCGTAGGAATAGAACGCGCCCTCCTTGCCGCCTCCGGGCCAAAAGCCAGCGCTGCTGAGCTCACGTGAGTACCCCTCGGCCATCACCCAATCCGGGCAGTTAGGGGCTCCTCCCGGATGGGTGGGGGCGCGTCGGCCGGAAAATCGCGTGCATGCTAAATCCATAGCACCCCAGAAGAATTGGACCGGGCTGGCCTTTCCGATGAATGCCGCGCGAAAGTTTGTCATGACGCGGTGCGCCTGCACTAGTTGCTGCCAGAAGGCGCGCGCCGCATCGGGATCGTATTCAGCATGCTGATAGTCCTTTGTGAACGGAATGGCGGGGTCTACCTCGTTCGGCTTGCCCACTATGTGTGTCTCGATGCCGAGCCTGTCGAGTGCCGAGAGCGTCTCGCCGTAAAACTCGGCGACAGGTTTGGCCACCAACGAGACAGCCTCATGACGGCCGTCACTGTGCCGGATTGTGAGCCTATGCCTGACGAAGTCGAACTCCATGTCGAACAACGCATTCCGATATGGAACGGAGCCGCTAGCCAACCCGCGTGGGCTGACATAGAACGTCACTTGCCACCAATGGTTCAGTAGCGGCATGTGAACCATGCGGATCTTGCCGACAATCTGGACCCACATGTGCAAGGTGTCACGGGTGGCCGTCCAGTCGTCGACCATCAGGGACGGCCAGTCCCGCGCGGGGCCCTCCATGTCGTTTCCTCCCCCAGTTCGCCAAGCGTGCGATTGAATCCTCAGATCCCGGTGTGCTCGGTGCGTATCGGGGCCGGGTCGGGTACGTGGGGCATCAGCGCATCAGCCGGAATCTGACCGAACAACCCGGCCTCGAAGTCTTCCATGGCTTGCCCCAGTTCGGCCGTAGTGTTCATCACGAAGGGCCCATACGCCGCGACCGGTTCGTGAATGGGCTGTCCACCCAAGATGAGCAGCTCCACGGCCGGAGTTCGCGAGTCTTGGAGGTCATTAGCTCGGATCTCGAACCAGTCGCCGCGGCCGAACACCACCAACTGACCGTCATGTACCGGTCGCCCTTCGGTACCCGCGCGCCCAGCGCCGGCAAGCACGTAGATGAGCGCGTTGAAGGACGGATCCCACGGCAACTGCAATCGCGCGCCCGCCGAAACGGTCGCGTGGATCAGCGTGATGGGCGTGTGCGTCGACCCGGGGCCTCGGTGGCCACCGACCTCGCCGGCAATTACCCGAACTAACGCGCCCGCATCGGCGGACACCGCCAGTTTCACCGCGGCGGCGTCGATGCCTTGGTAGGCCGGCGGGATCATCTTCTTCCTCGCGGGCAGATTCACCCACAACTGCACGCCATGGAACAGGCCGCCCGAGATCACCAAGTCCTCCGGTGGCGTCTCGATATGCAAGATCCCCGAACCGGCCGTCATCCATTGGGTGGCTCCGTCCTGGATCATCCCACCGCCACCATGCGAATCCTGGTGCTGCATGCGACCGTCGATCATGTAGGTCACGGTTTCGAACCCCCGATGGGGATGCCACGGTGTGCCTTTGGGCTCACCGGGCGCATAGTTCACCGCGCCCATTTGGTCCATGTGCACGAACGGATCAAGCAGCGCACGTGACGCCCCGGCGAAAGCACGGTGGACTGGAAAGCCTTCGCCTTCAAGGCCGGTCGGCGCCGTGGTCACGCTTAGCACCGGGCGCTCTGAAGCGGCCCGCGGCGGCCCGTCAAGCCGGGGCAACCGCAAATAGTCGGCCGTTACGGCAGGCATGATCAACTCCCGTCAGGTCGCAGCCATTGCGGCTTCGATGAACCGTGCGGCGCCAAGACCGTTCGGTATGATTCTTTCGTTCGCGACATGACCACCTGGTCTGTCATTCCCTGGTAAGTGCCGAGCGGAGTTTCTGCAGTGAATAGATCGGGAGCGACATACGTGTGCTCGTCGCTCGATGCCGCCGTAGCCGCGGCATACTCTTTGTCGAAGATCCCCAGCGAAAGCAGCCACAACACGGTTCTGGTCAGAGACACGACGACTCGATAGCTGCCACCCTCCGTGGCGCGCCTGCGCAGCGCCTCCAGTATGCCGACCGTCCCGAGCCAGCCCACCACGTTGTCGCAAATGGGAACAATCACAGGCGATTTCGGGAAGGTAGGCGTCCCTTCGATACAGAACACACCCGATACGGCGGCGCCGATCTCGTCGAAGCCGGGACGGTTCGACCATGGCCCTGTGTCGCCATGGAGGACTACCTTGGCATGGATCAGTCCGGGCTTCGTCGCGCACAGCTCTTCGGCAGTAAGACCGTTTCGTTCCAGATAACCCGGACGCTTGTTAGCGAAGAAGACGTCGGCATCCTTGAGCAGGTGGTCGAACTTGGCGCGATCCTCCGCAGAGCTGTCGAGGATGGTGGAGCGCATCCCGACCTGCACATCCCAGGCGAAGGCCTCGACCTCGGTGGCGTTGGGCCGCCAGATGTTGAGGACGTCCGCGCCGTACATGGCCAGGTCCCGGCCCATCGCCCCACCCGCAATCACATGCCCCATTCCGCAGGCACGAATGCCGTCCAAAGGAGTCTTCCCGTCCTTCCTGAAGGGCATTGGCGCGCTGTCACCGATCTTCTCCACCGTGATCAGTGGCATCGTGGAGAGGACTTCGGTGTATTGCGGTTCATTGAGAAACTCTTCGGTGGTTCGCACCATCGCGAGCACGAGACCTTCTTCTGCTGCGGCCGCCTCTAAATCGTCTGCACGCCAATGCAATATGGCATTCTCGATGGATGCGAGGCTGTCCGTGCACCGTAAGAACTTGAGGGTGTCCGTCTTCGACCGAGGATAGAAGTCCAACGCGACCACGTAGCGGCCATCTCGTGTCTTGTGCAAGATCGGAAGTTCGAGGAACGGGTTGCCCGCAAATCCGCCCATCGCGGGAGGACGTCCGTTCATCGTTTCCCATTTGCCCTCAAAGAATCCGCAGAACCGTCGAAGCGCCTTGCGAACGTCGACGTGGATGTCCTGTCCCTCCCCGGTTCTCGCCCGCCATAGGGCTGCCGCGGCGACGGACTTCGCGGCCAGGCCGATCGCGGCCATGGCACCAAACCGATGCGGGCTGGAAATGATCGGGTCCTGGCCGTAGAACGAAAGGCGTCCTCCGCCGTCCGCGGCGGTCAGTCCGACGTCGCTCAGCACGTCATTCGTGTTCGCCAGCAGATCGAACTCCGGTGAACTCGCCGGGTTCTTGAGTGTCGATTCGAGTGTCTCGGTCAAACGAGAGGCCCCCGCTGTAAGTACGGTGCTCACGCCGTCTCCCGTTTCGCCGTGGGCGCGATCGCGCCATCCCCGCGCAGCCGAAGTAGTCGGATGATGATCTCGTTCTCCTCCCGCGCGAGCTCGTCGACGGAGCGCCCCCCGGCTTCGCGCATCACACCGTCGACGATGGTTTGCTTGAGTTCAGGCGTAACTTGCGGGCTTCCAAGCGTTTTCATCATTGCCGCAAGCGGGTCCATGAGCTGCTCCATGAAGTGTTCGATGCCGCCCGCTCCCCCGCCGACATGCCATTGCAGGCTCTGGCCCATCACACCCCAACGAAGCCCGGGTCCGTAGGACACAGCGGTATCGGCTTCCTCGACGCTCAGCACGTCTTGTTCGATGAGATGGAGCATCTCTCGATAGAGCGCTGCCTGTAGCCGGTTGGCCACGTGTCCGGGCAGTTCCTTGCGCAAATGAATGGGCTTCTTGCCGATCGACGCGTAGAAGCGCATCGCTTGCCGGATGGCTTCGGGCGATGTCTTGGTGCCGCCCACCACTTCTACAAGTGGGACGATGTGGGGCGGATTGAACGGATGGCCGACAATGACTCGCTCCGGGTGCTTGCACGCCGATTGAATCACACTTGGGGTTATTCCCGACGAACTCGATGCGATGATCGAATCGAGAGGGGTCGCTTCATCGATGTGCGCGAACAACTTCATTTTGAAGTCAGGCCGTTCGGGGCCGTTCTCCTGGACGAAGTCGGCCGTCGCGAACGCCTGGTCCGAGTCCTTGGTGAAGCTCAGGCGGTCGCGCGACGCGCCCGGCGACAGGCCGATTTCCTCGAGCTGTCCCCAGGCCTCGTCGACGTAGTTGCGCAAGTTGGCCTCAGCGTTTGGCGCCGGATCGGTCGCAACGACGTCTAACCCACGCGCCAAATACTGTGCCGCCCAACTGGCGCCGATGACTCCAGTCCCGACGACCACAACACGACGAATTGGTTTCTCGAATGACACGACGACTGCTCCCTTCAAGAGATTTCGGCGTACGCGACGCCGGTCAGGTTTCCTTGAGCGACGAGCACGGCTCGCTCGTCCGATCCGTCGAGCTCGGCCGTGAGGACGTTGCCCCCGAAGTCGGTGATAAACATTCGGTCGCCCTTCAGATCCAGGGCGATGCCGATTCCTTCCATCAGGTGCGTTAGCACGATCTCAGGGGCGGCCCGGCCCGTCGCATCCGAATCCATCGGGGCGCGATTCACTGTGTTGCCGCGAGGCGGATCGCCGCGGTCGGTCCAGTACATAACGCGGTTGTTCAGATCGAGGTCCAGATCGATCGGCTCGGGCAGCCCGTCGTACAGAACTTCGATGTCTGGTCGATTGGACGCCCCCTGTCCTGGGGGAACGTCGATGCCGGCGCGGCAGATGCGGCCTTTTCCGGCGTTGTCAGGACCTTTCTGCGTCCAGTAGACCTTGCCGCCATCCACGTCGACGGCCACGCCCACGCACCACTTCACGGCGTCCGGTCCCGGTCGCGAGTCGCCCTGACTCGTGTCCACGAGGGTCTCGATGTGGGAGCCGTCGAGATCGGACCGCATTACGCGCATGCCCTCGCGGTCGCACCAGTACAGCTTTCGGCTCGTCTTTTCCAGCTGGATCTGCTTGGGCGTGAACGTATCGCCCTGGGGGACGATCGTTGTTCGATTCCGCCCATCGAGGTCAGCTCGCTCGATGGAGCCGTCGTTGAGCTTGGGAACCCCCATATTGGTCCAGTAGAGGTGTCCCGCCGCGACATCGAGCGCGATGCCGTCGGGGTATCTGCACTCGGTGACGATGACCTTGCGGTCGGAGCCGTCTGTATTGAGCGAGACGATGCGGTCGTCGCTGAGGTCCAGAAGGAACAGGCGACCCACGGTGGCTTTGTCGCCGGACGCACGTTGCGGTGCCTGCTTTTGTGAACTCACCATGCGCTTTCACTCCAAGTAATCAGTTGGAATCCGAGCGGAGTGCCCGATTCACCTCTGCGTCACGCAATTCCATCGTTGTACGAGCCGCCGACGCCGTCGATGTGACTGGTGACAGCGATCGGCAGGCAGGGCTGTCCACACTAACAACGTCGCTCCGGGGTGTGCCATCGGTGATCGGTTACGCATAGCCCAATGCGGCGTTCTCGTCACGGATCCGCACGCTGAGTACGAGGGCATTGGCGATGCTGAATACGATCGCGGTCAGCCATGCCGAGTGAACCAGCGGGAGCGCCGCCACCTCCGCAGTGACCGCGGCGTAGTTGGGGTGGTGCATCCATCGGTACGGTCCGCGTCGAACCAGCGGCGCGCCCGGGATGACGATGATCCGTGTGTTCCAGTATTTGCCGAGTATGGCTATACACCACCAGCGGACAACGGTGCTCAGCACCACGACTGCCACCATCGGCCAACCGAGCCACGGGATGAACGGCCGGTGCAGGGCCCAGACTTCGACGATGCATGCAACCAAGAGCAGCCCATGCATGCCCACCATCACCGGGTAGTGGCCGCGGTCGAACTCCTTGCCCCCGTGAGCGATTGACCACGCGGCATTTCGCCGGGCGACGGCGAGCTCGACCAAGCGCTCAGCACCGATA
>Ga0070678_100000902_pt1 | contig 15232 bp, 14 predicted proteins | sample KBSM73metaG_FD_65647 | JGI IMG/M metagenome (GOLD analysis project Ga0070678, IMG submission 65647) | Miscanthus rhizosphere microbial communities from Kellogg Biological Station, Michigan, USA - KBS M7-3 metaG | ecosystem: Host-associated > Plants > Roots > Rhizosphere > Soil ...
CCCACTTCTGGTGCGGGCCGTGGCTCGAGGCGACGAGGAACAGGTCGCGGGCGGGCAGGTCGGCGGCGACCTCGTCGGGGATCGCCATCGCGAACGCGCGCGCGAGGTAGTCGACCGCGTCGGCCCGGAGGTCTTCCAGGCGCGCTATCTCGTCGTCCGACTCCGGGTCGAACTCGTTGAGGCGGAGGAACCTGTCGATCTCGGCGTGGTCGGCGAACGACAGCCGGTGCCAGTCGATCACCGAGTCGCCGCGCAGCATCAGGCGCACGCAATCGCGATCGGCGAGGGTCAGCTCGTCGACCGAAGGCGGGCGCGCAACGCGCGGGATGACGGTGGCAACCACCGTCGCCAAGTCTACTACGAGCGAGGCCGCGTCAATCGCAGCGTTGCTGTGAAGAGACTGAGCACGCCGAGTCCGGCGATCACATTACCGATGACGGCGATCATGGCGACCTCTTGGAAACAACGCGGAGGCTCACGAGTCTGTTCCGATATCGTCGCCCTCCTGGACTCACGAGTCCAATAAACGGGGCCGTTGTTACGAACCGTGTACTGAACGGTACTCCCGGGAGTGGCGCTAGGATGGGCACGTGCCGACGTTCGCGTGCGAGCAGTGCGGAGCGCATCTCGCGTTCGATGGCGTGCGCACCGCGCGCTGTCCGTACTGCGCGAGCCCGAGTGTCGTCGAGAGACAGCCGTCGGCGGAGCAGCCCGATCCCCGGTTCGTCGTCGTGTTCGCCGGCGATGCGATGGGTGCGCGGCGCTCGCTCCAGCACTGGCTTCGCAGCCGCCACTGGTTTGCAGATCCCGCTCTGCGCGCGGCCCGGATCGAAGATCTCCGGGGGATCTACGTGCCGGCGTACCTGTACAGCGCCGTCGCACACGCCGACTACACGGCGTCGATCGCCGAGCACTATCACGAGCAGGAGAAGCGCAAGCGCAAGGACGGAACGTCCGAGACCCGGACCGTCACGCGTACCGAGTACCGTCCGCTCGCCGGGCGGCACGTCTCGTACGTCACCGATGTCGTCGTGAGCGCGTCGCGCGGGCTCTCGCACGGCGAGCTCGCGGGCATCGAGCCGTTCGACTTCCGCCAGATGCGCCGCTACAACCCGGTGCTCGTCTCGGGCTGGATCGCGGAAGAATTCGCACGCCCGCTCGACGAGTGCCGGGTGGCGAGCCAGCGCGAGGCCCTCGAGGAGGTCGGTGCGCGGCTGCGCCGGTTCATGCCCGGCGACGGGTTCTCCGACCTCGACTGGCGCGCCGAGATCGTGTGGGAGTCGCTCGATCCCGTGCTCGTGCCGGTCTGGATGTTCGCGGTGCGGTACCGCGGCGATCGGCCGCCGCTGCGCGTGGCGATCAACGGCCAGACCGGGGAGATCGCCGGCAAGGTGCCGGTGAGCTGGCCGCGGATCATCGCGGCGCTCGTCGTGCTGGCGGCGATCGGGCTCGCGATCTTCTGGTGGTGGAGGACCGCGCCGTGATGATCGACTGCGCGCGGTGCGCGACGCCGCTCGAGGAGGGCGACCTGCGATGCGCGGTGTGTGCGCTGTCGGTCCCCGACGACGTGATCCCGGCGGTCGGCGAGCGGGCGCGCGTGCTGCGCTGCACCTCGTGCGGTGCGGCGATCGAGTTCGACCCGGCGCACCAGGCGCCGGCGTGCGCGTTCTGCCGGTCGGTGATGGCGATCGAGCAGCCGCACGATCCGATCGAAACGGCGCGCGCGTACGTGCCATTTCTCGTCGAGCGCGATGTGGCGACGTCGGCGGCGCGCTCGTGGCTGCGTACGCGGAGCTGGTTCGCGCCGGCGACGCTCCACGACGAGGCCGTACTCGAATCCCTGACGCCCGTGTGGTGGGCGGCCTGGATCGTCGATGCGCGCGCGCAGGTCACCTGGACCGCCGACTCCGACCACGGGGCGCGCCGCTCGGCATGGGCACCGCACGCGGGCGAGGTCTCGCTGACGTTCGACCGGATCGTCGTGCCGGCGTCGCGAGGGCTCTCGCCGAAGGAGACCGCGCAGCTGGTGCCGTTCTACGACCTCGGGCACGCGGCACCGGTCGACGGCACCGTGATCCAGGTCGAGAGCTTCGACGCGCAGCGCTCGGCGGCCCGCGCGATCATCCACGCGGCGATCGCCGATCGGGCGCAGACCGCAGTCGAGGAGTCGATCCCGGGCCATCGCTTCCGCAACGTGAGCGTCGCGTGCCTCGTCGAGCGGCTGACTACCGACCGCGTCGCGCTGCCGGCGTGGCTGCTCGTCTATCGCTTTCGCGGCGCCGCGTACCGCGCGATCGTTCACGGCCAGCACCCCGCGGTCGTCGTCGGCCGCGCGCCGATCGACTGGGGCAAGGTCGGACGCCTCGCGGCCGTGCTGCTCGCGATCGCCGCGCTGATCGCGTTGATCGTCTACTGGGGCCGCGTCGACTCGTAGATCGCGAGGTAGCGGACGCGCACGCTCGTGTTCTCGGTGAACACCGCGAGGTAGCCCGGAGCGAAGGCGGCGATCGGCGCGGTCGCACCAGCGGCCTCGCCAGGGATCCCGGAGACCGAGCACGCGAGCGTGGGGGGACTCTCGATCAGGCGCAGGCGGAGCGTGTAGATCGCGTTCGGACCGAAGTGCGAGTTGCTGAGCATCCCCGTGCCGGTGCTGCTTCCGTTCGGGAAGGCGGTGAGCATGTCGGTGCTGTCGTGATCGAGGTCGCAGCTCCATTCGACCGGATTGCCGGTCGGATCGTAGACGCTGACCCCGATCTTGGCCGGCTTGGCCTTGTCGTTGACGATCTCGATCGAGGTTTCGATGACCGTGCCGAAGCCGAGCCGTTCGGTCGCGCGGTACGCGAAATCCTCCTGGTTGTCCGTGGTGTCGGTGTTGACGAAGTGATCGTCCATGACCTGCCAGTTCCCGACGATCGACCAGGGCACCTGCTCGTCGAGGTCCTTGAACGGCACGAACGAGACCAGCGTCGTCGGACCGGGCGTGTCGGGATCGCAGAGGTCGCCGACGCCGTCGGTATCCATGTCGTGCTGGTCGGGGTTCGCCTCGCCGGGGCAGTTGTCGCAGCCGTCGTCGATCTGATCGCCGTCATCGTCGTGTCCCACCGCGCAGGCGGTCGACGCGTCGGGCGGCGGGCCCGGTACGTGATCGAGCGAGAACAGCTTGTCGCATCCCGCGAGGACAACCAGGAGTACGACGCGACGCACGCGGCGATCGTACTACGGCACCGTCGCGTACACAGCGACGTACTCGACATGCACCGGGAGCCGCTCGTCCGTGAAGCCGAAGTGACCTTCGGGCACCGAATGGAGGGTCAGCTGGGAGGCCGCGGTCGTGTTCAGGTCGCGGTCGGTGATCGAGCAGACCACCTCGGTCGTCGGATCGTAGGCGACCGTGTAGCGCAGCCGCTGGCCGGCGTGGAGCTGCTGTGCCATCGGGGTCTCGGTGTTGCGACTGCTCGTGACGTCGTCGACGCGCACGACGTCGGTGCTCGTCGGATCGTGGCGTGTCACTCCACATGGCACGTCGTCGTCGCCGAACACATCGAACACGCTGCCCTGTGGATCGATCATGTCGATCGTCACGCCGACCTCGACGGTGTACGGCGGCGCCGGGCGCACGGCCGCGTCGATCGTGAAGTACCCGGCGTCGTTGATCGCGCTGTACACGATCGACTCGCCGTCGAAGGCCCAGCTGCCGGACTTGATCTTCCACGCGTTCGAGTCGCCCACCTCGGCGAACGAGTCGAACCACGCGATGCGCTCGCGCGTCGTCGCGCTCGGATCGCAGGCATCGCCAACGCCGTCCTTGTCGCCGTCGGCCTGCATCGGGTCGGCGATGCCGGGGCAGTCGTCGCACGCGTCGTCAACGCCGTCGCCGTCCTCGTCATGCATCGTCATCTGCTCGCACGTCAGCGCGCGCTCCGAGTCCGGCTCCGGCACGGTGTTCAACCGGAACACGGCATCGCAACCACCCACGAGCAACACCAGCGCGACCAGCAGGCTCCCCACGGTGCGATTCCACCAGCGTCCGGAGGACCGTGTCTGTAAGGTTGCCGCCGCGATTTCCCGGCGGTGTGACAGAGTCGCACGCCCTGGCGTCAGCGGCGCCGCAAGAGATTTCGCGAAGTCCACCAGCTCCACACCAGGCATATGCCTGCCCCCCGGGCCGTCCACCAGGCCCACGTTGCGCGCGGATCGTCGTGGCGACCTTCGAGCACGATCGCGATGCCGGCGCCCGCGATGCCGATCGCTGCGAAGATCACCTGGTGCCCGAGCCGATACATCAGCTGGCTCGAGCTCTCGAGGTTCTTGAACTTCAACGACAGGTCGCCGGCGTGCGCGGCGCGCATGAATTTGCGGACCTCGGCGGGCAGCGCGGTCACGCTCATCACGAGGTCCTTCGACGTCTCGACCAGAAGCTGCGACCAGTCGCCCTCCTCGCCGAGCACGAACCGCTCGAGGTACGGGCGGATCACCGTCATCGGGTTGAGCGTCGGATCGAGCTCGGTGCACAGGCCCATGAGGAGCAGCAGCGTCCGCTCGAGGACGATGATCTCCTTCGGCACGTGGAAGCTCTGCGAGAGCTCGCGCAGCGAGATGTCCATCTTGCGAAGGTCCGCGACGCTCTCGAGGCCCTTCTGCGGATCGAACTTGATGTCCTTGAGGTTGAGCGAGTCGAGCGACACGTTCTCTTGAAAGCGCTCGTGGAAGTACTCGATCACCTGCTCGAACATCTGCTCGTTCGCGCCGCGCGCGACAAAGCCCATCTGCTTCATCGCGCCGACGATCTTGCGGGTGTCGCGGGTCAGCGCGCCCTGGATCAGATCGACGATGCCGGCGCGCACGTTGCCGGGGATCTCGGCGACCGCGCCGAAATCGAGGAAGACGATCTGCGGCGGTGCGCCGTCGATGGGCTGCGGCCGCACGATCAGGTTCCCGGGGTGCGGATCGGCGTGATAGACGCCGTCGACGAAGATCTGCTGGCAGTAGATCTCGACGACCTGGCGCGCGAGCTGTCCGCGATCGAGCCCGAGCTCCTTCGTGCCGCGCTTGTCGGTGATCTTCACGCCGGTCTCGAAGTGCGTGGTGAGCACGCGGCCGGTCGACAGCTCCTGCACGACGCGCGGGAAGCCGACGTCGGTGCGGCCCTCGAAGTTCGCCGCGATGCGCGCCGCGTTGTCGGCCTCGGCGTGGTAGTCGAGCTCCTGGATCACGATCGCCCGGATCTCGCGATACAGCTCGTCGAGGCCCTGATACGGGATGAACCACTCGACGATGCGGAAGATGCGCCGCAGCGTCTGCAGGTCGCGCCGCACGATCTGATCGATGTCGGGATACTGGACCTTGACCGCGACCTTGGCGCCGTCGGGGAGCCGTGCGAGGTGGACCTGGCCGATCGACGCCGATGCGATCGGCCGCCGCTCGAACACCGCGAACAGCTGGTCGGGAGTCTTGCCGAGCTCCTCGCAGATCCGCGCCTCGATGTCCTTGTACGGGCGCGGCGGTACCGAGTCTTGAAGTCCCTCGAGCTCGCGGCGGAACTCCTCGGGCAGGAAGTTCGTCATGATCGAGATCAGCTGTCCGACCTTGATGAACAATCCTTGCAGCTCGCAGATCGTCTTCTCGATCCGGCGCGCGTTACGCAGGTGAATCGTACGCAGGTTGTGCTCGATCCACGCGTCGCTGTGAAACCGCGAGCGGAACTTCAGCCACAGGTAGCTCCAGATCACGCGGAACGTGGCCCAGTACGCGCGGATGCTGCGGACGCGGAGCGGGGCAGGGCGCGACTCCTCCTCGTGTCGGTACCGGCGCGACACGTCTTGCACGATCGCGCTGACCGAGTCACCCGCCGTCGGCGCTGCCGGGTCCCCCATCGACGAGAATTCTAGCAGGGTTGATCACCGGGCGGATCGGGGGTACCCACAGGTATGGCTACCGACGACGAGGCGCCCCCGAAGCCGGCCGAGGCGCGCGCGCCGGAAGGCGACTCGAAGCCCGAGCCTCGCAACGAGATCAACGAGAAGCTGGCCGAGCGCATCCGCCAGGGCACGACGCCGCCGCTGCAGGGCCAGGGTGGCGAAGACAAGCTGACCGAGACGATCCGGCAGCGCCTCGAGCACCTCGTCCCCGAGCTCGTGAAGAAGACGTTCACGGCCGGCATGGGCGCGGTGTTCTCGACGGAAGAAGGCATCCGCCGCATCGCGCGCGAGGTCAGCCTGCCCGACGTGGCCGGCTACGTGGCCTCGACCGGCGTCGGCGCCAAGGACAAGGTGTTCGAGGTGATCGCGCGCGAGACCCGCGACTTCCTCGCGAACCTCAACCTCACCGACGAGATCGCCAAGATCCTCACGACGCTGTCGTTCGAGATCAAGACCGAGATCCGGTTCATCCCGAACAGCGAGCGCGTGACGGGCGCCGAGCCCGACGTCAAAGCCTCCGTCCGCCTCAAGAAGAACGACAAGGCGATGAGCGACAAGGACGACGGTGACGGGCGCGACAGTCGGTCCCGGCTGCGGTTCTGGCGCCGGGAGAACGGCGAACCGGGCGACGAGGACGACGAGAAGTAGTGTACGATCGTCTCGATGCACCGGCATCGGGGGTTGCTTCTCGCACCGCTCGCCTTGGCCGGGTGCGCGCAGCTGTTCGGCATCGACACCACGACCGGCGCCGACGCCGGTAACGGCGTGTCGCTGAGGGTCCAGCGCGTCTCGGTCGGCGCCTCGGTCATCAAGGGCCCGCAGGACCTGACCGGCCAGACCGCCGACTTCCTCGTCGGCGACGCGACCGGGATCGTGCGCAACACCGCGGTGATCGCCGGCCCGGGCACCTGGACCGCCGACATCGCGAGCGGCACGCCGCCGGCGCTGTTCACGCTGCCCGACCTGCCGATGACCGCGCACCACCTGTGGGCGCTGCCGAGCCGCGACATGCGCGGCAACCTGATCGCCTTCGAGCATCCGAACTCGACGCCGCCGGGAGCCAGCTCGCAGCTCGCGCTGAACGTGACGCTTCCGGCGCCCTACACGACCGAGACGCTGATGGTGTTCGCGGTCGGCGCGTGGATGCATCACACGCTCGCCGGCGCGGAGATCCCTGCGGCGATGGCGACCACCGTGAACCCGACGATCCCGTACTCGTCGTTCGTGCCGGTGCTCTCGACGATCACCCCGGCGCGCATCACCGCGTCCGACGTCGTGCTCGTGCTGCGCTACGTCGGCGCCGACCTCACGGGCGTCCTCCAGGCCACGCAGTTCGATCAGACCGACGCGACCGATCCGGTCAGCGGCACGATGGTCGCGGTCGCGCACGACAAGATGCTCGACATCCCGCTGCCCACCGATCTCGCGCAGCGCTACGCGGCGGTGCGGCCCGCGGTCGGCGCTCCGTCGGTGAGCTGGAACCTGAGCGCAGCGCCCGGTGCCACGGTCGGCATCGCGCTCGGTCCGCAGCTGCTCTCGGGCGTGCCCGCGATGGCCGATACCGCGGTCACCGCGATGTTCGGCGATCCGTTCGAGTCGCTCGGCTGGCCCGCGACGTTCAACCTCAACACGAGCGCGTCGCGCACCGCGATGATCAACGCGATCCCGGTATCGCTGACGGCGCAGATGACCACCTTCGTCGACGCCAGCGCGACCGCCGCGCCGCTCGACGCCGGCCTGCCGACCACGATCCTCGTCGGCACGACGCAGCTCAACACCGACGGTCAGATGCTCGCGATCGACACGACCAAGCCGGTCGAGATCAGCTTCCTCTCGGACAAGAGCACGAACACGCTCTACCAGGCGACGATCTACGAGCTGGTGCTGAACGGCATGGCGTACGACCGCCAGCTCGTCCTCGACGCGGTCGGCACCGATCCGAAGTTCGACATCCCGTCAGATCTGATGACCTCCGGCCACACCTACGTGATCCGCGCGGGCTGCATCCAGGGCGGCTTCACGATGGCCGCCTCCGGCGACCTCGAGTCCCCCTCGTTCCCGCTCTCCTTCGGCCAGCTCGACAGCGGCGTGTTCACGGTCCAATGAAGCTCCTCCCCCTCGCGCTCGTGCTCGTCACCTCCACCGCCCTCGCGGGCGACAAGGAGAAGGCCGACTCGCTGTTCAAGCACGGCAAGAAGCTGATGGAGGAGAAGAAGTACTCCGAGGCGTGCGAAGCGTTCGAGCAGTCGATGAAGCTCGACCCGGGCATCGGCACCGAGCTCAACATCGCGCGCTGCTACGAGGAGTGGGGCAAGCTCGGCCGCGCGCTCCGCTCGTACCAGGCCGCCGAGAAGATGGCGAAGGACGCGCACGACAGCCGCGCCGACAAGATCGAAGGCCTCGTCACAGAGCTCGATCCGCAGGTCCCACGCCTGACGATCCACGTCCCCAAGGACGCGATCATCAAGGGCATCACGATCGATGGCGCGGCCGTGGATAGCGTGGCCGACCCCGTCGTCCTCGATCCCGGCCCACACACGGTCGTCTATCCGACCGCCGCCGGCACCAAGACCAAGATCGTACCGGTCGAGCGCGGAAGCAGCTCGGAGGTGACGCTCGACCTGCCGACCAAAGCGGTGCACGTCGACACCACGCCGCCGCCTCCTCCTCCGCCGCCGCCGAAGCATGTGGCCGCTGCGCCCGATCCCGGTCACGGGTACAAGCTCGCGGCCTACGGGATCGGTGGCGCAGGCGTCGTGGCGATCGGCGTCTCGAGCTACCTGACGCTCACGGCGCGCAGCAAGTACAACGACGCACTCGAGGCGCACTGCGGAGGCATGACGAACGGCTGCGACGACATCGGCCTCAAGGACACGCACGACGCGCGCCACCAGGCGAACGTCGCGACGATCGTGTTCTCGGCCGGCCTCGCCGCGGTCGGCGGAGGCGTCGTGCTGTACCTGCTGGCGCCGAAGGGCGCACCGGCGGAGAAGCCCGAGGACGCAGCGCTCTACGTGGTGCCGTCGGTGAGTGCGGACGGCGCCGGCCTCGTGGTCGGCGGCCGTCTGTAGCCGCGGCTGGCGGCGTCGCGCTCGAGGGCGTCGGCGGCGCGCGCGGATCGCTCGTTACTTCGGCGCGGCGGCGCTGCCAGCGGCCGGGGCTGCAGCGGCGCTGCCCGGGGCTTCCGGCGCGGTGCCAGCCGGTGCGGTGCCAGCCGGTGCCGTGTCGGAGCCGGCCGGGGCGGTGCCGGTCGGCGGCGGGGCGGTGTTCATGTCGCCGGTCGGCGGCGCGCCTTCGGTCGGCTTCGCCATCTCCATCGCGGCCTTGTTCATGTTCTGGCGCTGGTCCTTCGAGAGCTTGCCGTAGCAGGCCTGCGCGTCGGTCTCGGACTTCGCGTCCGACATGCACTTGACCGCGTCGTCAGGCCACTTGTCGTCCTTGCAGTGCTGGATGCCGACGTCCTTCATCTTCGCCATCATCTTGTCGTCCATGCCGGGCATCTTCGCCATGTCGGCCTTGGACAGCTCCATGCTGTTGTTGATGGCCTTGTCGCAGTCGGCGCCCTTCTTCTTGCAGCCGGGTGCAGCGAACGCGAGAACCGTGATGAACGCGAGCGAGATGTTTTTCATGACCGGAGCGTCGCCCGGGCGCTCGAGGCGGTTCAAGCGCCGAGCAGCGACTTCAGCATGTCGGCGATCGCGAGCCACTCGTCGCGGGCGCCCTTGGCGGCGCGCCGGCCGGCGCGGGTGAGCGCGTACACGCGGCGACGCCGGCCGTCGGGAGCTTTGGTCCACGTCGCCTCGATCGCGCCTTCGAGCTCGAGCTCGTGGAGTGCCGGATAGAGCGAGCCCTCGCGGATCTTCAGCGTGCCTCGCGCGCGCTCCTCGAGGCGGCGGGCGAGCGCGTAGCCGTGGAGCGCGCCCTCGCCCAGGATCGCGAGCACGAGCGCACGCAGCGCGCCGCGCGGAACAACGTCGCGGTCTCTCGGCATCAGGCTTCCGCGTGGCGGCGCGCCCGAAGGCCTTCGACGAGCAGCACGGCGTAGACGGTGACCGGGAGCGCCATCGCAGAGATCGGGGAGTCGACGGTCGTGTTGCCACCGATCGCGCGCACGACGATCAGCGCGATCCACACGAGGAACGGCGCCGACATCGTGGTGTAGAGATACGTCGTGGCCGGACCGATCGGCACGCCGCGGGCGACCGTGCCGCGCACGCGGGGCGCACGCAGCTCGGCGCGCAGCAGGTCGAGGAGGCGCGAGGGCGCACACGCGGCAGCGACACCGAGGACGAGCAAGGCGCCGACGACACCTCTCATCAGCGGCCCGCCCTGATCGAGCACGAGCGCGATCACCGCCGCCGCGACGAGGCCACGAGCTACGGCGTGCGTGCGTGACACGCGGAACGCAGGCTCGACGGCTTCGAGCGCCCTGCGCATCGCCTCGAGGTCGCCGAGCGCGGCGCGCGCCGCTGCATCGGGATCGCGGCCCTCGCGGCACGCAGCGTCGGTGGCGCACGCGGCGTGGTCGAGGAGCTCGGCAAGCACGACGGACTTGCGATCGGCCGGAATGGCCAGGGACGCCACGAAGCGTGCGATCTCGTCACCCATCGGTAAACGATACATCGGATATCGATGTATCGGTGAAAAAGACGTCGCCCTGGATCCGACGACTCCGGAATCGGCGTTCCGGGCAGTTACTTGCGGCCGCCGAACAGGTCGTCGTCCGACGACTTCTTCGTCTTGGTCGCGGTCTTCGTCGACTTTGTCGACTTCGTCTCGGTCTTTGCCGTCTTGGCCGCGTCGGTCTTCGTCGAGGACTTCGTGGTCGAGGACTTCGCGGTCGAGGACTTCGTCGAGTCGGTCTTCGTTGCGTCGGTCTTGGCCGTTTTCGTGTCTGCGGTCCTGGTGTCCGCGCTCTTGGTGGCGAGGGCCTTGGTGTCCGGGGCCTTGGTGTCGGTGGTCTTGGTATCGGTCGGTGTCGTCGGGACGGTCGGCGTCGGAGCCGTTGGCGTCGGGACGGTCGGCGTCGCCGCTGCGGTCGGCGTCGTCGGGTCGGTAGCCTTCGCCGCGGTATCGACCGCTGGAGTCGTCGGCGTCGCCGGCTTCGCCGTTGTATCGACGGTGTTCGCCTTCACCTCGATCGGCTGATCCGCGGCCGTCGGCGCCGCGACGTGCGTCGTGCCGTCCCCGCGGGTGCGCGAGCTCGCGATCAGGAAGCCGCCCACACCGGCGGCCACGCACAGGCCGGCGACCGCCGCGATCACCTTGCCGCGCCCGCCGCGCACCACGCGCGTGCCGACCTGACCAGCGCCCGCCGAGAGCGACGAGCCGTTGAGCGAGCCGCTGGTGTGATTCCACGACTTCGGGGTGAGTGCCGGCGGCGGCGTCAGGCCCATGCCCGCGTTCATGCCTGCGAGCTGCGGATACGCGGGCTGCGAGTTGCGCACGCTCAGGATGCGAATCGCGCGCTCCGCGGATTGCTGCGCCGAGAGCGGATCACTCGCGTAGGGCGCGAGCATGCGGGCTAGCTCGCCTGCGTTCTGGATCCGGTTCTGCGGATCCTTCTCGAGGCAGCGCCACACGATGTCCTTGAGGCCGGGCGGGATCGCGACGTGGAGCGGAGCCGGCGGCTCGTTGCCGACCTTGAGCACGAGGGCGGCGTAGGTCTCGGCCTCGAACGGCGGGCGGCCGGCGAGCATCTGGTACATGACGACGCCCATGCTCCAGATGTCGGAGCGCAGGTCCGTCGAGCGGGCGGTCTTCATCTGCTCCGGCGCCATGTACGTCGGCGTGCCGATGACCGTCTGCGTGCCGGTGAGCTCGGAGACCTCGGCCGGCGTCTTGGAGATGCCGAAGTCGAGGATCTTGAGCAGTGAGGAGCCGTCGGGGCGGTGGGTGATGAAGAAGTTGGAGGGCTTGATGTCGCGGTGGACGATGCCGAGCGCGTGGGCCTCGGAGATGCCCTCGCAGGCCTGGAGCATCATGTCAACCACGGCTTGCGGCATCTGCGGGCCGTGGTGACGGAGGATCTGGTTGAGGTCGTGACCCTCGAGGAACTCCATCACCATGAACGGGACGCCGTCGGGCAGCGTGCCGACGTCCATCACGCGCGCGATGTGCTCGGAGCGCAGCTTGACGGTGGCCTGCGCTTCCCGCAGAAAGCGTGCAACCGTGGAGCCGCTCTCGGCCATGTTCGAGAGCAGGATCTTGATCGCGACCGGCTGCTGCAGGTAGAGGTGCGACGCCTTGACGACGCGGCCCATGCCGCCGATGCCAATGACTTCCTCGACCCGGTACTTGCCGAGCAGGATGTCCCCGGGATTCGTCTCCTGCGCAGCCGGCTGCACGACGGGGTAATTGTAGCAGCGATTACGCCGGAACCCGGTTACAAGATGAGAACGACCGCCAGCGTGGGGCGCGGACCTACAGGAACGCCAACCAGTCGTTGTGCTTGGTGTCGTTGCCTTTGACGACCGAGAAGAACGACTCCTGGAGGCGGCGCGTGACCGGACCGGCCTCGCCGCGGCCGATCTTGCGGTGATCGATGTCGCGGACGGGCGTGATCTCGGCAGCGGTGCCAGTCAGGAAGACTTCGTCGGCGGTGTAGAGCTCGTCGCGCGCGATCATGTCCTCGCGGACCTCGACGCCTTGCTCCCGCAGCAGCGTGATCACCGTGTCGCGCGTGATGCCTGCAAGGATTGCCGCGGACGTCGGCGGCGTGCGCACGACGCCGTGCTTGACGATGAAGATGTTCTCGCCCGAGCCCTCGGCCACGTAGCCCTGGGGGTCGAGCATCAGCGCCTCTTCGAAGCCGGACTTGATCGCCATGCGCTTCGCGAGGACGGAGGTCACGTACTGGCCGCAGATCTTGCCCTTGTTCATCACCGCGTTCGAGTTCGAGCGCGTGAAGCCGGGGATCATGCAGCGGATGCCCTTCTTGAGGCCTTCGTCACCGAGGTAGCTGCCCCACTCGTAGCAGGCGACCATCGTGCGGATCGGCGGCTCGAGCGAGCCGAGGCCGAGCGCGCCGTAGCCCATGTAGACGAGCGGGCGCAGGTAACAGGACGTCATCTTGTTCGCGCGCACGACGTCCAGGCACGCCTGCATCAGAGCATCTCGCGAGAACGGCACGTCCATCGTGCAGATCGCACTGGAGTCGAGGAGCCGCTCGACGTGCTCGCGCAGCCGGAAGATATGCGTGCGGCCATCCGTGCGCTGATAGGCGCGGATGCCTTCGAACGCACCGACTCCGTAGTGCATCGTGTGAGCGAGCAGGTGCTCGGTCGCGTCATCCCAGGGGACGAGATGACCGTCGACCCAGATGCTCTCGACTTTCTTGATGCCCATGTCCGCTTCGTACCAATGCGGAGAGGAGATCACAAGGCACAGTCCGTCGGTGATCTCCTCGTACACATAGCATCACGCGTGACGCGGTGCGGCTGAGAAGTAATTTACGCGCCGAGCAGCTGTAGGTAAGCGGCTCGGATGTCGTGCTGCCACCGCGCGACGCGGTGGAGGAGCACGCTGCCATCAGGGAAGCCGGAGCGGCGCGCGAGGCGTGCGAGCTCGTCACGCGCCTCCGGAAGCTTGTGGATCGGCTGATCGTGAACCACGCGCAGCCGGTGCTCGATCCCGCGGAGGAAGCGGTAGCCCTCGTCGAGTAGCTCGAGGGGCGCGAGTGGTGCGATACCCAGGCGTGCTGCCGCGCGCAGGGCGGGAGAGGTGCCCGTGGTGCGCAGGCCCGGATGCGCGTGGCCGTGAACGAGCTGCAGGTACTGTGCGGCAAACTCCACATCCATGATGCCGCCCGGGCCGATCTTCAGGTCGCCCGGCGTGGCGCCGAGCTCGCGCTCGATCTTCTGCCGCATCTGGAGGATGGCATCCCGCGCATCGTGAGATTTGCCGTAGACGGTGAGCTCCGCGTGCCGCGCGACTGCCTCGCCGAGTGCCGGATCGCCGGCGACCGGCCGCAGCTTGATCAGCGCCTGGCGCTCCCACAGCCGCGCGTCCTGATCGTGATAGCGCCGCCACGCCGGCAGCGACGACACGAGCAGGCCTTGGGTCCCCGACGGTCGCAATCGCGTGTCGACCTCGTAGAGCCGGCCGTGCGAGGTGCGCATGCGCAGGGCGCCGAGCAGGCGCTGTGCGAGGCGGGAGAAGTGCTCGATCGAGTCCTCGTCGCCGCTATAGACGAACACGACGTCGAGATCCGCTGCGTAGCCGAGCTCGCGGCCGCCGAGCTTGCCGAGTGCGAGCACGCTGATCGCGCCGGTGCGCGACGGGAGCTGCGATTGCACGATGCCGAGCGCGACCTGCAGGCAGGCCTCGGCGATCGCGGTCAGCTCGACGCACACGCCGAGTGGATCGAGCGCACCCGCGAAGTCCGCGAGGCCGACGCGCAGCACGTGGCCGTTCTTGACCTCGGCGACCGCGCCCCACACGGCTTCGGGATCGTCGCGATCGACGTGGGCGAGCCGCGACTCGAGGTCCGCGCGGACCTGAGTGACCGTGCGCGTCGGCTGCGACTGGCCGAGCTCGACGAGCAGATCGATCAGCTCGGGCGTATCGACGAGGGTGCGCGCGAGATAGGCGCTCGCGCCGAGGATCGAGCCGAGCAGGCGGGCGATCGCGGGTTGCTCGGCGAGCAATGGCCAGATCGACCACGCCTCGCCGCGCCGCGCGATCAGATCGCCGAGCGCGCGCAGCGCCTGATCCGGATCGGCGGAGGTCGCGATCTCGCGGAGCAGCTGAGCGCCGACTCCGGCCGTGCGCTCGGTGGCGGCAGGCGAGAGCGGAGAGCCGGCGCGACGGCGCGCGCGTGCGAGCTCGGCCTGCGCGGCGGTGACGTCGACGAAGCCCAGGCGCGCGAGCGTCTCCGCTTCGGCCTCGGGCGCGAGCTCGCCGCGCAGGATCGCGGTGACGTCGGGTTGATCGTCGTCGGCCTCGCCGAGCGTCGCGAACAGCCTGGCGACCGCGTGCGTGTGGCGCTCGAGCTCGGCCGCGAACGAGGTGTCGTCGGGATAGCCGAGGCGGCGCGCGAAGCGCAGGCGGGCGTCCGGATCGTCGGGGACGGTCTGCGTCTGCTGGCCGGCCTCGAGCTGCAACAGGTGCTCGGCGTGGCGCAGCCAGCGATACGCGCGGGCGAGTGCGTCGTGCTCGTCGTCGGTGACCAGGCCGGCGAACAGCAGAGCATCGAGCGCTGCGAGCGTGCCGCGCTGGCGCAGCCCCGGTTGCTTGCCGGCGTAGATCAGCTGCAGCGCCTGCACGAAGAACTCGATCTCGCGGATGCCGCCTTCGCCGTTCTTGAGATCGAA
>Ga0070678_100000906_pt1 | contig 15216 bp, 16 predicted proteins | sample KBSM73metaG_FD_65647 | JGI IMG/M metagenome (GOLD analysis project Ga0070678, IMG submission 65647) | Miscanthus rhizosphere microbial communities from Kellogg Biological Station, Michigan, USA - KBS M7-3 metaG | ecosystem: Host-associated > Plants > Roots > Rhizosphere > Soil ...
ACGTGCCTGCACATCGTGTCGAACACGCGCTCGCAGATGCCGATCCACCGCATGCAGTGATGGATGCGCCCCGGGCCGAGCCGCTCCTGCGCGATGAGAAAGCCCGCGCCCTCGGGTCCGAGCCGGTTGCTCTGCGGCACGCGCACGCCGCGGTACCAGATCTCGGCGTGGCTCGCCCAGCCGTTGCCCGCCTCGCCCATGATCGGGATGTTGCGCGCCAGCTCGAACCCCGGCGTGCTCGTCGGCACGATGATCATGCTCGCGCGGCCGTGCGCCGGTGCCTCGGGATTGGTCACCGCCATCACGATCGCGAACGCAGCGCCGTCGGCCGCCGTCGTGAACCACTTGTGGCCGTCGATGACGTAGTCGCTGCCGTCCTTCTTCGCAGCGCAGCTCATGATCGTCGGATTGCTGCCCGGGTTCTCCGGCTCGGTCATCGAGAAGCAGCTGCGGATCTCGCCCTTCGCGAGTGGCTCGAGCCACGCGGCCTTCTGCTCGGCGCTGCCGTACTTGTGAAGGATCTCGAGGTTGCCCGCATCGGGCGCCTGCGCGCCGAACACGTAATGCCCGAGCGGACTGCGCCCGAGCCGCTCGCTGACGAGCCCGTGCTCGACGAGCCCGAGCCCGAGCCCGCCCAGCTCCTTCGGGATCTGCGGCCCCCACAGCCCGTCCGCCTTGCACTTCGCACGCAGCGGCCGTAGCGCGGCGTCGTCGAAGCCGTGCAGCAGCGCTGCCTCGGCAGGAATCACGTGATCTGCGACGAACCGCTCGATCTTGTCGAGCAACGGCCGCACCGACTCGGGAGGATCGAAGTTCACGCCCCGAGGTGTACCGCAAGCGCATGCCGCGAGGGATCACGCGAGTGCGGCTCGCGACGATCAAGTGAGTGCGGCGAGCCACGGATGCTGCGGGTGCGCGGTTGCGAGCGCTTCCGCGAGCCATCTTCGCGAGGGCGCCGGCAGGTGCGGCGCGTGGACGCGAAAATCGGCCTCGTCGATGGTGCGCGGCTGCTTCGCCTTGTAGAGCAGTACGATCTCGGGCGCGAGGACCGGCACTCGGCACGCAGTCTCGACGAAGGCATGACGGAGCTCGCGGCGAACGGCCGGATTGCGCCGAAACGCCCAGTCGTCGCCGACCCGGTCGTTCAACAGCACTTCGATCGTCTCGCCGTCGCGCGCGGCGACCAGCTCGTGTAGCGGCGGCGTGAGTGGGTCGCCGTCGAGCCACGGCCGCGCGGCTCTTCGATCGATCACATTCCATTGCCAGCCGGCGAGATGCGCGCGGAGCGCGAGCTGATCGTCGCGTAGCACCGCGACGTCGACATCGTGATGCTCGCGCGAGACTTCTCCGCGCCACAGATCGAGGGCCCAGCCCCCGGCAATGCCCCAGGCCCGTGACCAGCCGGCCATGTGCGATGCCGCGCGCTCGACCTCGGGCAGCATCTATCGTGCTCGCGGCAATCTTGATTTCGGCACTGTTCAGTACTCGGTGTGCAGCTCCGCCGGCAGGTGCCCGACGGAGTTGAACGTCAGCAGCGACACCTGCTCGGGATGCCACGCGAACGTCTTGCTGCGATAGACGAGCTCGGTGATCGAGGCGTTGCGCACCACGACGCTCGTTCGCACCATCCGGTGCTCGTCGACGCCGAACGTGAGCCCGACCGCGACGCCGATCGGCCCGGCGGACGTCACGACTCCGACGCGCCGGCCGGTTCCCAGGGCGCGCTCGAGCCCGGTCTTCACGCGCGCCGCGAACTCGGTGACGCGCTCGACGCCATCGATCTGCCACTCGTCGCGGCTCCACGCGTGCAGGATGCGATGGAACGCGCGGTCGGCGAGCTCGCGCGTGGGTGCGGTCGGCAGCGCGGCGAACGCGGCATCCTCGGCGACGAGCTTCGGCAAGAACTTCGTGACGAGATCGAACGCCGGATACTCCGCCAGCTCGGGCAGTGTCTCGGCGGCGGGCAGGGGCGAGGGTGCGTGGGCGACCGCAACGGCGGCGGACTGCGCAGCGGCAGCCGCGCCTTCGGCCGCGAGCGCGGCGGTCTGCTGCTGGCGGCGCAGCGGGCCGACGTAGAGCGCGTCGAGCTTGAGGGTCGCGAGGTGCGCGCCCAGCACGCGCGCTTGCTGCTCGCCCTTCGGCGAGAGCCGGTCGTAGTCGACCTGGCCATACGAGGCCTGCCCGTGCCGGATCAGCACCAGTCGCGCCATCAGCGCACCGCCCGCATCAGCGCCATCCGCGCACCGCCCGCATCAGCGCCATCCGCGCACCGCCCGCATCAGCGCCATCCGCGTACCGCCCGCATCAGAAGTACATCCGACAGCTCTTGCAGTAGAAGCGGAGGTGCTCCTCGACCCAGGCCATCGGTGACTCGCACTGCGGACATGCGGGCGACGGACCGGAGCTCGGCAGCGCTGCGGTCTTGGGTGGCGGCAACGAGGCGGGGGCCGTCGAGATCGGCAGTTTCGGCGCGCCGGGCGCGGTTGTCGCGGGCGCGGCGCTGGCGGCGCTGGCGGCGCTGGCGGGCGTGGCAGTTGCGGCGCTGGTGGGCGTGGCGCTGGCGTTGGCGGCGGTAACGGCGGTGGCGGCGCTGGCAGCGCTGGCGGCGCTAGCGGTCGCGGCGCTGGTGGGCGCGGCGCTGGTGGGCGCGGTCGCGGCGCTGGTGGGCGCGGTTGTGGCGGGCGCGGGTGCGGCGGCGCGTGGCGCGATCGGGGCAATCGGCGCGATGTTCGGAATGAGCGGCTGAGAGGCGCGCGGCTGCAGCGGCTGCGACTTCTGTGACGACTGCGATGCGCGCTGCGGGGCCTGCGATGCGCCGAGCGATTGCTGCTGCGGCGGCTGCGCCTGCTGCGGCGGTTGCGGTTGCGGTTGCGATTGCTGCTGCTGCTGCTGCGATGCGCGCTGCGGGGGCTGCGATGCGCGCTGCGGGGGCTGTGATGCGTGCTGCGACTGGTGTTGCGGCGGCGCTTCGACCTCGTCCACCGAATCGGCATCGACGCGTTCGCGACCCGCGGTCTCGATCGCATCGGTGTCATCGGCCACTGGCGGCTCGCCAAAGCCGGTCGCAGTCTCGGCGCGACCCGCGGACTGTCGGCGCGACTCCTCGTACTGCGCCTTCGCCTCGTGATCGATCTCGACCGCGGTGATGAACTCCGTCTCGCGCATTCCGGTCTCGAGGCGATCGTCGTTTTCGGTCGACGCGCGCAGCAGCTGCGGAGGCGGCGTATCGATCACCGGCATCGGCGGGACCGCGTGCGCGAGGGTCGGCTGCGACGCGCGCGGCGCCGGAGTCTTCGCCGGCTCGGACCGCGCGCCGCCCGGCTTGGGCGCGGATGTGATGATGCTGGGCGTGGGCGTCGGTGGGGCCGGATCGCGCGAGAACGGCGCGCGGGGCGGCGGCACGCTGATCTTGGGAGGCCGCGGCGGCGGCACGCGTCCGGGTGCGGGCATCGTGGCGGCGAGCGGATCCGCAGGCGGCGCGACGGAAGGTGCCGCGAAGGGCGGCGGCGTCGACGGGCCGGGGCGTGCTCCAAGCACGGCCGCGCGCGCCTGCGCCGCGAATGGAGGCGATGACGGCGATCCGGGCCTCGGCGGCGCGGTGAACGGTGGCGACGACGGCGATCCGGGGCGCGGCGGTGCGGCGAACGGTGGTGACGACGGCGATCCGGGGCGCGGCGGCGCGGCGAATGGCGGCGATGACAACGAGCCCGGCCGCGGTGGCGCGGCAAACGGTGGGGACGACTGAGATCCCTGTGGTGGCTGTGCGCCGAACGAGGCCGACCCCGGCGGCGGCTGCGCACCGAACGGCGGTGGTGTCGGCGTCGGCGCGACACTCGCGGGCTTGCCGCGCGGACCCGGCGGAGTTGTGCGGGGCGGCGCTCCGGTCGGCGGCTGCTGCGTGAACGGCGGCGCTCCGGTCGGCGGCTGCTGCGCGAACGGCGGCCGCTGTCCAAGCGGCGGTGCGGGTTGCTGCGCGAACGGCGCGCGATATCCGAACGGCGGCTGCTGGCCGTGCGGCTGCTGTCCGTGCGGCTGCTGGCCGTGCGGCTGCTGTCCGTGCGGCTCCTCGTCATACGGCGACGGCTGCCCGTACGCCTCCGGCGGCGGGTCGAGGCCGGCCATCGCGTGCGCCGATGCGCGCGGCACCGGCGTCGGCGCGCGGTTCGGCAGCTGCGGCGCAGCCGGCGTCGGCAGTGCGCCCTGCATGTCGTAGAGCGGTCGCAGCTGCGGCGCTGCGTCGAACAGCGGCGCGCCGAGCGGGCCGGCGGGCCCCGGCAGGTTGCTGCCCGTCGGGATCGGGCCGCTCGGGCGCAGGCCCTGCTGTTCGCGCAGGATCTCGCGCACGTCGAATGCGGGCTCGGGCGGCTGCGGCTGCGGCTGCTGCTTCGGCGCGCTCTTGAGGCGCAGCGGTTCGCGCTCGACTCGCAGCGTCGCCAGACAGCCGCCCAGCAGCGCGACGATGCCGCCGCCGAACACCAGCAGGCCCCAGCCGATCGGTGGCTCGACCTTCTGGGTGGTCTTGATCTGCGGCCCGAGCACGATGAGCGCGAGGGCGCCCGCCGCGGCGAGCGTCGCGAACACCATGCCGAGCTTGGCGAGCCGCTTGCGGCTATCGCCGATGCGCCAGGCGGCCGCCGCGATCAGGATCGCGAACGCCGTGGTGAGCGCGAGGCCTCCGAGCTCTCCGTAGGCGACCGTCGTGAAGGTCGCTCCCAGCGCGAGCGGCTGGCACTCGCCCGTGCCGCCCGTGTTGCAGCCCTGACCGCCGAGCAGGCCGATGTGGACGTCCTTCGCGGTGAACACGCGTCCGTCGACGCGCGGGTGACCGTCCCACCAGGCGCCGGAGACGATCGAGACCACGAACGCGACGGCCGCGGCCGCTGCCAGGAGCGCCCCGAGGGCGCGAGTCGGCATGCCGAAAATCTACCACGCCGCGAGGACGTCGAGCGCGGCGCTCGCCGACGACGCGGTGCGAAACAGTCCGCGAACTTCGGGGCGCAGCACCGCAGCGCGCACGGAGTGATCGAGGAAGGCCTCCATCGGCGCCCAGAACGCATCGACCTCGAGGAACACGAGCGGCTTGTTGTGGTAGCCGAGCTGGATGCCGGTGAGCGTCTCGAACGCTTCCTCGAGCGTGCCGAGGCCGCCCGGGCCCACGATGAAGCCGTCGGCGAGGTTGAACATCAGCGCCTTGCGCTGGTGCATCGTGTCGACCACGTGAAGCTCGGAGAGCCCGCGGTGCGCGACCTCGAGATCGACAAGCGCGCGCGGGATGATGCCGACGACGCGCCCGCCCTCGGCCAGCATCGCATCGGCGAGCACGCCCATGAGCCCGCGGTGTGCGCCGCCGTAGACGAGCGAGATCCGCCGGCGCGCCAGCTCTGCCGCGAGTGCGCGCATCGCCTCGGCATGGGCCGGCAAGCCGTCCGACGAGGACAGGTACACGCAGACCTGCTTCACCGGGCGAGCGTACACTAGGCGCGTGGACTGGTACGAGCGGGCGTTCGCCGAGCTGTCGCGCGACGAGCTGTACGCGATCCTTGCGGTGCGCGAGCGGGTGTTCGTCGTCGAGCAGGCGTGCCCGTATCAGGAGGCCGACGGGCTCGATCCGCAGTGCCGCCACCTGTGGGCCACGCTGCGCGGCGCGATCGTCGCGTACCTGCGCATCGTGCCGGCCGGCGTGAAGTACGCCGAGGTCGCGATCGGCCGCGTGCTCGTCGCGCCGGAAATGCGGGGCACCGGGCTGGGCAAGGAGCTGATGCGACGCGCACTCGCGGCGGCGGGAGCGGTGCCGGTCCGGTTGTCGGCGCAGGCGCACCTCGACCGGTTCTATGCCGAGCTCGGGTTCCGCGCGGTCGGCGATGTCTACGATGAGGACGGTATCCCGCACGTCGAGATGCTCCGGGATTCGTGGTAAACGGCACGAATGCGCATGATCCTCGTCGGGCCGCCCGGAGCCGGGAAGGGCACGCAGGCGGCTCGCCTCGTCGATACGTATCGCATCAAGCACATCTCCAGCGGCGACATGCTGCGCGCCGCGGTCCGGGAGCGCACCGCGCTGGGCCAGCAGGCCGACGGCTTCATGAAGGCCGGCCAGCTCGTGCCCGACGACGTCGTGATCGGCATGATCCTCGAGCGGATCGCGAAGCCGGATTGCGCGCAGGGCTTCATGCTCGACGGCTTTCCGCGCACGCGCCCGCAAGCCGAGGCACTCGACAAGGCGATGGAGAAGGCAGGCGTCAACCTCGACGCGGTCGTGCTGATCGAGGTGCCCGACGGGCTGCTCGAGGAGCGCGCGATCCATCGCCGTACCGATCCGGTGACCGGCGTGATCTATCACCTCAAGTACAACCCGCCGCCGTCTGACGTGGTCGCGCGCCTGCAGCACCGCGCCGACGACACGGTCGAGGCGGTCGAGAAGCGCATCGCGAAGTACCACTCGGAGACCGCGCCGATCATCCCGTTCTATCTCGAGAAGGGCGTCTTGAAGCGCGTCGACGGCGTGGGCGAGCCCGATGCGATCACGCAGCGGATCAAAGCCGCGCTCGAGGCCTGAATGGCGGGCTACGACCACAAGCTGATCGATCACAAGTGGCAGGAGTACTGGGCGCGCGAGAACACGTTCGCGACGCCGACCGACCGCACGCGGCCGAAGTACTACGTGCTCGACATGTTCCCGTACCCGTCGGGCGACGGCCTCCACGTCGGCCACCCGAAGGGCTACACGGCGACCGACGTCGTCGCGCGCGCGAAGCGCATGATGGGCTTCAACGTGCTGCGCGTGATGGGCTGGGACAGCTTCGGGCTCCCCGCCGAGCGCCGCGCCGAGCGCACGGGCGAGCACCCGAGCGTCATCACGAAGCGCAACATCGCCACGTTCAAGGGCCAGCTCCAGAAGCTCGGGCTGTCCTACGACTGGTCGCGCGAGCTCGCGACGAGCGATCCGCACTACTACAAGTGGACGCAGTGGATCTTCGAGGTCCTGTTCGAGCGCGGCCTCGCGTACCAGTCGAACGTGCCGGTCAACTTCTGCCCGGCGCTCGGCACCGTGCTGGCGAACGAGGAGGTCCACGACGGCAAGTACATCGAGACCGGAGATCCCGTCGAGAAGCGCAACCTGACGCAGTGGATGCTGCGGATCACTCACTACGCGGACCGCCTCGCGAAGGATCTCGAAGGTCTCGACTGGCCGGCCGGCACGCTGCAGGCGCAGGAGGCGTGGATCGGTCGCTCGGTCGGCGCGAACGTCGTGTTCAAGACCGACGCGTGGGACATCACGGTGTTCACCACGCGTCCGGACACGCTGTTCGGCGGCACCTACGTCGTGCTCGCGCCCGAGCATGCGCTCGTCGATCAACTCACGACACCGGAGCAGAAGGCCGCGGTCGCGGCGTATCGCGAGGAGGTCGGCAAGCGCAGCGAGCGCGATCGCACCGTCGAGGCGGCGGATGCGCCGAAGACCGGCGTGTTCACGGGCGCGTACGCGATCAACCCCGTCAACGGCAAGAAGATCCCGGTGTGGGTCGCCGACTACGTGCTCGTCAGCTACGGCACGGGCGCGGTGTTCGCGTGCCCGGCGCACGACGAGCGCGACTGGGCGTTCGCGAGGAAGTTCGGGCTGCCGATCATCGAAGTGGTCAAGGGCGGCAACGTACAGGAGGCGCCGTACACCGGCGACGGCCCGCACGTGAACAGCGACTTCCTCGACGGGCTCGACAACGAGGCCGCGAAGGCGAAGGTGATCGCGTGGCTGGAAGAGGGCGACAAGAAGCTCGGCAAGGCCACCGTGCGCTTCAAGCTGCGCGACTGGCTGTTCTCGCGCCAGCGCTACTGGGGCGAGCCGTTCCCGGTCTTCTTCGACAAGAGCGGCGATGCGAACCTCATCCCCGAGGACGAGCTGCCGGTCGAGCTGCCGCAGATCGACGAGTACAAGCCGACCCGCGATGGTCAGCCTCCGCTCGCCCGCGCCACGAAGTGGCTCCAGTACAAGGGCGGCACGCGCGAGACCAACACGATGCCGCAGTGGGCCGGCTCGTGCTGGTACTACCTGCGCTTCCTGTCGCCGCATCGCGATGACGTCGCGTGGGATCCGGCCGAAGAGAAGTACTGGATGCCGGTCGACCTCTACGTCGGCGGCAGCGAGCACGCGGTGCTCCACCTCCTGTACGCGCGGTTCTGGCACAAGGTGCTGTACGACGCCGGGTTCGTCTCGACGAAGGAGCCGTTCCAGCGGCTCTTCCATCAGGGAATGATCCACAAGACGTCGTTCAAGGATCCGAAGTCGGGCAAGTACCACACCGACAGCGAGGTCGAGCAGCGCGACGGCGTCTGGTACGTCAAGGGCACCAGCGACGTCGTCGAGACCAAGCTCGATAAGATGTCGAAGAGCCGCTACAACGTCGTCAATCCCGACGACATGGCGAACGAGTTTGGCGCCGACGCCATGCGCATGTACGAGCTGTTCATGGGGCCGCTCGAGGATGGCGTCGAGTGGGAGACCACGGGCGTCGCGGGCACGCGCCGGTTCCTCGATCGCGTGTGGCGCTTGCTCGTCGTGCCCGCGGATCCCGCCGTCGCCGACTCGGTCGACACGCTCGCGACGAAGGTCTCGAGCGATGCGACCGCCGACAACAAGGACCTCGAGCGCCTGCTGCACGCGGCGATCAAGAAGGTCACGACGTCGGTCACCGACCTGCGCTTCAACACGTCGATCTCGGCGATGATGGAGTTCGTCAACGAGGCGACGAAGGCCACCGCGATCCCGCGCGCCTGGTTCGAGATGTTCGTGAAGATCCTGTCGCCGTTCGCGCCGCACGTCGCCGAGGAGCTGTGGCAGCGCCTCGGTCATCGCTCGACGATCGCGTACCAGCCGTGGCCGGCGTTCGACGAGGCGAAGATCGCGCTCGACGTGATCCCGATCGCCGTCCAGGTCAACGGCAAGGTCCGCAGCCAGATCGAAATGCCGGCGGACGCGGCCGAGGCCGTGGTGATCGCCGCGGCGAAGGCCGACGACAAGGTCCAGGCCTTCATCGCCGGCAAGGCGATCAAGCGCGAGATCTACGTCAAGGGCCGGCTCGTCAACCTCGTGGTCTGACGCTCCGGCCGTCGCGGTTGGCGCTCAGGCGACTGCGGTCGGGCCCGTGAGTCCGGTGACCGCGGTGTGCGCGACATCGGTCGCCGCGCGCGTCGTCTCGCGCACGCTCTTGATGCCGCCGCCGAGCAGACGCTCGGTGCTGGTCAGCGTCTCGGCGACGCCGTCATCGACCCGCGCCGTCACCTTGCGCGCGAGCCGGAACAGCGAGGCCGCGGTCTTCTCCGCGAGCTCGATGCCGCCTTCGATCACCGCGCGCAGCTCGCCGCGCGCATCCTGGAGCACCGCAATCGCGGTCGACTGCGTGCGGTCCGCGATGTCGAGCGCGAGGTGCGCGGCGCCCGGCACGAAGCCGGTCTTCTCGATACGGGTCTCGGTCTTGGTGGTGGCCATGATGGGTGCCTCCTTCATATGGATGCTCAAGCTAAGACGCAATGCGTCAATCAGCTAGAGGGCTGCTACTGACACCGCCTAACGCAATGCGTTAAACTGCATTCACGACACGGGATTCGCCCGGTTGTGCGACGATTGCGACCGATGGAACGCGAGTTCATCCCGATCAATGTTGCCGTCCTGACCGTCTCGGATACGCGCACGCTCGAGACCGATACCTCGGGCGGGTACATCGCGGACCGGATGGCCGAGGCCGGCCACCGGATCGCCGCCCGCGCGATCGTGATCGACAGCGAGCTGAAGATCCGCGCTCAGCTGGCGGCGTGGATCGCGGACCCGGCCATCGATGTGGTGATCGCGACCGGTGGCACCGGCGTCACCCCGCGCGACGTCACGCCCGAGGCGCTCTCGCCGCTCATCACCAAGCACATCCCTGGCTTCGGCGAGCTGTTCCGCTGGCTGTCGTACGACGACATCGGCGCCGCCACCGTGCAGAGCCGCGCGGACGCGGCGCTGTGCGGCTCGACCTATGTATTCCTGCTCCCCGGCTCGACCGGTGGCGTGAAGCTCGGCGTCGACAAGATCCTCGTGCCGCAGCTCGACCACCGCACGCGGCCGTGCAACTTCGTGATGCTGCTGCCGCGGATCCGGAACGAGCCGACCGGCCGCGCTACTTGATGTCGACGCTGACCGTCGACGCCGCGTCACCTTCGGCGATCGTGAAGTAGATCTTCGCGCCGGCCGGCATCGGATCAGGGCACGTCACAGGGCAGTCGAAGTCGCCGTCGGCCGAATCGTAGTCGCACGTTGTCTTCGCCGATTGCTCGGCCTCGTCGGTGCCGACCCACGCGACGACCGTGTCGGGCTTCGTGCCGCTGACCGGCTTGAGCACGAGGTTCGTCGACACGCCGGCGGCCGGCATGGGGCCTTCGCGGAACACGTGAAACGGCTGCCCGTTCACGGTGGTGTCCGCGATGTCTGTCTGGGACGTGCTCGAGCAGCCCGCGACGAGCGCGAGCGCAAACAGGAAGCGAGTGGATGTCTTCACGGTCGCGGCAAACTGCACGGGGCGGGCCGCACGTATCTCCGCGGATCGGCGAACGCGGGTGCGCGCGAGCGCCTCACTGTGCTGTCGGGCCGAGGCGATTTGCAGTAACGTGGAAGCGATGGCGAGCGCGCTCGAGAACGCACTCCAGAAGGCGCTGTCGATCCGGCTGAACCTTCAGATCAGCCTGTCTCAGCTGCCGATCATCGAGGAGTGGATGGACATCCATCTCGATCGCTGGCTCGAGCACAACCCGGCGCCGCCCGACATGCCCGACGGCGGCGAGGTCAGCTATCTGGCGATGCTCGGCAGCGACCTGCGTCGCGTGTGGTGGGGCGCGTGGGGCGACCCGCGCGGCTTCGTGCCGCGCATGGCCGACTACTTCAAGCTGTGCAACATCGCCAAGAGCGACGCGCAGGTGCTCGATCAGATCGGCGAGGCGCTCGAGCCGCAGCTGGTGGGATCGTGGATCGGCGTGTGGGGCGGCAAGGTCTCGACCGGCTGGCACTTCTGGGATCCGCAGCCGTGGCCGAAGATCGAGGGGATGTTCGGCACGCACGAGGCGAAGTACCAGCTGAAGAAATGGGTCGAGGAGCACGGTGTCACGCGCGTCGAGCGGTTCAGCCAGGCGATCGGCGATGCCGCGTACAGCGAGCTCGAGCTGGCCGTGCCGGGCGAGACCGCCGAGGCGCAGGTGACGGCGCTCAGCAAGGCATTCGAGGAGCTCACCGGAGCGCCGCTCGACGCCGCCATGCGCGAGCGCTTCATCGCGACCAACATGCCGGCGTTCGGGCTGGCGGTGCGGATCCGCGGCGGCAAGGTCGTGCGCGTCGGCGGGCTCGCGCCGGGCATGGCGATCGACGGTATCGAAGCGCTGTGTCGCGACGCGAAGGTCGGCTTCGACGCGAAGCTGCCCAAGCTCGTCGGTGCGCTCGGCTCGGGAATCGCGCGTGTCGAGTATGGGCGGGCGGGTGAGCGCGCGGGCGTCGACGTGTACATCGATCCCGGCGAGACCGCGGCGAAGCCCGAAGCGGTCGCTGTCGGCGAATCGAACTAGCCGATCCTGTGCGCACGCATTACCTGCTCGCGACCGACGACGCGTTGATCCAGCAGTGCGAGGTCGATCGCTACCGCGCGAGCGGACCGGGCGGGCAGCATCGCAACAAGACCGAGAGCGCGGTGCGGCTGCGCCACAAGCTCTCCGGCGTGAGCGCGATCGGCGAGGACAGTCGCTCGCAGTCCGAGAACAAGCTGCATGCGGTGCGGCGACTGCGTGCGGCGATCGCGCTCGGCGTGCGCGAGCCTGCGGGCGAAGTGCCATCGCCGCGGCTGGTGGCGCTCGTCGCCGGTGGCACGGCGCCGCTCGGTGCGAAGACACGGCTGACGGGCGAGTACTGGGCGGCGATCGCCGAGCTACTCGACCTGCTCGTCGACGGTGGCCTCGAGATCGGTGCGACCGCGCAGAAGCTCGGCATCACGACGGGCGCGCTGTCGAAGCTGCTGCTCCACGACGAGGCAGTTGGCCGCGCGGTCAACGACTTGCGACGCGCGCGCAACATGCGGCCGCTGCGCTGACGCTCAGCGAAGTGACCGGACGATCTTCGGCGGCAAGAGCGCGTGCAGCTTCATCGCGCCGGGCAGCGGCGTTCCCGACAGCACGACGACGCCGCCCTTCTTGAGCACGAGGGCATCGCGATGCGGATCGCCGAGCGTGAGCCACTGCACGAGCTCGCCGAGCCACGGCTCGTGACCGACCACGGCGACGTGCTCGGCCTTGGTCTCTGCGATCAACGTCATCAGCTCGCGGCTCGGGGGCGCGGCGAGCAGCTCGGTCTCGGTCACGTCATGCTCGGTGATCGACGCGAGCAGCTTCGCCGTCTGTTTCGCGCGCAACCACGGGCTCGTCAGCACGCGCTCGAACATCCAGCCGAGCTCGCGCAGGCCCTTCACCTCGCGCCGGAGCTTCTTCTCGCCGTCGCTGGTGAGAGCGCGCTCGGCGTCGTCCTGGCCCGGGCCGGCGTCCTCGGCGATGCCGTGGCGGATGACGTAGAGCTGCATCCGCTGCATTTGACACGATGCGGGGCCCATGCGAAAGCGTCCCGCATGATCCGCGCGCTCGGCCTCGTCGTCTTGCTCGTCGCCTGCGGCAGCAACAAGCCCCTGTTCGCGCCGGCCGACAAGCCGCCGGTCGGGAGCGGCAGTGGTAGCGGCAGCGGGAGCGCGGCCAACGAGGCCGCCGAGAAGCACGAGGAGATGGCGACGATGCCGCCCTCGGTCAAGAAGTTCCACGACGTGCTCGCGCCGCGCTGGCATGCGGAGCAGGGCGACAAGCGCATGGGCGACACGTGCTCAGCGCTGCCCGACTTCACGAGCGGTGCGGACGCGATCGCGAAGGCGACGCCGCCGACGACCGCCAATGCCGACACCTGGACGAAGGCGACCAAGGCCCTCGTCGAGGCGGTTCACGGTCTCGAGACGGCGTGCTCGTCGAAGACCGACTTCGAGGCGGCATTTGCCAAGGTCCACGATGCGTTCCACGCTTTGCTCGAGGCTGCCGGCGGCAAACCATGACCAAGGACCTGTTGTGGCGGCTCGGTGAGGACTACGAGGGCGCGCCCCTCGATCCCGACGCATGCGACGCGGATCCGTTCGTCGAGGTCCGGCGGTGGCTCCGGGTCGCCGTCGACGGTGGCATCGCGACGCCGAACGCGATGACTCTCGCGACCGTCGACGAACGCGGACGCCCGGCGGCGCGCATCGTGCTGCTCAAGGAGATCGACGACCGCGGGTTCGTCTTCTACACGAACTACGAAAGCCGCAAGGGCAAGGACCTCACCGCGCATCCCGCGGCGGCGCTGGTGTTCTACTGGGAGCCGCTGCACCGTCAGCTGCGCGTCGAGGGCACGATCGAGCGCGTGACCGCCGAGGAGTCCGATGCGTACTTCGCGTCGCGGCCGCGCGGCAGCCAGCTCGGCGCAGTGGCATCGCCGCAGAGCCAGACGCTCGCGACCCGCACCGAGCTCGAGCAGCGAGTGGCCGAGCTGGCGTCGCAGCATCCCGACGGCGTACCGCGGCCCGCATTCTGGGGCGGCTTTCGCGTCGTGCCCGACATGGTCGAGCTGTGGCAGGGCCAGCCGTCGCGGCTGCACGATCGCGTGCGGTACCGGCTCGTGCGCGGCACGTGGCAGCGCGACCGGCTAGCTCCGTAGACCGTGCTTGCGCAGCAGCGTGAGCAGGTACGGGCGATCCATGCGCGCGAGCCGCGCGGCCTCGCTGGCGTTGCCACCGGCGCGCTCGATCAGTGACTTGAGGTAGTCGGTCTCGAAGCGCGCGAGCGCGGCGGCGCGGGCATCGCGATAGCTGGCGAGCTCGCCGGGAACGACCGCGCGCGTCGGCGAGGCGCCGGTGCCGAGATCCAGCTCGCCCATCACGAGCGCGGCCTCGACGACGTTGCGCAGCTCGCGGACATTGCCGCTCCACGGATGCGCGCGAAGCGCCTCCATCGCGGGCGCGAGCGGACCGAGCTCCGCGACGCCGGTGAGCCGCTGGACGAAGTGCGCGACGAGCGGCTCGATGTCCTCGGGACGTTCGCGCAGCGGCGGCACCACGATCTTTGCGACCGCGAGCCGGTAGTAGAGGTCGGCGCGGAACCGGCCGGCGTTGACCTCGGCGCGCAGATCGCGGTGCGTCGCCGCGAGCACGCGGACATCGACCGCGACCGACTGCGCACCGCCGACCCGCGTGAACGCGCGGCGCTCGAGCACGCCGAGCAGCGCGGGCTGGACATCGAGCGGCAGCTCGCCGATCTCGTCGAGCAGCACGGTGCCGCCTTCGGCTCGTTCGAATGCGCCCGTGCGCCGCTGATCGGCGCCGGTGAACGCGCCCTTCTCGTGGCCGAACAGGATCGATGCGATCAGCGACGCCGGCATCGAGCCGCAGTCGACGATCACCAGCTCGCGATCGCGCCGCGGCGACGCCTCGTGGATCGAACGCGCGATGACTTCCTTGCCGGTACCGGTCTCGCCCTGGATCAGCACCGACGAGTCGACGCGCGCCACGCGATGGACCAGGCGCGCGACCTCGCGGATCGCCTCGCTGTCGCCGACGAGGTTGTCGGTGCGCGGCACGTCGGCGGGCGGCGGCGCGACCGCGTTTCCGGCGTCCTCGACCGTCAGCGCCGTGTCGCCGAGCCGCACCTGCGTGCCGGCCGGAACCACGGCGCGGGTGATGCGCACGTTGCCAACCCACGTTCCGTTGCGGCTGCCGAGATCGATGACCTCGACGCCGGCGGGCGTGCGGTGCAGCTCGAGGTGATAGCGGCTGACCGCGGGATCGCGCACGACGAGCGCGTTGTCCTCGGCGGTGCCGACCGCGAGGCGCGAGCCGTCGTCGGGCGCGCAGGTCGCGCCGGCATCGGGACCGGCGACGATCGCCACGCGCAGCTTGTGAACGATCCGCACCGGTCTCGGCTGCAGCTTCGTGCGCTGGACGTCCGCCATCGCGATCACGTCTATCACCGATGGCGCCAGGCCACGACGGAAAAGCGAGCCTGTTGGGGCGCGCCAACAGCGGCGCGTACACGCGGTGCGCAAGTCGGCATCGCGGTGCGCAAGTCGGCATCGCCGCGGGGCGCGAGCGCGGGCACGCCGGCTGCACGAGGCGGCGCGCATGATCGGCCTTTTCCTCT
>Ga0070678_100000937_pt1 | contig 14978 bp, 14 predicted proteins | sample KBSM73metaG_FD_65647 | JGI IMG/M metagenome (GOLD analysis project Ga0070678, IMG submission 65647) | Miscanthus rhizosphere microbial communities from Kellogg Biological Station, Michigan, USA - KBS M7-3 metaG | ecosystem: Host-associated > Plants > Roots > Rhizosphere > Soil ...
GGGTGGACGGGCCGGGGGATAGTGTCGGAGCCTCACCGGTTCCCTGGCCGCAGGCGGCAAGGGCCAGGACGATCGCCATGACCGGCGCGAGACCGGCAGTCCCTCTCGATCGCGACACCCTCATCCCCCTGACGCCGATCGTCGACGACACGCCCTCCGGGTAACGCGTTCGGATGGTATGGCATGGCCGTCGACCGAGGAACGTATCGGTGTCCGGGCTGATCTGACAGGTCGCGCGCATCATCGTCGTGGCGATCCGCGAAGGGACGTCAGGGAACTCGGACAGTCGCACGGAGGGCTCGATGCTGACTGACTATGCGGTCCATCCCAGCCTCGCGACCCAGGACGTCGGTCGGGCGCGGGACTGGTACGCCGAACGGCTCGGTCTGGAGCCGTTCCTGACCTTTCCGAACCTGCTCGCATACCAGGTCGGGCAGACCGTCTTCACGATCTTCGAGACGCCGGCTGCTCATACAGCGAAGAACACCGTCGCGCTCTGGCGCGTCCCCGACCTCCGTGCCGAGGTCGGGGACCTCCGTTCGCGAGGCCTGATGTTCGAGGAGCAGGACTTCGGCGGAGGCGAACGGACGATCGATGGGATCATGACCTCGACGGAACCGGATGGCGGCACGGTCCTCAACGCGTGGTTCCGCGACGGTGACGGCAACTGGATCGGGATGGTGGAGCAGCCCGATCGGCCCGGCGAGCCGCCGGTCCAGATGGGCTTCGGTGCCTCCCTGGCGGCATCGGACCTGACCCGGGCGCGGGCCTGGTATGCCGAGAAGCTGAGCCTGGAGCCGCTGCACGTCTATGACGATGAGTTGCTCGTCTACCGGCAGGGTGCGACTCACCTCTCGATCTATGCCACGCCCTCGGCGGGCACAGCCAAGAACACGGTCGCCGTGTGGCGCGTCGATGACCTGCGCGCCGAGATGGCGGCGATGCAGGCGCGTGGCGTCGTCTTCGGGGATTACGACATGGGGGACACCGGGACCGTGGAAGGCGTTTACACCGACCCGGATGACGGGACCCTCGCCGCGTGGTTCATGGATTCGGAGGACAACACCCTCGGCCTGGTCGAAGACCACGGAGAGCCCGTCCGACCACAGTAGGGTGCGCGACGGGTCGATGCGGGTCGAGGGCGACTAGTCCGTCGAAAGCGGCTGATGGGTCTTGGCGGCCTGGACGGAGGACCAGCCTTCCCGTGCGACGATCACCGAGATCAGGAGCGCGCCGACGGCATCGGCCCACGCGACGCCGGCGACCTCATCGAGGACCAGTGAGATCAGCCCGATCAGCGCCAGAAGCGCGGCGATCCCCGTGAGGATGCTGTCCGCCCGGAGGGCGCCGCTACCGAGGTCCCGCGCCGTGCGGTACTTGGCGACCGCGAGCGGCGGCAGGGCCACGACGGCGATGAGCAGCAGGATCGCCCGGACGGGACTGGCCTCGGGGTGCACACCGTTCACCAAAGCGTTGATTGCGCTCAGCGCCAGATAGACCGCGACGCCGATGAGGACCGCCCCGACCGCGCGCTCGGCGATCCGCTCGATGCGCTCGGCACGATGTGGCTCGCGGACCTCCGTCCGGAACCGCCATACGAGGACGATGGAGGCGATGGAATCGATGGCCGCGTCGAGCCCGAAGCCCAGCAGCGACACGCTGTCGGTCGCCAGCCCGACGACCACGGCGATCCCTCCGAGCACGCCATTGAGGACGATGCTGATGACGGAGAGGGCGAGGGCACGCCGCAGAAGGCTCGGCCGGTCCATAGGGCCCGAGGATACGGGTGGCGTAGAGCGTCCTGCCTAGCCGCCCGGCGGTAGCGCGGTCGAGTCGCGGACGATGAGGGTCGGCTCGAGCACGATGTCTCCGTGCCGCTCGGCTCCGTCGTCGGCTTCGATCATGTCGAGCAGCAGCCCTGCCGCTCGCCGGCCCATCTCCTCACCGGACTGGCTGATCGTCGTCAGCGGCGGCACGGTGTACGCCGCGATCGCGATGTCGTCAAAGCCCATGATCGAGACATCGCGAGGGACGACGACGCCGCTCTGATAGGCCGCCCGGAGCAGACCGATCGCGATCGTGTCGGACGTCGCGAAGATCGCCGTGGGGAGGTGCCGAGCGCCGTTGCCGGCGAAGAGCTCGAGGCCCAGTCGATAGCTCGGCTCCGGATCGGGTTGGCCGATCGGATATGCGACCGCAAGGTCGCCGACGCCGCGCTCGCGCATGAATGTCTGATACAGCGTCGTCCGCAGCCGCTGGTCCTCCGTGGCTGGGTCCGACACGCACACGATGTTCCGGTGGCCAAGACCCCAGAGATGCTCGAGCGCGAGGCGCGTCCCCTTGGCAGCGTCCGAATACACACCCGGGAATGCTCCCGCTCCGACGCGGTCCGAAACGCCGACGACGTACCGGTGATGGGTCGTCAGGTCGGCGAGCGACCACGTCCCGTCGACCAGGTCGCCGAGCACGATGATCCCGTCGGCGTGGGAGCGCTCGAACATCGACCCGTAGGTGAGGGCGACGTCCGGCCGGTAGTCGACGTGACCGAGGAACAGCCGGAACTCGCGGGCGCGCGTCACCTCGTTGATGCCCTGCAGGACCTGGATGTGGAATGGGTCGGAGACATCGCGGGCGATGACCCCGATCAGCGAGCTCCGGCTGCCGCGCAGCCCGCGTGCCAGGAGGTTCGGCTTGTAGCCGAGGTCGGCAGCGGCAGCCAGCACACGGTCCCGAGTCTCATCGCGGATGGGGACGCCCGATGTGCGCCCGTTCAGGATGCGCGAAGCGGTCGTGACCGAGACCCCGGACCGCTGGGCGACATCGCGCAGCGTGGTCGAGGCTGACCCCCTGCGACGTCGGGCCTCGTCGACGGACCTGGGCTTGGCCTTGGGTGGGATCGTGCGGTCCTCGCGACGCGTCGTCCTATTGACTGGCAAGCGGCCCGGAGTATCCTTCGGCCGGAATGGTAACGTCAAGCGTCAACGTTCAACCGTAGGATGTGCGGCATCCTGCGCCTTGACTGACGAGGACGCAGACGTCGCTGATCGAACGATGAGGAGGGCCGTCTCGGTGCAGACCATCGAAACGCGGCGGTGGTCGCGAGCGCTCGCGGCGCTGTTCGCCGTCGTCGCGCTCGTCGCCGCAGCCTGCAGTTCGCAGCCGACCGCCAGCAGTGGTGGATCGACACCCGCCGCGAGCGCCAGTGAGGCCGGGTCCCCGGCCGCGTCCGGCAGCGCAGCCGCCGACACGAAGCACGTTTCGATCCTTAACAAGGACATGACCGACGACGAGATCAAGGCGGAGATCCAAAAGGAAGGCAGCCTGATCGTCGCCAACTGGACGTACACGGCCAACGATGAAGTCGTCAACCAGTTCCAGAAGTACGTCAAGGACACCTACGGGATCGACATCAAGCTCGACTACGAGGGCTCCCAGGCCCCGAGCGTCTACCTCACGAACCTGTACGCCGCACAGAAGGGCGGCAACCCGGTGCCGTACGACGTGATGAACATCGAGGAGCCCTACTGGGCCGATGCGATGACCCACGACGCGGTCGCCGACTTCCTGCCGTCGGACCTCGTCCCGAATCAGTCCCTCGTGCTTGACCAGTTCCAGCACGTGCCGACGAGCATCGCGTTCCAGTCCACGGCGTTCCCGGCCGTCGTCTTCAGCAACAAGAACGCCGGCTGGATGACCAAGATCCAGGACCTCGCCGATCCACGTCTCAAGGGCAAGATCACGATCCCTGCCCCCGGCGACATCACCGCGGGCGGCTTCCTCCTCAACCTCGCGAACGAGATGGGCAAGGACTACAAGGACCCCGCCCAGATGAAGGAAGTCGTGGACTGGGTCGTCGCCAACATCAAGCCGAACATCCTCAAGGTCACCAGCGACAGCTCGGAGATGCAGCAGCTGCTGCGCTCTGGCGCGGCCAATGCGGTGACCTTCTGGAATAGCCTTGCCCGCCTCGAGTACTTCGGCGGCAACACGGACGCCAAGCTGCTCGTGCCGGCGAAGGTCCTCCCTGTCAACGGCTACCAGTGGATCACGAAGGGCACGACGAAGCCGGTCCTCGCCCAGATCTACGTCAACTGGCGTCTCGGCAAGGATGTCCAGTTCCCCAACGCCTGGCCGATCGACCACGGGCCGTGGGCGGAGCTCTCCGAGGGCTTCCTTGGCCCTGACTATGTGGACCAGGTGCCAGACTGGTTCAAGGCTGACTACAGCAACTACTACCCCAACCTCGACACCATCAAGGGCGGTTTCCAGCAGGTCGACTGGGCGGCCTACAACGCAAGCTCCAAGGAGTGGATGGACTACTACGCCCAGCAGTTCGGGCAGTAGTCTCTTCGAAGCAAGGCGCCTCCCCCGGGCCGCGTCGCGGCCCGGGGGAGAGCCATACCCCTGACGTGACGCACGGCGAGGTCACACGTGGCCGGTGAGACCAGCTCCCTCGCGCCGCCGATCCCGACCTTTGCGCCTGACCTGGGGCGACGGGACCGCGCTACCAGGCGTCGGAACATGGTCCTCCTGGTCCCGGCCGCCTTGCTGGCGCTGCTCTTCCTGTACTACCCGCTCGTCTTCATCGTCCAACTCAGCTTCACGGTGGCCGACTCCTTCCTCTCGCCGGCGGGGCCTGTCTACACGCTGGACAACTACAAGGCGATGTTCGATCGCTATCTGCCCAACGTGCTGGTCACGCTCCAGCTGGCGACGCTGGCCACGATCGTCGATCTGCTCTTTGGTTTTCCCTTCGCCTACATCCTCGTGCGGCGGATCCGCTACCGGACGCTGGTGCGGGCCCTGATGGTCTTCCCCATGTTCGGGGCGCTCTACATCGCCTTCGGGATGCGCTTCATCCTCTTGCCCGGCGGCTTCGCGACGCCGATCCTCCAGCTCTTCGGCATCGACCCCGCGAGCCTGCTGTACAGCCTCCCGTCGGTGGTCTTCGCGATGGCGATCTTCACCTTTCCATTCATGGTCATGAACGTGGCGACGGCCCTGTCGAACGTGGACCCGACGCTCGAGGAGGCGGCCGCCTGCCTGGGAGCGCGGCCGTGGCAGACGCTGATCCGCGTGATCATCCCGCTGACGCGCGCGGGCATCGTGGCGGGCATGCTGATGGTGTTCGGCTGGAGCGTCGGTACCTTCGCCGAGCCCTTGTTGCTGGGCACCATCAATGAGCAACGCGCCCTGGCCCTGACCCTCTACCAGCGCGGCGTGGTCCAGACCGACTACGGGCTCTCATCAGCGATGGGCATCGTGCTGCTGGTGATCGCGTTGCTCGTCTCGTACTTCTCGCTGCGCTACTCGCGCGGGGCACTCATCGAATGACCGCGACTGCCGACCCGCGCGCCCAGGGCACCACCGCCAGTCCGCCAGAGGAGAGCCGTGCACCGCTGCTCTCATCTCGGCGGGTCACCGCTGCCCTCAGTCACGTCTACATCTGGGCTTGCTTGCTGGTCTTCGTCGCGCCATTCCTGGCGCTGCTCGGCTACTCCCTGACGGGGCCGGGCGGGACATATGCCGTGGCGAACTTCCAGTACGTGCTCGGAAGCTTCGGCGACAACCTCGTGTCCAGCTTCCAGGTCGCGGCGCTGACGTTGATCGTGGACCTTGCGGTGTGCCTGCCGGCTGCATATGCGCTGGTGCGCTTCACGTTCCGTGGGCGCCGCCTGATCTTCTCGATCCTTTCTCTGCCGCTGTACGTGCCAGGCGCTGTGATCGGCCTGTCGCTGATCCTGACCTACAACTTCACGTATCACATCAGCTCGATCTGGGGCCTCGTCCTGGCCATGGCAGTGGGTACCTTCCCCCTGATGCTGACACCGATCGTGGTGGCCATGAAAGATCTGCCACTCGTATTCGAGGAGGCCGCCGAGTGTCTCGGCGCATCGCGCTGGCAGGCGTACCGGCGGATCGTGCTGCCGCTCATCGGCCCGGGCATCTCGGCGGGCCTGCTGCTCGCGTTCATCATCGTCTTCAACGAGTACCTCGTGACGCTCTTCGTCCATCCGCCCGGACTGGTCACGGCACCGCTGCGGGTCTTCAACCTGATCCGTACGGCAGGTCTGGCGCCCACCACGGCGGCCCTGGCCGTGACCCTCCAGCTGGTCTCGTTCGTCGCCGTGCTGATCTTCTTCCGTCTCTTCGGTTCGCGGAATCTCAAGGGCACCTACTTCGTCTGATGGCTACCGTCCACTTGCGCTCGGTCTCCAAGCTCTACGGCCAGACAGTGGCCGTCGATGACTTCAGCCTGGATGTGGCCGACGGCGAGTTCGTCACGCTGCTGGGTCCCTCGGGCTGCGGCAAGACCACCACGCTGCGCATGCTCGCCGGGCTGATCGAGCCCAGCGGCGGGCGGATCCTGTTCGACGATCAGGATGTGACGTGGCTCCCGCCGCGCAAACGCAACATCGGGTTCGTGTTCCAGACCCCGGCCCTCTTCCCGCATCTGTCGGTCGCGGACAACATCGCGTTCGGGCTCTCGGTCAAGGGCCAAAAGAAGCCGGCGATCGCCTCGAAGGTCGAGGAGATGCTCGCGATGGTCGGGCTCACGGGCTACGGCGCGAGGCTGCCCGGGCAGCTGTCCGGCGGTCAGCAGCAGCGCGTGGCCCTTGCCCGCGTCCTCGCCACGGATCCACGCGTCCTTCTCTTCGACGAGCCGCTCAGCGCGCTCGACAAGAACCTGCGAGACACACTCAAGTACTCCATCCTCGACCTGCAGCGGCGGACCGGCAAGACGGCGATCTACGTCACCCACGACCAGTCCGAGGCGTTCGCGATCTCGGATCGGATCGTGGTGATGAACAACGGGCACATCGAGCAGGTCGGCACGCAGACGGACATCTACCTCCAGCCCGAGACGCCGTACGTGGCGGAGTTCATCGGTGCCAACAACGGTCTGCGCGGCACGATCGCCGGTCGGGATGGGGATGGCGACGATGCGGGCTGGCTGATCGAAGCGCTCGGTCACACGATCCGCGGCGCCGCGCGGCCAGGTCTCGCGATCGGGCAGGAGGTCGTCGCGTATGTCCGGCCCGAAGACATCGAGATCGTCGAGGCCGGCGACGGTGCCGGGTATGCGAATCTCCTCGACGGCACGATCGACCGGGTCATCTTCGAGGGTGCCACCGCGCAAGTGCGGGTCGACGTCGGCGGGCGGGAGATGCGGGTCGATGTCAGTGGCAACGAGCGCCTGACCCTGATGCGGCGCGACGGGACGGTCCGGCTTGGGTTCCACCCGGTGACCGTCATCCCGGTGCCCGAGGTGCCAGAGGCGTCCTAGCCTACGCGGGTCCACGGATCAATCCGGGAAGGGCGTCCCCAACGTCTGTCCGCCATCGACGACGAGCAGGTGACCGGTGATCCACGCCGCGTCCGCCGACACGAGGAAGGCCACGGCTGCGGCGACGTCGTCGGGCGTGCCGAACCTGCCGATCGGGATCTGGCGGAGGTACTGCGCCGTGTTCTGAGGATCCTCGGTGACGCTTCGTGTCAGGTCCGTGGCGATCAGGCCCGGGCCGACCGCGTTGACGGTGATCCCGTGGGGCGCGAATTCCATCGCCGCCGTCCGCGCCATCGCCAGTACGCCGGCCTTCGAAGCGTTATAGGCAGCGAGGTCGGTCTCCATCCAGAACGCATTCGTCGAGGAGGTCACGACGATGCGGCCACCACGGCCAGCAGCCCGCATAGCCCGGGCGGCCGTCTGGACGCCGATGAAGGCACCCCGCAGGTTGATCGCCATCACGCGATCCCACGTCGCGTCGGAGGTGTCCAGGAACGGCGTGGGTCCGCCGATGCCGGCATTCGCGACGAAGATGTCCAGCCGACCGGCGTCCGACACCACACGTTCGACCAGGGCCTCGATCGCGGCCCGGTCCGATGCGTCGACCTCGACGGCTTCCGCCCGACCGCCGCTCGCGGCACCGCGCGTCAGGTCGTTCGCCGTGGTTCGTGCCGTCTCGAGGTCACGATCGGCGATGTAGACGGTCGCCCCATCACGCACGAAGCGGGCGGCGATGCCACGCCCGATACCCCTCGCGGCACCCGTGACGATCGCCACCTGGCCGGCCAGGGGCGCGGCTGGATCGCGAGCTGCCGCTGTCGGTCCGTCGCCCATGTGCCAACTGTCGCAGGTCTGGGAACCGGTCGTCGCGCCGCGGACGTGAGGGGGCTAGGATGGACTGCCACGCACCACACCTATCCGAAGGGACAGCCCGATGAGCCGTGAAGCCCTCGACGCCCTCGAGGCGTGGCACTCGACCACACTCGCGCTCCGCGAGGCGACGCCGTGGACGGCCGAGTGGGTCCGGCTGCGGATGGTCGCGCAGGAGCAGCGGGCTGCGTACGAAGCGCTCGTCGACCGCCGGCCAGCGACGTCCGAGACCGACAGCGTGGCGTCCGGCGATACGAAGTCCGCCGCCCCGGCCGAAGCGACTCACCGCTGACACCATCCCTGGGCTGACGCGCCGCTCGCGCCGCCCGGCGCGATGAGGCGTCCAGACGATCAGGAGCCCGCGGCTCCGGGCATCGGGTCGATCGAGTCGACCACGAGCGCCGTCCGGCACCAGTAGCTGACCAGGGCCTTGGCGTCGGACGCCGACGTGCCGCCAGGCGTCGGCGCCTCGCATGTCGCGGCGTCGCCGTCGTCGAAATGCGCTTGGATGGTATGGATCGAGGTGTCCTGGCCGCCACAGCTCTTCGGCAGGCCTAGCTCCGGACGGAAATGAGCGTTGACGACGTCCGTGCCGTCCGAGATCGCCACCGTGTAGAGCGCGTGTGGCCCAAGCCAGTCCGGCTGGACCAGCCACGTCGGGCGAGCCTCACCGCACGACATCTCGACCTCGCCCTTGAAGGTGATCGGCTGGTCACCGAAGCAGGTCAGACCGCCCTGCGGCTCGCGTGTGCCCATCAGCCGTGCGAGATCGGCGACGGTCACGTCCGACGGCGACGGACAATCGAGCCTCCGCCCGCTCAGCCATCGCTCACCGCCGTGGTCCGATTGCGCCACCCAACCTACGCGGGGCGCGCCATCGACCTCGAGGCTCGGGACGATGACCTGGAACCATTCGTAGTCGTCGGCGACGACCGGGCCGTCGACGACCCACACCGGCGTCCCCTTCGCGAGGAGCTCGTACCGAGCGCCGTCGAGTCCTGGTGTCGAGCGGACGCGAAGCCGGTCGGTAGCGGTGACCGCCGCACCGAGCTTCGGATAGGCCGGATCGACCGTGACGTCACGAACGACGAACCTCGCACGGCACTGGAGGCGCGCCGCGAGATCGGTCGTCGGTCCTGCTGACGAGCCAGCAAGCGCGCGGCACTGCTGGGCAGCCGGGGCGTCGAATGACCCGTCGAGGATCGCCATGACCCCGGAAGGCATCGACCGATCCCGGACCGCGCCATCCGGGTCGATGGCCAGGATCGGTCCATTGCCCGCCACTGCGGACTGAGCGTCGACCTCCGCGGTCGAGCCGCCGAGGTCCGTCAGCCAGCTCGGACCGTCGTTGGTGCAGCCCGGGTCGGCGGTGCATGCATAGCTCTCGGAGCCATCGGTCACGAACGCCCTAAGACGCAGCTCGCGATGACCGAAGCAGGCGACCCGCTCGGCCGGCGCGAGCCCGACCACATCGGCGATCGTCACCTCGCCCGTGGGGCAGACGTCGGCCGCCTCGCTGATCCAGGGTGTCCCGTCGTGATCGCCGCGGGCCACCCAGCCGGCGGGGAACGTCGCTTGCGGATCCTTCGGATCCCAGGCGGCCACCTGATACCAGTCGTAATCGTTCGCGGTCACGGGACCATCGAGGATCATCAGGCGTGCCCCGACGCCGAGCAGCGGCTCGTACTTGTCCGAGTCGTCGGCGACACGCGGTTGCGAGCGGATGCGCAAGCGCCCTGATACGACTTCGGCGATCGAGTCGTGCGGCAATGGCGCCCCGAACGCAGACCCGCCTCCATCCGAGGGAGACGCGGACGGATCGACCGAGGGACTCGGCTCGGGGGAGACGACGTCACCGAGCGCCGGCGGTGACGAGGACGGGACATCGGTCAGCTGGTCGACGGGCTGGCTCCGGAATGCCCCGACCGCCGCCGCGCCTGCCAGCATCAGACCAAGGAGCGCCGCTGCGACCAACAGCACCTGCCACTGCGACCGGCGCGGCGGCACGAGTGCTGCCCGCATGACTCGTTGGCGGACGATGGGAGAGGCATCGTGCACCGGCAGCCTCTGGAGCATGCCCTGCAGCCCGATGTGGCTCGCGGCGATCGCGGCACACTCGGGGCAGGCGGCGAGGCCCGCCTCCATGCGCGTGCGCTCGGCCGGCGTCAGCTCGAAGTCGAGCGACGCCACGGCGAGCTGGGCGGCCTCGTGGTCGTGGGTCATCGCGCGACCCCTTCCGCGACGAGGAACGTGCGCAGTCGCTCCCGGGCCCTGAACATCATCGTGCGCGTGCTCGTCTCGGTGCGGCCCAGCGCGTCGGCGATCTCGCGCCCCGAGAAGCCCTGGGCCGCCATGACCAGGGCCGAGCGCTGGTCGTCGGGCAGGATGGTCAGGGCTGCCAGCAGCGTCTCGCTGAGCTCGTGGCGGAGGATCTCGATCTCGGCGGCGACCTCGGTCTCCTCGGCCGGGCGGCGCTCGAGGAACTTACGCGCGACGACACCGCGCCGCCCGCGACTGGTCGCCAGGTTCGAGCACACGCGGTACAGCCAGGCCGTCACGTTCTCCGGCTCGCGGCCCGCGGCGTGTTCCTTGACCAGGCGCAGGAACGTCTCCTGGACGAGATCGTCTGCCGCGTCGGCATCGCGCGTCAGGGCGTAGGCGAAGCTCGTCAGCCGGCGCTGGTTCTCGTCATAGGCGGCCATGACGAAGTCCGTCCGCAGGTCGGCGTCCGAGACGACCGCCAAGCGGCGCACCGCGGGCTGGCGGTCGTCAGACATGGCGAATGCGACCTCCACGACGACGAGACGCGATAGCGCCCGGATTGTGGCAGGCGACCGTCGCCGATGGCCAGAGACCTATCAGGGGCTCGGGTCCAGAGTCAGGGGATCCGGGCGAACCACGCCAGGGAGCCCGCCGCCGCCGCAGCCGCGGTCAGGAGGGCCGCAAGCGCGAGGGTGTCGGTGATCTCGCGAGGCTCCGTCCGAGTCCCGACCCCGTGGCCGAGGTCCTCGAACACCGACACGATCTTCTCGGCCGAGTCGGCCTCGAAGGCCTTGCCGCCGGTGGTGTCGGCGATGGCGCGAAGCGCAGAGCGATCGACGGGCACGGGGACCGGCATCGAGTCGACGGTGACCGTTCCCTGATCCGTGCCGAAGGCGATCGTGTTCACCTTGATCCCACGGCGCTGCGCATCGGCCGCCGCCTGGGCGTCGGGTCGTCCCATCGTCGTCTCGCCGTCGGACATCAACACGATCGAGCCACCGCCAGCGGCATCCGCGTCCTTGGCGGCATCCGAGGAAAGGACATCCAACGAGGTGTAGATCGCCTCGCCGATCGCGGTGCCCTGACCCAACGACAAGCGATCGATCGCCCGGTCGAGGACGGTCTTGGAGGTGGTCGGTGGGATGATGACCCGAGCCGTCTGGTCGAACGCGACGAGGCTGACGCGGACTCCGGCCGGGACCACCTGGATGAACTTGTGGGCGGCTTCCCGCGCCGCCACGAGCCGGCTCGGCGTGACGTCCGTCGCTTCCATCGAAAGCGAGGTATCGAAGGCGAGCACCACGGTCGGCTCGTTCGGGACTTCCGTCGCAAGTGCGGGGCGCGCCGCCGCGATGACCAGCAGGCCGCACGCGATGAGGTAGACCAGGGCGACGAGGTGCCGCCGAAGGCCAGGTCGTCGCGGGGCGACGGTATCGATCAGTTCGGGGTCGGTGAAGCGCACGATATACGCCCGTCGGCGCCGCTGGCGGACGAGGTAGAGCGCTGCGAAGAGCACGGGGATCGCCAGCAATGCGAACCGCTCGGGTGCGAGGAAGAGCAGGTCCTGCGGTAACGGGATCATCGCGCCACTCCCGAGGCCGGATGGGACGCCAGGTGGCGACCCATGGCGCGAGCGCGGCGGCGTTGGTCGAGGCAGGCCGCGAGCGGACCCGTCCACTCGAGATCCGTCCGGAGTCGCAGATGCGTCGCGCCCGTCCGCTGGATCGCGCTCATCCTCGCGGCGCGCCTGCGGTCGGCCGTCTCGGCAAGGCGTGCCCGGAAGCGATCGTCGCTCGTATCGATGGTGCGCTGGTGACCGGTCTCGGCATCCTCGATGACGAGGAGCCCGACGTCCGGCAGACGCAGCTCTCGGGGATCGACGACTTCGATCGCGATGACCTCGCAGCGCCGACCCAACCGGGCGAGCGCCGGCGCCCACCCCTCGGTGGGTGAGATGTAGTCGGAGACCACGACCGCGAGACCACCGCGTCGCAGGACGCGGCGAAGAGCATCGATGGCGCGACCGAGGTCGACCTGTCCCCCGAGCGGCGAGCGGGCCATGCTCCCGGTGAGGCCGGCCAGATGCCGGCGACCACCGCGGATCGGCACGATCCGTGGTCCTTCCGCGGTCGCGATGACCGCACCGATCCGGTCGCCGCCGGCGACCGCCAGGACCGACACGGCCGAACCGACATTCACGGCGAGGTCCGCCTTTCGCCAGCCGACGGTCCCGAAATCGAGGCTGCCGGAGCGATCGATCAGGACGGCGACATCGAGATCACGTTCCTGGATGGCGTCCCGGACATAGGGCTCACCGGTGCGCGCCAGGATCGACCAGTCCATGCGGCGAACGTCGTCGCCCGGCTCGTACGGCCGCGCATCCCCCGGTTCGACCCCGTGACCGAGCACGAGCGACGGGTGGCGGCCGCCTCGGCGGCCCACCACCTTGTGACCGACCGCGAGCTCGATGCGGCGCAGCCGAGCAGGTAGATCGAGACCTGGACCTTGCACGCCGGTCACCTCGCCGCCGGTGGATCACCCGGCAGGACGATCGGTGGTGTCGGTGTTGGCGCTGGCGACGCCCCAACGACTGCCACTCGCGGTTGCATCGGCTGCGGTGGTGCTGCCACCGGCGCCGCGGGCTGGGCCGCGTCGGTCCGAGCTGCCGCTGCCATATATCGCTGGGTTGCATCGCCGGCCGACGAAGGCGGCGCTGCCGGGTTGGTCTGCCATCCCACGCCTGCCGGGGAGGTCGACGGCGGCGGTGTCGGCGAGACGGCCGCTGGAGCTTGTGCTGCCCGGAGCGGCGGTCCCCAGGTGACCGGGCTCGGCGCCGGCACCGTCGAGAGCAACTCGACGAGGACGTCGTCGATGGTGAACCCCTCGGCCGTCGCCCGGTATGACAGGGCCAGACGCGCGTTCAGGATGTCGTAGGCAACGTCGTACACGTCCTGCGCGACAGCCTGCTGCCGTCCCCGCAGGAGGGCCATCGCCCGCGCGCTGCGCACAAGACCCAGCGAGGCGCGCGGACTGGCTCCATAGTCGAGGAGGCCAACCTGCGTCGAGAGCCCGTGGGCCGCGGGGTCACGGGTCGCGAGGACGAGCCGGATCGCATAGTCGATGGTCGGCTCGTCGATCGAGACGCGGCGAACCGTTCGCTGGAGTTCGACGACATCGTCTGGATCCAGAAGCCGCGCCGCCTCGGGTGGCTCATCGGCCATCCGCGCGACGATGGCCCGCTCCTCGGCCGGGGTCGGGTAGTCGACTGGGATCCGCATCAGGAAGCGGTCGCGCTGTGCCTCGGCGAGCGGGTAGACGCCCTCGGACTCGACCGGATTCTGGGTCGCCACGACCAGGAACGGCTTCGGCATCGGGAACGTGCGACCACCGACCGTGACCTGGCGTTCGGCCATGGCCTCGAGCAAGGCCGACTGGACGCGTGCCGGCGCCCGGTTGATCTCATCGACGAGGACGACATTGGCAAGGATCGGGCCGGGTTCGACGGTGAACGACTCCGACGACGGCCGGAAGATCCGGGTCCCGACGATGTCCGACGGGATCAGATCCGGCGTGAACTGGATGCGGTTGAACGTCCCGCCGAGGATCCGGGCCAGCGTCGCGAGGAGCATGGTCTTGCCGAGACCCGGGGCTCCCTCGAGGAGCACATGGCCGTCCGCGAGGACCGCGACGAGGAGTCGGTCCACCACCCGGTCCTGCCCGACGATGACGCGGCCCAGCTCATGGCGGACCTGGGCGAGACGTGTGGTCGAAAGGTCGATGCTCATCGTCAGGCTCCCAGGCTGCCGTTGCCATTCCCGTTGCCCGGGGCGGCGGGCGCGGGGATCGCGTTGGGGCCGAGCTGCCCGAAGAGCTCCTCGAGGAGCTGGCGCATCGCGCGCTCCATCGAGGCTGCAGCCTGGTCGTCAAGCCCGTTCGGGTTCGTCGGGTCGGTCGGGTCGGTCGGGCGCTGATCGAGGCCCGGTCCCTGCTGCGGCGTCTGGGTGCCGCCGCCGAGCTCCTGCTCGAGCTCCTGTCGAAGGCCGTCGAGCAACTGCCGCAGCATCTGATCACCCAGGTCCGAACCGCCGGAGGGACCCTGCGGGGTCTGACTTCCGTCGGGGGTCTGCGTGCCGTCCGGCCCGAGACCGAACAGGTCGCGCAGACCGTCCATCCCGTTCGGGCCGAGGAACTGGTCGAAGAGCCCGCCGAGCGGGTTCGTGACGTCGGCCGGGGCGTTGTCCTCGGCCTTCCACGTGCCGTTCTTGACCTTCTCCAGCATCTGGGCGGCCTGGTCGATCGGCACGGCGAAGCCGATGCCATCGCTGCCGCCCGAAGCGCTCGCGATGGCCGTGTTGATGCCGATCGCGCGACCCTCCCGGTCGGCGAGGGGACCGCCCGAGTTGCCGGAGTTGATCGCTGCGTCCGTCTGGATCAGATCGTGCAGTTCCCCGACCTGCGTCGGGACGGTGCGCCCGAGCGCACTAACGATCCCCGTCGTCACGGTCTGGCTCAGACCGAACGGGCTGCCGACCGCGATGGTCATGTCGCCGACGTGCAC
>Ga0070678_100000941_pt1 | contig 14965 bp, 15 predicted proteins | sample KBSM73metaG_FD_65647 | JGI IMG/M metagenome (GOLD analysis project Ga0070678, IMG submission 65647) | Miscanthus rhizosphere microbial communities from Kellogg Biological Station, Michigan, USA - KBS M7-3 metaG | ecosystem: Host-associated > Plants > Roots > Rhizosphere > Soil ...
CTACGCGCTGCAGGCCGCGATCGCCGCGTGCCATGCGCGTGCCCACACGCCGGAGGAAACGGACTGGCCACGGATTGCGGCGCTCTACGACGCGCTGGCGGCGCTGGCGCCGTCACCGGTGGTCGAGCTCAACCGAGCCGTCGCGCTGGCGATGGCATTCGGTCCTGCGGTGGGGCTCGAACTGGTCGACTCCCTGTTGGAGGAACCCTCGCTCGCGCGCTACCACTTGCTGCCGAGCGTGCGGGGCGATTTCCTGTTCAGGCTCGGCCGGCTCGGCGAAGCGCGCGCGGAATTCGAGCGCGCGGCCTCACTCACCAGAAACGAGCGCGAGCGGGCGCTGCTGCAAACGCGGGCCGGTCGATGCGGGGACGTCGACGCCGGATAGCGCCTGCGGCGGAGTTCAGGAGACGCGACCTTCGTTGTGCGTTGCACAATGCCTGTTTTCGTTGTATAATCACGCTGCTGCGGCGATCTGCGAGCGAATCGTTGGTTGCCCGCCGCAGCGAATCAGGCAGTTCAAGCTCGGCAACCCGATCATCGACTTCTAATCTCCGAACGTCATTCCGACGTTCCGGCCGGCACGTTTCGTTGCCCTGGCTTCCGGTTAGCGACGATGGCTTTGCAGTGACGTCGACCCGGTAGCGGCTGTTTTCGCGAGTTGCGATTCCTCGTGGCGCCTTGCGCCCCGATTCGAATCGTGCGCGCCTCACCTGCACACCCGGACCGCAGCGTGCGCTCGGACAGGCGCACGCCGCACTCCTTTTGTCCGCTCGCGAGGAAACGCGTGCGGCATTGTCCGCCGAAGAGAAAACACATGAAATTCGAAGAACTGAACCTACTGCCCGCACTGTTGCAGGCGCTGGCCGAGCGCGGTTACGACACACCCACCGCGATCCAGGCGCAAACCATTCCGATGCTGCTGGAAGGGCGCGACGTGATCGCCTCCGCGCAAACGGGCACCGGAAAAACCGCGGCGTTCATGCTGCCCGCCCTGCAGCGGCTCATGACAGGCGGCGCGCGACCGGCGCCGAAACGACGCGGTGCCGGCGCCCCGCGCGTGCTCGTGCTCGCGCCGACACGGGAGCTTGCCCAGCAGGTTGCGACTCAATCGGCGCACTACGGACAGCATTCGCGGTTGCGCACGGTCTGTCTGTTCGGCGGCGCGCCGTATCCGCCGCAGTACCGTGCGCTCGAGCAGGGCGTCGACGTGCTCGTCGCCACGCCGGGGCGCCTGATCGATCATATCGAGCGCGGCCGCATCGATCTCTCGCACCTCAGGATGCTCGTGCTGGACGAGGCCGATCGCATGCTCGACATGGGCTTCCAGGAAGATGTCGACCGCATCTGCGCGCTCACGCCGGCCCTTCGGCAGACCGTGCTGTTCTCGGCGACGATCGACGGCGCCATCGGCAGGCTCGCCGCGCGATTGACGCGCGAGGCGGTTCGCATCGAGGCCGACATCGAGCGGTCCGCACCGCTCGCCATCGAGCAGCGCGTCCATTTCGCCGACGACCGCGCGCACAAGTATCGCCTGCTCGATCGGGTTCTCGAAGGCGTCGGCGATGGGCAAAGCATCGTGTTCATGGCGACCAAGCGCGACGCCGAGGCGCTCGCCAACAAGCTGCTGGTCGAAGGTCATACGGCCGCAGCGCTTCACGGCGACATGAATCAGCGCGAGCGCGACCGCACCATCCTCAGGCTACGCCGGGGTGGCGTGCGTACGCTCGTCGCGACTGACGTTGCGGCCCGCGGCATCGACGTGCCCGGGGTCACGCACGTCATCAATTTCGACCTGCCGCGGCAGGCGGAAAACTATGTCCATCGAATCGGACGAACCGGGCGCGCAGGTGCACGCGGCATTGCAGTCTCGCTCGCCAACCCGACGGAGCGCGGAACGCTGCGCCAGATCGAGCGCTATACCGGCTCGGCGATTCCAACCCATGTGCTTCCCGGCCTCGAGCCTCGTGCACGTGAGCGGACCGCAGCACCGTCGCGGCCGCGCAGTCATTCGACGAACGGTAGGAATGCCCGACCGCATTGGCGCGCGGGACGCTGAAGCGAGGCCGCGAAGGCGGGGACGGCAACCAGAGAGCGTCCCTGCCCACATCGCTGCCACCCGCGTGACGTCGTCCCGACGGCGGTGCACGTGGCAGCGGGCCCGCTACAATGCGGGATTGGCACACTCCTGCATGGGCCGCATGCCGTCATCCGGAGCAACCCCACCCGACCTTGCCCGCGTCGACCAATCCCCCCGATCGATGATCGTCCGCCCACGACACCTGCTGTACACGCTCGTCCTTGCCTCCGCGATGGCGCTGCCTGCCGTTGCGGATCCGCTGGACGAGGGGCTCGAAGCCTATCGCGCCAAGGACTTCGCCAAGGCCGTTGCGCTTTGGCGTCCCCTCGCGGACAAAGGCGATCCAGTCGCCGAGTACCGGATCGGCACCCTCTACGCCGAAGGGCGTGGCGTCGAGCAGAACGACGAGACGGCGCTCATGTGGTTCCTCCGTGCCGCGAAAAAGGGCGAGCCCTCGGCCCAGTACGACGTCGGCGCGAGCTACATGGGCGGCAACGGCGCGAAAAAGGATGAGGCCGAAGCTGCCAAGTGGTTTCTGCGCGCGGCGAACCAGGGCATGGTCTACGCCCAGTTCAACATCGGACTCCTCTACGCGTCGGGAACCGGCGTGCAGCAGGACAACATCGAGGCATTCAAGTGGCTCGAGCTTGCGCTGTTCGCGCTGCCGGCCGGCGGCCCGCGCTCCGACGTATCGAAGGCCATCGTCGACGTCGCGGCGAAGATGAACTCGGAAGACATCGCCGAGGCGAAATCGCGCGAACGCAAGTTCAAGGCGCAGCCCGAACTGAAGTAAGCGGTCCCAGCATTCATGCCGTGGCCCGGCCAGGCAATCAGGATCGCGTCAGGATCGGCAACCCCCGGGAGATCTGCGATGAAGCGCGTTGTGCTTGCGGTATCGAGCGCCCTCCTCACGGTTTCGACGGCATGGGCGGACCCGCCGCCGTATTTTTCGATCTACGACACGACCGCGCCGGGAATTGCCTATGGCTTCGGCGCCAGCGTGTTGCGCTCGGGCGGCTCGGCTGCGCCGCTGCAGGATTTCACCGTCGCTGCGCAGCTCACCGCGCGGAACGGCGCGGGCGTGCATCAATGGGCGTTCGGAGCTGCAACGGAGGCCTGGGCGCTACCCGGTTCGCGCTCGATACTGGTCGGCCTCGAATCCACCGTGATCAACGAGGAGCCCGCCAATCTCTATCCGAAGGTCGCCAACAACGCGGTCATGAAAAATCGCGCCGACGGGCGCGCCGATCCCGGCGCGCCGATGAACGCCAACAGCATCGCGTACTGGGTCACGGCGCAACCCGGAACGGGCTTCGAGCGCGGCCTCGCCTTCGGCGCGGATTCTCTCGCCATGCCGGCCGGACGTCCGGCGGCGATCGACCTGTCGGACATCCCGGACGACCTGATCGGACAGGTCGACCTGATCCGCATCCGCAAGGACGTGTCGCTTCGATACGATCCCGCCACGAAGCAACTCGTGCTCCACGTGGCGGGCGCCGGCGGGGAATGATCCTGCCTTCGCGATCGCATATTTCGATTCCACAAGCCGATACCGGAGAGCGCATGGCCTCGAGCAACGAATTCCTCCAAGTCTGGACGCCCCGCGCGCAAGCGCTGCTGCGGATCGTTACCGCCTATCTCTTTCTCACCCACGGTTCCGCCAAGCTCCTCGGCATTCCGCACGTGGCGATGTTCGACGGCCTCCAGTTGATGTCGCTCACGGGCATCGCCGGAATCCTCGAGCTCGTCGGTGGATTGCTCCTGCTGATCGGACTCTTCACGCGGCCCGTCGCCTTCGTCCTGTCCGGCGAGATGGCGGTCGCCTATTTCATGGCGCACGCGAGCAAGGGTAGCGCACTCGTCCCCATGCTGAATCAAGGCGAGCTCGCCGTGCTCTACTGCTTCGTGTTCCTGTTCTTCGCGGCTGCCGGCGCCGGTGCCTGGAGCGTCGACACCCGCCGCCGCTAGCCGCCAGGAGCGGCGCCGCATTTCAAGCAGGACCGTCAGCCGCTTCGGGCCTTGAACCAGTCGGCAAGCGCCGGTGCCAGGATCTTCTGCGCCTTGCCGCCGACGAACGTGCCGATGTGGCCGCCGGGCACGGCAAGCTCCGTGTAATCGTCGGTGCCGAAATGCTCTTCCATGCCTTGCGAGCACGACACCGGGATGATCGTGTCGCCGGTCGCGTAGATGTTCAGCACCGGCATCATGATGTTGCCGAGGTGGACGGTGCGCCCGCCCAGCACCAGCTGGTTCTTGACGAGCTTGTTGTCCTGGTAGAGATCCTTGAACCATTGGCGCACGACCTCGCCGGGATGGTCAGGGCGGTCGGCGATCCAGCGCTCCATGTGCAGGAAATTGAGAAGCTTCGCGTCGTCGTCCAGCACGTCGACCAGGTCGATCGTGTATTTCGTGAGATTCGACACCGGATTCATCATCAGGAACGCGAAGCCGACCATGTTGCCCGGCGCCGCGCCGTACGCATCGACCAGGTCGTCGATGTCCTGCGGCGTCAGCGCGCGCGCCCATTGGTTCATGTAGCCCGAGCCCGCCTGCGGCGCGTCCTTATCGCCGTGAAAATCGATCGGCGTCACGGTGAACGCCAGATTCCTGACCTTCTCCGGAAACAGCGCGGCGTAGCACGCGGTGAACACGCCGCCCTGGCAGATGCCGAGCATGTTGATCTGGTCGACGTCGTGACGATCGCGGATGAAATCGACGCAGTGGTCGAGATAGCCCGATACGTAGTCATCGATGGTGAGCCAGCGCTGCGCACGCGTCGGCAATCCCCAGTCGATGAAGTAGACGTCGAAGCCCTGCGCAAGCAGCTTGCGCACGAGCGAGCGATCTACTTCGAGATCGATCATCTGGAAGCGCCCGACCAGTGCGTAGGTGATGAGGATCGGCACCGCATTGGGTGTGTCCACCACGGGCTTGCAGCGATAGAGTCGCACCATGTCCTCGCGCCAGACCTCGTCGCGCGGAACGGTGGCGATCGCGAGCTCGTCCTCGGACAGCTCGGAGAGGCGCTTCAAGCCACGCGTGATCTTGCCGCGCGCGACTTCGAGCTCCTTGGCGAGCGAGGCCGGCGTGATGGCGAGCGCACCGGCGGCACGCGCCGCCAGCATCGCACGCTGGGTGGGATCCATCATGATGGCTTTCCTTTTTTCGCGCGGCTGCGTGGCTTGGCGTCGTTCGGCGCACTTCCGGCCACGTGCGTGCGCATCGCCCGGACTTCCCGCTTGAGGTTCTGGATCTCGCGGTACGCCTCGTCGAGATCGTTCCGAGTGGCCATGTCGAGGGTGTCGGCGACGATGCCCGCAATTTCCTGCATGCGGCGACGATAGTGGATGCCGGTGCGGGCGAGCGCCGCTGTCGCGGCCAGTCCGTTCTCCGATTGCAACGTTTCGTGCACGGCCTCCTCGGTGCTGACCGCCCACATGCGCAGGAGAGCGAAGATGCTGTCCACGCGCTCGCCCGACTGCGCCATCGTGGCCAGCCGGTTGAGCACGCGATCGAGCCCCGACGCGAACGCGCCCTGCACCACCATCGCGTACGCCAGCCGCGCCTGGTCCCGCGCGACGCCGGCGCCGAGCAAGTCCTGGTAGGCGACCTGCAGCCTGCGCATGGGACCGAGGCCGAGCGCGTCGACGAGTGCGCCGTGGGTTCGATCGAACGCGGCGCTGTAGGCATCCGGCGTGGAACCCGCCATGCGGGTCGCAAGGTCCGTCCACGACTTCTGCATCGCCTCGAACGGCAGCCCGGCATTGCCCTGTGCACCCGCGAACATCGACGCCATCGAGGGCAGCGATGCCATGGGATTGGCGGCGGCGGGAAACATCGCCGCGAAGGGGTTTTGCATCGCCTGCGCGCCAGGCATGAAAGGGTTGGCAGGCCACGGTGACGGCGCGCTTGGCGCCGCTGCACCCGCCGGGGGATTGGCGTTGCCTGGCAGACCAGGCCATGCCGGCATCGCGCTCGCCCACTGACCGAGGAGCCCCGGCGCGCCTGCCGCCTCCAGGATCGGCGAATACGCGCGCGCGATCGATTGCAGCGCATCCTGCGTCATGGTCGCGGCCTTGGCGATCTGGTTGGCGGGAAACGGCAGCGTCGACGCAGGCGACGGCGTCGCCGTCGATGCAAGCGGCGAAGCGGCGCCAAGCTGGCCGAAAAACTGCGGGATCAGCCCGAGCCAGAAGTTGTAGACGGACTGCACGCCGCCGTCGGGCGTGGAAGGGTTCATAAGGTATTCACGACGTGTCCGCCGTCGACCGCGATCACGGCGCCGGTCATGTACGAGCCCGCATCGGAAGCGAGGAGCAGCAATGCGCCGTCGAGCTCGCCGGGCTGGCCGATCCGGCGCTGCGGCACCCGCTTGACGAGCGCCTGCCCGGGCTCGCTCGCGAAGAACTCGCGGTTGATGCCGGTCTCGACATACCCTGGCGCAAGCGCATTCACGCGAATCTTGTGGCGAGCGAGCTCGAGCGCCATTGCCTTCGTGAGCTGGATCAGCGCTGCCTTGGAGGCGGCGTAGCTCGGCACCTGCGCCGACACGCGCAATCCGAGAATGGATGCGATGTTGACGATGCTGCCGCCCTTCGCGTTTTTCACCATGTGGCGCGCGGCCGCCTGTGCGACGCGCCACGCGCCGTTCAGGTTGACCTCGATCACCTGGTTCCAGTCGTCCTCCGTGTGATCGAGGATCGGCTTGGTGATGGCGATGCCGGCGTTGTTGACGACCACCGTTACGGGACCCAGCGCGGCGGACGCTTCGTCGAAGGCACGGGCCACGGCCGCCGCGTCCGTCACGTCCAGCGCGACGGCGGAAGCGCGCCCGCCGGCGGACACGATGTCGTCCTGCACCTGGCGGAGCGAATCGACCCGGCGGGCCGCGATGGCGACCGCCGCGCCCGCGCTCGCAAGCGTCCGCGCGAAATGCGCTCCCAGTCCGCCGTTGGCACCGGTCACCAGCGCAGTGTGTCCCTTCAGGCTCAGTTCCATGGGTCCGCTCCTGTGCGGGGTAGAGCGTCTAACAGAACGTGCGGCCTCACGAGGCTTCCTTGCGCAGCGCCTTGGGATTCGAGATGGCCACCCAGTCCGCCGCCGTGCGCGCCAGATGCGCGGCGCACGCCGCCCTGCGTTCGCCGTCGTCGAACCTTCCCGTGCGTATCGCCTGCGCGAGCGCACGGCGCAACGGCGGCAGTCCGCGCGCCGACGCGCTTGCTCCCTCCAGCAGCTCGAAGAGCCGCGAGGACTCGCCGTCGGCAGCATCGCGCCCTGCCTGGATCTCGCGCGCTGCGATTGCAAGCACATTCGCGACCATCAGGCCTGCGTAGCGCTGCTCGCGCGGCAGCGCGGGCAGGATCTCCTGCAGGAGCGCCTCGCGGGCCGTGGCCATGAGATCGGTGGCGTCCGAGATGTCTTTCATCGCGCCTCCTGAGAAATCAAATGCAATATCTCATATTCGAGCTCGTGCACGATGCGGCCGGTGAGCGCGAGCTCGAGTGAGCGCTCTCCGCCCGCCACGTGCCGTTGCGCCTGCTGCAGCGCGATGACAGCCCAGCGCAGATGTGCCATCACCTGCCAATAGTCGAGGTCGAAGCGGGTCGCACGGCGACCTGAAACACGCGCGTAGCCGTCGAGGAACGGATCGACCCTCGCGATGCCCCCGGCCTCCCGCTCGGATGCGCCGAAGCGCCAGCAGCGAGCGGTGAACCACCCGATGTCCTCGCGCGGATCGCCCCATCCCGCGAATTCCCAATCGAGCGCGCCGGTGAGATGTCCCGTGTCGACGAGATAGTTGCCGGTGCGGTAGTCGCGGTGGATCAGCGTGACGTCCCATGGCGCAGGCGCGCGGAGCTCGCACCACCGGAGCCCCCACTCGAGCGCCGGAAACGCATCGTCGAGCGTGTCGAGATACGCGCGATAGGACGCGATCGTCGCGCGCGCGTGGTCCGCCGCGGCCGGTGCAAGATCGGCAAGCTCGGGCTGTGGCGGACGAATCGCGTGAATGCGGGCGAGGTTCGCGCCGAGCTCCTCGGCCAGCGCATCGCGATCGGGCACCAGCGCAGCGTCGCGCACGAGGACGTGTCCCGCCGCGACGCCCGGCAGGCGCCGCATGACGAAGAATTCGCGTCCCGTTATCCGCTGGTCGCGGCACAGGAACAACGGCTCCGGCGCCGTCACGCCGGCGCGATGCGCCACGGCGAGCACGGCGAATTCCTGCGCGCGCGTGAGACTCGCGGCGACGCCAGACGGCGCGTCGGTGCGAAGCACGAAGCGATGCTCGCCCCGCCACGCGCCGCCGTCGACCGCGACGTCGAGCGCCCAGTTGTCCTGGATTGCGCCGCCCGGCAGCCGCGCAAACTCGCGCACGCTCACCGAATTCGCGCGCATCTCGCGCGCAAGCCATCGCGCGGCTTTGTCGCCGAGCGAAGCGTCGGCGTTCTCTTCCTGGGTCGTCATTTGTACCGCCGAAGACGTCATCGATGCCTTTCCGGAGCGAATCGCCCGTTCATGAAACTGCCTTGCCTGCGCCCGCGTCGGGGCGGCGCTCGCCGCGGAGGATACGCCGGGCGATGCTGAAGCGGTGCACTTCGGACGGACCGTCGTAGATGCGGAATGCGCGGAGGTCGGCGAATATCTTCGCGACAACCGTTTCGTCCGTCACGCCCTGCCCGCCCAGGATCTGCACGCAACGATCGGCTACGCGCCAGACCGCTTCCGAGACGATCACCTTCGTCCGGCTCGACTCGTGCAGGCCGAGCGACCCGCGGTCCAGCACCCAGGCGCAGTGCCAGGTGGCGAGCCGCGCGATGTGCATGTCCATTTCGTTGTCCGCCAGCATGAAGCCGACACCCTCGTGCTCGCCGATGGAACGGCCGAACGCGATGCGACGCCGCGCATACTCGACCGCGATGTCGTGCGCGCGCCGGACCGCGCCCAGCCAGCGCATGCAATGCGTGAGTCGCGCCGGAGACAGGCGCACCTGCGCGTACTGGAAACCCTTGCCGGGCTCGCCCAGGATATCGTCGGCCGGCACGCGCAAGCCATCGAAGCGCATGACCGCGTGACCGCCGGGAAAGCCGGTATCGAGGCTACCCATCGCGCGTTCCAGCGTGATGCCGGGCGCGTCCATGTCGGACAGGAACATCGTGGCGCCGGCGTCCTCCACCTTCGCCATGATGATGGCGAATTTCGCCCCGTCGGCGCCGGTGATGAACCACTTCCGGCCGTCGATCACGTAGTGGTCGCCATCCCGTCGGGCAGTGGTCGCGAGCATCGTCGGATCGGAGCCGGCGCCCGGCGGAGGCTCGGTCATGCAAAAGCATGAACGGATTTCCGCAGCCGCCAGCGGACGCAGCCAGCGCTCCTTGTGCTCGGGCTTCGCGATGGCTTCGAGCAGGTGCATGTTGCCTTCGTCCGGCGCCGATATGTTGAGCGCAAGCGGTCCGAGCAGCGAATAGCCGGCTTCCTCGAACACGATGGCGCGGCCAAAGTGAGTGAGCGCGAGCCCTCCCAGATCGCGCGAGACATGCGGCGACAGCAGTCCGGCGCGGCGGGCGAGTGCGTTCAACTCCCGGCGAAGCTCCTCCGTCGGACCATGCGGCGTGCGCCGCGCATCCCTTTCGAGAGGAATGATCGCCTCGGCGATGAACTCGCGGACGCGTTCCTTCAGCGCCGCGAGCTCGGGATCAAGTGCGAAGTCCACGGTGCGCTCGATGGTCTTGCGAACCGGTGCCTAGAGAGCGACCGGTTCGCAGCGGGACACGAAGATGCAGAAATCCCGCATCAGATGTCGAAGAATACCGTTTCGTCCGGTCCCTGCAGGTGAATGTCGAAACGGTAGACAACCTGGCCCTTGCGCGCCTCGCGTTCGGCGACCAGCGTCTTGCGCCGTGTTTCCAGCTCGATGATGTTCAGGACCGGATCCTTGGCATTGGCCGCTTCCTCGTCGGAAAAGTACATCCGCGTCGACAACCCGATGTTGATGCCGCGGGCGACGATCCAGAAATTGACGTGCGGCGCCATCGGTCGCTTGTTGCGTCCCATCACCGCGCCGGGCTTCACCGTGTCGAAAGTGTAAACACCCGTGGCGAAATCGGAGCATCCGCGACCCCAGCCGTGGAAAGTCTTGTCGACGGGCTTGTTCTGCAGGTCGGCGGGATGGTCGTACTTGCCTGCGGCGTTCGCCTGCCAGATCTCGAGCAGAACGTCGCGAAGCGGTGTATCGGAGCCGTCGAACACGCGGCCTTCGATGCGGATGCGCTCGCCCTTGGTCTTCGGCCCCGCGAGAATGTTCGAGTAGTTGTTCTCGAAGATATCGAAGCCGGCGGCTTTCGGCGCCAATCCGATGTGCACGTAGGGACCCGCCGTCTGCGAAGCGGTCTCCTTGAGATATTCGAGCGTGTTCACCATGATCGTCACTCGCGCTGCATCGGCACTTCGGGTTGCACGGAATTCTCGAACCATGTTGCGCGCGAACCGCGCAACACGATGTCGAAGCGGTACGCCATGCTGTCGAGCTGCACGCCGGCGTTGCGGTCGATCGGCGCGATCAGCTGCCGCACTGCGGCCTCGCTCGGGATCGATCGCAGAATGGGGCACGAGGCGATGAGCGGATCGCCCTCGAAATACATCTGCGTGATAAGACGCTGCGCCCAGCCCGAGCCCGAAACGGAATAGTGGATGTGCGCGGGGCGCCAGTCGTTGACGTAGTTGCGCCACGGATACGGCCCGGGCTTGATCGTGCGATAGAAATAATGCCCGTCCTCGTCGGTCAGCGTGCGGCCGCAGCCGCCGAAGTTGGGATCGATCGGCGCGATGTAATTGTCCTTCTTGTGGCGATAGCGTCCGCCGGCGTTGGCTTGCCACACCTCGACGAGCGCGTTTTTCACCGGGCGCGCGTTCTCGTCCCACACGAAACCGTGCACGATGATCCGCTCGCCGATCGGCAATCCGTCCTTCGCATAGTTCATGATGAGATCGTTGTCGCGAGGACCGAATTCCTCGCCCGTGAAAACCGGACCGGTGATCTCGGAGAGCGAATTCTGGAGCGAGATGAGCGCCTTCTGCGGCGAGCGCAGCACGCTTGTCTTGTAGGCGGGCGCGTATGCGGGCGGATGCACCGTCCTGTCGCGCTGGTAGAACTCGCCGTACTTCTGGGACAGCGCCTTCATGGTGGACTCCTGAATGGCCGCGGGGTCGGTCGCCGACCGCTATTTCTTGGGGCCCACGGGATCGTGCAGCGTCTCCTGCTCGATCGGAACCTTGAGCGCGTTCAGCACCCGCGGCACCATCGCATAGAAGCCGGCGGTCAGCGCAAGCTCGACGATCTCGCTCGCTTCGAAATGCTTGCCGAGCTCCGCGAAGACGTCGTCCGGAACGTTCCCATGCGTCATCGCTTCCGAGAACGCGAGAGCCGCGCACTCCTGGGGCGAGAAGCGCGGGGACTCGCGCCAGAAAAAGAGATCTTCGATCTGCTCCGGCGTGACGCCCTGCTGCCTCGCCCAGCGGCGGTGCTGGTGCCATTCGTACGCCGAGCCTTCGAGCTGCGCGCCGCGCAGGATCATGAGCTCGCGCAGCGTCCGTGGCGTCGTGCAGTCGCGGCGAAGCGTATAGGCGAATTCGATCCACGCCGACAGGAGCTGGGAATGGTGCCCGAGAAGGCGATACAGGTTGAGAAATTCGCCGTTCAGCTCCTTGATGCGCTTCTTGTTCTTGTCGTCGATTTCCTTCAACGGCAGGCGGGGCTTGGCCTTCTTGGTCTGCGCTTCCATGATCGTCGCACCTTGGGAGTCGGAAAGTTATCCTGCGGGTTGGAGCTGGCGCGTCATGCCGAACGGAGTCGATCGCGCAGCACCTTCTTCTGCACCTTGCCGGTGGAGGTCTTGGGCAGCGGGCCGAAGATGACCTTCTTCGGCGCCTTGAACCGGGCAAGGCGCGCGCGCACGTGGTCGATCAGCTCGGCGTCGGTGGCGGCCGCGCCATCCTTGAGCGTGACGAACGCGATCGGCACCTCGCCCCACTTCTCGTCCGGGCCTGCGACCACCGCCACCTCCAGCACCGCCTGATGCGTGGTGAGCGCGGATTCGATCTCGACCGACGAGATGTTTTCCCCGCCGGAAATGATGATGTCCTTCGCACGATCGCGAAGCTCGATGTATCCGTCCGGATGCATGACGCCCAGGTCGCCCGTGCGAAACCAGCCATCCGGGCAGCTCTTGCGCGTCGTTTCCTCGTCCTTGTAGTAACCCAGCATCACGTTGTTGCCGCGGATCGCGATTTCGCCCATCGTTTCGCCATCCGTCTCCACGTCGCCGCCGCTTTCGTTGACGACGCGGATCTTCTGTCCGATCACGTTGTTGACGCCCTGCCGCGACTTCAGCATCGCCTGTTCCGTGAGCGGGAGACGATTCCAATCGCTCCGCCACTCGCACAGCACCGCCGGACCGTAGGTCTCCGTCAAGCCATAGAGGTGGGTGATGTCCATGCCGAGCGCCTGCAGGCGCTCGAGCAGCGCGGGTGTGGGCGGTGCGCCGCCGGTGCCGATGCGGACCGGTCGCGGCAAATCCACCTTGCCTGCCTGAGGATCCCAGATGGTCATCGTGAGCACCGTGGGTGCGGCACAGAAATGGGTGACGCCCGATTCGCGCATGTGGCGCCAGATCGAGGCGGCATCGAGCTTGGGCAGGCAGAGATGCACGCCGCCAACCGCCGTCACGCCCCAGGGAAAGCACCAGCCATTGCAGTGGAACATCGGCAGCGTCCAGAGATAGACGGAATCGCTGTCCATCCCCATGTGCAGGGCCATCGCAAGCGCTTGCAGATAGGCGCCGCGATGGTGGTACATGACGCCCTTCGGCTGCGCGGTGGTGCCGCTCGTGTAATTGATGGCGAGCATCGAGCGCTCGTCGGCGACGGGATGCAGGAACGGAGAGCCGCCGGCAATCATGTCCTCCAGATCGCCGTCGTTGCCCGATCCGATCAGGCGCAACCCGCGCCCGACCAGCTTCCCAGCTTCCGTCGCGGTAGCGGCGTACTCGGGATCGTAGATCAGGACCGACGCGCCCGCGTGCTTGAGGATGAAAGCCATGTCGGCCGGCGTGACGCGCGTATTGAGCGCCACCAGCACGGCGCCCGCGAACGGAACGGCATAGTGCGCGGCCAGCATCACGTGCGAGTTGCCCGCCAGGATGGCCACGCGATCGCCGGGCTTGACGCCCGAAGCCGCGAGCGCGCCCGAAAGGTTCAGACAACGTTTCAGAAACTCGGCGTAGGTGAACCTGAGATCGTCCTGGATCACGCCAACGCGATCGCCGAACACCTGCGCGGCCCGATGCAGGAATGCGGTCGGTGTCAGCGGCTCGAAATTGAACGACGGATCCATGACGTTTCCTCCGGGAATTTCTTGGATGCGGATACGCAAACACGACGCCCACCGCAAACAGCGCCGGACGCGAACCGAAACGCGCTGCGGTGAAGTCCGCAACGTCCTGCCCAAAGCGGATTGTGCAGCATGCCGGAACGCTGTTGTGGCTGCTTCGCGCGCCGTCTTCCGCTCACGCTTCGCGGGGCGCGTATGCCGCTCCGGGGAATGTGCGCGGTGCTGCGGCGCTGCGTCGGGTATGCGGGGCGGCCCGGGATTCCTCCCGCGATATCCGTACTCACCATTTCGTACAAATTATGCGATCATGGTAGGCGCGGCGCTTTGGGGCTGTCAAGCTTGGTGGCGGCGCGTGGGTCATCACATGCAGTCGTAGCTGTCGCGGTCTGGCCAGCCGATTTCCGCCGGTTTGCGATCTCAGGCGTGCTGCAGGCAGTGGATGATGAAATCGGCGACGAGCTTCTTGTGCGTGCGCCGCACCCTCGCGTCGAGGAAGTCGCGCTGGAAAATGGTCCCGAACGTATGGAGGTTGGCCACGTGAAAGAAGCAGAGCGCGCTCACCAGCATGTGCACGTCGATGGCGCGTATGCCGGTATGGAACACGCCCTCTTTGCTTCCGCGCTTCAGGATGTCGTCGATGGTGTCGACGATCGACCGGTTCACCTTCCTGATCTTGGCCGACTTCGCAAGATGGCGGGCATGGTGGATGTTCTCGATGGCGACGAGGCGCACGAAGTCGGGGTTGGCGTGGTCGTACTCGAAGGTGAATTCGGCGAGACGGCGGATCGCCTGCTCCGGGTCGAGCGCCTCGAGGCCAAGCGCGGCCTCGGCGGTGCGGATCTTCTGGTATTCCCGCTCCAGCACCGCGATGTAGAGCTGTTCCTTGCCCCCGAAATAGTAGTAGATCATCCGCTTCGTGGTTGACGTGCGCGCAGCGATGGCATCGATTCTGGCCCCGTTGAATCCCATCTTCGCGAACTCCTTCGTGGCCATCGAGAGGATGTCGCGCCTGGTTTTCTCCGGGTCGTATTTGCGCGGTGCAGAGGCTCGCCGCCGGTCCGACTGTTCTCGCTTTACTGCCGCCACCGCCGTCTCCAATCGGTCCACACGCTTGGTTCAATCATAGGGTCGCCGCCGTTTCTGTCAACCGCGGCGCGATCGCACTCATCTACTGGACGCATTCATGATCACTGGAAAAACGAGGCTGATCGCACATCTGGGCTATCCAACCGAGGCATTCAAGGCGCCCATGATCTACAACCCGTATTTCGAGCAGGCGGGGATCGATGCGGTGGTGACGCCGATGGGCGTCAAGCCCGAGGATTACGCGTCGTTCCTGGGCCCGCTCTTCCGCCTCTCCAACATGCACGGCGCGTTGGTCACGATGCCCCACAAGGTGGCGACGGTGGCACTGCTGGACGAAGCCACGCCGACCGTCCGCATCGCGGGCTCGTGCAACGCGATCGTCAAGCGGCCCGACGGTACGCTGCTTGGCGACATGTTCG
>Ga0070678_100000950_pt1 | contig 14923 bp, 13 predicted proteins | sample KBSM73metaG_FD_65647 | JGI IMG/M metagenome (GOLD analysis project Ga0070678, IMG submission 65647) | Miscanthus rhizosphere microbial communities from Kellogg Biological Station, Michigan, USA - KBS M7-3 metaG | ecosystem: Host-associated > Plants > Roots > Rhizosphere > Soil ...
TCCAGGCGGTTGCCGATCAGGAACACCGCGTTGCAGACGATCGCGCACGTCAGCGCGATCTCGAGCACGACGAGCGTCGCTGCGGTCTTGTGGCGGCGCAGGGTCGAGATGATCGGTACGAAGTGCATGGTGCCTCTCACAGGGACCGGAGCTGGGCTGCCGGCGTGACTTGACATCCGCGCCATGCGGGCAAGATGCCGGCGAGCAAACTGGTGGTGATCGCGAGCGCGAACGTCGCGAACAGCATCGGCATGTCGAGGTGAGCGAGGTCGGCGTACGTCGCGGGTTGATGGCGGACCGCCCACAGGCCGAGCCACGCGAGCACGAGGCCGAGCACGGCGCCGACGAGCCCGACGACACCCGCCTCGATCAGGAGCTGCACGAAGATCGACCGCTTCGACGCGCCGAGCGCTCGCCGCACGCCGATATCGGTCGACCTCCGCAGGAACTTCGTCAGCAGCAGGCCGACGGTGTTGATCAGGCACACGAGCAGGAAGCCGAGCGCGATCCACGTCTGCAGGCGCGCGTCGCTCGGCACGACGTGGTTGAACTCGAGCCACGTCATGACGTCGCGTAGCCGCACGTTGGGGTCGCGCTCGTACTTGCCGGCGCGCTTCTGTTCCTGCGAGTACGCGACGAGGAAGTCCTTGTACGCCGCCGCCTTCTCCTTGCTATCGAGCTCGACCCAGAACTGAAGCCACTCGCACGGCGCGCCGACCGCGTAGCTGTCGGTGTTGTCGTCCCAGCAGTTCGTGGTGCCGCTGTGGCCGATGTTGATCTGCAAGGACGTCGTGAGCGGCACGAACAGCTGATCGCCCTTGCCGTAGATGTCGGTGTTGAGGTCGTAGAAGTGCGGCACGGGCCGCCAGTTTTCGATCACGCCGATCACGCGCAGGTCATCCTTCTCGACTCGCAGCGTCTTGCCGATCACGTTGGTCGATCCGTAGACCTTCTCGGCGAGCGCCTTGCTGATCACGCACACGCGCGCCGCGCGCTCGTCGTCGTCGGCGGTCCAGCCGGTGCCGGCGATGAACCGAACGTCGAACATCGGGAAGAAGTCGGCGGTCGTCTGGCGGATATCGTCGAGGAAGAACGGCGGCAGCCCGGGGCGCTGCGCATCGATGCCGGCGTTGCCGCCCGTCATCATGACCTGTCGATCGGCCTTCTTCGCCTTCAAGAGGTTCTGCGCGTCGAGCAGCGTCATCTGGTAGATCGGCTCGGGATCCTTGTCGCCGCGCGCCTTCCGCGGATCGAGCTGCACGTAGTAGAGCCGGTCGCTCTTCTGCGGGATCGGATCCGCCGACAGCACGTGCAGCACGGTCAGGGTCGTCATGCTCGCGCCGACGCCGAACGCGATCGCGACGATCATCAAGATCGTCAGCACGACGTTGCGCCGCAAGCTGCGCGACGCGAGGGCGAGGTAGTAGCCGATCATGCCTGCGCCTTCTTGATGAGCGACGGTCCGCGCTCGAGGTCCGTCGCGACGCCGTCGACGATGTGAACGTTGCGCTGGGCGCGCGCGGCAATCTCCGGATCGTGCGTGACGATCAGGAGCACCGTGCCCTGTGCGTTGAGCTCCTCGAGCAGCTGCATGATCTCGCGCGCCATCTGCGAGTCGAGGTTTCCGGTCGGCTCGTCGGCGAGCAGCAGCTTCGGCTCACCGGCAATCGCCCGCGCGATCGCGACGCGCTGCTGCTGACCGCCCGACAGCTCGGCCGGATAGTGCCGCTGCCGCGACGCGAGCCCGACCCGCTCGAGCGCGCTCTCGATTCGCTTCCTGCGCTCGGAGCGCGAGAACCCGCGGTAGCGCAGCGGAACGTCGATGTTGTCGAACAGATCGAGATCGGGGATCAGGTTGAAGCTCTGGAAGATGAACCCGATCTTCTCGTTGCGCAGTCGCGACCGCGCCTTGTCGCCGAGCTTCGTGATGTCGACGCCGTCGAGCTTGTACTCGCCGCTCGTCGCCTCCTCGAGCAGGCCCGCGATGTTGAGGAACGTCGTCTTACCCGAACCGGACGGCCCGGTGACCGCGACGAACTCACCTTCCTTCACCTGTAGATCGAGGGCGCGCAGCGCGTGCGTCTCGACCACCTCGGTGCGGAAGACCTTCGAAACGTGTGTCATCTGAAGCATGAAGTCTCCTAGTTCGCGATGCGGACGCGCTGGGCGTTATCGAAGGCGTCGGCGCCGGTGACGACGAGCTGGTCGCCGACCTGCGCGCCGGAAGTGATCTCGACGGCATCGAGGCTGACCGCGCCGACGTGGATCGGCCGCTTCTCGGCGATGCCGTCCTCGACGAAGTACGCGCTGTTGCCGCCGCCAGTCTCGAGGAACGGCCCGCGCTCGACCTTCAACACGTTGGGTCGCTCCTCGATCAGGATGCGCGCCGTCAGGCGCTGGTTCTGGCGCAGCCCGGCGGGCCGCTCGTTCACGAACTCGAGCCGCGTGGCGACGTTGCCGTCGATGACCTCGGGCGACACCGAGCGCACGCGCGCCGGGAATGCCTGGCTGCCGCTGCGGATCTCGGCAGACATTCCGAGTGCGAGGTCGCGCGCGAAGCTGTCGGGCACCTTGAGCTCGAGCTCGAACGCGCCGAGATCGACGACGGTGAGCACCGGCGCATTCGTCGCGACCGTGGAGCGCTGCGCGACGAGGAGCTGGCCGACCTGGCCGTCGACGGGCGACGTGATCTCGAGTGCGGCGACCTGGCGCTCGAGGTCCTTCACGATCTCGCGCTGGCGCCCGAGGCTCTGCTGCTTCGTGCCGAGGTCGAAGCCGAGCTCCTTGTTCGAGAGCCCGGCCTCGGTGTGGGCGTGGTGCACCTCGATCTCGGCCTTCTTCAACAGATCCTGCGAGCGCCGCAGCTCGAGCTCGGGGATCACGCCGCGGTCGAACATCGTCTGGTTGATCTCGACCTCGCGCGCCGCGGCCTGGCGATCGATCTCGGCCTGCTGGATCAGCTTGTCGGCGTTCGCGCGGCCGTGCTCGACGTCGAGACCCGCGCGCCCGACGTTCGCCTCGAGCCCGGCGAGCGTCGCCTGCTCCTGCAACAGCCGGCTCTGCAGCTCGGGGCTGGAGACCGTGGCGAGCGACTGGCCCTTCTTCACCTGGTCGCCGGCGCGCACGTGCAGATCGACGGTGCCTGCGGCGATCGCGTAGAGCGTCGGGCTGTTCGCAGCGACCACGCGGCCGTCCGAGACGATGTCGCGCACGAGCGTGCCGCGTTCGACGCGCGCGATGCGCAGGCGCGATCGGTCGATCGATCGGCCGGCTCTCAGCCAGCCGCGTACGAGCATGGTGGCGCCTGCGGCGCACGCGAGGACGACCACGCCAGCCCAGATCCACCGCCGCCAGGGTCGGTTGACAGCGTGTTTCTGAAGCGGGCGATCTTGTGCAGAGGTATCGCGAATCACGGCCGATCGCTGCCATCGCAAGCGACGTGCCTCGCGCAACACCGCGACATCGTGACCGTCGAGCATGTCCGCGGACACCGCGCGGACAGCCCGCGGACAGTCGAGCTAGCATGGCGCTGGTGAGCTCCAAGCGGACGAAGCTCGGCGTCGGCGACCACAAGCGCCGGACCGCGCCGCCGAACGAGCTCGTCGGGCAGACCGTGCTCGACCGCTACCTCGTCGAGGCCGAGCTCGGCTCGGGAGCGATGGGAGTCGTGTACCGCGGCAAGCATACGAAGCTCGGCCGCCAGGTCGCCGTGAAGGTCATGCACGACCACCTCGTCCACGAGCGCACGCTCGTCGAGCGGTTTCGCCGCGAGTCGCAGGTCGCGGGTCGGTTGCGCCATCCGAACGTTGTCGGTGTGATCGATGTCGGTGAGCTCGCCGACAAGCGGCAGGTCATGGTGATGGAGCTCGCGACCGGCAGGAGCCTGGGTGACATCATGGAGGCGCCGGTGCCGCGCGAGCGCATGACGCGACTCGTGGCGCAGCTGCTCGCCGGCCTCGATCATGCGCACACCGCGGGCCTCGTGCACCGCGACCTCAAGCCCGAGAACGTGATCGTCGAGGCGGGCGATGTCCCGCGGATCGTCGACTTCGGCATCGCCGTGCTGCGCGAGCCCGAGGACAACACCGAACGCCTCACCGCGAGCGGCATGATCGTCGGCACGCCGCTGTACATGTCGCCGGAGCAGGCGAAGGACGAGCCGGTCGATCAGCGCGCGGATCTCTACGCGCTCGGCGTGATCGTGTTCGAGATGCTCGCGGGGCGCCCGCCGTTCGAGGGCAAACCGATGGATGTCGCGCTCGCGAAGATCAAGAACGAGCTGCCGCCGATCGAAGGCGTGGATCCGTTGCTCGATGCGTTCATGCGCAAGCTCGCCGCGCGCGATCGCGAGCGCCGGTTCGCGAGTGCCCACGAAGCGATGAGCGCGCTCGATCTGATCGACAAGGATCCGGCGGCCGCGGGCGTCGCGCTCGGCATCATGGATGTAGCGAAGGCGCTGGCGACGATCACGCTGCCGTGATCGACCCTGCGCACGTCGCGCAATGCGCCGCGCAAGACGCGCATGTCCGCGCGCAGCCTAGAGAAATTCGACTCAGTATGGCAAACCTCTGCTTGAGTCGCGCTCGCGAATCGTACAAGTGTGCGCGCCATGCGTGCACGACTGCTGCTGCTCGGGATGGTGATTGCGTGTGGACCCGGAGGCCGTCATGGCGGCCCGAACGGCGGAGGCGACGACGGCACGACCCAGACGTGCCCGCGCTGCTCGGATGACAACTCCGCGGTCGTCGACTGCGACGGCAACGCGACCGAGTGTCCGCCGGATCAATTGTGCTCGGCCGGCATGTGTATGAACGGCTGCCAGGCGGCCGAGGACAACCACGCATCGATCGGCTGCGACTACTACGCGGTCGACATGGATGCCGCATCGGGTCCGCCGCAGGACGCCTGCTACACGGTGTTCGTCGCGAACACGTCGCGCGGCCCAGTCCACATCAACGCCGAGTGGAACGGCACCACGATCGATCTCTCGAAGTTCGCCAAGCTGCCGCAAGGGCAGGGCACGTCGCTCACCTACGGCAACTACGATCCGGCCGCCGGTCTCGCGCCTGGCGACGTCGCGATCCTGTTCCTCGCGTACGCGCCGCCGGCGATCCCGCTGATGCCGAACGTCGACTGCCCGGTGCCCGCGGCGATCGGCACCGACGCGCAGATCAGCGGCGACGGCTTCGGCAACGCGTTCCACATCACCACGGATCTGCCGGTCGTCGCGTACCAGATGCTGCCGTTCGGCGGCGGCCGCGCGGCCGCGACCGGCGCGTCGCTGCTGCTGCCGACGAGCGCGTGGGGCACGAACTACGTCGCGGTCACCGCCTACGACGCGACCTCGCAGGCGCCGATCTCGGTGCCGCAGGGCCCGTCGATGAACATCGTCGCGATGGAAGACGCCACGACGATCACGATGCGGCCGAAGTCGGCGATCGGCGGCGGCGGCGGCCTCCCCGCGGGCACCGCGAACTCGGCGTACACGATCACGCTCGCGAAGGGCCAGTACGCGCAGATCACGCAGGATGCGATCCTCTCCGGCTCGCCGGTCACGTCCGACAAGCCGATCGGCATGTTCGGGGGCCATCAGATCATGTCGATCGATCGCTGCTGCGGCGATCACGGCGAGCAGATGATCGCGCCGGTCCGCGCGCTCGGCTCGGAGTACGTCGCGGCCCCGCACGGCGATCGCAAGCCGCAGGGCATGACCGACACGCGGATCTACCGCATCTTCGGCACCGTCGACGGCACGCAGCTCACCTACGACCCGCCGTCGGCCGGCGGCAACATGACCTCGGTCGGCCTCGGCGGCTACCTCGAGATCCGCAGCGACACGCCGTTCTCGGTGCGTTCGCAGGACGACGCGCATCCGTTCGCGATGTTCACGTACATGAGCGGCGCGGGCGAGATGGGCGAGGGCGGCTGGGGCGATGCCGACTTCGTGCGCCTCGTTCCGCCGGCGCAGTACCTCAACCACTACGTGTTCTTCACCGACGTCACGTATCCGTTCACCGTGCTCACGGTGGTGCGCACGAAGAAGGACGGCGCGTTCGCCGACGTCACGCTCGATTGCGCGGGCCAGGTGTCGGGCTGGCAGCCGGTCGGCAGCGAGTACGAGATCGCGTACGTGAAGCTCGTCGATCACTTCAACCCGGTCGGTATGTGCAACAACGGCGTGCACACGATGGACTCGACCGCGCCGTTCGGCGTGTGGGTCTGGGGCTGGGGCTCGGAGGACACGAACACCGGCTGGGTTTCGTACGGCTATCCGGCCGGCGAGGGCGTGCTGCCGATCAATGACGTGATCATCCAGTAAAGTCGGGGCGTGGAACGCAGCGACGGCTCTGATCTCTGGCGCATCGTCACGCTGAACATCTGGAACCGCCAGGGGCCGTGGCCCGAGCGCCTGCCGCTGATCCGCGAGGGGCTGCGAGCGCTCGACGCCGATGCGATCTCGCTGCAGGAAGTGCTCGCGTTCGGCGGCTCGACGCAGGCGCACGAGATCGCCGACGGTCTCGGCTGGAACGTCTACTACGCGCCGGCGTGGGAGATCGGCGGCGGGCTGACGTTCGGCAACGCGATCCTGTCGCCGCATCGGCTCACCGATACGCAGTGTCTGCCGCTGCCGACGCCCGCGGGAGTCGAGACGCGGAGCTGCGCGTTCGCGCGGATCGAGTGCGCGCACGGCCCGATGCCGTTCTTCGCGACGCACCTGACGTTCCAGGCGCACCTCGGCCACGTGCGGTGCGCGCAGGTCCGGGCGCTCGCCGATCACGTCGCCGCGCTCGCCCCGATCGAGGGGCCGCCGCCGGTGCTCGCGGGTGACTTCAATGCCGACCCGGATGCCGATGAGATGCGGTTTCTGCGCGGCCTGACCCCGCTCGGCGGCAACTCGGTCTACTTCGCGGATGCCTGGCTCGCCTGTGGGTGTGAGGGGCCAGGGTACACGTATCACCGACGGAACCCGTACGCGCTGCGCTCGCGCGAACCGTCGAGGAGAATCGACTACGTATACGTGCGCGGGCCGGGCAGCCACCTGTGCGGCGAGCCCGTGACGGCGCGCCTCGTCATGGACGAGCCCACTGGGGAAATCTGGCCCTCGGATCACTGTGGGGTAGCGGTCGAGGTCTGGGCGTCGAAACGCCATCACGACCCGTATTGAACCTGGTAGGTTCGACTTGTGAGCCTGCCGGCGAAGACTCTGGCCGTCGACCTGTGGGCAGGTCAGGCGCGCGGGGCCATGCCGAACACGCGCACGGTGATGCGGCCGGCCGAGGGTCCGTCGCTGCCGCGCCGCTCGATGCGCGAGCTGTTCTTCAGCGCATACGATGCGTTCGTCTCGAAGTGCCGCGAGGTCGACGAGCCCGGCGTCGCGATCGTCGCCGTGCACGAGCGCACCGGTCGCGCACAAGGCATCGTCGTGCTGCGCGCGCGCGTCGAGCGTCATGTCGCCGCGATCGTGGGGCGCCACGATCAGTGCGACCTTTACCTCACGGCGAGCGAGTCGCTCGCGCTGCGCCACCTCGCGATCGTCCTCGATCCGGTCAAGAGCTGGGCACGCGGCGAAGCGAACGTGCGCTTCCGCGTGCTCGACCTGCGCACGAGCGAGGGCTTCTGCGACGAGACCGGCCGTCTGCTGCGCGGCCTGCGCGCCGAGGGCCCGGCGTTGCTGAAGGTCGCCGGCTTCGCGATGTTCGTGCTGCCGGTCGGCGATCCGACCGACTGGCCGGCGAAGCCCGAGGACGCGTGGGCGATGCTTCCCGAGCGCGTGTACTTCGACGAGCTCGACCGCTGCGCCGAGGGCTCGTTCACCAAGCTGCCGCAGCCCGGTCGCCGCACGACCACGATCGTCCGCACGTCGGGCGTCCACGATACGAGCGTCGGTCTCGTCAAGCGCGGCGCTCCGGCGGCAGGCACGCTCGAGCTGCGCGGCTCGCACACCGGCGGCTATCTCGACGTCGGCCAGCAGCAGCTCAGCGACGGCATCCTGCTCGGCCGCTACCCGCGCTGCAACGGCGCCGGGTTCAGCGATGATCCGTCGCTGTCGCGCGTGCACGCGCTGCTGATCCAGATCGACGACACGCTGTTGCTCGTCGACACATCGAGCCGCAACGGCAGCCGCCTACAGGGCCACGACGACGCTCGCGTGATCGAGCTCGTCGGCGAGACCGAGCTCGAGCTCGGCAGCCACACGCGCGTGCGCTGGCGCTGGACGTCGTAGTCGTCGCTAGCGACAGACCTGGCCGGGGCCATCTGCAACGGTCTTGCACGCCGTACCCGTCGGGCACATCTTGTCGGCGCCACAGCGGATCTCACAGCTCTTGAGCTGCGGGCCGCGCGCACCGGCGACGCCGTAGAACTTGATGCACTCGAGACCGGGCGCACACTCGTCGGCCGAGCCGCAGGTCTGACCGACGCCGGGCGAAGCGGTGCCGGCGGACGGCGGCGTCGCGGGCGGCGCTTCTTTCGGCGCGGGCGGCGCAGGCGCGGCCGGCTGGCTCGCGGGCTGCGGCGACGACGACGACGAGCATCCGAACGACGACGCGGCGAGCGCGAGCACGAGGAGGAGGCGCATGCTTCTAGGTAGCACGGGTGACCGTGTAGCCGGCGCGCGCGAGCAGCTCCGGAAGCCCACGGTCGCCGATCAGGTGACCGAGCCCGACGGCAACGAAGCCGCCCTGGTCGGCGAGCATGTGCTCGAGCACCGGCAGCCAGTGGTCGTTGCGCGCGTAGACGAGCACCGGCGCGATGCGCGGGACGATCAACAGCTTCGCCATGCCGTCGAGATCGCCCGCGTCGTAGGTCGCACGCATCTGCGCGAGCTCGCAGCGCATCGTGCGGTGCGCGTGGATCGCCTGGCGCAGGTCATCGATCTTGACGACGCCGTCGAGTGCGGTCATCTGATCGCGCCAGGTCTCGAGGTGATCGATCGGCTGGTGACGATCGCCGGCGCGCCGCGCGAGCTCGTCGTCCATGGAAGGACCGCGCGTCGGCGTCGCGTGCGAGGACAACAGCGCCATCGCGTACCAGGGCCGCACGCGCTTGAGATCGTCCTCCTTGATCACGCCGAGCAGCTGATCGCGCAGCTCCCACCAGTCGTCGGCGCCGAGCAGCTGATCCAGTGAGGGCCCGCGCGGCAGGCGCGTGAGCTCGCGAACGGCGTCGGTGTCGGGGGCGTCGTCGCCGAGCTCGGAGGCGACGCGCGGCGCGGCATCCATCGCGGCGAGCGCGGCCGGCGGGACCGCGTCGAGGCCGGCGTCGTGGATCGTGCCGTAGAGCCAGAGCACGGGGCCACCGGGCTTCTGCACGCGCCACAGAAACGGTGCGCCGTGCCGAGGAGCCGGCAGCTCGCAGCGAGGCTGCGCCGATCCGCACGCGGCAAGCGCCAGCGCGAATACCGCGGTCCGAGCGACGATCGGTCCAGGGCGCCCCACGCATCGGGACGATACCCCCTGGCGGGCGGCTCGACTTGCCACTACAACCACGCTGCGTGGCTACCCCAGAAGCAGCTCCCTCCGACGCTCCCGTCGCCCCTCAGCCGGCGATTCCCCGGAAGACGTTCGTTTACCTCGGCCTGGCCTTCGCGGCGCTGTGGGCCTTCGCGATCTACACCGGCAGCCTCGTCGTCGAGATCATCGTCGGCGTCCTGACGGCGATCGTCGTCGGGCTCCTTCTCTACGCGCTGCGCATGGTGCGGAAGCAGCGCGGCCTCGTCGCCACGCTCCAGGGCGCGACCCAGTCGCCCGAGGCACGCCGCGAGGCGCTCGCGAAGCTCGAGGCCGGCAAGGATGCGAGCGACCCGACGACGATCTTCGCGCGCGCGCAGCTGATGGCGCAGGACGATGCGAAGGCTGCACTCGCGCTGCTCGATACCAAGGAGCTCAAGGCGTACCCGGCCGCGATGCAGGACGATGTCGCGATCTTGAAGACGCAGCTCTACCTCGGCATGGGCCGCACGCAGGACGCGCGCAAGGTCGCCGAGACGATCAACCTCGACAACCCGTCGCGAAAGGAAGTCCGCACGATGGCCGCGGTGATCGTCGCGGAGGCATTCGCGCGCACCGGCAAGCCGAAGGAAGCGCTCGCGCTCGTCGATTCGATCGAGCTGCCGAAGAAGGACGCCGACCAGATCCTGGTGCAGGCGCGCGTCGTCAAGGTCTTCGCGAAGTTCGCGATGAACCAGCGCCCGGCCGCGCGCGCCGAGCTGGTCTCGCTCGCCGACGACGACGTTAACTATCTAGGCCGATTCCTGATGCCACAGTTCAAGGTGCACCCGGAGCTGCAGAAGCTGGCGCGCCAGGTGCTCGAGGCGAACCCGGCCGCCCGCAAGGTCGTCAAGGGCCAGCAGCGCCGCTGAGGGTCGATCGATCGTAGTATCGCCGGATGTCGGTGGTGGCAGCGAAGTCGGGGGCGCACGGATTCGAGCGTTGCCTCGCGCTGACCTACGTGCAGGCCGTGCGTGCGCGCGCCGAGGCCGAGCAGATGGGCGAGCTGGCGCTCCAGGCCGCCCGCGAGCTCGCGACGCTGCGCACCGAGCCGACCGACGTCCCGGCGATGGACCGCCTCGCGCGGCGCCTCGGCCTCACACCTGATCAGGTCCAGCTCGTGTGGGCGATCGTCGCGTGCTCGGTCGACGGCCGTGTGCTGCCGCACCTCGAGACGCTCGGCGGTGGCCACGCGCGGCGCGGGCTCAGCGTCGCGGTCTACGCCATGCTCGCCGAGCTCGCCGATGAATCGGTCGCGCGGCTGGCGCACTGGCTCGCGGCGGCGAACCCGCTCGTCGGCGCCGGCCTCATCGTGTCGGCCGAGGCGGTATCGCCGGCGGCGCGTGCATACGTCGCCTCGCCGCGACTCGTCGCCTATCTCCGCGGCGACCGGCACGTCATCGCGCCGCTGCGCATCGTCACGGCGCCGGCCGAGCTGCTGCACGACGACGACCAGCTCGCCACGATCCGCGAGATCGCCGCCGCCCTCGCGCGCAGCCAGCACGCGATGCTCGTGGTCGAGGGCCCGAGCGGCTCCGGCCGCATGACCGCGTGCGCACAGGCCGTCGCGGGCGAGCTGATCGTGCTCGACCTCGCACGCCTCGCGCCCGAAGAGCTGCGCGATGCGCTCGTCGCACTGCGCCGCGAGAGTTTGCTCCGCGATGCGACCCCGCTGCTCGCGAACGTCGATCAGATGCTCGGCGAGGAGCAGCGCGATCTGCGCCGGCTGATCGCCGAGGTGATCGACAGCCTTCCCGGGCCGCTGCTCGTGACCAGCACGGTCGCCGGCGTCGATCTCGGCACGCAGCGCGCGATGGTGCGAATCCCGTGGGACGCCCCGAACCTCGCAGTCCGCGGCCAGCTCTGGATGCGCGCGGTCACGAGCATCGGCGCCCGCGTCGATGGCGATCTCGAGGCGCTTGCCCACCGCTATCGGGTCGGTCCGGGAGCGATCCAGCGGGCGGTCGCCTCGGTCCAGCTCCTACATCCGCCCGGCGCCATGCTGCAGGAGAAGGACCTCGTGCTGGGCCTCCGCCACAACATCGCGGAGCGGCTCGCGGGCCTCGCGCAACGCGTTGAAGTCACTCAATCCTGGGACGATCTGGTCATCGCGGACGACATCCGCGACCTGATCTCGGCCCTGATCAGCCGGGTGCGTCATTCGCACCAAGTGCTCGAACAGTGGGGGTTTCGACGGAAGATCGCCCGGGGCACGGGCGTACCAGCTCTGTTCTCGGGTCCACCGGGAACCGGCAAAACCATGGTGGCGGGTCTCATCGCACGCGAGCTCGACCTCGAGCTCTATCAAGTCGACCTCAGCAAGGTCGTCTCGAAGTGGGTCGGCGAGACCGAAAAGAACCTCGGTCGCGTGTTCGACGCCGCCGAGGAAGGCCACGGCCTGCTCCTGTTCGACGAGGCCGACGCGCTGTTCGGCCAGCGCACCAACGACGTCCAGGGCGCCAACGATCGCTACGCGAACCTCGAGGTCAACTACCTCCTGCAGCGCGTCGAAGCGTTCGGCGGCATCACGATCCTGACCACGAACCTCGAGACCGCGATCGACACCGCGCTCAAGCGCCGCCTCGCCTCGCACATCGTGTTCGCGGCACCTGAAGAAGACGAGCGCGCGCGGCTGTGGGAACGCCAGACCACGACCGGCACGTCGCCGATCGCCAGCGATATCGATCACAACGAGCTCGCGCGCCTGTTCCCGAAGATGAGCGGCGCGAACATTCGCAACGCGGCGATCTCCGCCGCCTTCCTCGCCGCCGCCGACGGCAGCACCACGATCTCGCAAGCACACCTCATCCGCGCTGCACGAGCCGAGTACCGCAGCATGGGCCACGTGATCGCCGACATGCAAAGGAGCCTCTGATGTCTCGAGACCTGCAACAGCAACGCGACAACGACAACGAGACCAAGAGCGCAGGCGAGGTGGATGTCGACGCCGAGCACAAGCCGGAGGTCTCGCGCAAAGCCTCGAACGCCGGCCTCCGCCGCGAGGTCCAGATGAAGGCCGGTAGCGCGAACGCCGATCCGGCGCAGGTCCACGAGGCCGCACAGGAAGGCATCGCCACGGGCGGCGCGCCGGTGCCGCATCTCGACGCGATCCAGCGCGCGTTCGGCAACCACGACGTGAGAGGCGTGCAGGCGCACGTCGGCGGGCCCGCAGCCAACGCGACCGCCGCGATGGGCGCGCAGGCGTACGCGACCGGCGACCGCGTGGCGTTCCGCCAGCAGCCCGACCTCCACACCGCGGCCCATGAGGTCGCGCACGTCGTCCAGCAGCGCAACGGCGTCAGCCTCTCCGGTGGCGTCGGAGCCGCAGGCGACTCGCACGAGAAGCAGGCCGACAAGGTCGCGGACAAGGTCGTCGCGGGCGAGTCGGTCGAGCACATGCTCGGCCCGGCCAAGGCCGCCGGCCCGGCACCTGCGTCGGCGGTGCAGATGAAGCCGGCCGACAAGGCGGCGGATCCGAAGGCCGCGCACGAGGCCTCCGATTCTGCGAGCTACGGCTCGGTTCAGTCGGCGCTGCTCCTCTACGCGAAGCACCTGCACGAGTGGGGCACCGAGGCTCGCGACCTCGCGAACGCACCGTCGGTCGAGGGATCGGGCACGTCGGTCCAGGAGGGCAGGATCAACGCGATCTACGAGCGCGCTCTCAACAATGCAGCCCGCATCGGCGATCTGCTGATGACCGCCGACAAGGGCCTCCGCTACACGCTCGCGCCCGACGTGAAGAAGGTGCTCGGCGGATTCTCCCGCTTCTGGCAAAACATGCAGCGCCCGGTCTCCTTCATGAAGGACAAGGGCTACGCGCTCGATCTCCAGAAGATCCAGAGCACGATCAACGGCTACAGCCAGACGATCGGTCTCGACTCGACTGCGAAGCTCGAGCCCGACACAGTCAAGCCGGAAGGCGACGAGAAGAAGATGTCGAAGCAGATGGTCGACGAGCAGGTCACCGCGCTCGAGACGGCCATGGCCTCCGTGAAGGCCGGCAACGACGCGGATATGTCCCGCGTCACGATGCACCTGCGTTACCTCGACGGCATCGCGAAGGAAAACCCGGCCGAGATCAAGGCGCACAAGCCGCAGCTCAAGAAGCTGCTCAAGGAAGTCGACGGACTCGACGTCAAGGCCAGGCCCGAGCTCGACAAGTACAACCGCCAGGCCGAGGCGCACATCCATCTCAAGTCGATCCTCGACTGATGCGGCTGCCCTGGCTGGCGCTCGTCGCCGCATGCGGCTCTCCTGCCAGGCCCCGCGCTCCTGTCGAGGCACCGGTCGCGGCGCAGCCTGTCGCGCCGGCGGCAACGCCAGCCGATCCGCATGCGGCGCTGATCGCGCGGGCGCGTGCCGATGCAGCGCTGCACGAGGGCGTGCCGCTGGACTACGAGCGGCCGTTCAAGACCACGCCGGTCGATCGCTCCGCGACCGCGAAGCTCTTCGCCGACGCCTGCAGCCTCGGTGACAAGCACGCCTGCATCGTCGAGGCGCAGCTCGTCACGGGCGCGGATCGTTTTCACACGGTCGAGGCGAACTGTCGCGCGGGCGATCTACTGAGCTGTCGTCTCTTGCCGCTCGACGAGCACGCACCGCGCTATCCGGACCTGCCCGGCGCGATGAGCCGACGCGTGGAGTGTCACAAGCCGGAGCTCGCCGCTCCGTGCGCCGTCGACGCGCTTCACAAGGAGTGCGCTGCGGGCTTTCCGGTCGCCTGCGAAGAGCTCAACGGGGCGGTTCCCGAGCTGCCGATGACCGCCGCGGAAGTCATGAGCTGGGCCACGCTCTCGGCGCGCGGCTGCAAGGGCGGCATCGAATCCGAGTGCATGAACGTGACGCAGTACGGAAGCGACGGCGACCAGCTCGAGGTCGCGCAGCGACTCTGCGAGCTGCAGCCCGCGGAGTGCATCAGCCTTGCTTTTCTCGACAAGAAGCGGAACGACGTCACGGGTGAACGCGACAGCTTCGAGCGGTCCTGCGAATACGGCCCGGAGCACCTGGCGATCTGCGCCGGGCTCGCGAGCAGCTATCTCGATGGCACGTACCAGGAGCCGGTGCCGGGCCGCGGCCAGGCGCTGATCGACTGGGCGTGCCCGAAGCTCGTGAAGGGTGACCGTGCCCGGTTCCCGGCGTGCGCGCGCGCCAAGCAGCCCTGACCGCGGCTAGTTCGGCAGCGCGTCTTCCCACTTCGTCGCGAACAGCAGGTAGTCGGCGAAGTCGAATGGGTGCTGCGAGAGCGCGGCCTTCTGGTCGTCGCGCAGCGTCTGGGTGAACTGCTGGTTCGCGTGGTCGACGGTGTCGAGGACGTCGCGTGCGAGTGCCACGCCGGTCATCGGCTTGAAGCTGGCCGGATTGAGGTCGCCGTTCATGAACGCGCCCATGACCTTCTCCTCGATGCGATCGGCGGCGTCCTGGCGGGCCTTGTCGAG
>Ga0070678_100000959_pt1 | contig 14857 bp, 11 predicted proteins | sample KBSM73metaG_FD_65647 | JGI IMG/M metagenome (GOLD analysis project Ga0070678, IMG submission 65647) | Miscanthus rhizosphere microbial communities from Kellogg Biological Station, Michigan, USA - KBS M7-3 metaG | ecosystem: Host-associated > Plants > Roots > Rhizosphere > Soil ...
GCAGCTCCAGGTGATGTCGCGCTGGCAGCTCGGCGAGGGCTGGTCGGTGCTCGCGGGCGGTCAGTACCTCTACAACCAGGTGTCGTACGACGCCGACAGCACGCTCGCGATGGAGATCCCCAGCGTCGCGCCCCACAGCGTGATCCGCGCCCAGACCGGCCTCGCCTACGACACGCGCGACAACGAGGTCTCGCCGCGCTCGGGCACCTACGACACGTTCGAGTTTCGCGAGAGCCCGCAGATCGGCAGCGCGTTCCCGTACGCGTACCAGCAGTACGACCTCGCGCTCCGCGCCTTCGTGCCGCTGAGCGACCGCAACGTGCTCGCGATGCGCGTCGTCGGCGACGTGATGGTCGGCGACGTCCCGTTCTACGAGCTGTCGCGCTACGACGACACCTCCGCGATCGGCGGCAGCAACGGCGTCCGCGGCGTCCCCGCCTACACGTTCTACGGCAAGGTGAAGCTGTTCGGAAACCTCGAGCTGCGCACGCACCTCACGAAGTTCAACGTGTGGGGCCGCCACATGCAGCTGGGCGTCGCGACGTTCTTCGACGCGGGCCGCCTGTGGTGGGCGATCGATCAGTCGCGCCCGGATCTCGACGGCACCGGCCTCGGCCTGCACTGGGGCGCGGGCGGCGGCCTGCGCCTGCAGCAAGGCCGCGCGTTCCTTGTACGCGCCGATGTCGCGTGGTCGCCGGATGCACGCCCGGTGGGCGGCTACCTGCTCGCGGACCACATCTTCTAGGCGGTCATGTTCGCGGTCACGGCGTCGAGCAGGGCCTCGAGGCCGGAGTCGCGATCGACGTAACGATGGACGAGGTCGCAGTCGCCGCGCCCGAGGCCGCGCACGATACGCCGCGCGCTCGGCTGCGCCTTGTTCGCCTCGTACATGATGGTCTCGATGCGCGGGTCGCCGGCGTCGAGCTCGGCGATCACGGCGTCGACCTTGATGTCGTCGAGCACCTCGTGCAGCGCGAAGTCGTGGTCGCCGAACACGACGTCCCAGCCCGACGAGACGTAGAGCGCCATCGCGCCCCGCTGGCGGTGGTTGTCGCCGATCACGAGCACGCGCATGCGGCGGCCGGGCTTGTCGAGGGTGCCGGAGTTGCGGGCGGCGCTGAGCACCAGGGCCTTCCACTCGGCCGGCGGGTCGATGAGCAGCATGCCGAGGGCGGGTTCCTTGCCGTTCTCCTCGCGGACGATGTCGCCGATCACCTCGATCACCGAGCCGGCGCGCGGGTCGGTGAGGGCGAGCGAGACGCGCGTGCCGACGGGGAGCCAGGCCGCGGTGTCGAGGCAGACGCCGATATCGGAGACGTCCCGCGTGCGGCACACCACGATCTCGCCACCGAGCAGCGGGGACACCGTGGCGGCGAGCGAGATCCGGTACCGAGGAGCTCGGCGTGACACTGCGGTCGAGCATATGCGAACGTACGGGCGATGAAAACGGTTCTGGTGCTGGCGCTGGTGGTGCCGAGGCTCGCGCTTGCCGATATTCCTGACGACGGCGCGCGACCGGACGATGGATCGGGTGCCGGCTCGAGCATGGGTTCAAGCGCGGGCTCGAACGCGGCGCCCGGCGAGCAGGCCTTGCAGGCCCCGTTTCACCACAAGGACATCGTGGTGACGAGCACCGGCGAGCGGTCGGCCAAGAACATCGCAATTCTGGCGTCGGTCGCCGGCGCTGCGGCGCTCATCGGCGGCCTCGGCGTCTATTACAACCTCGATTCGAAGTCGGCCTCCGACGAAGTTTCTGCGCACCGGCCGCTGTCGGTACCGTGGACCACCGATCGCCAGGCGACCTATGACCGCGCGCACGACTCTGCGGTGAAGGCGGAGATCTTCTACGGCGTCGGCGGCGCGCTGCTGATCGGCGCCGTGGTCGGGCTCATCGTCACGCAGCCGAAGACCGAGACCACCGTCATCCACCCGCACGTCGCGGTCGGGCCCGGCGGCGCGGTGCTCGGCGGAAGCTGGAGCTTTTAGATGCGCGCGACATGGCTCCTCCTCGTTCTCGGCGCGTGCTCGCCGGAGATCGCGTCGGGATCGTATCTGTGCGGTGCGCAGGAATCGTGTCCGCCCGACGAGGCATGCGACGGCGTGACCGACACGTGCGTGCTGACGTCGACCGCGATGCCGTTCGCGTGTGACATGAACACCGAGCATGCTGGCGACGACACGTCGGCCACGGCGCGCCCGATCCCGATGCTCGCGTGCGTGTCACCGCCGTATCGCGAGAGCGGGTGCATGCCGCTCGGCGACACCGCCGACTGGTTCCAGCTCACCACGCCGGCGTCGTGCACCTCGGTCGAGATCCAGGCGCGGCTGGTCTATCCGGTCGCGTATCAGGGGCTGTCGCTCGAGCTGTGGGATCTCGGGATGAATTCGTCGATCGGCACCGACGTGCCGTGCCCCGACGCCATCGATGATCCGGCCCACGTCGAGCGCTGCATCAACCTGACCGTGACCCCGGGCGTCAACTACGGACTGCTGGTCAAGCCGAGCGGGCAGGGCGCCTGCGATGGGGCCTGCGCGTACAATCGGTACGATCTGAGCGTCCAGCTCGCCACGCCGGGGTAGTCTTCAGACGTGGATAGCCTGCGGTGGAGCTGGCTGGCTACACCGTATCTGGTGTGTGCGGCGCTGATCGCGGGCGTCGTGCTCGCCACGGCGCTGACTCGCGGCGATCGCGTGATGCGTCTTGGCGTGATCTCGGCGGCGACCACCGCGCTGCCATGGGCGCTGTGCCAGGCGGTTGCGTGCTGCACCATCGATCCGGGCATCGCGACGCGGGCGCTGCGCGTCGGGCAGGGCACGGTCGGGTTGATCGGTCCCAATCTGTTGCTGGTGCTGCTCGCGACGAGTGGTCAGCTCGAGCGCAACAAGTGGATCGCGCGGATCGCGGAGCTGATCGGCGTGGTGTCACTCGCGGTGACGTGGGGAACCGACTGGGTGGTGTCGGGTGTGCAGATGCTGCCGTCGGGCGTGTTCTACATGCGCGCGGGACCGGTCACCGGCGCGCAGGTCAGCCAGCTCGTCGCGTGGCTGATCGTCGGGCTCGTGATCGTGCGGCGGTCGACCCCGAGCGGCGAGCGGCGACGCAACACGCGGCTGCTCCTCGGCGTGCTCGTGTGCGGTGCGATCGGCTCGCTCGACACGCTCGTGCTCTACCGGATCGCCGGGTCGTATCCGATCGCGTGGCTGTCCGCGGGGACCGCCGCTGGCATCGCGCTCTACCTGGTGCTGCGCACCGATTTCTTGCGGCCGCAGGGCTTCGATCGCGGCGGCGGCCTCGAGATCCTCGCGTTCCTCGTGTCGATCGCGCTGATCGCGGTGATCGCGCGTGCGCTCGTCGGCATGTCGCCCGTGATCGTCGCCGGCGTGGCGGCATTTGCGTGGACGGCGATGACCGGCCTCGGCTGGGCGTTCGCGCGGATCGCGCCGGTGCGCGTCGCCGAGGATCGTGCGCTCGAGCAGTTCGTCGCGCGCGTGGCATCGCTCGACAGCGAGGCGAAGATCGCCGAGAAGCTGACTGCGTTGTGGAAGAACGCCGTCGGCATCGCGGTGAAGCGTCTGCGCACCGATGTCGGCGAGCTCGATCCCGAGGTGCGCGACTGGCTCGTGCGGCACGCGGACGCGCTCGCGGTCAGCGATCTGGCGACGATGCGGCTCGGCGCGATCCGCGCGAAGCTCGAGGAGCTCGGTGCGCGTGCGTCGCTGGTCGTGCCCCTGATCGATCGCGGCGAGCTCGTCGGGCTCGTCGAGGCGGACTACGACAAGGCACTGCGTGATGCCGAGCACGGGGTCGTCGACGAATCGGCGCGTGCGGCAGCGCGGGCGCTGACGTTCATCGCGCTGTCGAAGGCTGCGGCGCAGGAGCGCGACACCGCGCGCGAGGTCGAGGTCGCGGATGCGTTGCGGCTACAGGCGTCGGCGAGCCGCGATGCCGAGCTCGGCAAGTGGGCGGTGGCCGCGGAGTACCGCACGGCCGCGCGGACGACCGGTGCGGGCTGGTCCGCGATCGAGCTCGCCGATGGTCGCCTCGCGCTGCTCGCGACGGAGGCCCAGGCTCACGGCGTGCCGGCGGCACTCGCGACCGCAGCACTGACCGGCGCGTTCGCCGCCGCGACGATCGGCTCGACCTCGCTCGACGACATCCTCACCGCGATGCGCGCGACCGCCGACGGCGTGATGCGCGGCGGCGAGCCGGTGTCGGCGTTTCTCGCGATCCTCGGCACCGACATCGAGTGGGCGTGCGCGGGCCATCCCGGCGCGTTCGTCGTCGGTCCGGTCGCGTCGCTCGAGACCGGTTCGCCGGTGGGCTCGGGCAAGGCGGCGCGTCCCGATGCGACGCAGCTCGGCCCCGGGTTCCACAAGAAGCGTGCCGACTCGCTCGCCGGAGCGTCGCGCGGACAGTCGACGCTGGCGCCCGACACGTTGCTCGTCGTCGCCTCGACCGCGTTGCGCGGCACCGACGACGCGCACTGGCACGCACAGCTGCGCGAAGCCGCATTTGCGAGCGGGCGACTCGCGACGGTGCTTGTCGAAGATGCTCTGAGACGCGGCACGCCATCGGAGGACCTGCTCGCGGTCGTCGTGCGGGCGCGATAGCATCGCGAGAATGGTTGACTGGAAAGAGCGGGTACGCGGTGTGATGAAGGGGAGCACCGGCGAGCCTTCGAAATTGTGGCTCGCGGCTGGCGCGATCGCGCTGGTGGCACTCGCGTCGCACTCGTGTGCGTCGGTCGAGGCCGGTCAGGTCGCGGTGCGCGTCAACAACGTGACGGGCTCGATGGAGGTGATCACCCAGCCAGGGCTGATCATGCAGCTGCCGTTCGGCATCCACGACGTCTACATCCTCGACGTCAGCCCGCAGACGTTTCACCTGCGCGGTCCCGCGAACAAGAGCGTGCTCGAGGTGCGCGAGCTCGACGTCCGTGCGTCGGACGGCTCGAACTTCGCGTTCAACGACATGACGATCCTGTTCCGCGCGATCGGCGGCAAGGCCGACGAGACGCTGCGCGACTCCGGCCTGGGCCACGCGTACTACGAGTGGATGCTGCCGTACGTGCGGTCGATCCTGCGCGACGAGTTCGGCCGCGAGTCGACGATCGGCGTGTCGAACCCGACGACGTTCGGCGAGGCCGAGTCGCGCGCGAAGGTTCGCCTCAACAAGCTGCTCGGCGAGCACGGCCTCGAGGTCACGAGCATCGTCACGCCGCGGCCGCGGTTCTCGAAGGAGTACGAGGATCTGATCGAGGCACGCAACCAGGCCGAGAACCAGCTCGCCGTGATCGACTCCGAGCTGCAGCGCGCCAAGACCGAGCGCGATCGCAAGCTCGCCGAGGTCGAGCGCGACCAGAACAAGGTGATCCAGACCAAGCGCGCGGAGCTCGAGGCGGAGCTCGCGACCGCGGTCACGACGCAGACGCAGACGCACCGCGAGGTCGACGCCTACAAGATCGACAAGGTCGCGGCCGGCGAGGCCGAGCGCAGCGGTGCGAAGAGCCAGGCCGAGCAGCTCAAGGGCGAGCTGTCCGCCGAGTACTCGGCAAAGCAGGCCGAGATCGACGCGTTCCGCAACCAGCCGGTCGAGCGCGTGATGCAGCGCCTCGGCGAGCGCCTCAAGGGCGTGACGATCCAGATCCAGCCGTACAAGGAAGACGGCAATCCGAAGCGCGTGCAGCTCGAGAACGTCGGGGGTGACAAGTGAACCCGCTCATCAGGGCCTCCAAGGTGCTCGTGTTCACGGCGCTCGCGCTGTGGATCATCCCCGCGATCTTCACGTCGACGATCGGCCCCAACGAGATCGGCGTGCGGCAGAGCGCGACTTCCGGCGTGCTCGACGAGGATCTCGGACCGGGCTGGCACATGCGCATCCCGGGCGTTCACAAGATCATCCGCGTGCCCGCGAGCTACTTCATGCTCGACTTCACGGACGACGACAGGGGCCCGCAGAAGCCGCTCGTCATTCGCACGAAGGACAACAACACCGTCGAGCTCGACATCTCGATCCCGGTTCGCATCAAGCCGGGCGAGGCGCACTTGCTGGTGTCGGCCGGTAACCACGTCCAGGATCCGGACGGACGCTATCGCTACATGCGGCTCGCCGAGGAGACCGCAACGAGCGTGCTGCGCGAGCAGATGGCCGTGCTCGACTCGGTCGGCTTCTACTCGACGGATCGCCGCGTCGCGATCGAGGACGTCGCTCTCAAGGCGCTCAACAAGCAGCTCGCTGCGATGCACCTCGAGGCGCAGGCGGTGCTCGTGCGCGCGGTGCGCTACCGCGACGAGTACGAGAAGCAGCTCCAGCAGATCCAGCTCAACGAGCAGAACAAGCTGCTCGATGCTGCGAGCCAGAAGCTCGCGAACGTGCAGCAGAGCCTCGACAACTACCAGCAGGGCACGAACGCGCAGGTCGCGGAGCGCCAGCAGGAGTGGGGCAAGCGGCAGGCGCTGCTCGAGCGCGCGTATCAGATCGGCCTGCTCGACGTCACCGACGAGACGCCCGGCGCGGTGCGCGCGAAGCTCACGGCGATGGCGCCCGTGGATGTCACCGCGCTGCGCGCGAAGGCCGCCGAGATCTTCGGGCTCGATCCGGACAGCGTCTCCGACGGCTATCTGGTCGGCATCAAGAACATCCAGGCCGAGACGCTCGAGTACAAGAACCGGATCACGTCGGAGGCCGATGCCACCCAGGGGCGGCTCAGCGCCGAAGGCCGCGCGATGGTCGCGAAGGTTCAGGGCGAGTACGAGAACAAGCTCAACGCGCTGCTCGGCTCGCCGGCGGGCAAGGCCTATGTCGCGTGGCAGGCTGCCGACAACGTGAAGTTCGGCGACACGCTGACGTTCTCGTCATCCGATGGCATCCCCGCGGTGCTGCGCCTGCGCGCGTTCGCCGAGATGTTCATGGGTGCCCGCTAGGCTAGCTGCGCAGCAGCTGCGGCAGGATCCCGTGCAGCTGCGCCGCGAACGCCGAGAGCGTCGCGAGCTCGGCCATCGAGTACGCCGCGCCGGTCGGCGGGCGATGGACGATCAGCACGCAACGCGCCGGCGCCGCACCCACGGGCTCGACCGCGATCCGCCCGAGCCCGATCCGCTTGCCGGTCGTCGCGACGCGCTCGACGAGCGAGCGAACCTCGGCATCGAGGCGGCGCGACGGACCGCCATCGGGCGCCGCGGCTGCGAGGCCGCCTGCGAACAGCACGCACAGCGCGTTCTGCGAGCTCGTCAACGTGGCGGCTGCGGTGTGGATCACGCGGACGGCGCTCGGAAAGTCCGGCTGTGCGGCGATCCGCTGGATGTACTGAGCGACCGGTCCGGGTGCCGCGCTCTGCATGACGCCGGGGCGTGCCATCATGATGTCGACGATCGCGGGCCGGAAGCTCATGCCCGACACAGTTGCGCGCCGCGTGCCAGCGCAGCGAAATGCCGCGAGATTTCCGCCAAGCGAGCCGTCGCGCGCGACCCGTGCAGCGCGTTGCACATCGCGCCCTTCTCGATGCACGACCGCTGCAACCTCGGTGATGCACTGTCCCCCATGCGACCCCATGCGTCCCCCACGTCTCGCAGGTTCAAGCGCTGTGAGCCGGGCCGGCTTGCCGGTCGGCGCGGTGGGGCGAATGCTGGCCGCGTGAAGAGGCTGCTCATCGTGCTCGCGGCGTGTGGCGGTGGGTCGCACGCGACTCCGTCGATCGATGCGCCGCCAACCGATGTCGCGACGGTCGACGGTAGCTTCACGCCGGGCTGCATGACGATGGCCGAGCCCGCGAGCCAGTTCATGACCGCCGCGGACTTCGGTCCGGTCGTGGCGGGCACGCTCGCCGGCTGGGATCCCGATGGCCGCTGGTTTCTGACCGGCACGCCGGTCGGCAGCGTGTCGAGCTTTCACTTCGCGAGGACCGGCTCGCAGATCATCGTCGATCGCGATCCGACCAGCCCCGGCACGATCGACGACGATGCGATCGTCCAGCGCCACACGGTCCAGTCGCAGGGCGTGAACTACACGGTCGCGATCCGCGTCGCGAACCGGATGGCCGATGGCTCGCTGCGCGCAGACCGCGCCGTGTGCGACGGCGGCAGCTGCCGCGTGTGCACCGCGAAGATGATCCGCGCGACGCACTTCAACAACGAAGGCGAGGGCCAGGGGCTGTCGCTGCTCGGCCAGCTGAACGACCCCACGTGGGGGCCGGGCTACACGTTCAACGTGCGCGTCGACGGCACGCTCGCCTATCTGATCCGCCAGGACGGCCTCCACATCATCGAGACCGCCGATCCGGCGCATCCGACCGAGCTCGGCATCTATCGCCGGGCGCAGCAGGGCTACAGCAACGACGTGAAGATCGTCGACGTGGGTCCCAGGCGCTATGCGCTCACGGCCGACTACGGCGTCGACATCGTCGACGTGACGGACCCGGCGCACCCCGCGCTCGCGGCGACGATCTCCGAGAACGCACACACGATCGCGATCGAATCGCGCGGCGGCAAGCTCTACGCGTACCTCGGCAACTACGACGCGACCTGTCCGATCTACGACATCACGGATCCGCTGCATGCCGTGAAGCTCGGCGCGTTCGTCACGACCGGGCAGCTCGTCCACGATCTCTCGGTCGATCAGGGCATCGCGTACCTCAACGCGTGGGATGCCGGCTTCCAGGTCGTCGACTACACGAACCCCGCCGCGCCGACGCTCGTCGGGAAGTGGGCGCCGACGCCGACGCAGACGAGCCACTCGAACTGGACCACGACGGTCGGCTCGCGCCATATCGCGCTCCACGGCGAGGAGGCCTACGGCGCGCACCTCCACATCATCGACCTCGCGACGATGCAGCCGATCGCCGAGTGGAAGACGCGCGACTACGTGTCGATCCACAACATCATGGTGTTCGGATCGAAGGCGTACTTCACGCACTACCAGGACGGCCTGCGCGTGCTCGACGTCAGCGATCCGACCGCGCCGCAGCAGATCGGTTACTACAACACCTGGGATCCGCAGGCCGACTACACGTCGAGCGACTTCTTCGAGGGCGCCGTCGGGTTCGACGTCGACTTCACGCGCCACCTCGTGTTCATCGCCGACAGCCCGCGCGGCCTGCTCATTCTGTCGGATCAGACTCCGTAGCGACCAGCTTGAGGCCGGCCGGAAGGGTATCGCCGAGCGCGACCCGCTCCTCGCGCGCCTCGAGTGCCACGACCTGCTCGACGAGCACCGCCGCGCGGTCACCGCCCGGCATCGCGCGCACGGCCGCGGCGAGCTGTGCGCGGGTCGCATCGTCGAGATCGCGCGTCCGATCGCCGGTGCGCCGGCCGAGCTGCGCGAGCGGGAACGCCGCCTTCTCGGGCTCGGGCCAGTCCCACCCGACGAGCGGGCCGATCCATTCCTTCACCTTGCTCGCCGGCATGACCGCATTGAGCGGGCCGTAGAGCGGCACGCGCGCGCCCAGTCGCGACAGCGCCCACAGGTGCACGGCGTCCTCGCGGCCCTTGCGCGAGTCGAGGCGCGTCATCAATTCGTCGCCGAGCTTCACCTTGAACGGGATCTGCAGCCGCTCCATCGACGCGACCGCGCGCCACATCTCGGCGAGCTCCTGCTTGCTCGGCTTTGCCTCGGCGAGCTTCTTCGCCTGCTTCGTGCTCGGCAACAGCAGCTGCGCGAGGCGGTCGTAGATCTGCTCCTGCTGGCCCTTCACGAGCCCACCGGCGATCCGCCGCCACACGATCCACCACGCGAGCTTGCCGGGCTCGCTCTTCGGAAACGCGAGGCCCTCGTTGAACACGCCCCACATCACACGCGAGCGCCACGTGTCGAGCGGCGCGCCGGTGCCGGGGCGGAGCAGGAAGCCGGCGAGGTTGAGCCAGCGCTGCTCGTGATCGGCGGTCTTCTTGCGATCGGCGGCGACCTCGACGAGCGCGTCGAACAGGGCGCGCGTCGTCATCATCGACCACTCGTCGCGGCGGGCCTCGAGCAGCGTCTCGAGATCGCGCGTGAGCGTCTGGAGCCCGGTGCCCTGCTGGAAGGCGGCCTGGACCTTCGCCTTGGCCTCGTCGGCCTTCGGATGCGGCGCAGCGTCCTCGGTGGGCGCGGCTTGCGCGGCACCGCCGGAGCGCATGTCGAACGCGAGCTTCCAGGTCTCGCCCTGCTCGGTGTCCACGCAGGCGATCTCGAGCGCACCGAGCTCGGTGATGTGGATCTCGAGCCGCACGGTGACCTCGCTGCGGCCCCGCGCGCGCAGCACGGTGACGATCGGCGGCAGCTCGAGCAGATCGCTGCCGTCGTCGATGGTCTCGGCCTTGCCGTCGCCGATCGGCACGAGTGCGCCGGGCTTGTCCTCGCGCGTGCTCGACGAGTACAGCCGAAAGCTCACCGGGCGGTTCGTCACGAGCCGGAAGTCGCGCTCGAGCTGGACGCGCTGGCCGTCCTCGAGACCCGGTGGAGCGAGGCACACGGCCATCCGCGCCGGCTCGAGTCCGCCGCCGACCTCCGTGGTCGGCACGCGCCTGCGGGCACCACTCGCGTCGACGCCGATGTAGAACGCGCGCGGCGTGCCGCCCTTGATGCGCGTCGCGAGCCCGCGGCGCACGAGGCCGTAGTACGCGGCGCCCTGTGCGACGGCGAGCTCGGGCGCCACGGCCGGCAGCTCGCGCGGCGGCGTGCCCTGCCACTGCGCGATCTGATCGAGCACGCGCTGGCGCAGGCTCGTCGGCGTCATCGCGCCGCCGTTGAACAGCACGGCGTCGATCCTCGCGACGCCGTGGCGCTGCAGGAACACCGCGAGGTGGCGGGTCACCGCCGGATCGGCGGCGTAGGGCAGGCCGAACTCCTGGAGGCCGCCGCGGCCGCGCGCGAGCTGGGCATCCTTCGCGACGAGCGGGAAGAACCCGTCGAACAGGATCTTGTCGAGCTCGGTGCGCGTGATCTCGTCGCGCAACGTGCCGCCGATCAGCTTGGCGCCGCGCGCCTGCACGACGATCGGCGCGGTATCGGCCGCACCCTCGCCCAGCAAGTTCTCCTTCGCGAGCCGGCACGCGTGCACGAGCCCGTGCCACTGCAGCGCATCGAGCTTCTTGCCGGTCCGCGCGACCACGCGCTGCTCGACGATCTTCGCGAGCGTCAGATCGAGGTTGTCGCCGCCGAGCAGCAGGTGATCGCCGACTGCGGTGCGCGTCAGACCGTCGCCGCTCGCGTCGACCTCGATCAGCGTGAAGTCCGTCGTGCCGCCGCCGACGTCGAACACGAGCACGCGCTCACCCGCAGCGAGCTTGCCGCGCGCCGCATCCAGCCACGCGTAGAACGCGGCCTGCGGCTCCTCGAGCAGCACGACCGGCGGAAATCCCGCCTTCGCCGCGGCCTGGAGCGTCAGATCGCGCGCGGCCTCGTCGAAGCTCGCCGGCACCGTGACCAGCACTTCCTGCTCCGCGAGCTGTGCATCGGGATGCGCGGCATCCCACGCGTCCTTGATGTGGCCGAGGATCATCGCCTGCGCCGCGATCGGCGACAGCTTCGGCCCGTCACCCTCGCCCCACGGCAGGATCGGCGCGCTGCGATCGACGCCGGGATGACACAGCCACGACTTCGCGCTCGAGATCATGCGCGACGCCATGCGCGCGCCCTGGTTCCGCGCGAGCTCGCCGACCACCATCCGCGCCTCGCGGTTCCACGGTAGTGCGGTCTCGTGCGCCGCGAGGTCGATGTCGCTCGCCATGTAGATGAACGACGGCAGCTGCGTCCGCGGCGCGACCTCGCCGGGGGCGACCAGCTGAGGGACCTCGAACACGCGCACGCGCGGATCGGCTGCCTTCGTGTCGACGAACGCCACCGCGGAGTTCGTCGTTCCGAGGTCGATGCCGATCAGGTACCGCGCAGGCACGCGCGGGGTTTACCACGTACATGTAGGGAGGTTGCGACCCCTGACAACCGCGACCGCGAGGACTATCGTGGACTTGATGAGGTGGGCCGTTCTCGGCGTGGCGCTGGCGGGGTGTTACTCGCCGCATGTGGCGAGCGGTGCGCCGTGCATGCCGGACGTCGACAACTGCCCGGCCGACCAGAGCTGCGAGACGACGGCAGCCGGGAGTTTCTGCACGGCCGAAGCGGCGATGCCCGACGGCGGCGGCGATGGAACGAGTCTCGGCGACGGTCCGCGACCCGATGCCGGGCCGAACTGCTTCGGCACGGGCCTGGTCACGAACGTGTGCCTCCAGCAGGCGCCGGCGGGGAACGTCATCCTCGCGAGCGGCACGATCGACACCGCGATGGTGGGTGCCTCCAACTGCAACACGATCGTCTCGCAGTCCGGCGGACCGTCGCTCTGCCTCATCGCCGCCGATACGATCTCGATCCCGTCGGGCACGATCGTGCGCGCGCAGGGCGCCAACCCGCTGCTGCTCATCGGCGCGACCCGCATCGACATCGCCGGCGAGCTCCATGTCGACAGCAAGCGCGGCGGCGCGATCGGCGCGGGCGCGCAGGCCACGTGCGCGAGCGGCGACGGCGTCAACGGCAACATGGGAGCGGGTGGTGGCGGCGGCGGCGGCAGCTTTGGCACCGCCGGCGCGAACGGCGGCAAGGGCGAGAATTCCGCGGCGGGCACCGCCGGCGGAACGACCACGCCGACCGCCGTGCGTGGCGGCTGCGCGGGCGGCAACGGCGGCACGGGCGACGGTGGTGGCGGAGCGGGCGCGGGCGGCGCCGGCGGCGGCGCGGTCTACATGATCGCGGGCGCGATCATGATCGAGGGCAGTGTCGATGCGAGCGGCGCGGGCGGCGGTGCCGGCACGAGCGGCACGAACAGCAGCGGCGGTGGCGGCGGTGGTGGCGCCGGCGGCCTGATCGGGCTCGACGCGCCGACGATCACCGCGACCGGCGCGCTCTTCGCGAACGGCGGCGGTGGCGGCGGTGGCGGTGGCAACCAGCCCGGCAACGTCGGCAGCCCGGGCAGCGATCCCGCGACCTACCAGACCGGCGGCACGGGCGGCAACGGCGGCGCGGGCGGTGGTGGCAAGGGCGGCACCGGCTTCGGGCTCGCCGCGGCCGCGCAGACCGGAACGAATTTCTCGACGATGTACTGCGGCGGCGGAGGCGGAGGCGGCGGCGCCGGCGTGATCCGCGTGTTCCAGGCGAGCCCGAATGCGCTCGGCGCGAACGTCTCGCCGGCCGCTCAGTAGTGGCGGTTCGGGTTGACCTTCGTCGGTGCCACGACCTCCATCATCGCGTCGACGAACGCCGTCGCATCGGCCTGGAAGTCGCCGGTGATCGCCGGTCCGTCGCCGTGCTTCACCGTACGCTGGCCATCGCGGCCGCACACGATCGTCTTTGCCTGCTTCGTCGCGAGCACGTAGTCGTACTCGAGCGTGAAGTAGTGATTGATCGCCGGATCGTTCTTCTTCGTGACGAACGCGCACATGTACGCCTCGCCCATCTCCTTGGGAGTCGGCAGCGACATCACGCCGAAGCGGTAGTCGCCCTTCTCCTTCGCGATCAGCTGCGGCGTGTGCGCCAGGCCGGTCGCCTGCCACACCTGCGCGAACGGCGACGGATCGCGGCGCTCCGCCGCGGAGATCAGCGTTGCCGCGGTCTTCAGCTTCATCACGTTCGGGAGGACGACGTGCGCGATCGTATCGAGAGCACTGGCCGGCATGCGGCGATCCTACTCGCTTACTCGCGTTCGCGGACCGAGTACTCGAGCTTCCAGCGGCCTTTTCCATCGCGCGCGACGCACCACAGCTCGAGCGTGCCGAGCTCGGTGACATGGGCTTCGAGCTGCACCGGCACGAGGTCGCCCGGCTTGCGCTCGCCCTCGGCCTCGATCTGTCGCTCGACCGGATCGAGCTCGGTGAGGCCGTCGCTGTCGGGCTCTGGATCGACCAACGCGCCCGCCGGGTCGTCCGGACGCAGCCCGGCGAAGAACCGGAACGTCGCCATCTCGCCGACCACGAGGCCGAGCTCGTCATCGGGTAGCTCGACCTGGCTGCCTTCCTCGAGGCCTTGCGGCGCGACGCACAGCGCCTTCACCGGCGGCGCGAACCCCGGGATCGCCGGCATCGCGCTCTCGATCCCGATGTAATACGCGCGCGCGGTACCGCCGCGGATGCGAATGCCCTTGCCGCGACGCACGAGCCCGTAGTGCGCGGCACCGAGCGCGACCGCGAGGTCGAGGTCCGCACCGGGCAGCTCCTTGACGTCGCGCGCGGCCCACGTGCGGAGCAATCCGAGGATCCGCGCGCGCAGCTTGTCGGCCTTCATCACGCCGCCGTTGAACAGCACGTGTGTCGGCATGCGCCCGGTCTTGCCAAGAAACTCGGCGAGGTGGCGCGTGATCGCCGGATCGTGCGCGTAGGGCAGGCCCATCTCGCGGAGGCCACCGGCGCGGCGGCGCTCGGCGCGCGCGTCGACGCCGACCTCGGGGAAGAAGCCGTCGACGAGCATGCCTTCCGCTTGCTCGCGCGTGACGTTCGCCTTGAGTGTTCCGCCGATGAGCTTGCTGCCCCGCGACAGGATCGCGATCGGCACGCTCTTCGGTGCATCCGCGCCGAGCAGATCTTCCTTCGCACGCCGGCACGCATGCACGAGCGCGCGCTGCTGGAGCGCATCGAGCGGCTTGCCGAGGTCGCGCTGGACCACGGCCGACAGCGCGAGGTCCATGTTGTCGCCGCCGAGCAGGATGTGATCGCCGACCGCGATCCGCTCGAGCGCGAGGTTGCCGGCGTCGTCGGTGATCTCGATCAGCGAGAAGTCGGTGGTGCCACCGCCGACATCGCACACCAGCACCACGTTGCCCGGCGCGAGATCCTGGCGCCACGCATCGCCGCGCGTCGCGAGGTACGCGTAGAACGCCGCCTGCGGCTCCTCGAGCAGCGT
>Ga0070678_100000962_pt1 | contig 14844 bp, 15 predicted proteins | sample KBSM73metaG_FD_65647 | JGI IMG/M metagenome (GOLD analysis project Ga0070678, IMG submission 65647) | Miscanthus rhizosphere microbial communities from Kellogg Biological Station, Michigan, USA - KBS M7-3 metaG | ecosystem: Host-associated > Plants > Roots > Rhizosphere > Soil ...
GCAGCCAGGGCACGCTCGGTATCATTACCGAGATTACCATGGAGACCGAACTCTATAACCCTGTTAAGGATCTGTTTCTAGCTGAATTTGAAAGCCTGGAAAGGGCCGAACAAGCAGTCCTGGCACTCCGCGACTTGTCGAATCTGCCAAGTGCTATTGAACTCGTAGATGGACAGTTACTAGAACTCGTAGACCGTATCAATCCAAACCAGCTCAAGGGTATTGTTACTAAGCCCTTTGCCAAGGCTGTGTTACTTGTGGAGTTTGACGATGCAGACCGACAACGCAAGAAACTCATTAAGAAAGCAGAAAAAATCCTGCACGAGTCGGCCACCGCTGTCCGCCGCGAAAGCGACCCAGCAGCCCAAGACGAGCTTTGGAAAGTGCGTCACTCAGCTGCTAGCGTAGTTGCCCACAGCGAGGGCCGACTCAAGGCCATTCCCGTCATCGAAGACGGTATTGTGCCGCCCGAGCGACTGGCGGAGTTCATGAAAGGCGTCTATGAGTTGTTTGCATCTGCGCAGCTCCAGGTAGCCATGTGGGGACATGCAGGTGACGGCAACCTGCACATACAGCCGTTCTTGGACCTGTCTCAAGTCGGCGATCGCCAAAAGGCCTTCCGTTTGCTTGACGAATATACTAAGCTTGTTCTTTCACTCGGTGGCTCCACGACCGGCGAGCACGGTGATGGACGTTTGCGCGCACCCTATTTACCATCGGTATACGGCCCCGAAGTGTACGCCATGTTTGAAAAGATTAAGCAGACGTTCGACCCATATGGTACACTCAACCCCGGCGTTAAAATTGGCGTTTCACTGGACGATATCAAACCACTTGTGGTCAACGATTACACACTCAATCATCTGTACGACCACATGCCCCGGTCGTAAGAGGGTTCACCTCTAGTCGCGCAGGTTCATAAAAATAGATAAGAATATAACAGTGTGAGTCTTGGGGCGAGTTGGGGTGGTCTCCGAAGCAAAAGCTTCGAGAGACCACCTTCACCCGTCGCCCCGCTAGAGCCAGGTGTTCTGGATAGCAACACGAACTCCCTACCTTAGAGCACATTGACCACACTCACTGCCGAACCACCACGCCTATTGGCGTAGAGACTATGCAGTAGCGCCGCTGCGATCAGTGACGTGGAAGTGACGGCCGGAACATACTCAGGCCACTCAAACCACATCGCAAACGGCAGGACGCCAATTGCCCAGTAGGCGCCATTTGCGAGGTATTGAAACTCGTCGAGGACCCCCCTTTGGGCTATGTGGATGGTCATCGCACGCACGTACAGCGCACCGATGCCCGATCCCAACATGATCAGCGGAACGACAAGCGTGAAGGCGAACCCGCCAAACACACTGTCGAAGCTGAAGGTGGCATCTTGCAGCTCCAGGTACAGAAAGAGGCTGAGCATCACCCAGTCGATCCGACCCAGAGTGCGTTGTGCCTGCTGCTCCGATGTATCCTCCGCAGTCTCCGCTTCCTCGGCGTGTTGCTCAAAGCGGGCGCTTAGCTCGCTCACTAGCTGGTGGAGCATGACACTGGATACACCCGAGACGAGCACCGCCGTCAAGTGGCCAGGCCACCTGAGTGTCAGAAGTCCAACAGTAGCCAGTGAGCACGCCGGCACTAACAGTCGCGGATTCACTCTCATGCCAAGCCACCCCAGCGGCCACTCCAGCGGCTTCAGCCAGGTAGCGTTGCCCTCCGCGTCCGCATTGAGGAAGAAGCTTAGGATGATCTGCAGGAGATAGATTCCCCCAAAGACGATCACCGCCAAGTGGGCGCGCTGGACGTACATGGCGTACTCGCGCGGATCGGCAACAGCCATGACTGCAGCTCTGACCGGGTTCACGTGACCACCGATTGACACGGTAGCCAGTGGCACGATCAGGCGCATGCCGATCACCGCCACGAAGATCCCCACTGTGAGGAAGTACCGTTGCCAATCTTCATCGAGCCGTCGCAGGACTTTTGCGTTGACGATGGCGTTGTCGAACGACAGCACCACTTCGAAGACCGCGAGCACCGCTACGATCTGCAATTCGGCCAGGTTGTGCGTAAACACCGCCCAAACCGCAAACAGACCATAGATGGCCAGAGCCGCTATGGTCGGACCGTAGTAGTACTGCCGCCACGTAGAAGTTTTTTGCTCCATGTGGATCACCCTCCTCTCAGGGGGTGCTAACGGGGTCGAACAAGAACGCTGATACTCTTTACCCCAAGAAAGAGCAGGCGCACGCCGTATAAGAAAAAATTACGCGGTCTGTGCCTGTCCCTTCTGGATAAAAATAGATCCGGACTCACACTGTTAAAGTAACCACACACCATAAAATTGGCGTGCGATCAAATTACTATACCACTAAAGCCAACGTTCTGCACGATGCTGGCAAGCAACCCCCAAGATAAAAGGGCCTGCAGATAGCAAATGTTCTCCCCTTTGTGGGCGACATTGTCTTTTACTGAAACGACAGCTATGGCTAATAAAAAGCCGCAGAGTGGTACCATCGTCATAGAAGTGTGCTGATCCATATAGATCAGCATCAGCGATTCTTGCAATGTTACCGCAATGCGGCTTCCCCCTCGAGGTCCGGCACCGTCTGGTGTGCGCGGGGTATCTGTGGGCTCGAGGGGGCATTTGGCGAGACTAGGCCAAGAGCGAGGGTGGCGTCGTGAGCTGCGGGTCGGTCTGCAACCACGTCTTCTCGGAGTATTCCCGGTCACACGGGACTACCAGGATCATCTTGTCCGCCGTCTCCCGCACCGTGGGAACTGTGTTGCTGACGCAGATGGAGTTTGCCTTGGTTTTGCCGACGAAAATGACGATATAGTCCTGACCACCGGGGGCTAGACCCGCGCCGTTCCGCCCAGCAGCCGTCGTCGAGTGTTCCTCGACGTAACCGACGAACCCACAGTACTCCCGAAGAAACGCGGTCAAGGCGACAGCCTGCCAGTTCTGGTTGATAACCTGTGTCTTGAGCGTCTTCTTACTGTTACCGACCGACATGCCGTATTTGGCACGCTGCCCATTGACCTGCTGCACGACGGATGCCGGCAGTTGGGCCGCTGCACGGGGGTTGCAGTCGTTCGCCGCTGGCGCCGGCTTAGGGTCGGCGGCTCCTCCCAAAAGGAAAGCCATGATGAATGCACCGATGAGCAAAAACGTGCCCCTTGTGCGAATCACAGAATCTGCCCTTCATTCTCTCGTGTCCGCGGTCTCGCGAAACTGAATTATCATACAATATCTGTTGTAATTATGCAAAAGTAGTATTGCCACGATCACACCTACGGGTACGGCCAGGGAAATCAAAAGGTCGAGGAGACGGTAGCTCAGCGCCAAGTCGCCCACCAAATAAAATACCCCAGTTTATCTGGGGTATTTTATTTGGTGGGCGCTGAGGGGCTCGAACCCCCGACCCCCTCGGTGTAAACGAGGTGCTCTAGCCAACTGAGCTAAGCGCCCACATATGTGGTAATTGGATAGTGGTGCGGACGAGAGGACTTGAACCTCCACCCCTTGCAGGACTACCACCTCAAAGTAGCGCGTCTACCAATTCCGCCACGTCCGCGTGACCTTCTCTGTTTTTCAGAGTAAGTAACTCCGCTATCTTATCTGTTTTCACTAAAAATTTCAAGAGGCAAGTGTGGCGTAGAATACTACATGCCTCATCTGTTAGCGCGTTGCGTGTCGCACACAACTCTGCTATAAATAGTATGAATGGCTAAGATTGTACCGACTAAACCTTTGTTAGTGTTGCTTTACGGCTTTCCGGGCAGCGGAAAAACTTTCTTTGCACGTCAACTCTGCGAACAGATTGTTGCCGTGCATGTGCACGGCGACCGTATGCGAACAGAACTATTTGAGAACCCATCGTATAGTAAACAAGAAAACCATGTTGTAAGCAGCCTTATGAACTACATGACCGGTGAATTTTTGAATGCGGGCGTGAGTGTCGTATACGACACCAACGCCCTCCGCACCAGCCAGCGCCGAGCGCTTCGTAACATGGCTGCCAAAGCCGGAGTTGAGACTGTCCTGGTATGGCTGCAAATTGATCCCGAAAGTGCCTTTGGCCGCGTCTCCCGCCGTGACCGCCGCAAGATTGACGACCGGCACGCCCAGCAGCTCGACCGCACTGCATTTGATGCCATGAGTGCCGGTATGCAAAACCCTGAAGCCACTGAGCACTATCAGGTTATTAGTGGCAAACACGTGTTCGGTACGCAAAAGAGTGCCATTTTGCGTCATTTACTCGACCGCAAACTCATCACACTCGACGCAGGCGCCCACCAAATCAGCAAGCCAGGACTTATCAACCTTATCCCAAACCCCAGTGCTGGCCGCGTTGACTTGTCTCGTCGCAATATAAGTATTCGTTAAGCTTGGACAGCCATGTCACGTAAAACCATAGAGCTCATCGGCGTTGGGCCGGTAGTCCTCATAAAACGAGCACAGAGCCGCAATCTGCGACTGAGTGTTACTACAAGTGGGGTGCAAGTAAGTATGCCCCGATGGACACCGTTTAGTGCCGGCCAGGCCTTTGCTCTCAGCAATTTACCCTGGATCCAGCAAGAGCTCGCCAAGCTATCAGCCCCACTTATAGAAAGCGGCCAACGCATTGGCAAAATGCATTACGTGCGATTCGAGCAAGTACTCAGTGACCAGCCGGCAACTAGTCGCGTGACAGGTACTGAAATAATTGTGCGTTTGCATCCGGGGGAAGTCAGCACCGACTTGGAGGCTCAGAAGCGAGCCAAGAGCGCCAGCATACGTGCACTCAAGCGCGAAGCCGAACGCCTGTTACCACCCCGGCTGCACACCCTGGCGACAACACACGGACATACGTACAAAAGTGTATCCGTAAAACAGCTGAAGCGCCGTTGGGGCAGCTGTGACAGCCACCAAGCCCTTACCTTTAATCTCTTCCTCATGGAGCTACCCTGGGAACACATAGACTACGTATTGATGCACGAGCTAGCACACACCATTGAAATGAATCACGGCCCTGACTTTTGGCGCGTACTGACCACTATGCAGCCCAGCGCCCGCACCCTAAGCAAGCAGCTTAAATCTAGGCAACCTACTATTGGCGCTTGGGACCTATCCGTTGGTACAGCTTAGCCCGTTCATCCTACACTCTAGCTCGTGCTTATGACATAATAGAGCTAATGCCTAAAAATACTACGCTCCGTAAAACCCCACCTGTTGAGCCAGCGGCAGCAGCCTTAGAACATGAGCGCCTCACGAGTCTTATTGCGAGTATGGCGGATGGCGTGATAGCCATCGATGACCACATGAAAGTAGTACTTTATAACGGGGCGGCGCTCAACATCTTGGATTTGAATGGTACCATGACTGGCCGACCACTTAAGCGCGTACTCGTGCTTTACGATGAAAACCACCAGCCAGTCGACATTCATAAGCTTGTACAAGACACCAAGATTCCCAGCTCAAGCCGGGATTATGCCTTGGAATATAGCGATGGCAGCATTGTAAACCTGTATCTATCGATCGCGCCGGTTCGGCTGAGTTATGGCAGTGAGGGCGATCATGGGTACGTACTACTCATGCGTGACATCACCCGAGAAAAGAGTCTTGAAGAAGAGCGCGACGAGTTTATAAGCGTCGTCAGTCATGAGCTCCGTACGCCCATCGCCATTACCGAAGGGAATATCAGTAATGCGCAGTTTACTGCCGAAAAATCAGGCGATATCGCCGAAATCCGCAAAGCGTTGAATGCCGCCCATGAACAAGTACTGTTCTTGTCAGGCTTGGTCAACGACCTCTCTACGCTATCACGCGCAGAACGCAATGTACTGGAAGTAAACGTTGAGCCCATCAATCCACACAAGCTCGTTCAGGAGTTAGCGGCCGATTACGCAGGCCAAGCGAAAGCCAAAGGGCTCAAACTTAAAACAGACCTCGACCCACACCTAGAGGTTCTCCAATCGAGCAAACTCTATAGCCGCGAAATTTTACAAAACTTTATAACCAACGCCATAAAATATACCGAACATGGTAGCGTTACCATTGGCGCAGCGCCGTCACCCAAAGGTGTTATGTTCACCGTGACTGATACCGGCATCGGCATTAGTAAAAGTGACCAGAGCAAGGTGTTCGACAAGTTTTTCCGCAGCGAGGACTACCGTACCCGCCAGAATAACGGCACAGGCCTGGGACTCTATGTGACCATGAAGCTAGCCCGCTTAATCCACGCGGAAGTTAGCCTAGAGAGCAAGCTTAACCACGGCTCCACATTCAGTATTTTTATACCTAACCTGTAGTAATGGGGACTGGTGCGCCGTAAAGTATTCTGCCGCCCAGCCGCAGCATCCAGATACGCAGCTAGAGCACACTGTGCGAGCGAAAGTCGGACGTCGCAGCCTGCAATTGGCCGCTAGTGGGCTGTATCTGCATAACCGGAACACCCACATTACGACCCTTCCAATACACGTTTGCAAACTCGTATTTCCAAAAGGATATGTGCAGCACCATGAGGTCCACCATAAAAGCGACCGGCATAAATGCCCAGCCATACCAGGCACTCGTTAGCCGCGCGCCCACAGCGACTAAACTGTAGGTAACCATCAGGCAGAGCAGGGAAACGACCCAGATGGCGCTATATGCCAGTGCGTGCGGCAAATAGACTGCAAAAAACAGGCCCAAGAACGGCCCGAGTAGCAACACAAACTCAAAGCAAGCTGCCAACCCAACCAGCTCAAGACGACGATGGAGCTGCGGGTAGCGCACCCGCACCGATGTGTCGTATTGCTCGTTCGCCGGCTTATTGCTGTACAGCCCAAGACTCTCATCACTACGCACAAAGCTATAGGCGTCAGTCACAACCATGCGCCGTGCCAAAGGCGCTTCAGGATTCACCGAGCGACTCACCGACGCAAATCCACCCATATTTTCAAGGGCATGACGCCTGATCAACCAACAAGTGCTTAAAACAGGCGGCCGTTTAAACAGGCGACGGGGCAAACATATTTCCCAATAATAGCGCATGGCCTGTAGTACGGAACTGCCTCGGCCAACAGTCACGGCCCGCAGTGGCATAACGCTCAGCATATCTTTCTTACGATCTTCGAGCAAACACACCAGCTGGCGGATAGTGTGCGGCTCGAACGCAGCATCAACCCCACAAAACAAGAGCAACTCGCCGCTGGCCTCACGCGCTAGTTGCTCATAGGCATAGTTTTTAGCCAGCCAGTGCGTTTCGTCGGGAGCTTCTCCCTGCAAAAACCGCACACCTTCGTGCGCAAATGAGCGGATAATTTCCGGCGTACGCCGCGTAGCTGAACTATCATCGAGCACCAATATCTCTACTTTAGGGTAATCACTAGCAACCAACCCCTCCAAGCAACGTTGCAAGTCGTCGGTTTCGTTACGCGCTGGCACTAGAATACTTATTGACGGCAGTTCTGCATCCGAAAGGGCGGCTGAGCTTCCCACAGAAACCGCCGCGTGCCGCCACGTGTGCAAGCTCACACGTAGCAACAGAAGTGCGCAGAATAGTTGTGCAACTACCAGAACATTAAACAGCACACCATCCAGACCGTAATGCGTGATTAACCAGGCCGACAGCACAACAACAACGTTGCTCGCAGCCAACCAGCCAAAAGCCCGTAAACTCACAGTGCGCAATTGAGGACGCGGCAGCCGGTCGTAATACAAACGGAGCAGATTGAGGAGCCGATACCCCACCGCCGGTACACCCCAAACCCATATGCTCCAAGCGTCCAAGCTTAGTTCAACCGTGGCAGCTATCAGTGCAAGACCGACTATACCAATAGCGATACGCCGCAGGCGAGACCGCGCCGCAAACAAGCCCTCACACAAAAAACCCTCAAGCACTGTCTCGAGTACGAGCAGGCTAAAAAACCAATACATACGCCTACTATACCATGGCCTCATTCACCCATATCTTACAAGCAGCCGCAAACAGGGCCGTGGTAACTTGACGCATTGGGGGTGTATACGCTATGCTTGACCTATACCGCCTACAAATTATTGTAGGCTTTTTAATTGGCAGCATTCGCCAGAGGTAGGTAGAGGTGGCACGACAAGTCAAGCCAAACGATACGAGCGAAAGTAACGAGAGCCTAGTACGCATCTTTTTTCGGGGCTTTTTCTGGCCCGTGCGCATGATCTGGAAAGGTCTGGTGTGGATCAGTCACCGGCCGCCACTCAAGCAAATCGGCCACGGTTTACGCTGGTTCTTCCAGCTTAAGGCCGTCCGCTTTATCGGACGCATACTCGGTCTGCGCTTTATCCGTAGCAGCTGGCGAGAACTCAAGCTGGTCACCTGGCCAACCAGGCGTGAAGGCCGCCGCCTCACCACAGCTGTCGTCCTCTTTTCCGTGGTTTTCGGCGCACTTATCGCGGTAGTCGATTACGGTCTGGACAAACTATTTAAGCAGCTTTTACTGAAATAAGGAGTTAATTAACATGAGCAGCAAGCGCTACGACACCAGCAAACAGTGGTATGCCATCCACACTTACAGTGGCTACGAAGAAAAGGTCGCCGAGAGCATTCGCCAACGCGCCGAATCACTCGATATGAAAGACAAGATCTTTCAGGCATTAGTGCCAAAAGAAAAGCAAATCGAGATTAAGAACGGCAAGCGCCGTGTAGTTGAGAAGCGCATTTTCCAGGGCTACGTACTCGTCCAAATGAAGATGAGCGAAGACGCCTGGTACATCGTACGCAACACGCCAAGCGTTACTGGCTTCGTAGGCAGCGGCACCGAACCAACCCCAGTTGACCCAGAGGAAATCGAGAAGATCCAAAAGCGCATGGGCCTGGAACAGCCTAAGCACAAGATTGACTACAGCATCGGCGAAGTCGTAAACATCACCGACGGTCCATTTAAGGGCTTTGACGGTTCTATTAACGAAATCGACGCACAAAAGGGCAAGCTGAAGGTCCTCGTGAACATGTTTGGCCGTGAAACACCGGTCGAACTCGACAGCCTACAGGTTAAGCGCGTCTAACGCTACAGAGGATACGTTGTCACCATGTCGGAAGCATTCTCCGATAAATCTTTCTGCGCCCTCTCACTGCTTGAAACCCCAGGAGACGCAGCCATATGCGGCATAGCCGCGTGTGCCCTGCGCGTCGTTGTTGATAAAAACGGCACCTTAGAGGCTAGAACTCCTAGTCACCAATCCGATCAGGAGACCTGCTTACGACTGCGCTCGGGCACAATGCGCGCGTGCCAAGAACGACTTTCTAGAACAGTTCCACGACAACCTCTACCCGAGGAACTTGCGGCTATGAGCCTCGAGCAACTAGTCGAGTACTCCGGCCTCCGTGTTGAAGAAGTGCCACGCGAGCATTTTCCTGATATGGCCTAGCGTTCTCGATACGCATCTGGGGCACGGCAGGTTTATACTTGTCAAAAGTTTGACCTAGATCTATAATACCGCCGCCTGCGAACTTCATATGCAGGAGCCCGACAAAGGCTGAATCTAATTTTTTGTGATCATATGGATAGTTTATTACCGCCCTCTGACGAATTTTCGGAGGACTTTACAGGTCTGCTACTCAACCCAGAAGGTTCTGATACAGAAAATTTTGCGCCAGTAGAGACCGCCGAATTACCAGCCTACACACCACTGGCAGAATTCAACCTTGACCCTCACACCGTTAATATCGACGACGTACCTAGGGACAAATTCAACCCACGTAGTTTTCCAGATCGCCTGGCGCTGATCCGTAGGTACGTCGGCATGATTGCCGGTGAAGATGCTGAGTCCGTCATAGATGAGTTCCTCGCTAATGGCGTAGGCGAGGACGGCAAGGTTGTACCAGAAGTGACACGCCTAACGCTTGGCACGCTCGCTACTGGCGAATTGATAATAATTGCAACTGATACGAGCCCCGAGATGATGTCCAATCCTAATCGTGATAAGAGCGTCAATCCAGCTGCGCAAAGCGAAAGCCCTGGGTTACTGACGGGTGCCGAACTCGATCGAGCCCTTACGCGAAGCGGCCGTGGTTTTATGCTGATTGCGGCACTATCAGTGGACGGAGTGGTGCATCTCACAAAGGCTCGGGACCATATGGGCAGGGTCTATGGTAAATTCTTATGGGCTCTTCTGTCCGACCCCAAAGCAGGGGCCATTAACGCAGCAGCGTAGTCTTAGGTAACAGAGATGGACATTAGAGGTGGCTTACAGTATAATTAAGCAGTTACGCACTACTTAAAGGTAGGAGAATTAGTAGCTACGCTTCAACTTGTAGCGAATATTCGTAATAAGGAGACAAATCAATGGCAAAAGCCGTTAAAGCAAACCTGAAAATGAAGATCAAAGCTGGCCAGGCCAGTGCTGCGCCTCCTGTAGGTAGCACCCTGGGTCAGTACGGTGTGAACATGATGGATTTCATCAATCCGTTCAACGACCAAACTAAGGACATGATGGGCAAGACTGTTACTGCCCACATCACTATTTATGACGACCGCAGCATGGACTTCCGCGTTGTCGCCGAGCCAACCGACGACCGCATCCGCGCCGCTCTGGGTATCCAGAAGGGAAGCGGCAAGCCTAACAGCGAAAAAATCGCTAAGAAGCTAACCCAGGCTCAGCTACAGCAAATCGCTGAAGAAAAAGCCAAAGACATGAACGCCGACGACATTGAAGCCATCAAGAAGATGGTTGCCGGCACCGCACGCTCTATGGGCGTCGAAGTCGAAGCTTAAAGAATAGTTATTTAGTTACATAATTTTGTGGGAGAGCGCGAATGCGCTCGCAAGCACCACGAAGGAGATAAGAATTATGGCAGATGCCAAGAACAATGAAGTTCCTGCAGAGGAAATCGTAGAAGCACAAACTACCGAAGTAGTAGAAGCTAAGGCCGATAAGGCAACCGCTAAGGCCGGCAAGCGCAGCGCCAAGGGCATTGCCGAAGCCGAGGCTAAGGCCGAGAAAACAGAGCACCAAGAACACCGTGCCGAAGAAAAGGCAGAAGAGGCCGAGAAGCCAAAGCAGCCAGTAACGCCAACCCGTAGCCGCCTCGAGCGCCGAAGCAAGGGCTACCGCAAGAGCGCTGAGGCCGTTGAAAAGGACAAAGTATACACCCTTAAGGAAGCTCTGGAGCTCGCTACCAAGACCAGCAGCGTTAAATTTGATGCCAGCGTAGAGCTGCACGTTAACCTCGGCGTCGACCCACGTCAGGCCGATCAGAACATCCGCGCCAGCCTCGTATTACCGCAGGGTACTGGTAAAACCGTTCGCGTAGCCGTCTTCGCTGACGAAGATGTTGCAGGTGCCGACTTGAGTGGCGTAGAGACCATCACCAAGGACCTCGAGAAGGGTGCAATTAATTTTGACATCCTTATCGCAACTCCAGCTAACATGGCTAAGCTTGGCAAGTACGCTCGCCTGCTCGGTCCACGCGGTCTAATGCCAAATCCTAAGAGTGGCACTGTTACCACAGATGTTGCTAAGGCCGTAGCCGAAGCTAAAGCTGGCCGCGTTGAATACCGCGTTGACAGCACCGGCATCGTGCACCTGGCCGTTGGCAAGGTAAGCTTTGGTGGCGCCAAGCTGCTCGAAAACGCCCAGGCCGTTATGGCCAGCATCCGTGCGGCCAAGCCCGCTAGTGTGAAGGGCAACTACCTAAAGGCCGTACACGTTACGACCACCATGGGCCCGAGCATTACCGTTTCTACCAACGAATAAAGCCGCTAATTTCCGCCAAAAGAGCAAGCACCCTAAGGGTGCTTGCTCTTTTATTGTCTACATAAAGTGCTCATGCTGTATTTTATGCAATGATACGTATACACTTGGCAAATGACCCTGCACGAACAGCTAGAAAATCCAACCCAAACTCCGGAGGCACTCCTTCAAACACGTATTGACGACCGCTTGGGACCGCTTGCCCAAGCGACAGCCATCATAGGATTTAACTTACGATTGCATCCACATGAAGCAAGTCGGATGTTTTTAGACATAGCAGAATACGCATCAGATACACGTGACGCCGAGCCCATAGCTTGCTGTTTCAACGCGCTGCCAGTGCTGGATCAATGGAGCATATTTGAACGCGAACAAGCTCAAGGCAAAGCAGTACTTCCTATTGGCTTGGTTGCATGCCTAGGAGAGGCACGCGCAGAATTCGCGCAGCATGACACAGAAACTACTAACGCCATAACCGAAATTCGTCAACGAATAGAACAGGCCAAACCGCAGGCACACACAGACGATCCTGAACATAAGAAAGACTCTCTTGGTGATATACAGCAGCAATATGAAGCTTCGCTGAACGGGGAGGGCGAAAGAAGAGATAATAGCGTGCTGGCCCTACAACTAGCCATCCTAGCAAAGAGCCAAGAGGGCTACCGTGCAATAACCGAAGCAGAGAGTAGTATAGAAGGTTTCTATGCGATGATTAAAGGTCTTACCGAACCGCCGTTTGATTTACAAGAGGAACAGGATCGTCAATCTGTATGGAAAGAGGCCGTGTTAGAGGTACTTTCTAACATTAAGGCCATGCCGTTCTCGTCTCTACGGACTCGACGGCTCCTAAAAATTGCATCAGTAGAGCAACGCCTGCTGCATCTTTCGCGCACGGACACCGAGGAAGCGCCTACGTTATTAAGTGACGAGCTCCTCTGTGCGACGTGGAAAGTAATCGCAAGGGCATTTACCGACCGCACTCTCGAGGAAACGCGACCAGAAGGGTACACACACCCCGAATGGCTTCGTGACCTTTGGGATGACTTTAAAAAGGCAGGTCTCACCTTCAAAAAACTGCGAAGTCAAGATCCAGGTTACCGACATCCAAGATTTACTTCCGAAGCTCAGATAGGCTGATCCTCTGTTTAATTGAGGAGTTATCGTACCTTCATGGCCCGCGTTAACGCGGTCATAGTCCGGGCAAAGTTCGCCGGGCTACCCGAGTAGGCCACGTAGCGATTTTCCCAGTCAGGATGGTATTTGGCCTTAAAGCGCTGCAGACCGCTAAAGCTATAGAGGCGATCACCATTAGCATATATGAACCTGAGAGCCGTATCGATAATGCCTGTGGTCTCTGTTCCCTCGTCTAGACCCTTGAGCGGGCACAAACCAAGGTTCAGCTTGTGGTAGCCGTTCTGCTGCAGTGCCTCGATAAGCCCCAGCAGCAGGAAGTCATTGCAATTACCCGGTGCGTCCGAGTCACAACGAAGTAAATCGTAATTAGCCGCGCCGGACTCATACGTGGGCACCACGTTTACAAACCCGCGTATCTGTCCCTCTGCGTCTCGCACCACCGCCAGCTGAGACTGCTGCATATACTCAGTACTATAGCTACCGAGCATAAAACCCCGCTCGGCACGGCCAGGGCGTTCAAGCCATGAGGTTGATATGGTCTGCAAGCGGTCGAGCACTACAGTGTCAAACGGTGGCTCGAGCAGCTCTACCTCGTATCCAAGCTTTGTAAAGCGGTTTCGAATCTGCCGGAAGTATTTATCGTTTTTCGTGGCCGCAAAAGTATCTAGATCTAGAATGGCTTCTTCGCCGATTTTCTGCAGTTTGAACCCAAGTTTGTCATACAAAGCTTTGTGCCGGGTACTGACATGAATAAATGCGGGACGCCAGTCGTTCACGAAACATAGTTCCTGAAACGACTTACAGAGCAATAAAAACTGCTTTGGATTACCAAATGGATCACCCACTACTAGGGCCACACCCCGTGTCACATGGTAGGCAAGCCCGGCTTCGCCGCTGTGGTCAAAAAAATACAGCTTGTCGTGTGGCCACAGTTTAAAGAAGTCGTCAATATCACTCGGGTAGTCCTGGAGCAGCCGCTGGACCTTCTCGCGCGATACGGCTTGGTTTACAAAACGCATGCGGATCGGGTCAAAGAACGAAACCGCCACATAGCCCAACGCAGCAATGCTCATCACCGGCAGCGAGTCCATAAACAGCCGAGCACGACGGGTATGCGCCACCGGGTGGTCGGTGGTCAAGCTAAACTGGTCAACTGTTTGGTGCATAGCACCAAGAACGGTCATATTATGCTGAAAATCATGCCGATCAAGTAGCACAAAACCAACAGCACCATATGCGAATGCCAGGCTCAGTACGAGCACACTTATCCCGACCGCCCGACGAAACGTGCGCATATCGCTTCGCACTTGGAACGCATCATGCGTAAGCACCAGCAGTACTACGATAAGCAAGGGTAGCACAAAACCAACGGCTCGCCCCAAGCTATCAATGTCCCGTGCAATTATCACGCGCACCACCGAGAGTGTCAGCTGTACTCCGAAAAGTGTCAGAGCCGCAAGCCACGCATTATACTTACGCCTAAACAGCAGGGAGCCGAGATAGACAAATCCCATACCAATCACCTGTGGCACCCCTAATAGGAGTACATCAAGGTCGTGGCCAGGATGTGCGCGCAATTGTCGTACTAAAGACGTGGCAATCAGCGTCAAACCATATCCTAAAACAATGGAAGCTACCAGGCGTACTAGCGCGATCCTGGAACGGTTTTGCTGCATTACACATATTGTAGCTCATGCAGTGCTCGGGAGGGTTGTAAAATTGTGCCATCAGTCTTGCGTTTAGGCAAACCATAACCGTACAATGAAGGTAATCAGGCGGGTCGGGCGCTGGAACATAAAGGAGGGTAGCGAGCGCCGCTTATGAGCGTACTTAGTAATACACAAATCCGGGATTACATAGCAGATGGACATATCGTCTGTCATCCTTTCACCCCCAAACACGTTGCCCATGCCAGCCTAGATGTAACCCTAGGCTACTATTACTACCGTATCGAACCAGCTAACGAGCGCACCATCTATAACCCGTTTGACCGGGAAGATGTTGAGCGATATTTCGATGGC
>Ga0070678_100000972_pt1 | contig 14793 bp, 9 predicted proteins | sample KBSM73metaG_FD_65647 | JGI IMG/M metagenome (GOLD analysis project Ga0070678, IMG submission 65647) | Miscanthus rhizosphere microbial communities from Kellogg Biological Station, Michigan, USA - KBS M7-3 metaG | ecosystem: Host-associated > Plants > Roots > Rhizosphere > Soil ...
CGGCTGTTCTCGAGCAGCGGCGCGAGCCGGCGGCGGATACCGACGTTCACCCGCATGCGCGGATCGTTTGCAAAAATCTGATACATGTAATCGCGCTCACGATCAGTGACCATTTCCAGAGTCAGCTCGTCATGATTGCGCAGGAAAATCGCCCATTGACAGTTGGCAGGGATGTCGGGCGTCTGCCCCATGATCTCTACCAGAGGATGGCGATCCTCCATGGCGATCGACATGAAGAGGCGCGGCATGAGCGGAAAGTGATACGCCATGTGGCATTCATCGCCATCGCCGAAATACTGGCGCACGTCCTCGGGCCACTGATTCGCTTCCGCGAGTAGCAGCTTTCCCTCGTAGCGGCTGTCGAGAGCGGCTCGAATCTGTTTGATGACGACGTGTGTCTCGGGGAGGTTTTCGTTGTTCGTGCCTTCGCGTTCAACCAGGTAGGGAATCGCGTCGAGCCGGAATCCGTCGACCCCGAGATCGAGCCAGAAACGCATGGTGCGCAGGACCGCTTTCAGCACCTGCGGATTGTCGAAGTTCAGATCCGGCTGGTGACTGAAGAACCGGTGCCAGTAGTGCGACTGCGCGACGCTGTCCCATGCCCAGTTCGAGGATTCAGTATCTGTAAATATGATGCGCGTGCCGGCGTACTTATTGGGATCGTCGCTCCAGACGTAGTAATCGCGCTTGAGCGAACCTTTAGGTGCGCGGCGCGCGGCCTGGAACCATGGATGCTGGTCCGAGGTATGGTTGATAATCAGCTCGGTGATGATGCGCAGTCCGCGGCGATGGGCTTCGCGCACGAAATGACGAAAGTCCTGCCGGTTGCCGAAAGCGGGATTGATGTTTTCATAGTCCGCGACGTCATATCCATCATCCAGCATCGGCGACGGATAGAACGGCAGCAGCCAGATGGTGTTGACCCCGAGGTCGCGTATGTAATCGAGCTTTTCTGTCAGCCCATGAAAATCGCCAACGCCGTCCTGATTAGAATCGAAAAAAGCCTTCACGTGCAGCTGGTAGATGATTGCGTCCTTGTACCAGAGCGGATCGCTCGTGACGGCGGTCGGGGCCGGTGTCGAGTTGGGATCTGAGGCCTGCGGAGCGTTTGTGTCCATGACTGTCAAACTGTCAAGCTAGTGGCGGCAGCCGGGCGCGGTTCGCCAAGCACTCTGAATATATGAGCAGGCGTCAGCGCCGGGTCGAGGCGCACGAAATTGCGCATGCCGTGCCATTGGTAACGGGCACCGGACAACAAATCGTGCATTTCATAGGGTGTACCCGATGCGAGGTCGAGCGCATCGAGGTCCAGAGTGACCCAACCGCTTTGCGCATAACGTGTATCGAGGTTTGCGACAACGACGATGCAATTGTCAGCAACGCGTTTGGAGTAACACAGGAGCTCGCTGTTATCGACGGTGTGAAAAATGAGACTCCAGTCCGATTGCAGCGCCGCGTTTGCATGCCGTATAGCGTTTACGGACGATATAAACGGCGCCAGGCTGTCCGGGCGCGACAGATCCCAGTGGCGTATCTCGTATTTCTCCGAGTTCAGATATTCCTCGCTGACGTCATCCCGCGGCGCGTTCTCCAACAGCTCAAACGCCGGACCATAGATGCCGTAATTGGCGGCGAGCGTGGCTGCCAGAAGTAAACGCAATCTGAACGCCGGTGCGCCGGCATTGCGCAGCGAAACGGCAAGGATGTCGGGCGTATTGGGCCAGCAGTTGGGACGGAAATATTCGCGCGAAGGATCCTGCGCGAGCTCCGTGAAGTACTCGATCAGTTCCTCTTTTGTATTGCGCCACGTGAAGTACGTATAAGACTGTGTAAAACCAAGCTTGGCGAGGCGATGCATTACTTTCGGACGCGTGAACGCTTCAGCGAGAAACAGCGCATCCGGAAACTCCCGCTTGATCTCGGCGATGACCCATTCCCAGAAGCGGAACGGCTTGGTGTGCGGGTTGTCGACACGGAAAATGCGCACGCCGGCTTCGATCCAGAATTCGAATACGCTGCGCAATTCGTCCCACAATGCCGACCAGTCGTCGCTCTCGAAGTTAAGCGGATAGATGTCCTGATACTTCTTCGGCGGATTTTCCGCATACTGCACTGTGCCGTCGGGCCGCCAGCGAAACCATTGCGGATGGGCGGCGACGTACGGATGATCGGGCGCGCATTGGAAAGCGATGTCCAGTGCTATCTCGATACGATGGGCACGCGCGTCCTCCACCAGCGACTTGAAATCGTCCAGTGTGCCGAGCGCGGCCAGCACATCCTTGTGCCCGCCCTCCTCAGCGCCTATGGCCCACGGACTGCCCGGATCCTCGGTCGTGCCGGTAACCGCATTGTTCTTGCCCTTGCGGCGTATGCGTCCGATCGGGTGTATCGGCGGCAGATAAAGCACATCGAAACCCATGCCGCTTACATAGTCGAGCCGCTTGCGCACGTCGTCGAACGTGCCATGCGTGCCCGATGTATCGGACGCCGAACGCGGGAACATTTCGTACCAAGTGCTGAAACGCGCCCGCTCGCGGTCGACGATGATCCGCAAATCTAATGAAGTGCGTACCGCGCCTGTGCGTGCGGCGTACCGGACGGCAAGCGCCAGGAGCGCATCATCGTGAGCGATCTGCTTTACCTGATCGGCGGATGCTTCTCGCAGCGATCGTGCCCATGTTTCAAGATTCTTGCGTTCTTCTTTGGTCGGAGCGCGGGCCGCAGCGCCGGCGATCAAGTCGGCGCCGGACTTCGCGGCGACGAGCAGGTCTTCGGGATCGACGCGACGCTCGAAGTCATGCGCCCATGATTGCAGTTGGTCGACCCAGGCTGTGACGCAATAGCGCCATTCGCCGATCCGCTCGACCGCAAAGGACGCGATCCAGCGATCGTTGCCGAGCTCCCGCATCGCCACTTCCGACCACTTGCCGTCTTCTGCGTGACGATATTGGAGCATGCACGAAAGCACATCGTGGCCATCTGCAAAGCAGTCGGCCTCGACGACGACGACTTCACCAACCACACGTTTAATCGGATAGCGTCCCCCGTCCACCAGCGGCGTAATGCCTTCGATGACTACGCGCTGGCGTCCACTTACCACACGCGCCGACGGCCGCCGCGCGATCATGCCGCGGCTCCGGCCTTGAACACCGTGATGGCCAGCGGCGGCAAAGTCACGGCGAGTGAATACGGGCGACCATGCGCCATCACATGCGCGGCTTCGCTGCCGCCCAGATTGCCGACGCCGCTCCCGCCGTAGATCGTTGCATCGCTGTTGAGCAGCTCCTGCCACCATCCGCCGCGCGGTACGCCAATGCGATACCCGGGACGCACCACCGGCGTGAAATTGCAAACGACGAGCACTATGTCGCCCTTGTCGGATTTGCGCAGAAAACTGATGACGCTCGCCTCGATATCACGCGCATCGATCCATTCGAAACCGGCGGCGCTGAAATCGAGCCCGTAGAGCGCAGGCTCGGACCGATAGACGCGGTTTACATCAGCGATCCAGCGTTGGACACCGCTGTGCTCCGGATACCGGCAGAGATCCCAGTCGAGGGAAGTGTCGTGGTTCCATTCCCGCCGCTGCCCGAACTCACCGCCCATGAACAGCAGCTTTTTGCCCGGGTGCGTCCACATGTAACCGAACAGCAGGCGCAGATTCGCAAACTGCTGCCACCAGTCACCGGGCATTTTTTCGCACAGGGAGTGCTTGCCGTACACGACTTCGTCATGCGACAGCGGCAGGACGAAATTCTCAGTGAACGCGTAGATAAGCGAAAACGTTATGCGGTCCTGATGATAGCGACGAAACACGGGATCCTGTTGGAAGTACTCGAGCGTGTCGTGCATCCATCCCATGTTCCATTTCATACCGAAGCCGAGGCCGCCTGTGTACACCGGATGCGAAACCTGCGGCCACGCGGTGGACTCTTCTGCGATGACCTGTATGTCCGGATGTTCGCGGTATGCGGAAGCATTTAAATCGCGCAGGAATGCAACCGCCTCGAGATTCTCGCGTCCGCCGTGGACATTCGGGACCCATTCGCCGGCCTTGCGGGCGTAATCGAGGTAAAGCATCGATGCGACGCCATCCACGCGCAGTCCATCGATGTGATAACGGTCAAGCCAGAATAGCGCGCTCGAAAGCAGAAACGCGTGCACTTCATGGCGTCCATAGTTGAAGATGTAGCTGTTCCATTCGGGATGAAAACCCTGCCGCGGATCCGCGTGCTCGTAGAGCCGTGTACCGTCGAACATTGCAAGGCCGTGCTCGTCGCCCGGGAAATGCGCCGGCACCCAATCGAGCACAACGCCAAGCGAGTGCTGATGCATGACCTCGACGAAGTACATGAAATCCTGCGGCGTGCCATAGCGTGCGGTAGGCGCGAAATATGCGGTTGTCTGATATCCCCACGATCCATAGAACGGGTGCTCCGTTACCGGCATGAGTTCTACGTGGGTGAAGCCCAGGGACGCAGCGTATTCAGCGAGCGGGTGCGCAATCTCCCGGTAAGACAGCATGCGCTGATCGTCGCCCCGCCGCCACGAGCCAAGATGCACCTCATAGATCGACATCGGCGCATCGAGCGCATTGCGGCGCCAGCGTTCCGCCATCCAGGCGCTGTCGTTCCACGCGTACTCGAGCGACCAGGCGCGCGACGCGCGCGCCGGCGGCACTTCCGCGTAGAAGGCGAATGGATCTGCCTTGTCGGCGACACGTCCGCTCAGCTTGGACGTAACGCGGTATTTGTATGAAGCGCCGCGCCGCACCGCCGCCACGCGACCCTCCCAAATACCCGAACCGTCCCAGCGTGGTGACAGCGCATCAGCGTGCGGCTGCCACGCGTTCCAGTCCCCGATTACCGAGACTTCTTGAGCATTCGGCGCCCACACAGCGAAATGAGCGCCCTCATCGCCGGCAAGCAGCTGGCACCCCATCTCGCGATACAGTGAGCTATGCGTCCCTTCTCTGAAGAGATAGATATCGTCGGCGCTGAGCATGAGATAGATCGGATGTGGTTGTCGAATAATGCGCAGGGACAGGCGCCCCTGTCAGGTCGCAGCCCTACCGCAGGTGATGCAGTTGCTGACCCAACATCTCCGGTGTAACAAGCGTGATGCCCTTGTTGGTTACATGGAAGCGCTTGCGGTCTTCTTCGGGATCAACACCGACCTGCAAACCCGGCGGGATGCGCGTTCCGCGATCGATGACGACGCGGTGCAGAACAGCGCCGCGCCCGATCTCGACGTTCGGCAAAACGACAGCCCCGTCGATCGAGCAGTAGCTGTGCACGCGAACACTGGAGAAGAGCAGCGAGCACTTCACGGTCGATCCACTGATAATGCAGCCGCCCGAAACCATCGAGTCGACGGCTGCGCCGCGCCGTCCGTCTTCGTCGAAGATGAACTTCGCAGGAGGCAACTGTTCCTGATAGGTCCATATGGGCCACGATTCATCGTATAAGTCGAGCGCCGGGCTTACGCGCGTCAACTCCATGTTGGCTTCCCAATAGGCGTCGATCGTGCCGACGTCGCGCCAGTACGGCTGCCCGTCGTTGAGTTGCGTGCAACTGTCTTTGAGACGGTGCGCCGACACGCGATACCCCTCAGCGACGAGGTAGGGAATCAGGTTATGGCCGAAGTCATGGGCAGAGTCAGGGTCCTGCGCGTCGCGAATCAGCTGGGCATAGAGAAAAGGGGCGTTGAAAACATAAATGCCCATGCTGCCGAGCGCCAGATCATTGCGTCCCGGCAACGGACGCGGCGCAGCGGGTTTCTCCTCGAAGCCGAGCACCTGATAATTGTCATCGACTTCCATCACGCCCATCTGGGTTGCTTCGGCGACGGGCACTTCAACGCAGCCGACCGTCATGTCTGCGCGCCGCGCCACATGCTCGTCTATCATGCGTGTGTAATCCATTTTGTACACATGATCCCCGGCCAGAACGAGGACGATGCGCGGATCATGGCGGCGAAGAATATCGAGATTCTGAAACACCGCGTCCGCGGTACCTTTGTACCAGTCGGCGGTGATGCGCTGCTGCGCAGGCAGCAGCTCAATGAACTCGCTGAAGCGGCCATCGAGGAACGACCAACCGCGCTGAACGTGATGGATCAGGCTCTGCGCTTTGTATTGTGTCGCGATGCCGATACGACGAATTCCGGAGTTGAGGCAGTTCGATAAAGTGAAATCAATGATGCGGAATTTTCCGCCAAAGGGCACGGCAGGCTTCGCGCGCCAATCAGTCAGCGGCCCTAAGCGGGATCCACGCCCGCCGGCGAGTACCACTGCCAGCGTCTGCCGCGCAAGGTGCGCCATCGTCGGCGCATCCGGCATGTATTGCTTGTATGCACGATAACCGGCATCAACGTCTACGTGCATGTCATTCAAGGAGGGCTCCCCGTGCATCAAAGTCATTGCGAATCAGTAGCAAGAAGGAAGCCATGAAGCGCATGCGGCAGCAACGCAATCAGCGCCACGCGAAAGTTGAGCAATCATGAATATCGGCAAAAGCCGCCCTCGATGACAGGTAAAAGTTACAAGGCCACAAACGTGCGTCGCCGCAACACCGTGACTCAAAACGACAACCGGTGGTACGACAACCGGGGCGCATGCGCGTTCGGTTTATGGCTCATCAACATAGCGGCGGGATTATTGCTTGAACGGCTCGATGCAAATCCCCGTCTGTCTAGACATCTAATGTCAATCACGTGAAATGCTGAACGATGGCTGAAGCGATGCGCATTCTCTTCGTCACTTCCGAGTGCACACCGTGGAGCAAAACGGGTGGTCTCGCGGATGTGTCTGCAGCATTACCGGCGGCGTTGCGCGGTCTTGGTTCCGATGTGCGCGTCCTGATGCCGGCGTACTCGAGCGTGCCGCTGGATGGTGCTCGTAGCGTGAGTGTCATAAACGCCTCGCCACACCTTCCGGCTGCACGACTGCTGCAAGCGGTGTTACCAAACGGAGTGCCGGCGTTTCTCGTCGACTGTCCGGCCTTGTACAAGCGAGGCGGTGGTCCGTATCAGAATGAACAAGGCGCCGACTTTCCGGATAATGCGCAACGCTTCGCACAGCTGTGTCGCGTCGCTGTGCACATGGCGTCGGATGATGAATCAGCATGGCGACCGCAAGTTGTTCATTGCAACGATTGGCAGTCGGGTCTCGTGCCGGCTTATTTTCACTTCGCGCCTCGCTCCGCGACACCTACCGTATTGACCATACACAATCTTGCGTTTCAGGGAATGTTCCCCGCCAGCACGTTGGACCTCGTAGATCTGCCGCGCGAATCGTTTTCGATCAATGGCGCCGAATTCTACGGGCAACTATCGTTTCTCAAGGCGGGATTGGCTTACGCCGACGCGATAACCACGGTAAGTCCCACTTACGCGATTGAAATCCAGCGGCCGGAATCCGGCATGGGCCTGCATGGCCTTCTCGCATACCGGCGCTCTGTCCTGAGCGGCATTTTGAACGGCATCGATACCGACACATGGAATCCGGCCCACGATCCTCACATTGCCGTGCCGTATCAAGCTGACACGCTGGACAATAAAGGCGCCAACAAGCGAGCCCTCGAGGCGCACGTCGGCCTGCCGCCGTCCCACAAACCGCTGCTCGCGATGGTCGGCCGGCTAACGGCGCAGAAGGGTATTGATCTGGTTATCGATGTCGCGGCTGCTATCGAACGAATCGGGGGACAACTCGTTGTGCTTGGCCGCGGTGATACAACGTTGGAAGAGTCGCTCACCGCACTTGCGGCGGCACATCCCCACGCCATCAAAGCTATCATCGACTTCAGCGAGCCGCTCGCGCATCTGATTGAAGCGGGCGCGGACATGTTCTTGATGCCATCGCGTTTCGAACCGTGCGGCATGAACCAGATGTACAGCCAGCGTTACGGTACGGTTCCCGTCGTACATGCGACCGGCGGGCTCGTCGATACGGTGACCGAGTTTGCATTGGACACCCAAGCTGGGACCGGCTTTCTCTTTCATGCGCCGGATCCGGCTCAATTCCTGAGCGCAATTCAGCGTGCCATTGCCGTCTACGAAAACAAACCTGCCTGGCGCCAACTGCAGATAAACGGAATGCGCCGCGATTTCAGTTGGGGGGCGGGGGCTCGATGTTACATCGATATCTATCAACGACTGCTCAGCGGCGCTATACCGCAACCATCAATCCGAGCTCGAAGCGATGGGTGAGCAAATGATGCGTTGGATAGATACGAATCACATAATCGAGGCGGCCGCAAAACTCTGGCGCCAGCGGAATCACGAAACGCTGCCAGCCATCGGCCGGATCGCCATCTGGCCGGAAAAAGAATTTCTGCTCTACAGGGACGTCATCGACCGCAAGCGCGCGCGTAAAAGTGACTTCCACGGCAAGGTCCGCGGTGGACAGCCCTGCCAGGCGCACCATTACTTCAAGTGTTATGGTTTCGCCGAGTACGATGCGGGCCTGCGGTGTATCGACGCGACGCACAGCTACGTGCGGCCACGCTGAGCGCACGCGGTCTTTCCATGCGGCGAGCTGAGTCGCATCATCCGGCCGTTCGTGGAACCGATGGTGCTCGCCTGCTGCAGGCATGTAGAATTTGTGCAAATACTCGCTCAGCATGCGCGTCGCGTTGAAACGCGGAAGAATGGTGGCGATGGAATGTTTCGCCATGCGCGCCCAGCCCTTGGAGTACGCGGAGTCATCCCGTGCGTAGTAAAGCGGGATGATCTGGTCCTCCAAAATCTCATATAGCGCGCGTGCTTCCTGGCGGTCGCGCGACTCGGTACTGGCCTCGTGTAGCACGGGTTTGACCGCCCATCCGTTGCCGCGCTCGTAACCTTCCGCCCACCACCCGTCGAGCACCGAGAGGTTAAGTACGCCATTCATTCCTGCTTTCATGCCCGATGTACCCGACGCTTCGAGCGGATACAGCGGGTTGTTCAGCCACACGTCGACGCCCGAGACGAGCCGCCGCGCCAGGTGCAGGTCATAGCCTTCGAGCAACAACACCTTGTCCTCGAATTCGGGTGTGCGTGCGATCTCTGCAATCTCATGGATCACCGCCTGACCGGGCAGATCGGCGGGATGCGCTTTCCCGGCAAAGATGAGCAAAACCGGACGATTCGATTGCGACATGAGCTTGAGCAGCCGCTCACGATCCTGAAACAACAGGGCGGCGCGCTTATAAGTCGCAAACCGCCGGGCGAACCCGATCGTGAGCACATCGGGGGAGTCAGGATTCGCCAGCCTAAGCATGCGCTCGGCGTGCGCTTCACTGCCGTGATTGTGCGCGTTCTGCACACTGACACGATGACGCACGAGATGGAGCATCTTCGACTTGAGGCGCTGGTGCAGCGCCCATACGACGTGATCAGGCACGTCAAGCAGGCGCTCCAGCCATTCCCGTTGCCCCGCTCGGTCATGCCATCTGTCTCCGAGATGACGCTCGAACGTGTCGGCCCATTCCGGCGCGAGAAAAGTCGCAACGTGTACGCCATTAGTCACATAATCGATCGGGTTTTCCTCGGGCGGGATTTGTGGCCATAGCCCGCCGAGCATCTGCGATGCGACGCCGCAATGCACACGCGACACCGCATTGCGAAACCGCGAGCCGCGAGCGGCAAGCGCCGTCATATTGAACTCAGGACTGCCGTCCGATCTCCCCAGCGCGAACAACGCAGGGAAATCGATGTTGGCGCCCTGCGAAAAATCGGCAAAGTACTGCTCGAGCAGAGCCGCATCGAAGTGGTCATGGCCTGCAGGTACCGGTGTATGGGTTGTGAAAACGACATTCGCGGCGACTTGTTCCATCGCAGCCGCAAATGTCATACCCGCTGCCGTAAGCACGCGCGCACGCTCGAGTATCAGGAATGCGGCGTGTCCTTCGTTGATATGCCAAGCTGCAGGCGTAATGCCCAGGGCATTGAGCGCGCGCACCCCGCCCACGCCCAATATGATCTCCTGCTCGAGTCGTCGACGGCGGTCGCCGCCGTAGAGCCGATACGTGATATCGCGATCGGCATCGCTGTTTTGCGTCGTGTCAGTATCGAGAAAATACAGCAGCACATGACCTGCACGCGCTTGCCAGACGCGCGCCGTGACGCTACGACCCGGAAAGTCGACGCTAACCGTCAACGCTTTGCCATCAACCATCGCCGGCGCGACGGGAAGGTTGGCGAAATCAGAGTCCGCATACGAGACGACCTGATTGCCGGCGGCGTCGATGGTCTGCGTAAAAAAGCCCTGCCGATACAGAAGTCCGACGCCAATCAGGGGCACCCGCGCGTCGCTTGCGGCCTTGCAATGATCGCCGGCAAGGATGCCAAGGCCGCCGGAATAAATCGGCAGGCTTTCATGGAAACCGAATTCCGCGCAAAAATATGCAACCCGGTCGTCTTGCCGCCAGCCGCCGGCGCCGATGCGCATATCAGTGTCGGCGTGGTAATCGTCATATGACTTGCAAACTTCACGATAGTCGCGCATAAAGCTCTCGTCATCGAGCGCCTGCAGCAAGCGTGACTCGTCGATCTGTTTGAGAAACGCGGTCGGACTGTGACTCACCGCGTCCCATAACTGGGGATGCAGCCGTGCAAGTAGATGCCGTGTCGGCCGCGACCAGCAGTACCACAGATTGGACGCTATCTCTGAAAGTCTGGAAAGTTGCGGCGGAAGCCGGGGATTTACTTCGAGCAGGAAATGCGTGGACGTTGCCATTCGTTTTTTTTGAGGCGCGCGATTACTAACGCGTGATTCTAGCAAATCAGATCCACCGAACAGCCGGCGCCAGACGCATCTCGCCGCCGGAAACCAGCGTTAGTTCGTTATCCGCAGTTCAGAGGATGCCTCGGCTACAAGGCCTGCGAGAACCGCAGAACGCTTATTGCGGATCGAATTTAAGCGCTGCGGAGTTAATGCAATAGCGCAAACCGGTCGGCGGCGGCCCGTCCGGAAATACATGCCCGAGGTGAGCGTCACATACATTGCAGATGATTTCCGTGCGCTTCATGCCGTGTTGCAAGTCGGTCTCCTCGCGCACGTTGGCTGGATCGAGCGCTGTGAAGTAACTCGGCCATCCGCATCCTGAATCGAACTTTGCGTCCGACGCGAACAGCGGCGTCTCACAGCATACGCACGTGTAGATACCATGCTCGTGATGATCGACATATTCGCCGGTGCCAGGTCTCTCAGTTGCTGCCTCGCGCGTGACTGCATACTGCATCGGCGTCAGTTGCCGCTTCCATTCTGCGTCAGGCTTCGAGATTTTTTTCATCGTTCACTTCGCGGAATCAACTTTAGCACGCGGCACGCCACGCCGGACGACCCGCGACGGCAGCACTTGCCTAATGAACGACGATGCGCGCCGTCGACCGCGTGCGACGCCAACTACCCGCCGGTGGTCTCACCGCCCATGACCGGGAGGATGATTCCGGTAATGTACGAGGAATCGGCATTTGACGCGAGAAACACATATGCAGGCGCCAATTCCTCGGGCTGCGCGGGCCTTCCCATGGGATTCGATTTTCCGAACTCGGCGACCCGCTCTGGCGTCATGCCTTCGTCCGACGGATTGAGCGGCGTCCACACCGGTCCGGGGGCGACGGCATTGACGCGAATCTGCTTGTCGATCAGACGTGCTGCGAGGGTTTTAGTGAAGGCGTTGATCGCACCCTTGGTGGACGAATAGTCCGGCAGTTCCTTGGAGCCGAATATCGAAGTTTCGGAACTCGTAGCGATAATAGCGCTGCCGGGTTTCATGTGACGAAGCGCCGCGCGGGACAGCTTGAAATACGAATACACATTCGTGCGGAATGTGCGATCGAATTCTTCATCGGTCACTTCTTCAAGGCTTTTTTTGCGGCTTTGGTGCGCGGCGTTAGATACGAGAATGTCGAGCTTGCCGAGTTCGTCTACGGTCCGCTGCACGATGTGGTCGCACATACCTTCTTCAGTCAGATCGCCGGGCAGCATCAGGCAGCGGCGGCCTTCGCCTTCGACCGCGCGGCGTGTTTCCTCGGCGTCGGTCTGCTCCTGCGGCAAATAAGAGATCGCAACATCTGCACCCTCGCGCGCATAAAGAAGCGCGACGGCGCGGCCGATTCCCGAATCGCCCCCGGTGATCAAAGCAGCCTTGCCTTCCAGTTTACCGGCCGCCTTGTATAGCGGCGCCTCAAAACGAGGCCGCGGCTTCAGTTCCGATTCGATTCCCGGAGCGTCCTGCCGCTGTTTAGCGAACGGCGGCTTGGGCTCGGCGGGCATTTGTGGCGGCGCGCTTGAGCGGCCGTCGCCACGACTTGATTCCTGTTGTTGAGACATAAGCGCACCTCCGAAGGTGAAACGCAAAGTGTCGATCGGCAAGCTTGTGTTGTCTGTCGGAGCACGCCGTTTTTTGTGGCTTCGCCTTTCTTACAAAGCGCCCCGCGACCTACATTGAACGCGCGGCGCCCGCGTCAGTCGAAATGTCGCGGGCCAGTCGTTGTGGCCGTTCGTCCAACAACCGATGAACAATATGACAAGGGAACAAAAGTGGCCGCAGACCCTGTGGCTCGTACGGCACGGGCAGAGCGCGGGTAATGTCGCGCGTGACGCGGCCGAAGCTGCGCGTCTGCTCCATATAGCGATCGAGACACGCGACGTCGACACCCCGCTGTCGGAACTCGGCGAAAACCAGGCGACGGCGCTGGGACGCTGGTTCGCTGAATTACCGTCCCCGCAGCGGCCAACGATCGTGTTGAGCTCGCCTTATGTGCGCGCACGCATGACTGCCCAGCACATCATCGATGAAGGGGGCGTGTCGACCGAGGCGCGAATGGTACTGGCGGATGAGCGCCTCCGTGAAAAAGAATTTGGCATCCTCGACCGGCTAACGGTATTCGGCATCGCGCAGAAATTTCCCGAGCTAGCCGAGCAGCGTCGGCATGTCGGAAAGTTCTACTTCCGACCGCCGGGCGGCGAAAGCTGGTGCGACGTGATACTGCGTCTGCGCAGCGTCATCGACACGGTCGCACGCGAATACCGCAAAGAACGCGTGCTCATCGTTGCACATCAGGTCATCGTGAATTGCTTTCGCTACCTGTTGGAACGTCTCGACGAGCAACAAATACTCGACATCGATCGCATGGGCGACGTGCCGAACTGCGCGGTAACCTCCTATGAATTTGATCCGGCGCGCGGCAAGCACGGAAAGCTCGTGCCGCGGCTTATCAACTTCGTGGCGCCTCTCGAAGATTCAGGAACACCCGTCACCGCTGAACCCGATGTACATGCGGCGGCGAAGTCGTGATACAGACGATGAGTTTGCGTTGATTCACGCACGCGTCTCGCGACTCGACGAAGAAGCGTTGCGCGCCTGGCCGTTGCCGATGCCCTGCGGCGACGGAGACAAGGAAGAACGCGGACAAGCGCTCATCATCGCCGGCTCGCAACAGATGCCGGGCACTGCGATTCTGGCTGCTATCGGCGCGCTGCGTGCAGGTGCAGGCAAGGTCACCATCGCAACCAACGAACGCATGGCTCCCTTCGTCGCCGCTGCCGTTCCAGAGGCGCGCGTCATTGGTTTGCGCGAGAACGCCGCTGGCGGCTTCGGCGCCGCAACTGCCCGCACGCTTGCGCAAGCCGCGACCAAACAGGACGCGACTCTCATCGGGCCGGGGATGGTCGATGAAAGCTCCGTACACGATTTTGTCCGTGCAATGCTGCCCCGCCTCCAGGGCAGCAAAGTCGTGCTCGATGCTTACGCGATGGGGATCGTGAATATGACTAGCTTTCCATTTACTGAGCGAGCGCATCGAAACGTCGTGGACGACGGCGCCGACGGCACTGACGCATCCCCCTTTTTACTGACACCGCATGCCGGCGAAATGGCGCACTTGAGCGGCGCCGACAAAGCTTCAGTCACTGATGATCCGATGACGACCGCTGCCGACGCGGCTGCCCGGTGGAAGGCGGTGGTGGCGCTCAAAGGCGCCATAACTCATATCGCGGCAGCCGATGGGCGTATGTGGCGACATGAGGGCGGCAGCATGGGTCTGGGCGTTTCCGGTTCGGGTGACGCGCTGGCGGGCATTATTGTCGGACTCGCTGCGCGTGGCGCTACGCTCGAGCAGGCAGCGGCATGGGGCGTGTTAATGCACGCGCGCGCCGGTGCCCGCCTCGAGTCACGCTTCGGACCGCTCGGTTACCGGGCAGCCGAAATTGTCGATGAAATTCCAGCGCTCATGCACGGCCTGCGCGCCGACCGGTGATACTCGAACGCAGTGCAATCACTTCGGCGCTTTCGAAACGTCCTGCGCGGCAATCGTCCCTAGCGGCGTCGTTACCTTGGCGTCCTTTACCACCTTACGCGCAATCGAGTCGTCGATCGCGCCGGGCGCCGCTTTATCGGTGTCGATTACCTTGGCGCCGTACAGATATACATAAGTCTCAGTCAGCAACTTCTGAACGCGATCATCAAACACGAAAGGTTTTTCATCGCGCACCGGACTGCCACCGGCCGCCGGCGGTATTGCGCCGTAAATCGAAAACCACGCCATCGGCACTGTAATGCCTGCGGTCTGCGCCTTGACGAATTCCGCGACTTTCGTCCAGTTCTTCGGATCGAGGACATAGCGCTGCGCTTCCAGCTCCGTCTTCAACCAGGCTTCGGCGATATCCGGCCGCTGTTTCAGAAAGTCTTCGCGCATGGCAATCGCGCCTGCATCAGGTATGCCGAACGTATATCCGGTGGCGACGACGCGCGCCGAGCCTTCGCCGACGATGTCACCGATGCGCGAAACCGATGGCTCCCACAGTAC
>Ga0070678_100000974_pt1 | contig 14786 bp, 15 predicted proteins | sample KBSM73metaG_FD_65647 | JGI IMG/M metagenome (GOLD analysis project Ga0070678, IMG submission 65647) | Miscanthus rhizosphere microbial communities from Kellogg Biological Station, Michigan, USA - KBS M7-3 metaG | ecosystem: Host-associated > Plants > Roots > Rhizosphere > Soil ...
CCCCAATCTATAGCCGTATGGAAGCCGAACAGCTCAACCTCCTCGCCAACAAGCTCATCGATCTTCGCGATCGCGTGTCGCAGCTTCGGAGGTATCTTTGACTTCGAAGTGAAGCAGGAGCGGCTCGAAGCGGTCACGCGCGAGCTCGAAGATCCGAATATCTGGAACACCCCGCAGCGCGCTCAGGATCTCGGCAAGGAAAAAAAGCAGCTCGACGACGTCGTGCTGTCGTTGACAGGGCTCGGCATGGCGTTGAACGAGGCGAGCGAGCTGTTCGAGCTGGCGCGCGGCGAAGGCGACGATGCCACGCTCCGCGCCGTCGAGGCCGACGTTGCGAAGGTCGAGACCAAAGTCGCCGACCTCGAGTTCCGGCGCATGTTCGCGAATCCGATGGATCCGAACAGCGCGTTCGTCGACATCCAGGCGGGCAGCGGCGGCACCGAGGCACAGGACTGGGCGTCGATGCTGCTCCGGATGTACGTGCGCTACGCCGAGCGCAAGGGCTACGCCGTTGAAATCCTCGAAGAGTCGCCGGGTGAGGTCGCGGGCATCAAGAGCGCGTCGATCAAGGTGGGCGGGGACTATGCGTTCGGCTACCTGCGCACCGAAACCGGCGTCCACCGCCTGGTTCGCAAGAGCCCGTTCGATTCCAACGCGCGGCGGCACACGTCGTTCGCCAGCGTGTTCGTGTATCCCGAGATCGACGATTCGATCGAGGTGGACATCAATCCCGCCGATCTACGCGTCGACACGTATCGGGCGTCCGGCGCCGGCGGGCAGCACGTCAACAAGACCGATTCCGCAGTCCGCATCACGCATCTGCCCACCAACATCGTCGTGCAATGCCAGACCGACCGCTCGCAGCATCGCAACCGCGCGGAAGCGATGTCGATGCTGAAGGCCAAGCTCTATGAGCTCGAGTTGCGAAAGCGGCAAGCCGAGCAGCAGAAGCTCGAGGATTCGAAGACCGACATCGGCTGGGGACATCAGATCCGGTCGTACGTGCTCGACCAGTCGCGCATCAAGGACCTGCGAACCAACTATGAAGTCGGCAACACGCAGGCCGTGCTGGACGGCGACCTCGAGGACTTCATCGCCGCGAGCCTGAAACAGGGAGTGTGACGATGTCGGACAACAAGAGCCCCGTCGCGCCGGCGGTGGCGGTCGACGAGAACCAGATCATCGCCGAGCGCCGCGGCAAGCTCGCCGCACTTCGCGCACAGGGTCAGGCGTATCCGAACGATTTCAGGCGGGATGCCCTGGCGGCAGACCTGCACGCCGAGCACGACCCCAGCGGTAACGACGCGCTCGAGCCCCGGGCGATCGCGGTGGCCGTTGCGGGTCGCATGGTGCTGAAGCGCGTGATGGGCAAGGCGTGCTTCGCGACGCTGCAGGACATGTCGGGGCGCATCCAGCTCTATGTCACGATGGATGGCGTCGGTCCCGAGCGGCTGGATGCGTTCAAGCATTGGGACCTGGGCGATATCGTCGGTGCGACGGGTACGCTGTTCAAGACTAAGACCGGCGAGCTTTCGGTCAAGTGCAACTCGATCCGGCTGCTGTCGAAGGCGCTGCGTCCGCTGCCCGAGAAATTCCACGGCCTGACCGATCAGGAGCAGAAATATCGCCAGCGCCACGTCGATCTGATCACCAATCCGGCGTCGCGCGAGGTGTTCGTCAAGCGCTCCCGCATCGTGCAGGCGATCCGCGAATTCTTCGTCGAGCGCGGCTATCTCGAAGTCGAGACGCCGATGATGCATCCGATCCCTGGCGGCGCGGCTGCGCGGCCCTTCACGACGCATCACAACGCGCTCGACATGAAGCTCTATCTCCGCATCGCGCCGGAGCTCTACCTGAAGCGGCTCGTCGTGGGCGGGCTCGAGAAGGTCTTCGAGGTCAACCGCAATTTCCGGAACGAGGGTATTTCCACCCGGCACAATCCGGAGTTCACGATGCTCGAGTTCTACGAGGCGTATCGCGATCACCGGTACCTCATGGACCTGACCGAGGAGCTTCTGCGCAAGGTCGCGGAGCGCGTGCTGGGCACGACGACCATCACCTATCAGGGACAGTCGATCGACCTGGGCAGGACATTCGACCGCCTGACGATGGCCGAGGCGATCCATCGCTACCATCCGCAGCATCCGCTGGCAGCGCTAGACGGCCGCGACTACCTGAAGGCGGCGCTCGTGCCGTTCGGCGTCGACGTGTTCGAGACCGACGGGGTGGGCCTTCTCCAGCTCAAGCTCTTCGAGGCCACGACCGAGGACAAGCTGGTTCAGCCGACATTCATCGTTGCGCATCCCACCGACGTGTCGCCGCTCGCCCGCGCGAGCGACGCGAATCCCGCCGTGACGGACCGTTTCGAGCTGTTCATTACCGGTCGCGAGCTCGCAAACGGCTTTTCGGAGCTGAACGATCCCGAGGACCAGGCGGCGCGGTTCGCGTCGCAGGCGGAGGCTAAAGACGCCGGCGACGAGGAAGCCATGTTCTACGACGCCGACTACGTGCGCGCGCTCGAGTACGGGCTGCCGCCGACGGCGGGGGAAGGCATTGGCATCGACCGTCTGGTCATGCTGCTGACCGATGCGCCGTCGATCCGCGACGTGATCCTGTTTCCCCAGTTGAAAGCGGAGTCCTGACCGCAGCCTTTCGCCGGCGATGGGCCGCCATACCCTGCCGGGGTATATTGCCTCGATACCCGTACCGGGTATATAGTCCTCGGCATGAAGGCTTCGGTCATGTCCGCGCCCGCCCAGGCCGGCGATATGCGGCACGTCGAGCTGGCGCTCGAAGGGATGACCTGCGCGGCCTGCGCGGCGCGCATCGAGAAAGTGCTGAACCGCCTGCCGGGCACGCGTGCGGCGGTCAATTTCGCTACTGAAACTGCCACCGTCGATTTCGACGGCGCGGATGCCGATGCGGACGCGATAGTCGACGCAGTTGCGCACGCGGGCTACCGCGCGCGCATCCGGCGCAACGACGAGCTCGAACGGCAGGAAGACGCAGCGCAGAAGGCGGTCGCGCGCCGCTCCCTGACCTTTGATTTCTGGCTGGCGGTGGTCCTCACGCTGCCGCTCCTCGCGCACATGGTGCCGATGTTCCTGCAGATGCTGCCGGGGCTCGCGCGCGCGCTTCCGGCGTCTGTGCAGCCGTGGGTGAACATGCAAGGCGAATGGCTGCCGCGCGAAGTGCAGCTCGCGCTCGCGACGCCGGTTCAGCTCTGGGTCGGCCGGCGCTTCTACAAGGGCGCCTGGCACGCCCTTCGCGGCGGCGGCGCGAACATGGATGTCCTGATCGTGCTCGGCACGACGATCGCATGGGCATGGAGTGCGTTCATCACGTTCTCGGGACGCACGCACTACCACGTCTATTTCGAGGCGTCTGCTGCCGTGATCACGCTCGTGCTGCTGGGCAAGCTGCTCGAGGCGCGCGCGAAGGCTGGAACCTCGGCTGCGCTCGCGTCGCTTCTCAACCTGCAGCCGCGTGTGGCGCATGTCGAGCGCAACGGCACGACCGTCGAAGTGCCGCTCGCCGACGTCCGCGCCGGCGATCGCTTCGTCGTCCGCGCCGGCGATGCCGTGCCGGTAGACGGCCTCGTGGCAGAGGGCACCTCGAATGTCGACGAAAGCATGCTGACCGGTGAGAGCCGCTCGGTGATCAAGGCGCCCGCCGCGAAAGTCTACGCAGGCACGATCAATCAGGACGGCCTGTTGCGATGCATTGCCACGGGCGTCGGCGAAACGACATTGCTCGCCGGCATCGTCCGGCTGGTGCGGGACGCGCAGGGTTCGAAGGCGCCCATCGCGCGGCTGGCCGATCGCGTCTCCGCAGTCTTCGTCCCGGTCGTCATCGCGATCGCGCTCCTGACCTTCGCGGCGACGTGGTGGTTCGCGGGCGACGCTATCCGTGGTGGTGTGAATGCGGTTGCCGTGCTCGTGATCGCGTGTCCCTGCGCACTCGGGCTCGCAACGCCGACGGCGATTATCGTGGGCACTGGCCGGGCTGCGCAGATGGGGGTGGTCATCCGCAATGCGGCGGCGCTCGAGCAGGCGGGGCGGCTCAAGGTGCTGGTCGTGGACAAGACCGGCACGCTGACCGAGGGTAAGCCTGCGGTCGCGGGTGTCATGGCCCAGCCGGGGTACGCGTCGCGCGACGTGCTCATGGTAGCGTCGGCGCTCGAGCACGGCTCGACGCATCCGCTTGCCTCCGCCATCGTTGCAAAGGCACGAGAAGCGTCGCTCGCCATTCCACGCGTCGAGGCCTACGCATCGTTTCCCGGCAAAGGCGCGCGCGGCGTCGTCGACGGCGCGACGGTGCTGGTGGGCTCACTTGCGTTTCTCGAAGAGCGCAGCGTGCGCGTGCCGCCCGACGTCGCCGCCTGGCAGCAGGATGCGGGCCACAGCATCGTCGGCGTGGCGCGGGAATCCGACCTCATCGGACTGATCGCGCTCGCCGATCGCCTGCGTCCCACGACGCCCTCGGCCATCGCGCGCCTGCGTGCCCAAGACATCCGGGTGGTGATGCTGACGGGCGATAACGCGATGACGGCGAGAGCGATCGCGCGCGCCGCGGGGATCGACGAATTCCGCGCCGACGTGCTGCCCGCCGACAAGGCAACCGCCGTCTACGCGTTTCGCGCGGGTGGCCGCGTCACCGGCATGGTGGGGGACGGCGTGAACGACGCCCCCGCCCTTGCCGCGGCCGATGTGAGCTTTGCCATCGGCGCGGGATCGGCGGCGGCGATCGAAACTGCCGACATCACGGTCGTACGCGACGATCTGAACGCGGTCGTCGACGCGATCCTGCTGTCGCGCGCCACGCTTTCGAAGATCCGCCAGAACCTGTTCTTCGCATTCGCTTACAACGTCCTGGGCATTCCGCTTGCGGCCGTAGGGCTTCTCGATCCAGTCCTGGCCGGCGGCGCGATGGCGGCTAGCTCGGTTTCGGTCGTTGCGAATGCACTGCTGTTGAAGCGCTGGCGACCGCCCGGCGCGTAGGCATGCGTCGAAAGGAGTGAGCCATGGAAACCGTGACCATGAAAGTGGATGGGATGACGTGCGGCGGGTGTGTTGCGAGCGTGACGCGCGTCCTCAAGAGCACGCCGGGGGTTGCCGACGCCATCGTGCGGCTGGAAAGCGGAAGTGCGGAGGTGACGTTCGATCCCGCGCGCACGGGCGTGCCCGCCCTGCGGTCGGCCATCGAGAATGCCGGCTATGACGTCATCGGCTAGGAGTACCGGGCGCGCCGCCGGACCGCGTGTTCCGCGCGAGCCGGTCGGCAAGGCCGCGCTGTCGCGACGCCTCAATCGCGTCGAAGGCCAGGTCCGCGGGATCGGCAAGATGGTCGACGAGGATCGCTATTGCGTCGACATCCTGACCCAGGTCGCGGCCGTACAGTCGGCGCTCGACGCGCTCGCTCGAAAGCTGCTGGAGCACCACCTGCATGGGTGCGTGCAGCACGCGGTTCGCTCCGGCGACGGCGATCGTGCGATCGCCGAAGCGCTGACGGTGATCCGCAAATTCGGCCGTTGAGCCGTTATTTGCCTGCGTTGCGCTCGATCCAGCGCGCGAAGGACTGCAGAAACTTCTGCATGAAATCGCGCGTCTCTGCCTTGTCGAGATTTCCTTGCTCGTCGAACAGCGCGCTCGCGTTGCCCACGTAGGCTTCGGGCTGCTGCATCGCCGGCATGTCGAGGAATACCAGCGACTGTCGCAGATGCTGATTCGCGCCGAAGCCGCCGATCGCTCCCGGCGACACGCTGATGACGCCCGCGGGCTTGCCGCTCCATGAACTCTTGCCGTATGGACGCGAGCCCACATCGATCGCGTTCTTGAGGGCACCGGGCACGGAACGGTTGTATTCCGGCGTGACGAAGAGCACGGCATCGAAGCTCTCGATCTTCGCCTTGAATTCCCGCGACGCGGCGGGTGGATCCTTTTCGTGGTCGGCATTGAACAGCGGGAGGTGACCGATCTCGACGATTTCCAGCTTGATGGAATCGGGCGCCATCGCGATCAGCGCTTTGGCGAGCTTGCGGTTGAGCGATTCCTTGCGCAGGCTGCCGACGAGGACTGCGACGTTATAGGGATTGGGCATTGAGTTCCTTGGGGTTGGCGAAGCTGAGCCGCAACGGGGGGTCGACATGTCATTATAGGTTGCACGCCTCCCGCCTCCCGCCGCGCTGGTGTTAGCGGCGGGCGCCCGTGCATGAGACAATTGCGGAAATTCGGGGTGTAGCGCAGCCTGGTAGCGCGCTTGCTTTGGGAGCAAGATGTCGCAGGTTCAAATCCTGTCACCCCGACCAGTCTTGTGAAAAAAGCGATCGCGTGCAACGCGCGATCGGGTACATTTCCGACCCGTCGCATGGCTGCGGTCAGCGACACCTCCACGCAAGAAACTTCACTCGTTCTTGCGTGGAAGTTGGCTTGGATCAGGCGTGTTCGCTGTCTCGGAGCGAGCAGTTTCGCGGCCCATTCATGGACCGCTCATCACCCGCGCATCTCCTCGGCAGCCTCCCACTTGGGCCGCATTTCCCTTCCCCATTTCTTCGGATCTTCGTTGTGCATCTTCTCCATCTGCTTGGCGACATCCGGATGCTTCTCCATCACATGCTTGGTCATCGCCTTTACCATCTCGTCCCAGGAATTGGCCGACAGCTTCTGATCGCACGCCCCGCCAAGTTCCCTGCATGTCATCGTTTTCATAGTCGACCTCCGATCCCTTCAGCCAATCGGCGGAAAGCGCGACGGCGCTTTCCGCCTTGAAGCACTCACACCCGTCCAGCATCACATGCCACGCAGCGGATTGATCTCCATGACCTCGACGGAGGCTTGCGGGATCTGGAAGTGCGGATGGCCCTCGAACGCTTTTGCCGCAGTGTCGAGTGATTCCGCTTCCACGATCGAATACAACATGATGTCGTTTCTTGCGTCAGCCGTGCCTTGCGCCGTCACACGCTTGGGCTTGCCCACCCCGGCGGTGTCTGCAAGCATCTTGCTGTGATCGCTCATCCATTTTTTCCATTCACCCTGCATTTTTTCTTCGGCCGGCTTTCTTTTCTCCGGCTCGGTCTTCTCCCATTCATCGATCACCGAGGTGGGTGTAAGAAAAGTAACGAGAAACTTCTTCATGGTTTACGCTCCTTTGAGGTGGCGCGTCATGGCGTTGCCAGCGTTGGGGGACCACGCCACCCATTTCCTTCGGACGGGTGCCATGATTGCTGCACTTTAGTATCGCCGCGTTCCATCGATCAGGTCTGTCGGCGCTCAATCGCTGCTCGTGTAGGAAACCGCCGGAGCGTGAGGCTTACCCGACGCGTCCTGGCAAGGATCGCCCGCCCTTCGCCGGGACTCCCGGTCTGGATCGCAACGCGCCGGAGGTTCATTGCGTCACGCTGGACGGGAGACCGGGCGCGTGTTGACGAAAACGCACAGCAGCGCGGTGAGCAGCGCCAACGCGACGTGCAAGCCATAGACCGCGTTGAAATCGCTCCGTACCACAACGCCGTGACCGAGCAGCAGCACGGTGATTGCGACGCCGATCACCGCGCCGATCTGCCGTGTCGCCTGGTTGACGGCGCTGCCCACCGCGTAATGCTGCACGGGCAGCCTGCTGACCGCTGCGCCTGAGAGCGAAGGCAGAACCAGCCCCACGCTCGCACCGCTGAGAATGAGGCCGGGCAACCAGTGGGAAACATACGCAGGTTCGGTGCCGGGAACGAGCATGAACCACAGTCCGGCGGCCGCATAGAGCAGTGCACCCCCGACCAGGAACGGCCGGTGTCCGTAGCGTCCGGCGAGGCGGCCGGTGAGGATCGCGACCGGAATCACCATCAGCGGACCCGGCGCGATTGCGAGACCCGCGCGCGCCTGGCTGTAGTGCCACACGTTGCTCATGTAGAAGAAAAAGGCGAAAAACATCATTGCGAACGCGATGCCGAACGAGAGCGTGGCCGCGTTCACCGCGCTGTAGGTGCGGTTACGAAAGAGACCGAGGTCGACGAGCGGGTCGCGCGCGTGTTTCGCCCAGGTGACGAACGCCACCAGCGCGATCAATCCGGTGCTTGCAACGGCTGAGAGTTGCACGCGCGTCCATGCCGGCGATTCCAATTCGACAATCGCCAGGGCGATTGCTCCGACGGCGACAACGAGGAGCGCCATGCCGACGAAGTCGACTTTTGGGCGTGTAGTCGACGATGCCGATTCGCGGAGCAAGGCGGCGCCGCGCCACAAGGACAGGGCGCCGATCGGCAGGTTGATGAAAAAGGCCCACGGCCAGCCCACGCTTTGCACTACGAATGAGCCCAGGCTCGGTCCGACAGCCGCCGCGAAGCCGGCCACGGCGCCCCACAAGCTGACGGTCAACGCACGCTTGTGCTGTGGAAAGGCCGCGAGCACGATCGACAGCGATGCTGGCGTCAGCAGCGCCGCACCCACCGCCTGCAGCACACGCGCGGCGATGAGCCAGCCGACGCTGCCGGCCAGTCCGCACGCCGCCGACGCGGCGATGAACACGGTCACGCCGAACAGGAACACGCGTTTGCGACCATGCGCATCGGCCAATCCGCCGGCTGGGATCAGCATTGCCGCGTAGACCACCGTGTAAGCGTTGAGTACCCACGACATTTGGGCCGCGCTGGCTTCCGGGAAGCCGGTGCGGAGCGCGCCGAAGGCCGAGTACAGCATCGTGCTGTCGAGCGAGACGAGAAAGGCCGCAACGCTCGCGACCCAGAATACCGGCCATGGCGATACGTTGCGTAGATGTGTCGCGGGGACGGCTGCAGGTGCGGTGGCAAGGGTCATTTGATGGTATCCGGGGAGAGTTGGCGAGGGGCTGAATGAAGGACCTTCGTGCCGTGCACGCCGGGCAGTCGTCCTTGGGGTGGCTGGCCGGGTCCTACGCGCGTTGCGGCAGATAGCTCGGCCTTGGTGCCGTGAGTCCCTGCTTGAGCAGCTTCGTTCGCTCGTCTGCCAGCACTTCTTCGAGGCCGGACTCGAGTCCGTCCAGTGCGCGCTTGACGATGTCCTCCGGGCTTGTCTTCAACCCTTCGATCGAGCGCACCAGGTCGGTGTCGACGAAGGCCATGTGCAACGCGAGCACCTGCGTGTTCTGTGCGGTCAGTTCGTGGCGCAGCGAGTTGGTCAACGACCACGCAGCGGACTTGCTGGCGGCATAGGCGGCGAGCTGGCTGCCGTTCATCCACGAAACCACCGACAGAACATTGAGCAGGGCGCCGCCGCCGTTGGCCCTGAGCACCGGCGCGAAGGCCTTGCTCATGCGCAGCATGCCGAAGAAGTTGGTCTCGAACTGGCGGCGGGCCACCTCTTCGCTGTCGGCCGCGAGAAAGCCGCCCTGGTGGCCGACACCGGCGTTGTTGATGAGAAGGGTCACGTCGCCGGCGTTCCGAGCGGCCGCAGCCACCTCCAGGGCGTTGGTCACGTCGAGGCGGATAGGCTCGACGCCGGGCTGGGTCACGGTGGAAGGATCGCGCGCTCCGGCGTAGACCTTCCGCGCACCGCGAGCGAGCAGTTCACGCGTGAAGGCCAGTCCGATGCCGCGGTTGGAACCGGTTACGAGGGCTACGGCATTGTCGATTTTCATAGGAGCCTCCTTGGCTTTTGGGTTCGATGCGCGAATATGATAATCATCATATTATTGCGCGAAGGCGAGAAATCGCGGTCGGACGGGACGCAGACGTCAGTTGGCCGCTTTGACCGGTGTGTCGTACTGCCGGAGCAACGATTTGCGCGCGGCCGAAAGCATGGCTCGGCCCTCGGCGTTATCGCCCAATGCGCGCGCAAGTTGCAGCGATCCGACCAGCGTGCCGGCCACTACGTTGGCTGTTGCGCGCGGAGTGGTGGGCAGTGTCGCGCGCACGGTGGCGATGAGGCGCTGCACGCGCGAAACGGAAGCCTCGCGCACGGCTTTCGACTGGCGTGGCATGTCGCTGCCGAGCGCAGCGACCGGACATCCGGTTTCCAGGGACGCCAGGTGATGGTCGGCCAGGTAGGTCTCGACGAGCGAACGGAATGCGCTCACGCCCTTGCCGACACGCAATTCGGCGGCGCGCGTCACGGCCTCGGAGCTCTGGCGGCCGGCGCGTTCGAGCGCCTCGACGAGCAGCGCATCGCGCGAATCGAAGTGGGCGTAGAAGCCGCCATGCGTCAGGCCGACTTCCTTCATCACATCGGCCACGCCGACGCCTGCGTATCCATGCCGGCGGATCGCCCGTGCGGCGGCATCCACGATGCGCTCGTGCGACTCTTCCTTGCGGGAGTTGGGGGTACGGCTCATCGGTTGCTCTCGATTGAATATGACGTGTATCATATTATATCGATCAGGCATTGTCAACACGAATGCGGAAGACCCGCGCCGCGGAGAGGGACGCAAGAGGCGGACGCGCAACGGCAACGGCGGTTCCGATCGAGCGGTAGCCGGATATTCGCAACGAGGGTGGGAGGACGGACCGATCCCATGCTAACGTTGTCCTACATGCGACTGCTGCTGACCTCCGACCTGCATTACGAATTGCGGCAATACGATTGGGTGATCGGTGCTGCGGAGCGTTTCGATGCGGTGGTCATTGCCGGCGATCACATCGACACGTTCCTGCACGTGCCGAGCGCCGTCCAGATCGCTGCACTGTCGGCCAGTTTCACAGCCGTCGCACAAAAGAGCCGTCTCTTCGTGTGTTCCGGCAATCATGATCTCAATGCGCGGAATGCCGAGGGCGAGAAGATGGCCGACTGGCTCGACCCGGTTCGAAGCGCGGCCCTCGCGGTGGACGGCGACACGGTGTTTGTCGGCGATACGCTCTTTACCGTCTGCCCATGGTGGGACGGGCCCCATTCCCGTGCCGGCATCGAGCAGATGCTCGAGTTGTCGTCGCAACGGCGTATCGACCGCTGGATATGGGTCTACCACGCGCCACCCGAGAGCGCTCTCAGCTGGACAGGCAAGCGACACTACGGGGATGTCGTGCTGCCGGAACTGATCAAGAAATACTCGCCGACCGCCGTTCTATGCGGGCACATTCATGAAGCGCCCTTCAGGAACGGCGGGTCCTGGGTCGACCGCATGGGTGATACGTGGCTCTTCAACGCCGGTCGGCAGATCGGCAACGTTCCCGCGCGGGTGGAGATCGATTTCGAGCAGCAGGCGGCGCGTTGGATCTCGCTCGCCGGCATCGAGGAAAAGGCGCTTCAGTAGTCCGGCACGTCGTTGCGCTCCGACCCGGGCTTGACTGCGGTCGGATGCATCGAGATCAGGTTCCCAAGCACCTGGTCCATCAATGCCAGATGGGTGTTGCTGTCGGCATACTGGCGCTTGATGTCCACCAGGTAGGCGGTGACCGCGGACAGGCGTCGTGCCAGGAGCTGGGCAATCGCGTAGGTCAGTTCCGTTTTCTGCTGGACGACGGCGGATGCGCCATCGACCACGTGAACCGCGCTTTCCTTCGCCGCCACGACGCTGGCGGTGGGTGCCGATCCGAGCACCGCAGAAATCTCGCCCAGGAACGCACCCGGCTCGTTGATCGTGACGATGCGAACGCCATTGCGCACCACTTCCAGGGCGCCGTGCTTCAGGACATAGAGCCGGTCGGTGCGAACGCCTTCCTCGATGAGGATGTCGCCCTTGGCAACCCGGACCTCGGGCAGATCGCGGAACATTGCGAGAATGTCGTTCATGGCATCGGACCTCGCTCCATCGATTCGGTTATCGCAAGTGTATGCGAGGCGGGGTCTGCATGCAGGTGGAGCGTTCAGGAAGCGGCTGAATACCGAGAACGGGAGGAATGCTGCATCGGCGCTGGCAGGGACGAGATCGAGCCCTGGGCGCCTATGCCGCGTTGTCGGACGACGCTTCGAACGTACGACTGAACAAGAAAATTGGCCTGCGGATCGCGCGCGATCGGCGGGCCGCACTATTTGAGTGGAACGAACGGTACGAGCGCCCTGACCACCTGCGCGCATTGGAAGTAGATGGCACCTACCGCATCACCTCGCCGATGTGCTCGCGTTGCTGGAGCTCGCCTTCGAATTCCTGCAGCTCGGGACCAAGGGCGTCGCGGGCCGAGATCATGCCAAGCGGCTTGCCTTGCTCGACGACGGGTACATGACGGAATCCGCCTTCGTACATCATCAGCAGCGCGTGACCGACCGGCTTGTCGGGACCGATTGTCCTGGGCCCGGCGGTCATGACATCGGCAACATGTGTCTTCCTGGGGTCGCGCGACTCGGCGAGCACACGGAACACCGCGTCGCGCTCGGTGAAGATGCCGGCAAGAAGGCCGTCTTCCACGACCATCAGCGCACCGATGTTGTGCTGTTTCATGAGCCGCGTTGCGGCGGCGATCGTTGTCTTGCCGGACGCAGTGAACGGTTTCTGATGCGCGATCACATCTCGGACCAAACGATGGGGCATGGCAGCTCCCGGTCGATCATCTCGGGATGCTGATCCTACGCCATTCGCGACGATGCGGCGGGTGCCTTGTCCGATCGTTCGGGGATGGAGCGATCAACGCGAGCGGTCCCGGCGGACGTCCCGTGCCACGCACTCAGGCTCTGTCGATCTGCGGCATCCCCTATCCGCGGGTGGCCGGAGCTTCAGACATATGACTCGATATCCCTTTACACTTGCGGCGTGCGATCCAGCCGTACCACTCACCAAAGAGGAGCCGCCATGAACCGCTGCACGATCGTTCTGCTCGCCTTGCTCTGGCTGACTACCCCCGCATACGCCGCCGACAAGGATGCGAAAGCCGCCAGCAAGCCGCCCGCGACAGCTGCGCAGGCAGACGACAAGATCGACATCAACCGCGCCAAGGCGGAGCAATTGATGACCCTAGACGGAATCGGCGATGCCCGCGCCAAGGCGATCATCAAGGGCCGGCCGTACAAGGCCAAGGACGAGCTGGTCGAAAAGAACATCGTTCCGCAGGCCGTCTACGACAAGATCAAGGACAAGATCATCGCCAAACAGAAGTAGCGGTCTTCGCTTTCGAAGACCGGTCCGCCGCGTCGCGAGCGATTTGTGCGCGCGCCGGTCCGTTGCCGGCCGCGCGGCTCGCAGGACGGCGTTCCAGTCGTACCGAGGCCTTGGCAAACAGCGACAATCGAGCGCGTCACCACGCTTCGCGGCGGGCTGGTCGCGAAACGCGCTGCGATTCCTTTCGCTACAATCGGTCCTCTGCCTCGCCTCGATCGAATCGCGTTCGACGCTCGCGATATCGACCGCACCCGCTTTCGACGCGCACGATGGCACTCGACCCCGCACTGAAGAGGCTGATCGAAACCAAGCTGGCCCACGCGTCGGCACCGCAGTGGGCGCTGCCGATCGATGAGGTTCGTCGCGCCTTCCGCAATCTCTGGACGCCCGCGATCACCGGCGACCCGATCTCGATAAGCCGCGTCGAGGATGTGACCATCCCTGGCGCGGGCGCACGCATTCCCGCGCGCACCTACGCCCCCGACGCAGGCGCCCCATGCCCTGTCCTGCTGTATTTCCACGGCGGGGGTTATGTGAAGGGCGGCATCGAGGAGAGCGATGCATTCTGTCGCAATCTCGCCCGCGTCACCGGACACCTCGTGGTGTCGGTTGACTACCGCTTGGCACCCGAGCACCCCTTTCCCGCGGCGCTCGATGATGCGGTCTCCGCCACCGTTTGGGCAGGCTCGCACGGCATCGAAGTCGCTGGCGCACCGGGTCCTGTCGTCGTGTGCGGCGAGAGTGCGGGCGGCAACCTCGCGGCGGTCGCCTGCCTGTGCCTGCGGTCCGATCCTCGCGTTACCATCCGCTATCAGGTCCTGTTGCAGCCCGTCGTCGATTTCACGCTCTCGTTTGCGTCCATAGGCATGCCGGCCACCGAATGCCTGGTCCCTCGCGACGACCTGGCGTGGTATTACCATACGTATTGCAGCGATCGCTGCGACCCCAGGGACCCGCGCGTCTCGCCGATCTATGCGCAAGATCTCTCCGGCCTGCCGCCAGCGCTGATCATCGCCGCCGAATACGACACGCTGCGCGACGAAGCCAAGGCCTACGCCGGACGGCTCGAGGCTGCGGGAGTTGCAACCCGCCACGTTTGCTTTGACGGCATGGTGCACGGCTTTCTGCAGATGAGCGGCATCGTCCGCGAGGCGCAGATCGCAACCGAGGAAATCGCGGATGCCTTGCGTTGGCGAACCGCGGCCAACTCGTGAAGATGGGTCGGGAGCCCTGATCCGTCGATCGCAGTCTCAACTCTCCCCCTAAGGAGGTGTCATGAAGACCAACGGCAGTCGTCACCGTCTGTTCGCAACGCTTTGCCTGGGAGTTGCGCTGCTTGCTTCGTCGATGGCCCTGGCAAGGGGCCCCGGTCTCGCCAATGTCGTAATCCTTGCCACTGGGGGGACGATCGCTGGCACAGGCGCGACGAGCACGACCACGGTGGGCTATACCGCCGCTACCGTGGGGGTCGCGCGCCTCATCGAAGCGGTCCCGGAATTGAAGAAGGTCGCCAACGTCAAGGGCGAGCAGGTATTCCAGATCGCCAGCGAGAACATGAATAACGACTATTGGCTGAAGCTCGCCAAGCGCGTGAACGAGCTGCTCGCGCAGGATGATGTCGACGGAATCGTGATCACCCACGGGACCGACACCATCGAGGAAACGGCTTATTTCCTCAACCTGGTCGTGAAGAGCAAAAAGCCGGTCGTCGTCGTCGGCGCGATGCGGCCTTCGACGGCGATCTCCGCCGATGGCCCGGTCAATCTGTACAACGCGGTGACGCTTGCGGGAAGCGA
>Ga0070678_100000979_pt1 | contig 14772 bp, 12 predicted proteins | sample KBSM73metaG_FD_65647 | JGI IMG/M metagenome (GOLD analysis project Ga0070678, IMG submission 65647) | Miscanthus rhizosphere microbial communities from Kellogg Biological Station, Michigan, USA - KBS M7-3 metaG | ecosystem: Host-associated > Plants > Roots > Rhizosphere > Soil ...
GCGATAACCGCTGAAAGCATCTAAGCGGGAAACGTGCCTGAAGATGAGATCTCCCGGGGACTAGATCCCCCTGAAGGGTCGTGGCAGACCACCACGTTGATAGGCCGGGTGTGGAAGCGCGGTAACGCGTTGAGCTAACCGGTACTAATGGCCCGTGCGGCTTGACCCCATAATCGTGTGACTTTCAGAGGTCAGGGAAACAGGTAACAGCAAAACCTGTCGCCACCTGATCCGCGCCAATACGCTCAACCCCAATTCCTTGCCTTCCGTATCAGAGGTCAGGTAACAGGTAACAGAGTCAGAAACCACCCTGCGCATGCGGACGGTTTCTCTGTTCCCTGTACCCTGTTACCTGTCCTCTGAAAGTCAACGCCTGACGACCATAGCCCGCCGGTCCCACCCCTTCCCATCCCGAACAGGACCGTGAAACGGCGGCACGCCGATGATAGTACGGAGCTCCCGTGCGAAAGTAGGTCATCGTCAGGCACCCTTGCAAGACAAAAGGGCTCACCTCCGGGTGGGCCCTTTTTCTTTATATCGTGCAGGCCAAGGATCGCACTCGCCGTCGGTTTAAGCGCAAGGGGCAGTGCCTGAAGAAGGTGACGGTCACGCAATCATTCAACTCATCCTTTTCGGCTGCCCATACGCAGCAAATTTCTGGATCACGCGCATCATTTCGTCATTGCTGAGCGTTGTCGGTGTCCCGATCTGCAACGCGCGCCAGTACATTTCGGCAAGCGTCTCGACTTCGATCGCGAGCGCCAGCGCGGCGTCGAGCGAAGTGCCGGCCGCAATCATGCCGTGGTGAGCAAGCAGGCACGCGCGACGATCGCGAAGCGCGGTGACGACGGCATCCGACAGCTCCTGGGTACCGAAGGTGGCATAGGATGCGCAGCGGATGTCGTTTCCCCCCGCGACAGCCACCATGTAGTGAAACGAGGGGATGCCCCGGTCGAGGCATGCGAGCGTCGTCGCGAAAGGTGCATGCGTGTGGACGATCGCCGCGAGCTCCGGCCGTTCCCGGTAGATGTCGCGGTGAAACCGCCATTCAGAAGAAGGCAGACGCGTGCCATGCGGATCGCCGGCATCGCTCATCGCCACGATGTCCTCCGGCCCGGTATCCGCATAGGGCAGCCCCGTGGGCGTGATCAGGAAACCGCCATCGATGCGGGCGCTAACGTTGCCGGACTTGCCGCGATTGATTCCGGCGGCGTTCATCGCGAGCGCGGTCGCGACGATGTTCTCGCGGAGCGGGCGATCGTCGCCGTCTGGGCTCGAACGCATCACAGCGAAGCGCGATGGTCGTCGGGGAACATCGCGACCAGCCACTCGGCTGCGCGCGCGACGCCGCGTTCGGTGATGAGCCCCGAGACCAGGCGCGCCGGAGTGATGTCGAACGCGAAGTTGACCGCGCGGGTGCCGGGCGGTGCAAGGGCGACGCGCGTCGCCTGGCCGTAGTCGTCGCGTCCGAGTGTCGTCAGGACTTCGTCGGCGGACCGTTCCTCGATGGGAATGGTGTCGCCGTTCGGAAGCTTCCAGTCGATGGTCGGCGAGGGCAGCGCCACGTAGAACGGAACGCTGCTGTCGCGGGCGGCGAGCGCCTTGTCGTACGTGCCGATCTTGTTGCAGACGTCGCCGTTTCGCGCCACGCGATCGGCCCCGACAATCACGGCGTCGACGCTGCCCCGGCGCATCAGGAATCCGCTCGCGGAGTCGACGAACAGCGTATGCGGAATCCCGCGCTGGCTCATTTCCCACGCCGTGAGATTCGACCCCTGCAGTCGCGGGCGCGTCTCGCTGATCCAGACGTGGAGCGCCAGTCCTTCCGCGTGCGCGAGAAACAGCGGCGCGGTCGCCGTGCCATAGCCGCAGGTCGCAAGCGCACCGGCGTTGCAGTGCGTCATGATATTGATCGGCCCGGACCGGCGTCGCGCGATCTCGCGCAGCACCTCGAGTCCGTGCACACCGATGGCGTGGTTGATCGCGACGTCTTCCTGGACGATGGCGTCGGCCTCGTGCCAGGCGGCATTGGCCCGCGCCGACGGCGCAAGACCCGCAACGGCGCGACGGACGCGATCGAGCGCCCAGCGCAGATTCACCGCCGTCGGCCGCGTGCTGTCGAAGACGGCGTGCGCCTTCTCCAGTGCCGCGTCGCTCGCATCGCGGTCTAGAGCCAAGGCGAGTCCGTAGGCGCCCACCGCGCCGATGAGAGGCGCTCCCCGCACCATCATCTTGCGTATCGAGAGGGCCGCGGCGTCAGGGCTCGCGATCCGGGTCATCACGAGTGTGTGCGGCAGCGCGCGCTGGTCGATCACCTCGATGTAGCGCGTCCCGGGAGCGTGCTTGAGAGCCCGATAGGCCGCGGGATCGGCGATCGGAACGAGCGAATCGGCGCGCGGCATGGCGAAATTCTACGCCGACGACGCGGTGTCGACCGCGCTCGTCAATCGCGCTTCAGCACCTGCACGAGGTTGTTGAAGTCGTCGGTCCACAGGCGCCAGTCCGGATGCGCAACGATGGGTATCGCGGCCTCGGCCACGCGCGGCAGGTCGAGAAGACTACCGTCGCGCGCGAGCAGTACCCAGTCGCTGCGGCTCGCGAGCGCCCCTTCGGCCTCGTCGCGCACCCACGTTGCGCGTAGCCCGTGCGCGTCTGCGAGCGCCTTCACGACCGGCATCAGGTCGAGGAAGCGATTGGTCACATGGAACGCAATCACGCCACCGTCGCGCATGTGCTTCAGATAGACCGACATCGCTTCCGACGTGATGAGATGAACGGGAATTGCATCGCTCGAGAATGCGTCGATCGCAAGCACGTCGAACTGCTGCGATGGCTCGCGTTCGAGCGAGAGTCGCGCGTCGCCCAGGACCGTCTCGATCGTCGCGTCGCTTTCTCCGAGATAGGTGAAATAGCGGTGCGCAGTATCGACGACGGACGGGTTGATGTCGTAGAAGCGAAAGACGTCGCCCTTGCTGCCGTAGGCTGCCAGCGTCCCGGCGCCCAGTCCGATCACGCCCACCTTGAGCGGGCGGGTGCTCGGATTGAGCGATTCGAGCACCCGCCCGATGCCCGAATTGGTGGTGTAGTAGGTCGTGGGCTGGCGGCGGAAGACGGCTGCGAGGTACTGGTTGCCGTGCAGGATGGTGCCGTGAATGAGCTGCCGGCGTTCGTTGTCGTCCTTCTCGCCGTACTGCTGCACGCGCAGCACCCCGTAGAAATTGCGCGTCGACATGATCGTCGAATCGTAGAACTCGATCACGCCCCACGCGGCGCAGCCGATCGTGGCGAGGATGGACGCGGAGGCGAGTCCCTTCATGACGAACACTTCGTGGCGCACCTGCCAGGCTAAAAGTCCCCCAGCCAGCACGAGACCGAACGAGAGCTCGAAATACGCAGGGAGCAGGAGCGGCGCGAGGATTCCGACCACGGCGGATCCGAGCGCGCCGCCGAGGGAAATCATGAGGTAGAAGCGCGTGAGGTAGCGCGGCGCGGGCTTGGACCGCGCAAGCTCGCCGTGGCAGAACATACAGGCGATGAAGAGGCCCACGCAAAATACCCCGACCTGTATCCCGAGATTGTGCGTGAGCTTGGGATCCGCGAACGTCCACGCCATGACGCCCAGCGCCGCCGCAGCCATCGGCAGGATCCAGTCCGACCGATACCAGCGCGGCGCATCGAAGCAGATGATGAACGTCAGGAGATAAAGCGACAGCGGCACGATCCACAGCAGCGGCACGGCGGCGATGTTCTGCGTGATGTGATTCGAAACCGACAGCAGGAGGAGCGACCCCGTGGCCGCTAGCGCACACCACAACACCTGCCGCCCGGGCTTGGGCGGTCTCTCGTCGGCGACGTAAGCATCGGTCGCCGCAGGCGCAACCGCTCCATCTTGTTCGACGGTCGAGTGAGCCGCCGGACGAAGACTCGTCCACGCGGCGGCGATGGAAAGCACCGCGAAAGTCGTATAGCCCGCTGACCATCCCCACGCCTGTGCGCGCGTCGCAACCCAGGGTTCGAGCAGAAACGGATAGCCGACGAGCGCCAGCATGGACGCGAAGTTGGACAACGCGAACAAGCGGTAAGGATTGCGGCCGGGATGGCGACGCGCGAACCACGCCTGCACGAGCGGACTCGTGGTCGAAAGAAGGAAATAGGGCAGCCCGATCGTGGCGGTGAGCAGGCCGAGAATCAGTCCGATCGGATTCTCGGTCCCGCCGGGCTTCCACGATGCGCTCGGAATGATCGGCAGAAGAACGAGGCTCGCGACCAGGAGCACCGTGTGCAGAACCACCTGACGGCGCGGCGGCAGCTTGCGAACGCTCCAGTCCGTATACGCGTAGCCTGCGAGAAGCGCCGTCTGGAAGAACACGAGACACGTGGTCCAAACAGCCGCCGAGCCCCCGAACCACGGCAGGATCTGTTTGGCGATGATCGGCTGGACCAGAAACAGCAGAAACGCGCTGGCAAAAATCGTGACGGCGGAGAGCGGCATGAAGAAGGGGACGACGGCGCGGGCCGCGCGATGACCGGCGCGTAAAGCCCCGCATTCTACGGTAGGCGCGTACGCCGTCGCATCGCAGATTCATCCGGTCTGCGGAAAACGTCTCGAGCTCTCGGGAATCGAGAGCCCCGAGAATACAGCGACGCAACCGCGGATCAGCGAGTCCTGCGCGAGGGTTCCCACGGACGCCCTGGTCGCAGATCCAGCGCGGTCGCGGGTGACCGGTCAGTACGTTGTCTTCGGCCGGAAGTATTCGACCCGGTCGATCGACCGGACCTTGATTTCCTTGACGTCGACGCCGTGCAGCACGCGTAGTGGAATTTCCGTGCCCGCATCGCCGCGCGCCCACACCTTGCGGTAGAACTCGGCCTGCGTGCGCACCGCATCGCCGCCGACCCCAAGGATGATGTCGCCGGGCTCCATGCCGGCCATGTCGGCGGGTCCCTCCGGCGACACGCGCGACACCAGAAGCCGCCCCTGCGTTTCGTCCGCAGCAACACCGAGCCAAGGGCGCGCGGGTCCCGCGCGATGGCCGGTCTTGATCATGTCGGCCAGGATCGGCTTCAGCACGTCGATCGGGACGAACACATTGCCCGGAAGCTTGGGCTCGCCTTCGGTCGCCTCGCGCACGATGAGCGAGCCGATGCCGAGCAGCTTGCCGTCCTTGTCGAACAGCGCGGCGCCGCTCCAGTTCATCGTTGGCGGGCTCGTGTAGAGCGCCTGGTCGAGCTGGTATTCCCAACTGCCGGTGAAGCCGCGCTTGGACACGATCCAAGCAAACGAGGCGCCGTCCTGTCCGGAGCTTGCGATCAGCACGGGCTCTTTGTCCGAGGTCCTTGCGGCGTCGCCCAGTGCGACCGGCGTTGCTTCGAGCGGCACCACGCTTCGCACGAGTCCGAGCCCGGTCGCGTGGTCGTAGCCCACGACAGTCGCGGGGAGGACACGACCCTTCGCGTCGGTGACCTTGACCTCGTCGGCCTCGACAATGAGATAGCCGATGGTGAGCACCAGGCCGTTGTCGCCGATGACGACGCCGCTTCCCTGGCGCTCGCGACCGAGCGTCTCATTGCTTCGCGCATCAGGCACGGCGAGCGTATGCACCTTGACGATCGCGCCGAAGAGCTTGGCGCTGTCGATCTTGTCGTCGACGGCCCCCGCTGCCGCGGGCGCCGCCTTCGCAGGCGCGGCGGATTTTGCGGGCGCATCCGCGCCGGCGACGTTCGCGGCAAACGCCGAGAAGGCGAATGCGAAGGCGATCGATTGAAGCAACGACCGCGAGAATGGACGGTGCGGAAGGTGCGCGTTCATGATGATCTCCGTCGAGTGCGGAATCGGTGCGCCTGTCCGCACGATCGGGCGGCGAGCGGCGCGCCCTCCTCACGCGATGCCCGCACAGACGACTATAGCGCGATCGATGCTGCGCGCAAGCGTTCCGCGTTGAACGCGCCCTTCGCGCGGCCCGGAACAGGCGTACCCCCCGTATATAATCGCCCGTCAAACCATAACGACAGGATGCGCCGATGAAGCGCAGGAAACCGGAGGAACTCCGCTCGCATCGCTGGTTCGGCGAGTCCGATATGCGCGGCTTCGGCCACCATTCGCGGATCGCGCAGATGGGCTACTCCCGCGCCGACTACGCCGGCAAGCCGGTCATCGCGATCATCAACACCTGGAGCGACATCAACTCGTGTCACGCGCACTTTCGCCAGCGCGCCGACGAGGTGAAGCGCGGGGTGCTGCAGGCTGGCGGCTTTCCGCTCGAGATGCCCGCGCTCGCGCTCGCCGAGGTCTTCCAGAAGCCGACGACGATGCTCTACCGCAACCTGCTCGCGATGGAAACCGAAGAGCTGCTGCGCTCGTACCCCGTCGACGGTTGCGTGCTGATGGGCGGATGCGACAAGACCACGCCGGCGCTGCTCATGGGCGCGATCAGCATGAACCTTCCGGCGATCTTCATGCCGGCGGGCCCGATGCTTCGCGGCGACTGGCGCGGCCAGATGCTCGGCAGCGGTTCCGACGTGTGGAAGTACTGGGCGGAGAAGCGCGCCGGGAATCTCACCGACGAGCAGTGGCTGCAGATGGAAGAAGGCATCGCGCGCTCGCCGGGCCATTGCATGACGATGGGCACCGCTTCGACTATGACATCGGCGGCCGAGGCGCTGGGCTTCACGTTGCCGGGCAGCGTTTCGATTCCCGCGGCCGATTCGCGTCACGGGCGCATGGCTGCCGAGACGGGCCGGCGCATCGTCGAAATGGTATGGGAAGACCTGAAGCCCTCCGACATCGCGACTCCTGCGAGCGTCGACAATGCCGTGACCGCGGTGCTCGCGCTCGGCGGCTCGACCAACGCGCTGGTTCACATGATCGCCCTCGCGCGCCGAGCCGGGGTGCCGCTCACCGCGGAGCGCTTCGACGCGTTGTCGCAACGCACCCCGCTCATCGCCAACATCCGACCGGCCGGCAAATTCCTGATGGAGGATTTTTTCTACGCGGGCGGATTGCGTGCGCTGCTTGCGGAGATCCCCGACCTGCTATCGCTCGATGAGCGCACGGTCAACGGCCGCACGCTCGGCGAGAACATTGCGGGCGCCGAAGTCTTCAATCGCGAGGTGATACTCGCGCGCGAAAAGGCACTCGTGAAAAGCGGCAGCCTTGCCGTGCTGCGCGGGAATCTCGCGCCGGATGGCGCGGTGATCAAGCCCGCCGCGGCGGAGCCGCATCTGCTGAAGCACACTGGCCCGGCGATCGTGTTTGCCGACTACAACGACATGGCCTCGCGGATCGACGATCCCGCGCTGCCGGTGACCAAGGATTCGGTCATTGTGCTCAAGCACGCGGGACCGCAGGGCGCGCCCGGCATGCCCGAGTGGGGACAGCTGCCGATCCCGAAAAAGCTTCTCGCGGCGGGCGTTCGGGACATGCTCCGGATCTCCGACGCGCGCATGTCCGGTACCAGTTATGGCGCGTGCGTGCTGCACGTCGCACCCGAGTCGTTCGTGGGCGGCCCGCTCGCGTTCGTTCGCGATGGCGACGTGATCTCGCTCGACGTCGCCGCACGCACACTGACCCTCGAAGTCGACGACGCGGAGCTTGCGCGGAGGCGAGAGGCGTGGACTCCGCCGCCAGTGAAGTTCTCGCGCGGCTACGGTGCCCTCTACCAGAAGCACATCACCCAGGCCGATCAGGGCTGCGATTTCGATTTTCTCGAAGGCACCGCGCCAACCGCCGATCCGGAAATCCACTGATGCGCACGATCATCGCCGCACGGCTCGTCGACTTGACGGCAGCGATCATGGAAGCGGGCGGCTGCAAGACGGACGAGGCGCGGACGATCGCGCGCCGCCTCGTCGACTCCAATCTCGTCGGGCACGATTCGCACGGCGTGCTGCGCGTCGGCAAGTATCTCGAATGGATGCGGGCAGGGTGGGTGCGCGCCAACCAATCCCCCTCGATCGCGTTCGAATCCGACACGATCGCGATCGTCGATGGCAATCGCGGGTTCGGGCAGGTGGTGGGTGAAGTCGCGACCCGCCTGGGTATCGCCAAGGCCGCGTCCAAAGGCATCGCGATGGTGGGATTGCGCAACTGCGGCCATCTCGGGCGTCTCGGCGATTGGGCCGAGATGGCGGCCGAGGCGGGCCAGGTGTCGCTGCATTTCCTCAACACGTCGGGTGCGCAGCGCGTGGCGCCATTCGGCGGCAGCGACCGCCGCCTCTCGACCAATCCGATGGCAATCGGCGTCCCGCGCGAAGGCGGCCCGCCGACCATTCTCGACATCACGACCTCCACGGTCGCTGAAGGCAAGCTGATGGTAGCGCTGAACAAGGGCGAGCAGGTGCCGGACGGCTGGATCGTCGACAAGAGCGGCCGGCCGACGACCGATCCGAAGGCGTTCTACGACGGGGGCGCGCTGCTCACCATCGGCGCGCACAAGGGCTCCGGACTTTCGATCCTGACCGATCTCCTGGCCGGAGCGGTCACCACGGGCCGCAGCTCGGACCCGGAGGACACGGTATTGCGCAACAACATGCTGTCGATCTTCATCGCACCGGCGGTGTACGACACCGAGCATTGGGTCATGCGCGAGGCCGCACGCTTCGTCGATTTCGTGAAGTCCTCACCGCCGCTGGCGGCCGCTCATCCCGTCCTCGCACCGGGCGACGCGGAGCGGGCGACGCGGATCGAACGGCTCGCCAGCGGCATTCCGCTGGACGACAAGACATGGGCCGACCTGATGGAAGCGGCGCGCAGCGTCGGCATCGATCCGGCGCGCGCCGCCGCGATGGCGCAGACAACATGACCGTTCGATATCCGGGGGAATGAAAATGCGCGTTGCCGGCACGCCCGACGTAAGGGACCAGCTCGGGCTTGGCGCCGAGCCCGTCGGCAACCCGTCCGAGGAGTCGCCGTGCTCGTGAAAAGCGAGGTGGTGAAATGGGCGGAAGTCGTCGAGAAGTCGGGCGCGAGGGTTGATTGAGCGTTTTTTCAGGCGGTGATGCGATGGCGAGTGAGGAGCTGTTTCCGGGTTTTTCGACGCGACGCGTGCGGACGTCTGGCGCCGAGATTCATTGCGTGACCGGGGGCAGCGGACCGCCGCTGCTGCTGCTGCACGGCTATCCGCAGACGCATGCGATGTGGCACAAGATCGCGCCGGCTCTCGCCGAGCGGTACGCCGTCGTGTGCGCGGACCTGCGCGGATATGGCGATTCCTCCAAGCCCGCCAGCGATGCGGCGCATCTGCCCTATTCGAAACGGGCGCTCGCGCTCGATATGGTCGAGGTCATGCGCGAGCTCGGGCATGCGTCGTTTCTGCTCGCGGGCCACGATCGGGGTGGACGTGTCGCACATCGGCTCTGCCTGGATCATCCCGACGCGGTCAGGCGAGTCGCCGTGCTCGATATCTCGCCCACCCGGTTGATGTTCGCGCAGACCGACCAGGCCTTCGCGACTGCCTACTACCACTGGTTCTTCCTCATCCAGCCATTCGACCTGCCCGAACGGATGATCGGCGCCGATCCGATCTGGTATCTGCATCGCAAGCTGGGCGGCTGGGGCACCGGCATGTCGCACTTCGACGTCCGAGCGATGGCAGAGTACGAGCGCTGCTTCCGCAATCCGGAGACGATCCATGCGAGCTGCGAGGACTACCGGGCGGCCGCCGCCATCGACCTCGAGCATGACGCTGCGGACGAATACCGTCGCGTCGCGTGTCCGCTATTGGCGCTGTGGGGCGACAAGGGCGTCGTAAATCGCCTGTTTGCACCGATCGAGAACTGGCAAGCCGTGGCCACGGACGTACGCGGGTGGTCCCTGCCCTGCGGTCATTACCTCGCAGAAGAGCAGCCCAAGGCAACCCTCAAGGCGCTGTCCGAATTTTTCGCGGTGGCTGGGGCGGCGTGATATCGCAGTCTTCATGGCGTATGCAAGGATTTCGGTATAATTAATGGTTTGCCACGCCCGGGTATCACGTGCTTGGCGAACCGCGAGCCCGGTGATTCTGCGACAGGGCGACCCGCGAATGGCCAAGTAGCTCAGTTGGTAGAGCAGCGGACTGAAAATCCGTGTGTCGGTGGTTCAATTCCGCCCTTGGCCACCAGATTTTTGATTCTCCGGACACGAGGTGTGTGGGCCGGGATACACAGAGGCCGCGCACAACGTGCGGCCTTTTGATTTGTCGCGCGACCATCGATGACGCAACCAGCCAGAGGCCAACGCGCAGCTTCTTCTGCGTCGCATCGGCAGAAAGGCTCAACCCGTCGCGGAGGTCCACGCCATGCGCGTGTGAGCACCGATATTCGGCGTTTTGATGAGGCCTGCGGAAGCCGAAATCCCCGGTCGGATCATTCGGCGAATTTTTTGCGAGTGGTCTTCGCATGAACGACCTTGCGCGGTTCGGCGATGAATGGATTGAAGACCACAGCTGCATCGAAATAATGCCTTCCGCGTGACGGATTAACGAGTCGCGAGGATTCAAAAACGACTCGACAATTTTTCTCGATCATTCGCGTCACGCCGCGGAATTTTCGCTAGCATGGTGAGGCTTCACGTCGCGCATTTCGATGCGCAAGTTGTGCCGTACAGTGTTCCGATCGCTCAGGCACGCGGACGCGTGCTTCAGTGCAGGACACCGACAAAATCAATGATCGTACGGCGCGGGGATCAACACATTTGACGAGGAATCTCAACATGCACGGAACTGCACTCAAATCGATCGCACTTGGCATTGCGCTTGTGCCCTGGCCCGTCGCCGCGCTCGCCGCATCCACGGCACCCGGCTGCCCCACTCTCGAGAAGTTTCTCGCCGACAAAGCGCTGGATGTCGTCTGCTTCCACAGCAACGATCTTCGGACCAACAATCCAGCCACGGGGGATCAGGCGATAACACCGGCCAACAATTCGATCACCAAGTTCCCCGACGACACGCCTTTGCCGGGCCTGCTTTCGGGCACCAACTCCTTCACGCCCGTGACCGATCGCGGCGTGATCTCGAACGGTCCGGCGCCGTCGGCCGGTCCCGTGCCGGGCATCCAGGTCGAAGGCTGGTTCGCCGACGACAAGACGCAACAGGCACGCTTCGTCCTGCGATTCCCGGACACCTGGAACGGCAATCTCGTCGTTGCAGGGGCCTCCGGCACGCGCAGCGAGTACAACGGCGACTGGGCCTGGTCCGACTACGTCCTGCCGCGCGGCTACGCGTACGCGTCGCAGAACAAGGGTGTGCTCAATCTCTATCTCGTCTCGCTCGCGTCGCCGACGCAACCGACCACGGATCCGCTGTCATGCCGCCTCAATCCGGCGTCCACCGTCTGGGTGCATTTCTACGATAATGATCCGCAGAAGCCCTTCACGCAGTGGACCGATTACATGCTGAAGACGGCGGAACTTGCGCAGGATGCACTCAAGGCCAACTTCAAGCAGAAGCCGCGCTATACCTACGCGGTAGGCACGTCGAATGGCGGGTACCAGGTGCGACGGGCAATGGAAGAGGCGCCCAACCTGTTCGACGGCGGTGTCGATTGGGAAGGCACGTACATCGACCCGAGCGGGCCGAATATCCTCATCGACCTGCCGCCGGCGATCAGCAATTTCCCTGCGTATGTGGCGTCGAACTTCGATCCGAACAGCCAGGCGGCCAAGAACATCCTCGCGGCGGGCTATCCGCCGGATATCGTCAACCGCAGCGTAACGCCGGTAGATTCGCTTTGGAGCCGCTATTCCGGGCAGTTCTGGGAAGTCACGGCGTGTCAATGGCAGGAGCGTTTCGATCCGACGTATCCGACGTATACCGCGGGCCTCGGCAACTATGACTATCTGGCGCGCAGCCAAACGGTCCCGGGCGTGTTCAACTCGGTCGAAGCAGTCGAGACGACCGGAAAGATCAAGAAGCCGCTGCTGACTGTCGCCGGAACGATGGACGCGCTCCTGCCGATCAAGCGGCAGGCACGCGCCTACGAGTCTGCGGTGGACGCGTCGCGCAAGGGCAACAACGACCAGCGCAACGCACAGTATCGCCTCTACGAAGTGCAGAACGGCAATCACATCGAAAGCTACGTCACGCTGTTTCCCCAGCTCGCGCTGATCCAGCCTCATGCGCAAAGGGCATTCGATCTGCTGGTGGAGCACGTCGAGAACAAAGCGGATCTGCCGCCGAGCCAGTGCATTCCGAAGAACGGCGCGATTTCGTCGACACCCTCGGCGCCGGGCCACTGCGCCCAACTGCTCGCACCCTAGTCACGTTCCACGTAACCGAGGGGAGGGGTCGAAAGACCTCTCCCTTTTTTATTTGCGCGCGTTTTCGGCGAATCGCAGACGGAGCTGTCGTCGTTGCACGACAAAATTTTGGATTGCCGATGTAAACCGCGTCGACACGATGCGGGAACCCGCGAGTTTGCGGGGATTTCCGCCGATCGCACGACCCCCGGGGCGCTGCTAGGCCAACCCCCGGTGACGCTCGCGATGGCGATCGCGAAAGCATGCGCGCCGACGGCGTCGCACCGGGGCGATGCCACGCGGTCGCAACACCACCGGCGACCGCAGCGGCGCAATGCGTGAAAACCGCATCGCGTGCGCCTGTCGATCGACCGGCGTCTGTCGCCGCCGTGCCCGCGATACCCCGCTCCGGGGATCGCGGCGAGCCAAGGGATCGATCAACATCGAGGGCGCGGAAACGTCCGTTACGCTAGACCGCGCGCTGACGCAGCTGGCGTACCTTGGCCGTGGAGACAACTTCCGCTTCGGCTTGCGCGTGCTCGCGTGTGCGTTGCTCGCGTCGTATTCGCGCAAATGTCTTGCGCAGGTCGGTTTCCACGCTGTTGGTGTAACGAAAAGAACGGTCGAGGATCGATTTCACGCCAATCTCCAAAGCTCACAAGCGCCGCAGCCCCCCGCCGCACACAAAAGGTAACGCAAAATACGTTCCGGTTTTTCGAATTTCCGATCAATCATGTGGTTGTATGGGTTTGTTCGCGTGCACGGAGTGGGACGTTGTCAATTTCGCCGACGTTTGCGCACGGCGCGAAGCGATGTAAGCGCAGATATGCGGCATTCTCCGACGCGCTGTGCCGCATTTTTCCTACGGTGTACGTTCGCCACCTTGGTCATTCTGTTCAACTCGTGCATTACAAAAGGAGACGACGATGTTCGGTCTGCTAGAGAACGAGAATCCGGACGCAGTGGAATTGCTGAAACAGGACCACGACGACGTCGAGGAAATGTTCGAAGAATTTCAGGATGCCAAGGAAGACGAGAACGACGAGATGAAGGCAGCGCTTGTCATGTCGATCTGTCGCGCGCTGACCATTCATGCGCAGATCGAGGAAGAAATTTTCTATCCAGCGATGCGCACGCTCGAGTTCGACGATGCGCGCGAGCTGGCCGACGAGGCCGCGGTCGAGCATGCCACGATCCGCGATCTGGTCTCACAACTCCGGTCGATGCGACCGGGCGACGACCTGTTCGACGCAAAAGTCAGGGTCCTCGCCGAATATGTGAAGCATCACGTGCGGGAGGAGGAAAGCGAGTTGTTCCCGGACGCGAAGGATTCCGGCCTGGACCTGGTGGCGCTCGGGCGCAAGATCCAGATGCGCAAGGCGCACCTCGAAGAGACCAGGGACGCGTCACCCGTCAGAAAACCGGCATCAGCCGCGCGTCGCCGCGCGCCCGTGTCTAGTCGTACCCGGTCGACCAGCCGGACGACTGCGACCAAGTAAAGCAAGGCCGGCAAACGCGCTTGCGGCAAGACCCCGAGTGGATCGAGCGCTCGGCTGCCGTGGCACGAAAGCGCTACGCTGCTGCGCTCAGGACCACTCCACGTGATCCCAGGCCACGCGATCCTTGTGATGCAGGCGGAAGTGGAAATCACGCAGCGTCGCGATCTCCTGCGCAACATTGAGCGGAAATCCCTTGCGGCCACCGCGCTTGTCGGTGAGGAGATCCTCGAAATACCGCTCGCACGCTTCCTTGTCGTCCCATAGGGCGGCCATGCGGTTGGCGACGCGGGGGTACTTCACCTGCAGAAATCGAGGCTGCACATGCGCGGGCAGTTTGAGAATCCATTGGATGGTGCCGGTCCGCATGGATTCGGCGGCACCTGCGTTGCGCTTGGCATCCCAGTTGGCAGCGGGACGACCTCTGAGCGCCGCCGGCTTCACGGAATCCTCAAGCACCTGGCGCGCGTCGGCTACATCGACCTTCTCGAATTCGAAGGCATCGGACTTGTCGGATGCGGACACGTGCTCCTCCTCGGTCGGCCAGCGTCGCGTTCCACTTTACGCCTGAGTAGCGGGTGTTTGGCGTTTGCCTATCCAGGCGCGGGGGATCGACCGACGGGCGGTGTTGCCCGCGCGACACAGGGCCTTGCCACGGACGAAAAAAAGCCGGGCAGCGCCCGGCTTTTTTCAAGGTTTCTTCCGAGCGCGTGATCAGGCCGCCTGGATGTTGCTCGCCTGCTTGCCCTTCGGGCCCGTCGTAACTTCGAACGAGACCTTCTGGCCTTCCTTCAGCGTCTTGAAGCCCTGCATGTTGATCGCCGAGAAGTGCGCGAACAGATCTTCACCACCACCGTCCGGGGTAATGAAGCCAAAGCCCTTCGCGTCGTTGAACCACTTGACTGTTCCAGTTGCCATTTCGGTAATTCCTTAAGTACGAGAAAAAACGGGACGTTGCCCGGACGATGTTTCGATCTCAAGGAAAGTACGGCGGTAGAACGACTGCGAAGCGGTCGTACAGAGCGTGCTTTACTGCTTGGAACAAAACACGCGCAGGACTATACG
>Ga0070678_100000982_pt1 | contig 14738 bp, 15 predicted proteins | sample KBSM73metaG_FD_65647 | JGI IMG/M metagenome (GOLD analysis project Ga0070678, IMG submission 65647) | Miscanthus rhizosphere microbial communities from Kellogg Biological Station, Michigan, USA - KBS M7-3 metaG | ecosystem: Host-associated > Plants > Roots > Rhizosphere > Soil ...
GGCGGGGTCGGTCAGAAGGAGGGCGGGGTCGAGCTCACCCGAGGGCGCCGAATGGCGGTGCACGGCCGCCAGGTCGGCGTAGTCGACGCCCATCATCCCCGTGCCGACGGCGCAGCCCCAGCGCTCGCCGTCTTCAGTCGTCGGCGCGATGCCGGCGTCGCGAAACGCCTGCTCCGCCGCGGCCAGCGCGAACCTGTGCGAGCGGTTGGCAAACTTGAGAAGCTTGCGGTCGGCCTCGATCGCGCGCGGGTCGAAGTTCTTCACTTCCGCGGCGATGCGCGTCGAAAAGCCGCTCGCATCGAACAGCGTGATCGGCGCCGCGCCGCTTTTGCCTGCGAGCAGCGCGGACCACGTCGTCGCGACTTCGTTACCGACGGGCGTGACGAGGCCGATGCCGGTGATGGCGACGCGCGGTTTCATGCGGCGATCTCCAGGCGGGCGGTCGCCACGACGCGATCGTCGATTCGGGCGCGCAGCGACGCCTTCGCGATTCCGTCGATCGGCGGGGCGAGCTCGGTCTCGAGCTGCACATGCTGTCCCGGAAGGATGAACGAGCGCATTTTCACGTGCGTGACGCGATGCGGACGCGGTGCGGTGCCTTCGCACCACGGCGGCGCCTCGCGCGCGAGGTCGAGGGCGAGCCGAATCTGCGTATCGAGGAGCAGCGTGGCCGGAAATACCGCGCGGCGCGGAAAATGGTCGCCGAAGAACGGCGCGTTCGCGGGCACGTCGAGGGTGGCCTTCATCGAGCGGCCGGGAACGCGCTCGACGGTTGATACAGGCGGAACTTCGACACCCGCAAAACGTCCTGGCGCTGCGCCGGCGCCGCACAACAACGCGAAGCGTTCGCGCAGCGCTTCGGGAGAATCGAAGTCGGCGACGGGAAGCATCGGGCCGAGGCAATCGACGAGCTCGACGATCATGCTGCCGCTCACGCTGGCGCTGCCGCCATAGGCCACCGCTTCGTCATCGCAATCGGCGATCTCGACCGCGAGATCGAGTGTGCGTCCGGGAACGGCCGCGCCGAGGAAGCGCGTCTCGGTCGCGAGCGCGGCGACCGGCCGTCCCCGGAAGTCGATGTGCGCCATCGAGAGCCATGCGGCCAGCTGTCCGACGGCTTCCGCCACGAGGCACGACGAGAACTCACCGAGCTCCGCAGGCACCGCGAATTGCGCCCGCGCGCGCTTCGCCGGCACGCAGTCGGTAATGCGATCGACGAACGAAAACGCGGCGAAGTGAGGGTCCTTGCGGGACGAGTGGGTCAAGGCAGTCTCTGTCGGCATTCCGCGCACGCGAAAATTCCTGTTTCATCGTGGGCAATGAATCCCCGCGTGCACGGGGACGCCGCGATCATGTGCGTACAGGTCGAACTGCGCCAGGCGCACTTTCCCTGCTAGGCCGCCGCAGGCTGCTCGCGCTGCGCGCGAATCACGAGCTTGCAGAACGTCTCGGGTGTGAAGAGCCGGGGGATGTCGACGACCTTCATCGGCGTCTTGAAGCGATCGGCGGGTACCTCGCTCAGGTACGTTCGAAGCTGCGCCATGCCCTTCTCGGTGACGATGCCCTTCTGCTCGAACTCCGCTTCGGGCAGGTCCCCGCGGGCGTTCTCCACGATCTTGCCGCGCGGAATCTTGATCTTGAACGCGCGCTCGAGCCGGAACACCATGTCGAGGAAGTCGATCGACTCCGCGTCCAGGCCCTCGATCAGCGAAACGTTGGGCTTGATGTCCTCGACGTCGCAGCCGAGCGCATCGGCCATCGTCTCGGCGACCTTCGGAAACACTGCGTTGATCTCGTCTTGCGCGATCGGTGCTTCAACCATTGCTGCTCTCCCTTCACTCCATTTTGAAGCCGCCATCGACGTGCAGGACCTCTCCCGTCACGTAGCTTGCGTAGGCGGATGCAAGAAACCAGACCGCGCAGGCGACGTCTTCCGGCGTGCCGAAACGCTTCAGCAATATCTTCGCCTTGATCGTATCGCCCGCGAGCTCGCGGACATCCTGCGACATTTCCGTGTCGATGACTCCCGGCGCCACGGCGTTGACATTGATCTTGCGCGACGCGAGCTCCACCGCGAGCGCGCGGGTGAACGCTTCCACCGCGCCTTTGCTCGCCGCATAGTTCGTCTGCCCGCGGCCGCCCTTGGTCGCCGATACCGAGCTCAGGTTGATGATGCGCCCCGCACGCTGGACGATCATGTGCGGGACGACCGCGCGGGTCACGTTGAATACCCCGCCGACGTTCGTCGAAAGCACGTCCGTCACATCGTCGTCCTCGAGCGCCGCGAGCTGGTTGTCGCGGATGATCCCTGCATTGTTCACGAGGATGTCGATGCGACCGCATCGCTCGGCGACGCGCTCGACGGCCGCGGCGCAGGCGGCGGTATCGCGCACGTCCACCTGCTCGCCTTTGGCACGGCCGTCACCGCTGGCAACGACTTCCGCGGCGGCGTCGGAGTTGCCGCGGTAGAAGAACGTGACGTCGCAGCCTTCGCCGGCGAGCATCAGGACGATCGCCCGGCCGATGCCGCGGCTGCCGCCGGTGACGATCGCCACTTTGCCGTCGAGGCCCGGATCGATCTTCATCCCGAGATGCAGAAGCCACCGTCGACGACCAGGGTGTGGCCGTTGATCATGGAGGCCTCGGGCAGGCACAGCAGGTACACGGCGCCCGCGACGTCGGCGGGCGTCAGCACGGGTCCGGCCGGCGTGCGCTGCGCAAAATTGGCGAGCAGCTCGTCGCGGTTGGGGAAATGCGAAAGCGCGTCCGTGTCGACGACGCCCGCGCTCACCGTGTTGACGCGGATGCCCCGCGGTCCGAGCTCCTGCGCCAGCGCGCGCACGAGCGCCTCGAGGGCCGCCTTGGATGCGCCGATGAAGCCATAGTCGGGCATCGCGCGCGACGCGCCAAGGCTCGACATCGCGATGATCCTGCCACCGTCGCGCATGAGCGGCAGCGCCCGCTGGGCGAGCAGGTTGACCGCGAGCGCATTGGTCTCGAGACACCAGCGCCAATGCTTCAATCCCATGTCCATCACGGGCTTCAGCACGCCCGACGCGGCATTGCTGACGACGATGTCGAGGCGATCGAACTGCTTGCGTAACTCGACGAACATCTCGTCGACGCTGTCCGGCACGCCCACGCTGCCCTGGATCGCCACGGCGCGCCGCCCGAGCGCGCGAATGTCGCCGCACAGCGCCTCGGCTTCGTCATGGCTGTTGTAATAGTTGACCGCGACATCCGCGCCGCCTTCCGCGAGCTTCCGCGCGATCGCGCGTCCGATGCCGCGCGCGGCGCCGGTTACCAGCGCAACCTTGCCTTCGAGTGGGAGCCCCATCCGGAAAATGATCGCGGGAGAATGATCGCGGCGCTTGGGGCCGCAACAGGGCCTCGCACGACGCTTCCAAAACCGCCATTGTAACGTGGCGACGAGAGGCGACCTCCCATCGCCACGCGTGTCGGCCGTCCTACTCCGTGGGTCGGGCGACAGTGTCCGCGCGGTTCGCCGCGCGCCGGGCGCGGATGAGGCGCTGCGCTTCGATGCACCAGTGCTTCTTGATGCTGTACCAGACGTCGCCGGCCCACAGCACGTGCACCCCGGCGTCGCCGGGGAGCGACCATGGATCGGCGGTGCTGCCCGGTGCGTAGGCCTCGATCCAGGCACGCGTCTCGGCATCCGCGGGCAAATGTGCCGTGACCGGCACCGTGATGTGGTTGTAGCTCGCGGGCAGCTCGACGCTCCGCACGAGCGCCTTGCCGTTTTCGCGAAAGCGATTGTCGTCCGCCCCTGGGACCACCCACGCCACGAGGTCGAGTCCGATGTTGAATCCCGTGAACTCGTCGACCGAATCGGGAATCGAGCGCAGCTTGCCGACCATGTTCCATTGGTTCGGCAGCAGGAATGCGGCGCCGCCGGCGCCCACCGCGCTCGCATAGGCGACCGACGTGCCGCCCACCACCGGGCGCTCGGCCCCGGTCAGAGGGTCGGTAATGGAGGTACGTCCTTCCGTTCTGCGAGTTACGGGATTCCACACGGGAATCGATTCGCTCATCATTCCCGATAGCTCGCGCAACACCTTCACGGCCTGGATGCCGCCCTGGCTGTGCCCGACGATCATGGGCCGCACGCCGTCGTGCTCGTATTGCCAGGCGACCAATCCCGCGATCTGCGCGCTGTCCTCGTACGGACTGTATGACCAGTCGCCGTTGCCGGGGTCGCGAATCTGCGCTTCCGGGTAGCCCATGCCCGTGAGGAACTCCCCGAACGACTGCATCAACAGGTACACCGGAAAGATGCCGCCGTGGAGCAGGATGATGCGGGGGGTGGGTCCGGACGCGAGCAAGCGTACGTCATCCGCGGAAAGATGCTCGGGATCGAGCGCGAGGATACGGTCCTCCGTCGCGCGATCCATTGCGGGCGTGGGCGTGGCGCGCGCAACGACGGGCTGTACGACGGGAGCCGAAGCTGCCGTCGCGTTGGGCTCAGCGGTCCGCGTTTGGGTCGGGGCGGCAGGTGGCGTCGCGCAGCCCGCGACGATGAACGCCAGCATGGCAACCAGCGTAATCAATGCCTTTTGTAGATTTTTCATTTTATGGATTGAATGCCGCGCGCCAGCGCGTCCGCAATTCTATCGATGTCCGGTGCGAAGGCCGACGAACGGCGATACGACAAGCCAAGCTGGAGCACGTTGCCGCTCGTCGTCGCCGCCACCACCAGCGGTGCGACAGGACCGGTCGGCACCGCCCGCAAATAGTCTCGCGGCGGCGGCCCTCCATCGGTACCGCGCCAGATCGCGTCGACGTTGAGGGTCGAGAGTCCTGCCAGAACCGGGTAGGCCTTGGCATAGAGTCGGCGTCGCTGCTTGGCGTTGAGAAAGTGCCACACCATCGCATTGACGGCGACCGTGAAGAGATTTTGCAGATAGAGCTTGCGCACCTTCACGCGCACCGTCTCGCGATGGACGTCGCGAGCGAGCGATTCCAGCGTCACGCCTGCAGGCACCGGATGCGACAGGCGCATCGAGCTCAGGAACTGGCCGAACGTCGTCCGGGTGTCGAAGCCGGCTTCCCCGCGCAGGTTGACGATCGACGCGACAGCGATCTCGTTGCGCCGGCTCGCGCGCGGGCGCGTCGGCAACTGTGTCGCCAAGGCATCGAACAGCAGCGCGAGCAGGATGTCGTTGAAGGTCACACCCCACCGCCCGGCCTGCGCCAGCAATCGTGCGAGGGCGGCCTTGTCGATCCGCAACGCGATGAAGCTGTTGTGACCGTCGGCGTCGTCGCGGTAGCGCGGCCGCACTCCGCGGCGGCAGCTTTTCACGACTTGCGCGAGCCACGGCACCCCGCGCACGAATGCCCCCGCCTCGCGGCGCACGAGCGGCGCGAAGGTCGGAGGATAGAGTACGGGGACGGGACCGGCAGGCTCGCGATCCTCGTACCGGGCAACGATGTCGGCCAGGAGGGCAACGATCGCATCGCCGCCGGCCGCGAAGTGATCGTACGCAAGGCCCAGCCGGAAGCGGGGTGGGTCCTCGAGGAAAAAAAATCGAAACGGCATGATCGCGCCGTCCGATGGAAAGGGTCGGTTGAGCCGCAGCTCGATCGCCGCGCGGACGGCTTCGTTTGCATCCCCATTGGTGTTTACACGCTCGAGCTCCACTTCCGGTGGCCCGCCCTGGTATTCGTAGCGCCGCCGCCGCCGATCGAGCGTCAGGCCGGTGAGGCCGCGCGCGGCCAAAGTGGCTCCGATCGTGCTTCGCAGTCGCTCGACGTCGCAGACGCCATCGATGGCGAGGACGTGGACCGCGTTGTACGGATGGATCTGCCGCCAGCGCAGCATCGCGGCCTGGAAAAGGTTGAGTCGTCCCCTCATGGTGCCGCGCGCGCGGCGTGAAGCGCGCGCTGCGCCTCGATGCACCAGTGTTTCTTGATGCTGTGCCAGAGGTCCGCGGCGTGCACCAGATTGGAGATTTCGACGTCGGCATCGGCAGGCATCGGCGCCGGGTTCCCGGGGGTGTAGTCGTCGATGTACTGGCGAGTGACCGGCTCGCGCGCCAGCGCCAGCGCCTGCGGCAGGGCGACGTGGCTGTACGACGCCGGCAGCGTGACGTTGCGCACCTGGGCAGTCCCGATGGCCCGATAGGGCTCTTCGCCGAACAGGTTGCCGGCAATCGGGTCACCAGGAATGGAGTAGCCGGAGAACTCATCGACGGTGTCGGGAATTTGCCGTAGCAGCGGCAGCATGGACCATTGTCCAAGCAACACCCGCGCCAGCTTGCCGGTGGCGAGCGCCGCGGCAAATCCGACCTTGAGCCCGACCACTGGACGTGAGGCGCCCGTCAGCGGGTCCTGGATGGTCGTTCGATCGAGCGCCATGCCGGTTTTTGGATTGCGGACCACGATCGTGTCGCCGAAGACGCCGGCGAGTTCGTGCAACGTGCGCACTACCAGCATGCCACCCTGGCTATGGCCGATCAGCATGGGCATCAAGGCGTCGCGCTCGTACTCCCAGGCGATCTCACCCGCCAGCGCCGCGCTGTCGCCGAAGCTGCTGCGCGACAGGCTGCCGTCGCGGGGATTGCGGATGCGATCGAGCGGGTAGCCCATCGCCCCCAGGAATTCCGCGAACGGGGCCATGGTGACGAAGGCGACGCTGCCCTGGAGAAGGATGATGCGCGGCGCCGGCACGGCGGAGAGGGTATCGCGCACATCGGTCGCGCCTATGCGGTCCGGATCGAGCGCGAGAACCCGCGCGGCGAGGACAGGATCGAGCGTGCGAAACCGGTCGAGCCCCGGTGCCGCCAACGCGGGAAGGAACAATCCGGCCCCTGCCAGGACCAGCGCGGCGATGGCTCGCTTACACGCCAGGCTACGATTCACGCGACGACAAACGCGGCAGGAACCGGCCGGTGCGCGCCACGTAGCGTCGATAGCTTTCTCCATGGACGCGCGCGAGGTGCTCTTCCTCGTTGCGCGCCTTCAGGTTCATCAGGGCGAGATGGGTGACCGCGATCGCGATCATCGGCAGGGTCGGCAGGATGAGCGCCGAGCACACCATGAGCAGCATGCTGAAGGCGTAGATCGGATGCCTTATCTGCGCGAACAGGCCATCGGTGATGAGGTCGGTCTTCCGCTCGCCGATGTCCATCCGCCAATCCTTGCCCATGCGCAGCCAGCATTTCACGGTGGCTGCGAACGACAGCACTGCGACCGCCGCTGCCGCCCAGCGCAAGGCGGCATAGACGCCGTTTCCACGCGCGAAATCCGGGAGCGTCAGCAAAGGGTCGCTTCGCGTGACGGCTGCATAGGGCAGGAACATCCACGCAACCACGAGCGGCACCCATACCAGCCACATGAAGCGCTCGACGCGCTGCTCCGGCACCAGCCCGACCAGTTTCTGGTTGTGGCGGCGCACCCTCAGGATCATGACGCCGACCCCGATCCAGTAGGCCCAGACCGTCGCGATCAATATGACGAGGGGTGCATCCGTCATGCCACCGCCATCCGATCGTACCGGTGCGCCAAGGCGCCGCACTTGCGACAGGGAGCCGCAAAGGCCCCCTGCGCCGGCCACCGCGCCCGGCTCGTCAAATTCGCTCGATGACCGCGGCGATGCCCTGTCCGCCGCCGATGCACATCGTTACCAGTGCATAACGTGCGCCCGTCCGGTGCAATTCGTACATCGCCTTGATCGTGAGAATGCACCCGGTCGCGCCGATCGGATGACCCAGCGCGATCGCGCCTCCGTTCGGATTCACCTTCTTCGGGTCGAGCCCGAGTTCCTTGTTGACGCCGAGCGCCTGCGCCGCGAAGGCTTCGTTCGACTCGATGACGTCCATATCGGAAATCTTGAGGCCCGCCTTGGCAAGGGCATTCTTGACTGCGGTGACCGGCCCCAGGCCCATGATCTTGGGGTCCAGGCCCGCGTGGCCGTAGGCGATCAGGCGGGCCATCGGCTTCAGCCCCTTCTTCTCGGCCACCGACTTGTCCATCAGCACAATGGCAGCGGCGGCATCGTTCAAGCCCGATGCATTGCCCGCCGTGACGGTGCCGGCCTCCTTCGCGAACACGGCCTTGAGCTTCCCCATGCCTTCGACGGATGCGTCGGCGCGGATGTGCTCGTCGCTGTCGAACATCACCGGACCCTTCTTGCTCTTGAGCTCGATCGGCAGGATCTGGCTCTTGAAGTGGCCCGCGGTGGTGGCCGCCGCCGCGCGCTGATGGCTTTCGACGGCGAAGCGGTCCTGGTCATCGCGGCTCAAGGCGCAGCGCTTCGCCACGTTCTCCGCGGTGACGCCCATGTGGATCGTGTCGAAGGGATCGGTCAGCGCGCCGACCATCATGTCGACATCCTTGGCGTCGCCCATCCGCGCGCCCCAGCGCTGCGTGAGGTTCGCGTACGCCGCTCGGCTCATGCTCTCCGCGCCGCCTGCGACGGCGGCATCGACGTCGCCCAGCAGGATGTACTGGGACGCGCTCACGATCGCCTGGAGGCCACTGCCGCACAGTCGGTTGAGCGTCAGCGCGCCGGTCTCGTGCGGCAAGCCGCCATTGACGGCCGCGACGCGCGACAGGTACATGTCCTTCGCCTCGGTGTGGATCACGTTGCCGAAGACGCACTGCCCTATGTCCTTGGCGTCGGCCTTCGACCGCGCGAGCGCCTCGCGCACCACGCGTGCTGCCAGGTCGGTGGGCGGCAGGTCCTTGAGACTGCCGCCGTAGTCGCCGATGGGCGTGCGCACGCCGCTCAGAATCACGACTTCCCGTCCGTTGCTCATGTCGTTACTCCCGCAAAAGGGGATAACATCATACGTCACCCCGCAGGGCGTACTCTCTCAAAGCGATGTCGATAGATACCTGGCTTGCCTTCGCCGCGGCGTCCGCGGTGCTGCTCGTGATCCCCGGGCCGACCATCCTCACCGTGATCAGCTATTCGGTCGCTCACGGTCGCGCGGCGAACGTGCCGCTCGTGGCCGCGGTGGCGCTCGGCGACTCGACGGCGCTCTTCCTGTCGCTCGCCGGCCTGGGCGGACTGCTCGCGACGTCGGCGATCCTGTTCCAGCTCGTCAAATGGGCGGGCGGCCTCTACCTCATCTATCTCGGCATCAAGCTGATGCGCTCCGGAACGGACGACCTGCCGGTCACGGCGGCGCCGGCCACGGTTTCGCGCGGGAGGCTCTTCGCGAACACGTATGCCGTCACGGCGCTCAATCCGAAGGGGATCATCTTTTTCGTGGCGTTCCTGCCGCAATTCATTCGCCCGGGCGCCGACGTGACGCGCCAGCTGTGGACGCTCGCGCTGACCTTCGTGACACTGGCGACGTTGAATGCGGCCCTCTATGCGGTCTTCGCCGCATCGGCGCGCCGGTTTCTTTCGAGGGCGCGCGCCCGCCGAGCCTTCAATGGAGTGGGCGGTTCGCTGCTGTTCGGCGCGGGCGTGTGGGCCCTGCTGGCGCGGCGCACGGTGCAGGCCGGCTCGTGAACGTCCCCCTCACGCCTAGGCTTCCCCCGGTGCCATGACCACCGACCGCGAGACCCGGTGGCGTCATCATGGCGTGCGCGTGGTGCCCGCCGATCGCCTCGACCCGAACACGGCGCAGACGCCGGGCATGAATCGCGCCGCGGCCGTGAATTTCGCCCGGATGGGCGCCGAGAAGCTGTGGGCCGGCACGGTCGTCATCTACCCGAACGCCAAGACCGGCGCGCATCATCACGGCCCGGTGGAGAGCGTGATCTACGTGGTGGCCGGGCACGCGCGCATGAAATGGGGCGATCGCCTCGAGTTCACCGCGGAGGCCGGACCCGGCGACTTCATCTACGTGCCGCCCTACGTGCCCCACCAGGAGATCAACGCGAGCGACAGCGAGCCGCTGTCCTGCGTGCTGTGCAGAAGCGGCCAGGAGCCGGTCGTGGTGAACCTCGACTTGCCGAATGTCGAGCCCAATCCCGAAGAGATCCCCTGGATCGACAACATCCATCCGGACCCGCGCGCCTGACGGAAGGCGTTACGTCTGAGTGGCACGCGGCTTCGTGCCGAAGCTCGACGGTCCGTAGACGGCTTCGTTGACGTCGGCGAACGCGAGCATCGCGCCGATCCGGCGATCGGCGCCAGCCTCGAACCCGCATTCGCCGCGAAACTCGCGCGGATTGCGGAAGGTCCCGAACAGCATGTCGATCACCGGTAGATCGGCGAAGTTGTAGCTGTGCAAGCCGAGCCGGTGATGGACGCAGTGCGCTTCGGGGCGCTGGATCAGATAGCCCAGCCATTGCGGCGTCCGCACGTTCCAGTGCTGGAACATTCCGTTCGCGGCGATCAGGTAGCCGACGAGCGCCGCCGCCAGCGGGTCAAGGCCGAGCACCCAGACCGTGACGGTGAGCTGCAGCGCCACCTGCACCAGCATTTCCAGCGGATGGAAGACCACCGAGCCCGGAATGTCGACGCGATTCGGGCTGTGGTGCAGTTGATGGAATCCTCGCCACAGGAAACCCACCCGGTGCGCGCTCCTGTGCCACGCGTAGATCGCGAGCTCCAGCACGACGAAGCCGACGATCGTGCCGCCGAGGACGCCGAGTCGCGAACCGTCGATCAGGCGATAGGCGCTCTGCCATTGCGCGGGGACGACGAGCGGCACGACGGTGGACACCGTGCCGATCACGACCAGGAAAACGACACCGACCCACTGCCATCCCTTGCGGGGCGGAAACCGGCGCGCCGGCCAGAGTCTTTCGGTGATCAGGAAAATGAAATACGTGACGGGCACGAGTGGGCCGATCAGGTCTGAAATCTCCATGAAAGCCTCCGCTTGTCAGGTTGACCTTACAGTGTAAGTCGATTGCGGAAGTCTAGCCTTACGCTGTAAGATGTCAAGCTAATCTTCGGAAGGGAAGACAGTGGCGCGGACAGCGGTGGCACGCAGGGAACAGAAGGGGGCCGCGGCGGGTGCGCGCGCGCGGAGATCCGCGCCGCGCGTGCCGCTCACCATCGAGCGCATCGTCGATGCGGCGCTCGGCGTGATCGAGAAGGAAGGCCTGGCGGCGCTGTCGACGCGGCGGCTCGGACTGGCGCTCGGGGTCGAGGCGATGAGCATCTACCATCATTTCCGGAGCAAGCGCCACCTGCAGGATGCGCTGGTCGATCGCGCGATCGGGAGCATCGCGATGCCGCCCACGGGTCTCCCGCCCGTCGAGCGGCTGCGCCGGGTGTGCCACGCGTATCGCGCCATGGCGCATCGCTATCGGACGCTCTTCCCGCTGATTGCGCTGCATCGTCTCAACACGCCGACCGGCGTGCGATTCATCGAGAACGTGCTTGCGCTTGTGGCGGCCGTGGAACCCGATCCCGAAAGGGCCGCGCGTCAATTCCGCGCCGTGGGCTATTTCCTCACGGGCGCAACGCTGGACGAAACCGCCGGCTATGCGCGAGGGCCCTCAGCCGCCGAGCCCGTGGACGATGCCTATGTCGCCGCGAACTGCCCCCGCCTGGCCGCGGCATCGCGCTACTTCAAGGCCAGCGAATGGGACGCGACGTTTTCATTGGGGCTCGAGGCGCTGATCGAATCGTTCGCGCGGCAGAGTGCCGCCGAAGGACGGCCCGGTGCGGCGAAACGTCAGCGCGTGGCGTCCGGCTCGACGTCGTAGTAGGAGAACTGGTAGCGCACGAACGGATTCACCTTGTAGCCGCGGAGCCATGGCTGCGTGAGCACGTTGTAGTAGGCGTTCTGCGCCACGATCCACGGTGCGTAGGCGAAAACGAGGTCGTTCATCTTTCTGAAAGCCGCCGTTCGCGCGGGGCCTTCCGGCAGCGCGTGAGCCTGCTCGTAGAGGCGGTCGTATTCGGGCAGGCGCAGGCGCGCGTCGTTCGAAAGCCCGATGTTCTTGCTGTACAGATAGCTGAAGTACGGATCGCCGTCGGGAATGGTGCTGATCCAGCCCAACCCCCACATCATGAGCTGACCGGCCTCCGACATCTTGTTGAGTTCGGGCCACTTGTTCTTGACGAACGTGATCCGCAGCCCGATCGCATCCATGCTCTTCTTCCACAGCTCGTCGCTGGCGCGCGCGGCCGTTTCCGGCGTCGACCCCTTGACGAGCGTCAGCGGGCTGCCGTCGGGATTCTCGCGATAGCCGTCGCCGTCCGTGTCCTTGTAGCCGAACTTGTCGAGCAGCGCGCGAGCGGCGGCCGGATCGAACGCGCCCTTCGCGGCGAGCGCGGGATCGTGGCCGAATATCGGCGGCGGCACCAGCTGGGTCGCCGGCGTCGCCTGGCCGTTGGAGAGCAGGCGGATCGCCGCGTCGCGATCGTAGGCCATCGATACCGCGCGCCGCAGCGCGACTTTCGCCGGCGTGTAGCCGCCGACGACCGGATCCTCCATGTTGAAAAAGAAGAACTCGAGCGCCGGCTCGATTCCGCGATGGAGCGTGATCCCCCGCTTCGCGAGCGCCGGCTTCAACCGGTCGGCGTCCAGAAAGTTCGGCGCCATCGTCGCGGGTATGTACATGAGGTCGAGCTTGCCGCTGTCGAACGTGAGCGCGAGCGGCTGGGATTCCTCGATGATGCTGATCTCGACGTTGCCTACGAGCGGCAGCGCGCGACCCGCGAGGCCCTTCGCGATGGCCGCGTCGACGGAATCGCCGGGCGGCGGCGCGGGATAGCGCACGTCGCGGTAGTCGGGATTCGCTTCGAGCACGATCTTCTGGCCGCGCGTCCACGATTTGAGACGGTACGGTCCGGTGCCGACCGGATGTTCCATCACGCGGTGGGCACCATCGCCGTACTTTTCCACGACCTCGCGCGCCACGGCCGCCAGGTCGCGCGTGGCGAGCCACCACTGGAAGCCGTATTCGGGCCGCCTGAACTTGAGCCGCAACGTATAGCGGTCGAGCGCCTGCAGCCCTTCGATCTTTTCGTCGTAGTCGAATTTGCCGGTTTTCCGGGCGCGCGCGAGGGGCTCGTCCAGCCCGGTCAGGATGTTCTCGAACAGATAGAGGTCGTACGAGCGGATCCCGGGATCGAAGATGCGCTTGAACGAGTAGACGTAGTCCTGTGCGATCAGCTCGCGCTTCTTGCCGTTGAACGCGGGGTCCGCCGCGAAATAGATGCCCGGCTTGACCCTGATCGTGTAGGTGCGCCCGCCGTCGGTGATCTCGGGCATTCCGTCGGCGGTGTTCGGCACCATGCGCACGGGTCGGGCGAAATAGTCGTAGCGGTACAAGGGTTCGAAGATCGCCGCGCAGACGGCATCCGAATAGGTGTCGTAGATGACCTGCGGGTCGAAGCCGTTCTCGGCCACGGGAAAGGCGACGCGCAGGGTCCGGCTCATGTCGGCGGCGTGCGCAGGCGACAGCGCGATCGCGAGGGCGATGGCGAGACCCAGGCGGCGATCCATGCCGATCATTGCGGGACTCGAGCGCGGAGAAACCGCGCCAGGCGATCGACGCCGTCCTGGAGCCGGCCGAGGTCGGACGCGAAGCACCAGCGGACGAACCCTTCGCCTTCCGGCCCGAATGCGCTGCCGGGCGCAAGTCCCAGCCCCGCGTCGCGCACCAGATCCTTGCAGAAGCCGAGACTGTCGGTCAGGCCGTCGACGCGAAAGAACGCGTACATCGCGCCCGGCGGCGGCGCGATCTCGATGCCGGGAAGCGCCGCCAGTGCATCGACCAGGTAGTCGCGCGCCGCGCGAAAGCGCGAACGCGTTCGCCCAACCGCGGGCTCGCCCTGCGTGATGGCGGCGACGCCCGCGCGCTGGACGAACACCGGCGAGCACGACGTGTTGTATTCGATCAGCTTGCCCAAGTCGGGCATGAGCGCAGGCGGAGCGACGATCCAGCCTAGCCGCCAGCCGGTCATGCACCACGACTTCGAAAAGCTGTTGGTGGACACCACGCGCTCGTCGGGATGGGCGATGGCCAGAAACGACGGCGCGCACGCGGCGTCGCCTTCGTAGTACAGCCGCTCGTAGACGTCGTCGGCCACGATCCAGATGCCGTGGCGCCGGCAGTGCGCGAGGATCGCGACTTGCGCCGCGCGCGAGATCGTCCAGCCGGTGGGATTGTTGGGCGAGTTGAGCATCAGCACGCGCGTGCGCGGTGTGAGCGCCGCCAGCAGGCGATCGACATCGAGCGTCCACCCGCGGGTGCCGAACGCGAGAGGCACGATGGCGACGTCTCCCGACAGGATCTTCGGAATCTCGACCAGGTTCGGCCACAGCGGCGTGACCACGACGACGCGATCGCCCGGCGCCACCAGCGATTGCACCGCGAGCATCAGCGCCGACATGCCCGATGCCGTGGCGGCAATCGAAGTCACCGCGGTCGGCCGATGCCAGTGGGAGACGTACGCCGCGATCGCTTCGCGCAATTCGGGGATGCCGAAGTTGTGCGTGTAGAACGTCTCGCCGCGCGCCAGGGCCGCGGCCGCCTCGTCGCGGATGAAAGCCGGGGTCACTTCGTCGGGTTCGCCGAACCAGAACGCAAGGACGTTGGGATCGTCCATCGCCGCGTTGGCGACTTCGCGGATCTGCGACGCGACGAGAGCCCGGACCGCGGGTCGCGCGGCGGCGGCCGGAGGGGCGTTCACCAGGGGCTTATGGGATTGCACGAACGAACGGCGGATTTCTGCATCATATACTGCAGGCGCCGGTCCAGGCCGGCGCCCACGATCCATGGCGAATTCCATTCTCGGTCCCATCGTCCTCAATATCGCCGGCATCGTCCTTTGCGGTGCGCTTGGCGGCGGGGCC
>Ga0070678_100000987_pt1 | contig 14698 bp, 14 predicted proteins | sample KBSM73metaG_FD_65647 | JGI IMG/M metagenome (GOLD analysis project Ga0070678, IMG submission 65647) | Miscanthus rhizosphere microbial communities from Kellogg Biological Station, Michigan, USA - KBS M7-3 metaG | ecosystem: Host-associated > Plants > Roots > Rhizosphere > Soil ...
GCGGATGATCGCGACCGCCTTGGCGTCATTTTCCACGAATACTGCTTCAGCCGCGCCGCGCGAAAGCGCCTCGAATCCTAGAGCCCCGCTGCCCGCGAAAAGGTCGGCAACTCGAAGGTCTTCGAAGCTCCCGAGCCGGCTCGCCAGCATCGAGAAGAGAGTCTCCCGGGCCCGGTCGGCGGTCGGGCGCGTGTCGCGGCCGGGCGGTGCATCCAGCGGCCGCCCGCGCCATCTCCCGGCAATGATCCTCATTTCAGCGAGCGGCGAAAGTCGTCGAGTTCGCCTTCCGGCACTTCGTCGACGTCGCCGGGCTGCAGCGCTTCCAGAGTCAGCGGGCCATAAGCGGTCCGGATCAGTCGGGAGACCCGAAGCCCGAGGTGGGCCAGGACCCGCCTTACCTCGCGGTTCTTGCCTTCGGTCAGGCTCATCTCGACCCAGCAATTGCTGCCGGTCCGCCGCTCGAGATTGGCGTTGATCGAGCCATAGTGAATCCCCTCGATGGTGATCCCCTCGGCGAGGCTTTCGAGCTGCGCCTGCGTCACCTGCCCGTAGGCGCGGGCGCGATAGGTTCGAACGACCCCGGTGCGCGGCAATTCGAGCTGGCGCTTGAGCTCACCGTCATTTGTGAGGAGCAGCAACCCCTCGGTCATATAGTCGAGGCGCCCGACCGGCATCAGCCGGGGGAGACCGGCCGGCAGGCGGTCGTAAATGGTCGCCCGCCCTTTGGGATCGCTGGACGCCGTGAGCGTTCCTTGCGGTTTGTAGAAACGAAACAGGCGAGTCGCCGCGGCAGGGCGAACGGCACGGCCGTCGACCGTCACCCCCTGCAGATCTTCGAGCAAGGTCGCGGGCGTGGTGAGCTTCTCACCATTGAGTGAAACGCGCCCTTCGGCGATCATGCGCTCGACCTCGCGGCGCGAGGCGATTCCGGCGCGGGCCAGCAGCTTGGCGATGCGCTGCGGCCCGGATTCCCGCGCCTGTGTCTTTGCAGACACGGGCCGACGCTGGCCTGGACGGCCGTGTGGCACCGGTTTGCGCTTCGTTCGTTGCGAAGGTTGTTTCGGAGGCGTGTTCATTGGGCGGAGTATCGATGCTGTTCGGGAAGCGTAAGCAGGTCGTCAAGCGGATCCTCATTGTCGAGGACGAACCGCTGACCGCGTTCGACAATGAAAATATCCTCGGCGACGCCGGGTACAAGATCGTTGCGACCGTCGACGATCTCGACGAGGCCCTTGCGGTTTTGGAGCGGGAAGAGGTGCATCTCGTGCTCAGCGACGTCCGCTTGAGGAAGCAAAAGACCGGCATAGAATTGGCCCGACTGGCGAAAGCAAAGGGTGTCCCTACCTTGTTCGCGACGGGCCATAGATATCCCGGAGCGGGCGAGATCGCGGTCGGCTGCCTCATGAAACCCTATAACGAGCGCCAGCTCACGAAGGCGATCGAATGCGTCGACCGCCATCTGCAGGGCCAGAAGTTCAAGCCGCCCAAGGGGCTCGAGCTGTTCATCGTCGCCAGCGAGACGGAATAAGGGGTCCCCGTTCATCGCGGGGCTAGGCAGGGCGTGAAAGCTGTCTAAGCATCACATTCGCAAAGCCAGGGGGAGGGAACACCGGTGGCAGGCCAGCGACCCAAGGGGTGGAAGCTACTCAAAGCAGCACTAGCGACGCGCAAATCGTCGACGATGCTGGCGTTCGGATTTTCGTCCGGGCTTCCCTATGCATTGCTGATCGGCACCCTCAACGCCTGGCTAGGTGAGTCCAAGATCAACCTCGCCACCATCGGCGTCCTGTCGTGGATCGGCCTCAGCTACAGCTTCAAATTCCTGTGGTCGCCGGTCGTCGATCGGATGAAATTGCCCGGGCTTGAACGGATCGGACGGCGCAAGAGCTGGATCCTCATGTGCCAGGTCATCATGATCATGGGCTTCGCCGGCCTCGCGGCCACCAATCCCGCAACGAGTATCGGCACCTTTGCGATTTTTGCGGTGATCGCTGCGCTCGCGTCGGCGACGCAGGACGTCGCCGTCGACGCATGGCGCATCGATGTCGCCGACGAGCAGACGCCCGTCGAGCTGCTCTCGGCCATCTATCAGTTCGGCTATCGCATCGCTTCGATCGTCGGCGGCGCGCTGGCGCTGGTCCTGGCCGCGCGCATGAGCTGGTCGCTGGTCTATCTGTTGATGGGAGGCCTGATCGCAATCATCGCACTCATTGCGTTGCGGGCACCGGATACGCCGCGACCCGATGTGGACCGGCTGCACAAGGAGCTCGCCGAGCCTGGCGCGATCGACCCGAAGGCGAGGATGATCGCGCTGGCGGTCGTTGGCATCGCCTGGGCTTGGGCCATCTTCAATATCGGTCGCTTCATGATCACCATGCTGGTGCCGGCGGATCCAAATGCGCCGCATCCGTCGGTCGCGGACTTCACCAAGACCTATGGCCCCTGGATCATCTTCGCGACCGTGATCGTCCCCTTGATCGTTGCGGCTACGCTCAACTGGCTGCAAGCGCGCAAGCAATATGTGCTCACCGCCGACGATCGGACGCATACGCCGGTGCGGACCGCGGTGAACCACCTATACGTGTCGCTGGTTGCGCCGCTCGGCGAGCTGGCGGGGCGGCTCCGCTGGGGTGTGTTGATCGTGATCGGCCTGATCCTGACCTACGCGCTCTGCTACAATATCTGGTCGAGCTTCGCCTTCCCCTTCTACCTCGACTTCCTTCATTATTCGAAGGACGAGGTCGCCTTCGCGTCGAAGGTGTTCGGCATCTTCATGACCATGCTTGGCATCGCGCTCGGCGGGTATCTGTTCGCCCGGATCGGGCGGCTGCCGACGGTGCTGATCGGCGCCATCCTGCCTGTGTTCGGCAATTTCGTTTATGCTGACCTTGCCGAGGGCGGCCCCAGGCTCGACGCCGTTGCCGGCGCGGTCGGCATTACCCAGCTCTTCGGCCTGTTTGGGTTCGATGAGCGAATGGTCCGGCTGCTGCTCGCCATCTCGATGGAGAATATCTCGACCGGCATCGCCGGTGCGGCCTTCGTCGCCTATCTGTCGGGCATCGTCAGCAAGCGGTTCACCGCTGTGCAATATGCCTTGCTCTCGTCGCTGACCTTCCTTGTCGGATCGCTCGGCCGCGGTATCGCCGGTGAAGCCTTCGACACTTACGGCTATGCGACCGTCTTCCGCTGGACGGCCGCTGCCGGCGCGTTCGCCGTGCTCTTCGTGATCCTCGAGTGGATGCGGGTAACCGCGGAGGGCCGTCGAGCAGATGCCGGGACTGCGGCCAAGGTGGACGAACCGGCGAAAGCCTAGGTCGGGACCTGGTCGTTGGCGGCGAGGACGCTGCCGGCGAGATAGAGCGAGCCGAAGATCAGCAGCCGCGCGTTCCGGGGAACATCGGCCAGCGCCTGCTCGACATTGTCATGCGCGTCGGCCGCGAATCCCGCATCGGCCGCAATCTCCGCGAGGTCATCGGGCGAGAAGCAGCTGTGATCGGGGATCGGCACCGTGTGGATATGCTCGGCAATGCCCTTGAACGGGTCGAGCATCCCTCCCGGATCCTTGGTCGTCAGGCTCGCGAAGACCACATGCAGCGGCTTGCCGTCGGCGAACTGGTGCTTCGAGTAGGCCGCGATCTGCCGCGCGGCCGAAGGGTTGTGGCCGCCGTCGAGCCAGACTTCACGATTGCCGACCAGCGGTCCTCGGGCCAGCCGCTGCAGGCGCGCGGGCCAGTCGGCCCAGCCCATCGCGGCGCTGAGGGCCGAGGCCGGAACAGCAAGTTTGTGCTGATGGCGAAGCATGGCCACCGCGAGCGCGGCGTTCATCGCCTGATGGCGGCCCGGAAGTCGCGGCACAGGCAAATGAAGCTCGCCATGCTCGTCCCGGTAGTGAAGTCGGCCCTGGCGGACGATCGCATCCCAGATCCCACCGCGGGCTAAAACGGGCGCTTCGTTCTGCTGCGCAACCTCCGCCACGCGGCTGCTGACAGACGGCGGATAGAGTTGAGTGATCAACGGAACGCCGGGCTTGGCGATCGCCGCTTTCTCGCCGGCGATGTCGGTGAGACCGTTACCGAGGAATTGCTGATGATCCAGCGCAAGGTTGGCGATGCCGGTTATGAGCGGATGGTCGATCACATTGGTGGCATCAAGACGCCCGCCGAGGCCGACTTCCAGGATGCAGGCATCGGCGGGCGTTCGTGCAAAGGCGAGGATCGCGGCGGCCGTGGCGACTTCGAAGAAGCTCGGCTCAACCCCACTTCCGGCATCCAGAACCTCGGTGAGGAGACCGGCCAGCGTCTCGTCGTCCACGAGGCGGCCGGCGACCCGGATGCGCTCATTGAAGCGGACGAGGTGCGGACTGGTGAAGGCGTGAACGGAATGACCGCTGGCCTCGAGCGCGGCGCGGAGGAAGGCGACCGTCGATCCCTTTCCGTTGGTTCCGGCGACGTGGAAAACGGGAGGGAGCCGATCCTGCGGCCGGCCGAGGCGATCGAGCACTGCGCCGATCCGCTCGAGCCCCAGGCGGTCGCCCGCAGGCGAGAGCTTGGACAATCGATCGAGCTGCGCCTGAACCGCCGGATGCGCCGAGCGCGCGAAATCGGCCATCAGGCGGCCTCTTGGGCCTCCGGCGCGAGATAGGAAATGAGCATTGCGAGACGATCTTTGAGGTCGGCCCGCGAGACAACCATGTCGATCATTCCATGCTCGAGGAGATATTCGGCGCGCTGGAACCCTTCGGGCAGCTTTTCACGAATGGTCTGCTCGATCACGCGCTGGCCGGCGAAGCCGATGAGAGCGCCGGGCTCGGCGATCTGGACGTCCCCGAGCATCGCGTAGGAAGCAGTCACACCCCCGGTCGTGGGGTCGGTGAGCACGACGATATAGGGCAGGCCGGCGTCGCGAAGCTCGGCAAGCGCGACGGTCGTGCGCGGCATTTGCATCAGGCTGAGGATGCCTTCCTGCATCCGAGCGCCGCCGGCGGCCGTGAACAGGATGTACGGCGCCCGGTCCTCGATTGCCGCGCGGACTCCGGCCACGAATGCGGCACCGACGGCAATGCCCATCGACCCACCCATGAAGCCGAAATCCTGAACGCCGATGACGACCCTCTGACCGTCCAGCCGACCTCGCGCGTTCAAAAGCGCATCGCGTTCGCCGTTTGCGCTGCGCGCGGTCTTCAGGCGATCGGTGTAGCGCTTGGTGTCGCGGAAGCGGAGAGGGTCCTCGCGCACCTCGGGGCTCGGCAACAGCTCATATTCGGCGGCATCGAACAGCTGCTCGTACCGCTTGGCCGGGCCGATGCGATCGTGGAAGTTGCAGCGCGGGCAGACGCTGTAATTCTCTTCCCATTCCTTGACGAAGACCATGGTCCCGCACTTCGTGCACTTGTGCCATAGATTCTCCGCCGTCTGGCGCTTGGGCAGGAACGGGATGCCGTTACGAACTCGGCTAAGCCAACTCATCGATCAAATCCTTGTGTCGGCGGGCATTTGGGAAAGGCCCGCAACAATGTCCATGATTGCGCGCGCCGGATCGGCGGCGCCGGTGATCGGGCGGCCGATGACGAGGACGGACGCGCCGTCGTCGAGCGCCTGGGCGGGCGTGACGACCCGCTTCTGGTCGGCAACATCGGCGCCGGCAGGGCGGATGCCGGGGACGACGAAGAATCCGTCGGGCCAGGCGCTTCTCGCTTCAGCAACCTCGGCTCCGGAGCAGACGATGCCGTCCACGCCGGCATCGCGAGCGATCCAGGCGAGCCGGGCGACCTGATCCGCGGGCGACCGTTCGATGCCGAGATCGTGGAGGTCAGCGGCGTCGAGGCTCGTGAGCAAGGTGACGGCGACGACCTTGGTGGCCGAAGGCGCGGCCTGCTTCGCGGCCAGCATCATCTCATGTCCGCCATTTGCGTGAACCGTGAGGATCGCAGGCTCCAGCGGTGCCAACGCCTCGACGGCCTTCGCCACGGTGTTGGGAATGTCGTGCAGCTTGAGGTCGAGAAAGATCGGGAGGCCCATCTCGCCCAGGCGCCGAACGCCGTCTGGACCCTGCGACGAGAAGAATTCGAGGCCTAGCTTCACCCCGCCGGCATGGCCGCGGACGGCTTCGGCGATGTTGATGGCGCGCCCTAGATCCGGCGTGTCGATCGCAACGAAGATTGGATTCACGGCGCCGGCTCCGGATCCTCCGATACCGGGGTCTCCGAGGGAAGCGAGGCCAACCGGTTGCGCTCCATGGCGTCAATCCGCCGGCCATGCGACCAGAGTCGCGCACGCAGGATGAGCCATGTCGGCAAGAAGCCGAGCAGGAAGACGATCAGCAGCAGCACCGGAAGCTTGATGTCGGCCTGGATGTCGCCCCAGAGGCTCAGCGTGACGTCCGACCAGTTGCGGCTGGCGAACAAGGCGAGCACAACCGCGATCAGGACCCAGAAGAGGGTCTTCAGAAATTGCATGGTGGTGCGTTTAGGCGAGCCGTTCGTTGAAGGCCAGCGGTGAGCGTTCCGTCGCGCCGCAGAGTCGCTTCGTCGCAAGTGCGTCACACCGACGGTTGAGAGGCGGAAGCCGCGCCGTCAAACCCGGCCCCGGGGTGGGGAGAAGAGTGATTTTGCAAAGGGCTCAAAAGCTTGGCCTTGGCGCGTTCGTCTTGCTGATGGGCGCGTCGCTGCTCGCCATGCGGCCGCATGCAGCCCGCCGCAGCGAGGAACCGCGGCTGACTGCGGCGCATGTTAAACTGGCGTCGCTGTCGACTTCCAACCGGCGGGACGTCGATTATCGCCTCCTTGATTCCCGGCTGAAGCAGCTCATCAACAAGCCGACCATGGTCGGCCTCGCCGTCGGCGTGGTCGAGAACGGCCGGATCACGTTCCTGCAAGGTTACGGAGAGACGACGGCCGGCTCGGGCGATCCGGTGACTCCGGAGACGGTGTTCCGCTGGGCCTCGGTTTCGAAGGGTGTCGCAGCGACCATGGTCGCCAAGCTCGCCGAGGAGGGCAAGATAAACCTCCAGGCCCCGGTGGCGAACTATGCGCCGGACCTCAAGCTGCCCGCCGGCAACGAATATAAAGCGAGCGTCGGCGACCTGCTCTCGCACCGGCTTGGCCTTTACCGGAACGCATTCGACAACAAGCTGGAGGAAGGACAGGATCCGAGCCTGCTTCGAGCGAGCCTCAACCAGCTCAATCCGACCTGCCCGCCCGGGACCTGCTGGTCCTATCAAAACGTGGCTTATGACGCGTCGAGCGAGATGGTCTCGCGCATTACCCACATGTCCTATGAGGATGCGGTCAAGCGCTACCTGTTCGGCCCGATCGGCATGTCCAGCGGAAGCGTGTCGCTGGCGAACCTCGAAGCGAACAAGAGCTGGGCCAAGCCGCACACCGTCGGTCGCCGCACGCTGCCGATGGTCGACACTTACTACAAGGTTCCGGGCGCCGGCGGCATCAACAGCAACATCAAGGATATGTCCTTGTGGATGTTGGCGCAGATGGGCGAGATGCCGGACGTCATCGACGGCAAGGTTCTCGACACGATCCACGCGCCTTACGTCGTCACGCCGACCGAGCGGGGACGGCTCCGTAAGTTCCTCGAGCGGCTGGGCACCGCCTGGTACGGTTACGGCTGGCGCAGCTACGATTATGCGGGCCACCATATCGTCGGGCATCGCGGCGGCATCAACGGCTACCGCTCCCTCATTCTCTTCGATCCCGACAAGAAGAGCGGCGTGGTCGCGTTGTGGAATAGCAATACGAGCCAGCCGGGCGGCCTCGAGTTCGAGGTCATGGACATGATCTACCACTTGCCGTTCCGCGATTGGCTGGAGCTGAACAAGGGCCCGTTGGACAGCAAGTCGATCGCCGCGTCCGAGCCGGAGCCGGAGAACGGCAACGGAGATCGAAACTAGCGGCGGCTCGCCTCGGCCTTTGTCCTTTGCAACTCGCGCTGCTCGTCGAGATGCGCCTTGTAGCGGCAACCCATGCCGATGATCGACGTCGACATTCCTAGGATCAGGGCAACCAGATGCCAGCGAGGCTCTCCGGCCTTCGGCCAGGCGACCGCGCCAAGGACGAACACGCTGACGATCGAAACGAGGTAGCCAAGGCCCTTCCAGTCAATCTTGCCGGCGGGAAAGGTGACAGGTTCGTGACGCATTCGGTTCGAGGAACATCCGGAGCGTACCATTGGTTTCGTGGTAAACGCCAAACACAGGAGTGGCCTAATGCCCGAAACCAATCAGGACGCGATCGCGCTACTCAAGGCCGATCATCGTACCGTCGAGGAATTGTTCGCGAAATTCGAGAAAGCCAGCGGCGACGGCCGCAAGCAGGCGCTGGCCGAGGAGATCTGCCTCGAGCTTTCCGTCCATGCCCAGATCGAGGAAGAGATTTTCTATCCGGCCTGCGAAGGCAAGGTCGAAGAGGATCTTCTGAAAGAAAGCTATGTCGAGCATGACGGCGCAAAGGTGCTGATCGCCGAGATCATCAAAGGCGGATCCGGCGACGAATATTACGACGCGAAGGTCAAGGTGCTCCAGGAAGAAATCGAGCACCACGTCGAAGAGGAAGAGAAGCGGATGGAGGGCCTGTTCGCACAGGCGCGCAAGGCCGAGCTCGACATGGATGCCCTGGGCGAGCAGCTGGCTGCGCGGAAGATGGAGCTCACGGAACAGTTCAAGGCGACGGGTATCCCGACACCACGCCTCACGACGATGGACGAAGTCTCCGTCTAACCATCACAGGCAAGTCCAAACCAATAAGCTGAACGGCTGGAACGGGAAGTTCCAGCCGTTTTGGTTTCTGCACTCGCGCAGGGCTCAGCGAAGCGCGGCAATCTCCGTGTCGCGACCGTAGATGTCGTCGACGAAGCTAAGCTGGCCCTCTTTCACCTGCGCGGTCAGGTAGGTGACGTAGATGGGTACGGGGGCGGGGAGCAGCACATTCTGCTCCGGCTCGTCGGAGGCGGTCTGGGGATCCCGTCCCATCAGCCAACGCCCGAGACGCTCCGCATCCTCGAGACGGATGCAGCCGTGGCTCTGCATCCGGTCCTCTTGCGCGAAGAGCGCCTTGTTGGGCGTGTCGTGCAGGTAGAGGTCCGATCCATTGGGAAATGGAATCTTGATATTGCCCATGGAGTTCGCGGGTCCGGGCAGCTGCCGCACGCGAACCGTCTCGCGGCCGGCGGCGACGGCGCGCCAGTCGACTTTCGCAGGATCCAGGGTTTCGTTGGAACCGTCGGCACCCAGAACCTCGTAGCCGCGCGACTTGAAGTAGCCGAGCCCCTGGCTCAGCACATTGGGCGCGATGGTCGAACGCAGGATCTCGTCCGACACGTGCCAGTAGGGCTTCAGCGTCGCATAATAGATCGTGCTCGCCAGCATCGGCGTCTGCGTCGACGGATCGGCCTTGCCGACGATCACCCGCATGGAATCCGCGATCCGGCCGTCTTCGATCATGTAGAGATGAGCGCCGGCGGTATCGACGACCACGAAACGGCCCTGCGGCGGGATGTCGCGAATCCGATCGAGGCTTGCGACCGCGCGCGGATCGAGCTGCCCGCCGTTCGTCTGCATCGCCGACCAGGCCGCGTCACGGAGCTGCGCATAGATCGGGTTCACGGTCGAGACGCTGCGCACGTATGACGCGAGCGACGGCGCGGCACCGGCCTTCGCCAGGATCGCGGGGGCGGAATCGCGCCGTGGCTTCACCCACTGGTCTGCGTAGGTCATGCCTTCGGGCGGGGTCTGCAGCTTCTGCACATATTGGATCCAGGCAGCCGAAAGGAGCCGGTCCACGCTGGCGCGCGCGGCAGAGTCGCCAGCCTGTGCGCGGATCATCATTGCCTGCGCTTGCGCGGCAATCGCCGGGCCGCCCGACATGCCGTCGAGAGGCGCGCGGTTGAGGACGCCGATCAGCTCGTTGGCCGCTGAGCCGTTGGCGAGCCACAATGGCGAGTTGCCACGGGCCGCGTAGAAGGAGCTTACCGCCTGTTCCGCCGACGGATCGAAGTTGGCGGCGCCCGGCATTTCGGGACTGGTCGCAGCTTGCGCGGGCAAAGCGATAACGTTCAGCGCCGCAACGGCGACGCCGGTTAAAATCCGGAGCTTCACGGTCAAAAACCTTTAATCGTTTCAGGCTCTTGGAGCCTTTGAGCAAACAACGCCGAAGTGTCGCTCAGGTTCAAAAATCTTGTTGACAGATTTTGAGATTTGTCTCGCCGCGGCACATTTCAAGGTTTTCCACGAGTCGCTGCGGCGCGGCATTGCAACAGGGGCCGCGCCAGTGCGCTGGCGCGGCCCTCCGGCAAGTTACGCGCCGATATAAACCGGCGTGCCCACGTCGGTGACGGAATACAGTTTCTTGGCGAATGCGCTCGGCAAGCGGACGCAACCGTGGCTGGCAGGAGTGCCCGGGTTGTATCCCGCGTGAAGCGCGACCCCATATTGGTCGATGCGCTGCATCCACGGCATCGGCGCGTTGTCGTACTTCTTCGAACGGTACATCGGTCGCTTGTCGAGCACCGAGAAGATGCCGATCGGCGTATCGCGTCCGGGCTTGCCACTCGAAATCGTCGATACGGCGACGAGCGTATTGCCGCGGTAGAGGTAGGCCATCTGGTCGGAGAGGCTCACGACGACCCGCTGCGGGCCGGCTGATTCCGGGATCTCACGCCAAACATACTGGCCAGGTTTCAGCTCCTTGGAGCCGAACGCGTCGGCCATATCGATCCGCGCCTGCGAGGCGGCGTCGGTCGCCTGCATCTGGGCTTCGACGGTTTCCAGCGCGCGGGCAGGCGTAGCGACAACGGAAGTCGCAAGTACGCACGATCCCGTCAGCGCCAGTGCATAAACTAGCTGCTTCATTTCACACCTGAAATTGTGTCTTGACTTTTGCTGCGAAAATGCATCGGCACCGAGTCGAGTTCCCAACAACTGTGAGGGAAACGACTCAGGGGTCGCATTTATTCCCGTACTGCAGCTGTTGGGGCCAGCGTCGGAAGTGGTGTTCAGCCCTGGCGGAGGTCTGATCCAGGTTAGTCACATGACGGCGGTTCGTTAGCGACTTCTTAGCCCTCGAGGGAGGAAGAGGGTGCGAACCGGCCGGAATGAATGAATGACTGAAGCCCTATCGGTCACAACCATCGTCGTTGGCGACCGCCTGCCGTGGCCCGACGATCCCTCGTCGGCCATGACCAAAGGGCCGTTCGACGAGTCCGCCATCCATCATTCCGGCGTTCGCCATCAGTGCGAGATCCGCAAGATTTCGGCTTTGGGAGCCACAGTCGCCAGTAGCCTGGTGCCGGCGCTTGGCGACAAGGTTTTGATCGAGCTCGCAACCGGGCAGCGGCCGGCGGGTAAGATCGCGTGGAGCGACGCCGGCGAGCTTGGCGTCCGGTTCGACGATTCCATCGACGTCATCGCGCTGCTTAACCGCAAGCTCGTTAGCCAAACGCCCGAGCGCCGCACCATGCCGCGCCTAGAGGTCCGGTGCCTCGCTCACATTAAATCGGGCGAGCATTTCCTGCCCGCGATGCTTCGCAACATTTCGAGCGGCGGTCTGCAGCTGGAGGGCACCGACATGCCCGCGGTCGGTGCTTATGTGTCGGTGTTCGTCGAGGGCCTCAGCATCCCCTCGGGCGAAGTGATCTGGGCAAAGAGCGAGTTGATCGGGGTCGAGCTGCTCGAAGAGCTGAGCTGGACGTCGATCATCCCATGGGTCCGAAGTACGGTTCGCAAGACGCCCGAATGAGTGTCAGCCCGCGCTGACGAAGCTGTCGAGGACCTTCTTCCGCCCGGCGTGCTCGAAATCGATCTCGAGCTTGTTGCCTTCAATCGCAGCAATGGTCCCGTAGCCGAACTTGCCGTGGAAGACACGCTGGCCGAGCGCGAGGTCGGTGCGGCCCTGGTTGCCTAAAGAGACGGCGGAGGCGCGGGCCTCGATCACACGCTGCGGCTCGGGATTGAACCGGCCCTCGCGGCTGGCGCGCTGCCATCCAGGGCCGCGGGTGCTGGCCCGCATCGACTGGGCCGGGCCGAGATGGGCGAACGGATCGGTGCGCTCCGACCATTGCGCGCGCCACAGGCTTTCGCCGCCCGACATCGTCGTCTCTTCCTCGATGTGCGCCTTGGGCAGCTCGGCGAGGAAGCGTGACGGGATGCTGCTGGTCCACTGGCCGTAGATTCGGCGGTTCGCGGCGTGGATGATCGTGCAGCGGCGCCGCGCGCGAGTGATCGCGACATAGGCGAGGCGGCGCTCCTCCTCGAGGCTGGCAAGGCCGCCTTCGTCGAGCGAGCGTTGCGACGGGAACACGCCTTCCTCCCAGCCGGGCAGATAGACGGTGTCGAACTCGAGCCCCTTGGCGGCATGGATGGTCATGATGGTGACGCGCTCCCCCTGCCTCGCCTCGTCATTGTCCATGACCAGGCTGACATGCTCCAGGAACGCGCCGAGCGATTCATATTCTTCCATCGCGCGCGTGAGCTCGGCGAGGTTCTCAAGCCGGCCCGCGCTTTCGGCCGAACGGTCGGCCTGAAGCATTGCGGTGTAGCCGCTCTCGTCGAGCAGGATGCGGGCCAGCTCGGGATGCGGCAGCTCGTTCGCCATCTGGCGCCAGCGCGCGATGTCGGCGACAAAATTGCCGAGCGACCGGCGTGCCTGGGGGGTAAGCTCATCGCTGTCGAGCAGGCTGGCCGAGGCAAGGAGCAGCGGCTTCTGGACCGCGCGGGCGTGGCGGTGCACGGTCGCAAGCGCCTTGTCGCCGAGGCCGCGCTTGGGCTGATTGACGATCCGCTCAAACGCGAGGTCGTCTGCGGGTTGGACGACTAGGCGGAGGTAAGCGATCGCGTCGCGGATCTCGGCCCGCTCGTAGAAGCGGAAGCCGCCGATGATCTGGTAGGGGAGGCCGATGGCGATGAAGCGCTCTTCGAACTCGCGGGTCTGGAACTGGGCGCGGACGAGGATAGCGATGTCGTCAAGCGAACCGCCCGATCGCATTCGTGATTCGGCCTCTTCGCCGACGCGTCGCGCCTCCTCGGGTCCGTCCCAGACGCCAATCACGCGGACCTTCTCGCCTTCGCCGGCATCGGTCCACAAGGTCTTGCCGAGCCGGCCAGCGTTGTGGGCAATGAGGCCGTCGGCCGCCGCAAGAATGTGGGACGTCGAGCGATAATTCTGCTCGAGCCGGATGATCGCCGCGCCCGGGAAATCCTTCTCGAAGCGAAGAATGTTGGCGACCTCGGCACCGCGCCACGAATAGATGGACTGGTCGTCGTCGCCGACGCAGCAGAGGTTGCGCCGCGGCTCGGCCAGCAGCTTCAGCCATTCATACTGGCCCTGGTTGGTGTCCTGATATTCGTCGACGAGGATGTAGCGGAAGCGTTCGCGATAGGACTCCAGCACGTCCGGCCGGGTGCGGAAGATCACCAGCATGTGGAGCAGCAGGTCGCCGAAGTCGCAGGCGTTCAGCGCCTTCAGCCGCTCCTGATACTGGGCGTAAAGGTCGGCGCCGCGACCTGCGGCGAAGCCTTCGGACTCGCCGGCGTCGACCTGCTTCGGGGTCCAGCCACGGTTCTTCCATCGGTCAATGAGCGCGGCGAGCTGCCGCGCGGGCCAGCGCTTCTCGTCCAGGTTCGCGGCCTGGATCAGCTGCTTCATGACGCGGAGCTGGTCGTCGGTGTCGAGGATCGTGAAGTTCGACTGAAGCCCGACCAGCTCGGCGTGGATACGGAGCATGCGGGCAGCGACCGAGTGGAAGGTGCCAAGCCAGGGCATGCCCTCGATCGCGCCGCCGCTGATCTGGCTGACGCGGTCCTTCATCTCGCGCGCGGCCTTGTTGGTGAAGGTGACGGCGAGGATCTGGCTCGGCCAGGCCTTTCGGGTGGCGATCAGATGGGCGAGGCGGGCGGTGAGTGCGGCAGTCTTGCCGGTGCCGGCGCCAGCAAGAACCAGCACCGGGCCTTCGGTCGTCAGCACCGCTTCGCGCTGGGGCGGGTTCAGGCTCTGAAGGTACGCGGGCTGGGGCGCTAGGTCAGGGGACTCGGGCACGCTTGAGGAGGTAAGGGGAGGGGAACGAAACGGCAACCGACGAGTCGTCAATTCGGGTTTTTGACAAAGTTCCTACGGTTGCTCCCGATATCCCCGTTATCCACAGGCTTGTTACCAAATATTTTGCTTCCGCGACTCGGAAGCGATGTGCATGGTGACCAAGTGATCGGGACGGCGGTCCCGGCCTCCTCGGAAGGCCCGCAAGGGAAAGAAGAGTGCGGCAGGTGACCAAAGGTCCGATCTCCGCCGGCAGGCGATGGTTAGAGCTTTCGGGTTCTGTCCAAGACCAGTCGGTAAGAGGCGCCGGAAGAGAAATCTTCCTGTCGCGCGACGCGGCTCCCGGGGTTCTTCGGAACTTTGGTGAGCGAAGCGGGACGCGATAGAGGGTTTCCCAAGAAGGGCCGCAGAACGTGGAGCGGTTTTGGTTGAGGCTACGGTTTCAACCGGACCCGGTCGATCGAAAGACCAGCGAACCTTCGGGCCGCGCAGTCAGGTAGGTCAGCCAGGTTCCTCGAAAGAGGGAGCAGTTCTACTGGAAGCGACGCCTGAGCTGGTGAGCCAGGATCGAGAGCGGGTTTCATTGGGGCCTTCGGGTTTTCAGGGGACCAGGTTACGAACACCGGCAGATCCTTCGCTCGGCGCAGTGGGGGCTGGCAGCAA
>Ga0070678_100000994_pt1 | contig 14674 bp, 14 predicted proteins | sample KBSM73metaG_FD_65647 | JGI IMG/M metagenome (GOLD analysis project Ga0070678, IMG submission 65647) | Miscanthus rhizosphere microbial communities from Kellogg Biological Station, Michigan, USA - KBS M7-3 metaG | ecosystem: Host-associated > Plants > Roots > Rhizosphere > Soil ...
CCGCGACGGGCACCGACGGCATCGCGGACGTCGCAATCGACGACGGCCGCATCGCCGCGGTGGGAGAGGGCCTCGCGGGCCACGAACGCGTCGACGCGGCCGGGCTGCTCGTGGTGCCGGGGCTGATCGACCTGCACGTCCACGTCTACGACGGCGTCTCGCACTACGGCGTCGACGCGGACACCTATCTGCTCCGCCGCGGCACGACGACGGGGGTCGACGTGGGATCGGCGGGGGCGCAGACGTTTCCCGGCCTGCGGCGGATGGTGATCGAGCAGGCGCAGACGCGCATCTACGCCTATCTCCACATCGCCGTGGAGGGCATGATCAGCTCGCTCGTCGGCGAACTGGAGGACATCCGCTGGGCCTCGGTCGAGCAGTGCGTGGACGTCGCCGAGGCGAACCGCGACACCATCGCCGGCGTCAAGCTGCGCGCCGGCTACCAGATGGTCGGGCCGGATCCGCGTGCGGCGGTGGACCTCGCGCTCGAGGCCGCCGGGGCGCTCGGCCTGCCGCTCATGGTGCACGTGATCGACATGGGGATGCCGCTGCCCGAGCTGCTCGCAAAGCTGCGCCCGGGCGACGTCGTCACGCACTGCTTCCACGGCAACGACGGCAGCCTCCTGGACGCCGAGGGCAACGTCTGGCCCGAGGCCTTCGAGGCGCGCCGGCGCGGCATCCTGTTCGACGTCGGCCACGGCGTCGGCTCGTTCACGTGGCGTGTGGCGCGTGCGGCGCTGGCACAGGGCTTCCCTCCCGACACGATCTCGAGCGACATCCACGCGCACAACCACGCCGGGCCCGTGCACGACCTGCCGCGCACGCTCTCGAAGCTGCTCCACCTCGGCATGCCGCTGTCCGAGGTGATCGCCGCCGCCACCGTGCGCGTGGGCCGGCACCTCGCGCACGTCGCACCCGCGGGGCTGGGGACGCTCGCTCCGGGCGCACCGGGGGATCTCAGTCTGCTCGAGCGCCAGCGCGGGCGCTTCGCGCTCGTCGACGGCGAGCACCGCCTGTCGGCGGGCGTCACCGAGCACGCGGAGGAACGGCTCGTGGCACGCAGCGTCGTGCGCGCCGGCGCCGTCGTGGCGTGCGACGAGCCCACGTGACGGCGCTGCGCATCGCGGGCGGCCGCGTCGTCGCTCCCGGCGGAGTGCTCGACGACGCCGACGTGCTCGTCGAGGACGGCCTCGTCGCGGGCATCGGCACGGCGGCCCCGACCGGCGCCCGCGAGCTGGACGCGCGCGGCTGCTACGTGCTGCCCGGCGGCTTCGACCCGCACGCGCACGTGTACGAGGGCCTGCGCGATGCGCCGGCTGCCGCCCTGCGCTCGGGCACGACCGCCGTCGAGGCCTATGCCCCGCCCGCGCCCGGCGAGCGGGTGGAGGATGCCTGCGCGCGCTGGCGCGCGCTCGCGGCGGGCTCGGCCTGTCGCATCGAGCCGCTCGCCACCGTGTACGAGCCGCACGCGCTCGATGAGGACTCGTTCAGGGCGCTCGCCGCGCAGGGCGTCCGCGGGATCAAGCTCTTCCTGGCCTATCGCGAGCTCGGCATGGACGCCGACGACGAGCTGCTCATGCGCGCGCTCCTGTGGGGCCGCGACCACGGCGTCGTGCCGCGGCTGCACTGCGAGAACGCGGGTGCGATCCAGGTGCTGCGAGAGCGGCTGCGCGCAGCCGGCGATCTCGGCGCCGCCGCCCATCCGCGTTCGCGGCCGCCGCTCGTCGAGGAGGAGGGCATCCGCCGCGCGCTCGACCTCGCGCGTCTGGCGGAGGCACCGGTCTACATCGTCCACGTCTCGACGGCGGGCGGGGTCGCGGCGATCCGCGAGGCACGGGCCGCGGGAGTCGACGTGACGGGCGAGACGTGCCCGCAGTACCTCCTGCTCGACGACTCCGTGTACGAGGCAGCGCTTGCCCCGATGGGCGTGATCTCGCCGCCGCTGCGTCCGCGCGAGCACGTCGCGGCCGTCTGGGCGGGCGTTTTGGACGGCACGCTGACCGCCATCGGCTCCGATCATTCGCACCGCGGCTCGCGGCCCGCCGCCCCGTTCGACGAGCTCGTCTCGGGCGGCCCCGGGGTCGCGGCGCGCATGCCGCTGATGCTGACGGCGAGCCTGCACGACACGCGGCTGCCGATCGAGCTGGCGACGCGTCTCCTCTGCGGTGGGCGCGTCATCGAGGCCGGGCTGCCCGCCGATCTGCTGATCTGGGATCCCGACCCGGCCTGGACGCTCACGCCCGCGACGCTCGGCGAGGGGCTCGATGCGAGCGTGTGGGACGGAACCACGGTGCGCGGGCGTCCGCGCGCCGTACTGCGCAACGGCGAGGTGGTGGCATGAGGATCGGCCTGATCGGCTGCGGCTGGATCGCGGAGACGCATCTGGCGAACCTGAGCGCACTCGGGGAGCAGGTCACGTGCGTCTGCGACCCCGATCCCGAGCGGCGTGCCTGGGCGGCCGGCCTGACCGGAGCCGAGGCGTTCGCCGACGCACAAGCGCTGCTCGAGAACGGCGAGCCCGAGGCCGTACTGGTGCTGACGCCGCCGCGCATCCACCGCGAGATCACGGTCGAGGCGCTCGAGCGCGGCCTTCCCGTCTATCTCGAGAAGCCCGTTGCGCGCGACCTTGCAGATGCGAAGGAGATCGTGGCGACGGTCGAGCGCACGGGCGTCGTGTGCGCGATCGGCTACCAGTGGCGGGCGATCACCTGGGTGCCGCAGGTGCGCGACCTCTTCGCCGAGCGTGCCCTCGGACTGCTCGCCGTGCGCATGTTCGGCGCGACGGCCGGCCGCACGTGGTTCACCGACCAGGCGGCGGGCGGCGGCCAGGTGCTCGAACGCGCCAGCCACGGCATCGATCTCGTGCAGGCGATCGCCGGACCTGCGGTGCGCGTCTCGGCGACCGGCGTCAACGTGCCGCTCGCGGGCGGGGACCGGCCCTCGACCAGCGAGATCGACGATGTCCTGGCGCTCACGCTGGAGCTCGAGCGCGGAGCCGTCGCGACCGTGCAGGTCGTGTGGCAGCGCGACGACCTGCCGCGCACCTACGCGCTCGACGTGATCGGCGACGGGGCGCGCATCGAAGGAGTGCTGGATCCGGAGTTCCGCGCCCGAGGCATCGCCGACGGGGCGCCCGTCGACCTGCAGGACGACGGCGCACCGAGCGCACATGGCCTCGAGCGCTTCCTCGCGGCCGCGCGCGCGAGCGCGCCCCATGAGGTTGCCTGCACGCCGGCACAGGCGACGGCGTCACTGGCGACGGCGCTGGCCTGCGAGCAGGCGCTGATCAGCGGCGGGCGCGTCATGGTGGACGCCCGCTAGGTCAGGCGGCCGCGACCGTCGCTCTGTCTGCCGACCACGACCCAGATCGCCTCGGCATCCTCGTCGCCGATCGCCCACAGACGGTGCGGCGCGGACGAGTCGAAGGACAGCGCCATGCCGGGGGAGAGCTCGTATTCGTCGAAGCCGATGCGCACTCCCAGCCGCCCTCGGATGACGTAGCCGTACTCCTTGCCGCCGTGGCGCACGAGGGAGTCCTCGTCGCACGACGAGGCCCCGACCGGATAGACCACGAAGAGGAACTCGACGAGCGGATCGCTCTCTGCGGTCAGCCGCTCCCAGCGCACGCCGGACGCGAGGTTGACGATCGCCCGCGTGCCCTCAGCGGTCAACGGGCCCGGTGGAGCTGCGGGCAGCGCCGAGGGCGGCCGCTGCGCCCCCTCGACCTCGGAGAAGAGATCGCTCATCGTCAGGCCGAGCACCGTCACGAGCCCCCACAGCGTGCTCACGGACGGGTTCACCTTGTCGCGCTCGATCTGCGAGATCAGGCTCGGCGACACGCCGACCCTGCGCGCGACGTCCCGCGCGGTCAGGCCCTGGCTCTGGCGCGCTTCCCGCAGCCGCTCGCCGATCTGCGAATGCCCCGGGAGCGCCGGGGACTGGTCGAGACGCGACGCTTCCATGCGGGAAACCTAGTCGCCGGCCCGGAGCGACGCCTCGGCCTGCAGGTGATCTGCGAGATGCCGCCAGTCGCGCTCGAAGCGATACGAGTGCTGATCAGGCGGGCCGGGCGCGGACGTCTCGAGCCAGAGCACGGTGTTGCCCTTGGTCTCGTAGAACGCGTGGATGCAGCCGACGCCGGTCCAGAAGACGTCGCCCGGGCGAAGCGTGTAGCGCTCTCCGTCCGCGACCACCTCCACCTCTCCGTCGAGCATGAAATACGACTCCTCGAACGGATGGTCATGGGGATGCGCCACGGCGCCCGGCTGGTAGAAGACCATGAACATCGTCTGGAGCTGCGCGTCCAGGCGCTTGTCGACGAGCATCTTGACCGTGATGCCGCTGTAGGCGAGGGCTGCGGTCGCCATGCTCGCCGAGACCGTCGGCGCGTCGACCGAGGCTCCCTGCTTGAGCCGGTCGATGTCCATGTCGTTCGGCCCGAGCAGGAAGAGATGCCGGTTCCTCGGGTCACGGACGTCGAGCAGGGCCGGCTCGGAGTCCGGCGCCGGGCCGAGGAAGAACGTGTCCGGAGGCTGGTCCGGATCGCGCGGCCGCGGCGAGGTCATCTCGATCCAACGGGCCGTGCCCTCGCATCGCCAGGCATGCTCGAGACCAACCGGAATCGCGCCGCAGGCGCCCTCCTTCAAGCGGATGCCGGCGCCGTCCAGATACAGGGTCGGCGTGCCGGAGAGCACGTAGAACGTCGTCTCGCGGGAGTGCACGTGCGAGTCGACCCAGCCGTCGGTCAGCTCGGCGAGCATCAGCCCCGTGTGCGTCGAGCCCGTGTGCCCGCCGATCAGCGCGGCAGCCGTCAGTCCGGCGCTGTGAGCCGGGAGCGCCGGAGCGAGCTCGATGTCTTCGCGACGGATGAGTACGTGCATGTCAGCCCTTTCCGGCAGGCCGGCCGGCCCGATCGTGAGCTATGCGAGGAGCCATCCGCCGTCCACGTCGAGATTGACTCCGTTCACAGCGCCATTCTCCAGCAGGAAGATCGCCGCATCGACGATCTCGTCCATCGTGGCGAGCCGCCCCAGTGGCGTGCGCGCGCGGACTGCTTCGAGGGCGGCAGGCGGTTTGCCTGCCCAGTAGGGGCTGTCGCCCACGATGCCCGGGTGGAGAGCGTTGACGCGGATCGGCGCCAGCTCGACGGCGAGTGTGTGGACGAGGCCGGTGACGCCGCCGTTGATGGTGCTCACCGTCGTCGAGCCCGGGTAGGGCCTGCGCATCGCGAGACCGCCGAAGAGGACGATCGACGCGTTCTCCGTGAGTCGCGGCAGCAGCGCGTGGATCACCTCGGTGTACCCCACCAGCTTGAGCGTCACGAGCCGGAGCGCGCGTGCCACGTCATACGACGCGACGGTGTTCTCGTCGCGGTCCACTGCGCCCAGGACGAGCCTGTCGACAGGGCCGATGGTCTCGAGGGCCGGCGCGATGGCCTCCGGCTCCGCCAGGTCGAAGGCGCACGCCTGGACAGGCTGCGCGCCCGCGATCGAGGTCGCCGCCGTGGAGCAGCGCTCCAGCTCGCGACCGGTGATCACGACCCGGCGACCGCGAGCGGCATACGTCTCGGCGAGTCGCAACCCGATCCCGGTCGTCCCTCCGACGACCACGACAGCTCCAGCTTCCACGCCCCCACGATAGAACCGCGTGCAGTGAGAGTCAACTTGGAGACGCCTCGCTATCCCGCTGTACCATGCGGAATCCGTGCTCTAGGCGTGTTGCTTGCGCGCCTGCGAGGTGGTAGAACTACCGCCGGAGTTAAGGTGAACTGGACGGCCGAAAGGACATGATCGTGCCCAAGCGCGTCGTGATTCGAGGGGGCCATGTGCTCAGCATGGACCCGCAGATCGGTGACATCTACGGCGGCGACGTCCTGATCGAGGACGGCCGCATCGCCGCGGTCGCGCCGTCGATCGACGCGGGCGACGCCGAGGTGATCGATGCCGCCGGCTGCATCGTGATCCCGGGGTTCATCGACTCGCATCGCCACACCTGGGAGACGGTGATCCGCGGGATCGCACCCGACGTCAGCCTGGGCGGCTACTTCGACATCGTCCTGGATCAACTCGCGCCCGCCTATCGCGCCGAGGACGTCTACGCCGGGAACTACCTCGGGGCGCTCGAGTGCATCGACGCCGGCGTGACGACACTGCTCGACTGGTCGCACATCAACAACACGCCGGAGCACGCCGACGAGGCCATCCGCGGGCTGCGCGACTCGCGCCTGCGCGCCGTCTACTGCTACGGCAACCCCAACACGTCGCTCGCGGACTGGTGGTACACGAGCACGCTGAAGGCGCCCGAGGACATCCGCCGCGTGCGCGAGCAGTACTTCTCGAGCGACGACGGGCTGATGACGCTCGCCATGGGCACCCGCGGCCCGGGGTTCTGCACGCCCGAGGTCGTGCGCCACGACTGGGAGCTCGCACGCGATGTCGGCGCGCCCATCAGCGTGCACGTCGGAATGGGGCCATATGCAGGGAGATTCTCGATGGTCTCCCAGCTCTCCGAGATGGGGCTCCTCGGACCCGACACCACCTACATCCACTGCAACTACCTGTCGGACGACGAGTTCAGGCTGATCGCCGAATCGGGCGGAATGGTCTCGATCGCGCCGACGGTCGAGATGATCATGGGTCACGGGACGCCACCGACGGCCCAGGCACTGGCGCACGGGCTCAAGCCGAGCATCAGCATCGACGTGGTCACGACCGTCCCCGGCGACATGTTCACGCAGATGCGGTTCCTGTTCGCCTCGGATCGCCTGATCTCCCACGAGGCCGCCTTCGCTGCCGAGAGCCAGGAGGAGCCAAAGCTCCTGACCTGTCGCGAGGTGCTCGAGTTCGCGACCATCGAGGGCGCCCGGGTGTGCGGCCTGGCCGATCGCACGGGCTCGCTCACGCCCGGCAAACAGGCGGACGTGGTCGTCCTCCGCTGCGACCACAGCAACACCTATCCGATCATCGATCCCGTCTCGACAGTGGTGCTGCAGGCCGACACGCGCAACATCGAGCTGGTCTTCGTGGCCGGCGAGATCCTCAAGCGCGACGGCAAGCTGGTGCATGGCGACCTGCGCCGCGCGCGCGACCTCGCGGCGTCGTCGCTCGACTACCTCCTCGGGCACACGACCATCCAGCCCAACTGGGTCCAGAGCGCCCCGGGCCACGCGCACTGACGAGCCGCCGTGGACGGTCGTTCGCGGCCACCATGCAGCCTGAATGTCGAGCTTGACTTCTCAAGTTAAGCCTGCCTACACTCGACCGACCGCAAGCGTCTCCCTCGGATATGCGTGCGGTTGAGCGATTCCCGCTTGCCAGGGTCGCCCGTTCCGCATTTCGATGGCCCAGAGGCCATGCAGGCTCGGTGCTCGCAAGCGACAGCGCCCCTTGAAGGAGGGTGAGTAGAAGTGAACCTGAAGTCTGATCTCCGCCGACGCCGATGGCTCGCCGGAGTGTCCGCAGGGCTTCTCCTGGCGGGCGTATCGGCCGTCGCCGCGGCCAGCGTCTCGGCCAGCTCCCCCGCCGGGGCGAGCGCGAAGAAGACGGTGCGAGTCGCGTATCTCTCGTTCGCCGTCGCCAACAGCTACGACGCTCCCATGCTCGCTGCCGCGAAGTCCGTCGCCAAGGCGCAGGGCGCCAAGGTGACCGTGTTCGACGCAGCCAACGACCCGAAGAAGCAGCTCGCGCAACTGCAGACGATCGCGACGTCCAAGCAGTACGACGCGATCATCGTCCAGCCCATCTTCGGCCCGCAGCTGATCCCCAGGATCAAGTCCGTGATCGCATCGGGCATCAAGGTCGTCAACGTCGACCAGATCCTCGGCACGAATCCCGGCACCGCGGCGCCCCCCGTGCCCAAGATGTCCGGCAACATCGTGTTCGTGCAGACGCAGATCGGCCGGAAGCAGGGCGGCCTCGTCGTGGACGCCTGCTCCGCGCTGAACGCCCACCCGTGCAAGGTCGGCTACCTCTACTCGGTCAAGGTCTCGTCCCTCGACACCGCGATCCGCAAGGGCTTCGACGCGGTCACGGCCGGCCAGGACATCAACGTCGTGGCCGAGGGCGAGACGTTCTACAACCCGGCGAACGCGCTCAAGGCCGCGCAGACGATGCTCCAGGCGCAACCCGACCTGAACGTGATCGTCGGCGCCGACCAGGGCGCCACGGGCGCCCAGCAGGCGCTGACCGGGCAGAAGGTCACGCTGATCGGCTACGGCGGCGGCGGTGTCGGCCTCAAGGCCGTCGCGTCGGGCGCGTGGTACGGCACCGTGATGCAGCGCCCGACCACCGAGGGCAAGCTCGCGATGCAGTGCGCAGTGGACGCCGTCAGGACCGGCAAGAACTGCGGCGGCGTCGACGTTCTCAAGGATCTCCCCAACGGAGGGGTCGTGACCAAGGCGAGCGCCTCCAAGTTCACGGCTGAGTGGCCGGGGTAGAGCCCCCGCCCTCCCCTGGGGACGAAACCGTCCCGTACCTCGAGATCCTGGACGTCGCCAAGCACTTCGGCGGCGTCCAGGCGCTCGCGGGTGTGTCGCTGACCGTCGCCAGGGGATCCGTGCACGCCCTCGTCGGCGAGAACGGCGCCGGCAAGTCGACGCTCGGGAGGATCGTCACGGGAGAGGTCTCGCGTGACGGTGGGAGCATGCTGCTCGTCGGTGAGCCCGTGTCGTTCCGCTCGCCGCGCGAGGCGCTCGAGCGCGGCGTCGCGGCGATCTCGCAGGAGCCGGCGATCGTCCCGCAGCTCACGGTCGCCGAGAACGTGATGCTCGGCCGCGAGCCCCGCTCCCGCGGCTTCCTGCGCCGCCGGAGCCTCGCCAGGGAGTACGCCGCCCTCGCGGCGACGGCGGGATTCGACCTCGCGGGCGAGATGTCCGCCGGCCGCCTGCGCACCGCCGAGCAGCAGAAAGTCGAGATCCTGCGAGCGCTCTCGCGCAACGCGGAGCTGATCGTGATGGACGAGCCCTCCGCCGCACTCAGCGAGCACGAGACCCGCCAGCTGCACGAGATCATCCGGACGCTCGCCCGGGCCGGCACGTCGATCCTCCTGATCTCGCACTTCCTGCGCGAGGTGCTCGACCTCGCCGACACCGTCACGGTGCTGCGCGACGGCGAGGTCGTACGCACGGCGCCGGCGTCGCAGGAGACGGAGTCGTCGCTGATCGAGGCGATGCTCGGCAGGCCGCTGACGTCGACGTTCCCGCCCAAGCAGTTCCCCGGCGGCGACTCGGCCGTCCGGCTCTCGGTGCGCGAGCTCTCGGCCCCCGGCGTGTCGGACGCGACGTTCGATCTGCGCGCGGGCGAGATCCTCGGCGTGGCGGGGCTGGTCGGGTCGGGGCGCACGGAGCTGGCCCGCGCCGTCTACGGCGCCGCGCGCGTGCAGTCGGGAACGGCCGTGCTCGAGACCGGGGAGGCACTCGGCCGCAGCCCGCGCCGCAGCCTCGCGGCGGGCCTCGTCATGATCCCGGAGTCCCGCAAGGACGACGGGCTGATCTTCGGGCGCTCCGTGGTCGAGAACGCGACGCTCTCCCGGCTCGGCGACGTGAGCGCATTCGGCGTCGTGCGCCGTGCCCGCGAGTGGAAGACCGCGCGCGCCGTGCTCGATCGCTGCGACGTCCGCGGGGCGCCCTACGGCGCGCCGGTGCGTGCCCTCTCGGGAGGCAACCAGCAGAAGGTGCTGCTCGCCCGGACGCTCCTGTGCGAGCCGCGCGTGATGATCGCCGACGAGCCGACGCGCGGCGTCGACATCGGCGCGAAGCGCGCGATCTACGACTTCATCACCAGCCTGGCAGCCGACGGGCTCGGCGTCATCCTGATCTCGTCCGAGCTCGAGGAGATCCTCGGCCTCTCCCATCGCGTGCTCGTCATGCGCCGCGGCCGGATCGTCGCCGAGCTCGCCGGCGAGGCCATGACCGCGAACGCGATCCTCGCTGCCGCCTTCGCCGACGAGCCGCCGGGCGGGGTGGCCGCATGAGCGCGCGCGGCTCCGTGCTGAGGCTGCTGGAGCCCGGCAACCCCGTGACGGCGCGCGTTCGCACGGCGGGCATCCTCATCCCGTTCATCATCCTCTTCGCCGTACTGGCGCTGACGAGCTCCTCGTTCGCGACCAAGCCGAACCTGCTCAACATCCTCGACCAGCAGTCGGCGATCCTGATCATCGCCTCCGCAGGAACGCTCGTGCTCGTCGCGGGAGGCATCGATCTCTCGGTGGGCTCGATCTACTCCCTCGCGGGCGTCATCTCGGCGCATTTCGCGCTCGAGACGAACCCCGTCCTCGCCATGGCACTCGGCATCGGCGCGGGCCTGCTGATCGGGCTCGCCAACGGGCTCATCACGACCGTGCTGCGCATCAACGCGCTGATCGCGACGCTCGCGATGTCGTTCGTCGTGAGCGGGTGCGCTGCGCTCGTCACGAAGGGCAATCTGCTCGTGCTCTTCGACAAGCCCGGCTTCGGCAAGCTCGCGCGCACCGAGTTCCTCACGATCAAGACGTCGATCTGGCTCATGATCGTCTTCGTCATCGCGATCGGAACGCTGCTCGCGGCCACGACCGCGGGCCGCTACATGTACGCGGCCGGCGGCAACGCCCAGGCGGCTCGGCTGGCCGGCGTGCGCGTCGACCGCGTCCGCATCCTCGCCTTCATGCTGAGCGGCGTAGCTGCCGGTCTGGCAGGCGTCATCGACACCTCCCGGGTGCTCAGCGCTCAGGCGGCGTCCGCCGACACGGGCCTCGCGTTCACGGTCTTGGCCGGCATCGTCGTCGGCGGCACGAGCATCCTCGGCGGCGTCGGCGCCGTCTGGCGAACGGTCGTCGGCGTGCTCTTCATCGCCCTCATCGGCAACGGCTACATCCTGCTCGGCCTCGACCCGCTCTACGAGCAGATCACGATGGGCCTGATCCTTCTGGCCGCGGTCGGCCTGGACGCGTGGACGACGCGATCGGCGTAGCGATGCAGCGCCGCGCCACACCCGCGAAGGGCTCGCCGGACCCGGATTGGATCGCCGAGCGCATCGGGCCGCGCATCCGCGCCCGCAGGATCGAGCTCGGCATCAGCCTGCGAGAGTTCGCGCGGCGCATCGACGTCTCGCCGAGCTTCGTCTCGCTCGTCGAGACGGGGCGCTGCTCGCCCTCGGTCGGGACGCTGCGCGCCATGACGCGCGAGCTGCACATCTCGGCCAACGAGCTCCTCGCCGGTCCCGAGTGAGCCTGCATGACTCGGGGTCAGGCACGAATTCGTTGTGCCTGACCCCGGTTTGTTCGCTGGGTCAGGAGGCGGAGGCGCTGACGCCGACGCCGATCGGGCAGCTCACGCCCGTGCCGCCCAGGCCGCAGTAGCCGCCCGGGTTCTTCTGCAGGTACTGCTGGTGATACTCCTCGGCCGGGTAGAACGGGCCGGCCTCGGCGAACTCGGTCGTGATCTGGCCGCGGCCCTTCTCGGTCAGCGCGGCCTGGTAGGCCTCGCGCGAACGCAGGGCGATGTCGCGCTGCGCGTCCGTCGTCCAGTAGAGCGCGGAGCGGTACTGCGTGCCCATGTCGTTGCCCTGCCGCATGCCCTGCGTCGGGTCGTGACCCTCCCAGAACGTGCGCAGGAGCTCCTCGAACGGCAGCACCTTGGGGTCGTAGGCCACGAGCACTGCCTCGGTGTGACCGGTACGACCGGAGCAGACCTCGGCGTAGGTCGGGTTCTTCGTGTACCCGCCGGCGTAGCCCACGGCGGTCGTGTAGACGCCGGGGAGCTGCCAGAAGAGGCGCTCGGCGCCCCAGAAGCAGCCGAGTCCGAATTGCACGACCTCGATCCCCTCGGGGAACGGCGGCAGCAGCGGCGTGCCGAGCACGGTGTGACGCGCGGGGACGGGAATTGCCTCCTCGCGACCGGGCAGTGCATCGGACTCGGCGATCAGATCACGGGACTTCGTCAGGAACTTCAGCATCAATCCTCCAATTCGTATGCCTTGGATAGTCTCGCATGCCCCCGCCGGCGTTACAGTCCACCCGCCACGAATCGGCCCGCGGCGGGCTCTCCCGTGAAGCGACCGTCGCGCGCCAGCAGGCGACCCCGCTGCAGAACCGTGCGCGGCGGGATATGCGGCAGGCCCTCGAAGATCCCGTTGTCGACCTTCCAGTAGGGCGGCACGAGAGGCACGGGCCGCACATCGTCCGGATGGAGCACGACGAGATCGGCGTCGTAGCCCGGCTCGATCGCGCCCTTGCCGGGCAACCGGAAGATGCGCGCGGGGTTCTCGGCCGTCACGCGCGCGACGGTCGCCCAGGTGAAGCCCTCGACCTGACCCACCTGGGCGGCCAGCAGCGGCAGCAGGAGGCCGTTGCCGGCGGCGCCGTGCACCGCTTCGAGGAAGCCCGGCCCGGGCGCCTTGATGGGCGCGGGCCAGGCGGCATGATCCGCCGCGGCCACCTCCAGCGTCCCGTCCACCAGGCCGGCCCAGAGCGCCGCGCGGTGCTCCGCACTGCGCAGCGGCGGGCTCATCACGAAGTCGCCGGGCCGCTCGCCGAGATAGCGCGACTCGTCCAGCAGCAGGTGATGGGGGCAGCACTCGCCGTGCGCGGCCAGCCCATGCATGCGCGCCAGGCGCAGGTGCTCGACCGCACCGCGCGTCGAGAGGTGCACGCAGTAGGTCTCGGCACCGCTCGCCGCGGCCAGCGCGAGCGCGCGGCCGACGGCGTCGGCCTCGGAGATCGGCGGCCTGGAGGCCGCGAAGTCGGCGTACCCGGTCGCTCCGCTCGCGCGCGCGGCCTCGAGCCGCGGGCGGATGATCGGCCAGCTCTCGCAGTGCGCCTGCATGATCCCGCCGGCGGCCGCGACGGCCTTCCAGACCGCGAGCAGGTCCTCGTCGCTCATCGGCTCGCCGAGCTGGCTGTAGGCGAGGAAGACCTTGAGCGACGGCACGCCGCGAGCGACGAGCTCCGGCACGTCGCGCAGCGCCTCGCGGTTGGCCTCGAGCATCCAGCAATGCAGCGCAACGTCGACGGCGCTGGGCCGGATGTCCTCGAGCCTGCGCTCGAGCGGCGCCACGAGGCCCTCGCCCTCGACCTGCATCGCGAAGTCGATGATCGTCGTCGTGCCGCCCATCGCAGCCGCGCGCGAGGCATCCTCGTAGGTGTCGGCCGAGGTCGTCGTGCTGCCGTCCATCAGGCGGTAGTCGAGCCCGACGTGGACGTGGGCGTCGACGGCGCCAGGGAGCACGACGCAGCCGCGCGCGTCGATCTCCTCGGGCGCGTCCGCCTGGCCCGGCGGCGTGAGCCCGGCGATCGCGCCGTGCTCGATCAGTACATCGGCCTCGCGCGCGCCGCCGGGGGCGACCACGAGGCCGCCACGGACAACGAGCGCGGAGCTCATCTCGCGGCGGAGGGCACGGGCCGGCTGCGCAGGAACTCCTCCAGCGCATCGGCGTCGCCCTCGCTCGCGTGCTCGGGCGGCAGGTCGTGGCCGATCGCCCGGAGTGCGGCGCCCAGCGCGACGCGCTGCTGTTCGCCCGCGGGATCGCCCGCGCGCGTCACGAGCACGACGTCGTAGCCATGGCGCAGGTACTCGTCCAGCTGCTCGGCGACCTGCTCGAGCCAGGCGGCGGCGACGTCGTCGGGGTACCACGTGGCCGGGAGCTGCATGACGCCGAAGCCCGTCCGCCGGCACACCTCGAGCGCGTCGAGCCCGCCGGGCTCCGGGTTGACGAGCGCATCGGCGCAGACCGCGATGCGGAAGCCGCGCGCGTCACCTTCCACGTGGCTGCTCCAGCAGGGCGCTGATCTGCTCGCGCTCGGCCGCCTCGTCGTAGTCGGGCAGCTGATGCTCGATCCCGCTCGCGCGCACGTCGCCCAGCCCCCGCTCGGCGAGCTCGGCGACCAGCTCCTCGCTGAAGATGCCGCGCCCCGGGACGAGCGGGTAGTCGTCGTCGCCCTTGTCCGGGCGGCCGCCCCAGTCCGCGCTCGAGGACGTGATCCGCACGCCCATGGACGGACTGCCCTCGACGCCGATCACGACGACGTCGGTGCCGCGCTCGACGTGCACGGCGATGGCACCGGCCACGACCTTCGCCTGGCGGCGGCAGTGCCGGCGGAAAGCGAGCGTGTCGGCCTGGTCCTTGACGAGCCAGAAGCGGTGCATCCCGAGGAACGCGTGCTCGGGACACGGCATCTGCTCGATGCGCCAGCCGCGCTCGCGCAGCAGGTCGACGAGCGGCGAGTAGATGCCGGGGCAGCGCGCGCCGCCGTCGGTCTTGGAGTTCTGGTTGAGCAGGCAGTGGGCCACGAACGCGACCCCGGGAGGATTCGAATCGGTCACGACGGCAGTATGTAGTCTCTGGCGCGATGGGACGGTTCGAAGCGCGCGCCACGGTCGACTGGGAGGGCTTCGGCGGCAGCGTCGAGAGCGCCTCCGGCATGCTCGCAACGGCGACGGCGGCCCAGGTCGAGCTGGGCGGTCCCGGCGGCGCGACCAATCCGGAGGAGCTGTTCGCCGCGGCTCACGCGAATTGCTTCACGTCGACGATCACGAGCATGGCGCGCTCGCGGGGCATCGAGCTCGCTCACGTCGTCACCGAGGCGCGCGTCCGGCTCGAGTGGAGCGACGACGCGGGCGATCATCGCCTGGCTGCCAGCGATCTCGCCGTGCGCCTCTCGTCGAGCGCGCCCGAGGCCGACCTGCAGGCCCTCGTGGATGACG
>Ga0070678_100000995_pt1 | contig 14673 bp, 16 predicted proteins | sample KBSM73metaG_FD_65647 | JGI IMG/M metagenome (GOLD analysis project Ga0070678, IMG submission 65647) | Miscanthus rhizosphere microbial communities from Kellogg Biological Station, Michigan, USA - KBS M7-3 metaG | ecosystem: Host-associated > Plants > Roots > Rhizosphere > Soil ...
GCCGCCGGCACATAGCGCTGCAGGCCGCCGATGTACCAGGCGAACTCGCGGCTCGGCGTGCCGTCGGCGTTGCTGAACAGGTTGCGGCCGCTGGCCTTGTCGGTGATGCTCTGGTGGATGTGCATCGCGCTGCCCAGCTCGCCCGCGATCGGCTTGGCCATGAACGTCGCATGCATGCCGTGGCGCAACGCCGCTTCGCGCAACGTGCGCTTGAAGAAGAACACCTCGTCGGCGAGGGCGAGCGGATGGGCATGGAAGAAGTTGATCTCCATCTGCCCGGCGCCGGTCTCGTGGATGAGCGTGTCGACGTTCAGCTCCATCGCCTTGCAGTACGCGTAGACATCCTCGAACAACGGGTCGAACTCGTTGACCGCATCGATCGAGTACGACTGGCGCGAGGTCTCCGGGCGGCCGCTTCGGCCGATAGGTGCGCGCAGCGGCATGTCGGGGTCGTCGTTGCGCGCGACGAGGTAGAACTCGAGCTCGGGGGCGACCACCGGCAGCCAGCCGGCTTCTTCGTACAGGCGGCAGACGCGGCGCAGCACCGAGCGCGGCGCGAACGGCACGAGCCGGCCCGCGGCGTCGTAGCAATCGTGGATCACCTGCCCGGTCGGGTCGTTGGCCCACGGCACGATGCGCACGGTGCTCGGATCGGGCCGCAGGTGGATGTCGGGATCGGTCGCGCGGATCACATCGAAGTACGGGCCCTGGGTCGGCGCTTCGCCGGTCACGCTGAGCGCGATGGTTCCTTCCGGCAGGCGCATCCCGCGTTCTTCGGTGAAGCGGTCGCGCGGCAGGATCTTGCCGCGCGCGACGCCGGACAGATCGGGCACCAGGCACTCGACCTCGGTGACGCTGTGCTCGTCGAGCCAGCGCTCGAGATCGGCGAAGCTGTTGACGTCGGACGAGGTGGCCATCGGGTTCTCGATCTCTGTCATCAGCGCGATGCCGCGCCTCGGTCGCGATGCGCGCGTGCCGCATCGCCGAACGCGCCGAGCAGGCGCATCGAGACCGGGTTCTCGGCCGCGTGCCACTCCGGATGTCACTGCACGCCGAGGGCGAACGCAGGTGCATCGGCCACCGAGAACGCTTCGACAAGGCCATCGTGCGCGCGGGCTTCGACGCGCAGGCCTGGCGCGAGGCGGTTCACGCCCTGGCCATGCAGCGAGTTGACCGCGATCGTGGACGTCTCCAAAAGGCGCTCGAGCACGCCGCCCGCTTCGATCGCGACGTCATGCGCGATGCCGTACTGCACCTCGACCGCATCGTCGTCGCGGTCTCGGTGATCGGCGTAGCCGTCGACCCGGTGCACGGCCTGGTGCAGCGAGCCGCCGAGCGCGACTTTGGCTTCCTGAAAGCCACGGCAGATCGCGAACAGCGGCAGGCCCAGCGCCACGACCTTCAGAATGATCGGCAAGGTCCAGGCGTCGCGCAGCGGATCGAGCGGCAGCGACTCGTCGAGCACGTTCTCGTTGAACCAGCTCGGGTGTACGTTCGAGGGCGAGCCGGTCAGCAGCACGCCATCGGCGATCTCGAGCAGATCGTCGAGCTCGTCGGGATTCGCGCCCGGCACGATCAACGGTTGGCAGCGTGCGAGCCAGACCGCATCGATGTACTGCTTCGCGGCCACATGAAAGCAGTGGTTCCCGAGCATGCGGTTGCAGGCCGGCACCAGGACGACGGGCTTCGCGTCGCGGCGGCCGGGGGCGTCGGGCGGCGTCATGCGAAGTCGAAGCATTTCGCATGCCCATGCCGCAGCCGTTTCGCGCGAACGTCGAATACGTCGTGAAGAACGACGTGACCTACTCGCTCTCGCAAATCCTCGCGCCGTTCAAGACCCAACTCGCGATGTCGGCGCGCAAGAAGGCGATCTACGCTTACCAGCGCGCATGCGTCCGCAGCCGCGCTGATGTGGTTGGCCGTGCAAGGCCGGCGCTCGTTGGGTGAGGGACGACCGCGAGAGTTCGGGCGACCTTAGCCGGTCGCTTGCGTATGCTGAACGACTTGCGATGAGTGGTGGCTTGGCCGTTCGCTTCTGCCGAGCCATGACGCCAGCGCCGTAATCCGCTTGACCTGTTCGTAGCAGTGGCGGTACGAGCGACTGCTCGGGTGGATGCCATCGGCGGCGTACCAGCGCGGCACATCGCTCGAAAACAGATCGCTGCAGCGCTCCGCGAAGAACTCGACGTAGTCGATGACGGCGCGGCGGGCCGACGAACGGAACACCGCGGTCGCGCGCCGCCCTTGCCAGGTCAGCCACCACGACAGCGGCGGCAGGAAGGTCGGTGACAGACCGACGTTGGCCGCGCCGAGCCACACCGTGTGACGGGCGAGCGACCGCAACTCCGCGAATAGCGCCTGGCAGGCTGCGCGCAGCCGCGGCGTCGCGGTGGCATGCAGCACGTCGTTGCCGCCGACATGCAGCAGCGCGACGTCGAAGCGAGGCCTCCGCATCGCGCATCGCGCGGGCCATCGCGCAGGCGTCGGACAACTGTGCGCCGGAGCGCGCGACGTTGACCACGCGCACGTCCGCGAAATCCGCGGCGACCAGGCCGGCGATCGAGTCGGCGGCTCGCTCGGCGCCGACTCCGAAACCCGTGCTGTCGCCTAGAACGAGCACGGATCTTCGCGGGCGCTTGTCTTCGCGCGCGAACGGACGTGCCCGTGCAGCCAGTGCGCGCCCGCGCGTCGTTGCGACCTGCAGGCGCCGAGCCTGCAGCACAGCGCCTGCAACCAGGAGCGTGACGACGATCGCCTTCATGTCAATCTCGAGTCGGGTCGTGTGCCGTCTCGGCAATCCACGTGCGCCTCGAGTGCCGGTATGGGGATTGCCGGTCGACATCATGCCGCGCACTGGCAGGCGCGCACACCGTCACCCTCGAACCAGGAACCCACCCATGGACGTCTCACTCAAACCGCTCGACCAGCAGGTCATGGTCATCACCGGGGCCTCGAGCGGCATCGGCCTCGCCACGGCGCTGGCCGCCGCCAAGCAGGGCGTCAAGCTGGTGCTGGGCGCGCGCAGCAAGCAGACGCTCGACGAGGTCGTCCGCCACATCGACGAGCAGGGCGGCGAGGCCATCGCGGTGCAGGTCGATGTCGGCATCGACGACGAGGTTCGGCAGCTTGCCGCGGCGGCGCTCGAACGCTTCGGCCGCATCGACACCTGGGTCAACGACGCCGGCTTGTCGATCTACGGCCGCATCGATGAGGTCGGGCACAAGGACAGCGAGCGCATGTTCCAGACCAATTTCTGGGGCGTCGTCTACGGCTCGGTGGCGGCGCTGCCGCACCTGAAGTCGAGTGGCGGCACACTGATCAACGTCGGCAGCGAAGTCTCGGAGGCGACGATCCCGCTGCAGGGCATGTACTCGGCCTCCAAGCACGCGGTGAAGGCCTTCACCGACGCACTGCGGATGGAGCTCGAGGCCGATAAAGCGCCCGTGTCGGTGACCTTGATCCAGCCGACCGCCGTCGACACGCCGTTTCCGGAGCACGCCGCCAACTACATGAGTCTCGAGCCGAAGCTGCCCGACGCCGATGATCGAGCCGGAGATGGTCGCCAGCGCGATCCTGGATGCGGCGACCGACCCGACCGACAGCACCAAGGTCGGTGCGATGTCGGTGCTGAACACGACAGATGGCGAAGTCATGCCGTCGCTCGGCGAGGCGATGGCCAAGATGCAGATCGGCCGTCAGCAACGCGACGAGCCGCCGCATTCGCGCGAGGGGACGCTGTATCGCGGCGGCGAGTCAGGGCGGGTGCGTGGGCGAGGCAACGAGAACGCGGCGTCGACCGGCGAAGCCCGGCGCGCCAACCTTCGATCCGCGTGACGACAGCGCTGTAGAGGGAAGCAACCCTTGCAGCAATTGCTGCAAGGTGGAAAGCGCACTTAAGACGCGGGTTGGAGCATCCGCGTCGACGCGCCGTTCCTGCATTGGAGCGCCAGCGCTCACGAATGGACGAGGTGCGGCGCGCCCCTCGTGTGAAGGATCGCGTGCGCGGTCCGCAATGCGCGGGTGTGCGTTAATGGTCAGCGGGCCGATCCACAAGAGCCCGTCAAGGAGAGCCGGGTGGATGCCGATACGCTTTCAAGTCCGTCGGTCGCGACTCCGAAGGCATCCCGGGCGCCGACTCGGGCGGCATTTGACGGGCGCGTCTTCGACGTCTCGCGGGACGAACTGAGCTATGACGGCGCGCCGATCGCATGGGGCCCAAGGCCCGGGTGCTGCTGAAGTACCTGCTGGACCATCCGGAACGCGTCCTCGGCAAGGAGGAATTGCTGGCCGCCCTGTGGGGAACCACGGTCGTTACCGAAAACTCCCTGGTGCAATTGGTTCTCGAGCTGAGGAATGCCCTCGACGACCGCGAGCAGCTGATCGTGAAGACGGTGCCGCGCCGCGGGTACATGTTTGTCGCACCGGTCGAATGGCAGCACGATCGTCCGCGCACGGCATCGGTCGTGCGGCCGCGGGCGCGCTGGCAGATCACGGCCGGCGCAGCGGCCCTGCTCTGTGTGGCCGCGGTGGTGACGCTGCAGGTCACGCGGGCGCCATACAGCGTCGACGCCGACTTCACCGGCTCGTTTCCTGTTTCGGTTGCGCCGCTGGTCGAGGCCGACATCGATGGCGAACCGTCGAGTTTCGGGCGCCGGATCCCGGCGACATCGAAACCACGCTCGTCTTCCGCTTCAAGACCACGGTGCGCACGCCGGCGGAAGGCGCCCGCTTCGTGATCAGCGGAAGGCTTCTGCGCCGAGGCGTCGACGGCCTCAGCGTCGACACGCAGTTGAAGGATCTCGTCAGCGGCGGCGTCTACCCGCTCGTTCTCGCGACGTTCAAAAGCGAGGACGACGTGGCCCGATCGGACCTGCCGATGCGAGTCTTGCGCGCCATGGTGCATCGGCGCGAGGAAGTCGTGCTGGCGCAAGCGCAGCGGCCCGGCCATCGGCCGAACGGGGTGGAGTTGCTGTACATGGCGTGGAGCGACTACAACCTGGCCCGATCCGAAGCCGAGCTGGACCGGGCAGGCGCCCGCTTCGAAGAAGTGCTGAGAATCGATCCGACCTCGGTGTTCGCGCGCGTCGGACGGTCGGTCGTCTGCCTGCAGATGTTCACTCGGCTGCACTGCGCTTCGCCCGCCGTGCGCCTCGACACCTGTGAGCGGCTAATCCGTGAGCTGTACGCCAGGGCGCCCGAGAACCTCGATGCCATGCAGGCCATGGCGGGTCTCTTGACCTGGCGGGGCAAGGCGGACGAAGCGATCTGGCTTCTGCGGAAGTCACTCGAGCTCTCGCCGTCGCACCGGATGGGCAACCCTATGATGGCGTCGGTGCTCGTCAAGCAGGGGCGGTTCGACGAGGCCGGTCCTTACCTGGAGACCACCCGCAGCTGGGCCGAGCTCTCGAGCGGCATCACGGAAGGCAACGCGTTCGGATTGCCTGCAGCGCTGGTGACGTTCACGGAGACCGGCAGTTTTAATCTCACGCCGATCCCCGAACCTGCCACCGTGCTCCTCCTCGCCGCCGGGTTGGCGGGTACGGCGTTGCGACTGCGGCGGCGCTGAGGCAGGCCTGAATCTGAGGGGCCCCTCAACAACCCACTCAGTCGACGGACGCGCAAGGCGTCGCCGTTGAACGTTTGAATCGGCCGCCTCAGGCAAGAGGGTCCGGCAAACCTCTCGCCCACCATTCGCGCGACGGTGACTCGAGCACAGCTGCCGCTCAGGTAACCTCCCGTGATGCCTGGTCCGGCCCGACGCTTTCAACGGCGAGTTGCCTGCACGCTCGTCCTGCTGATGGCGTTGGTGGTTGCCGTCGCGCAAACCACCAAGGTCATGCTGACCATCGGCGTGCTTTTCTTCAGGCCGATCACCGAAGCGTCGAAGACAGCTTTCCAGCAAGGGCTGGCCGAACACGGCTATGTCGAGGGCAAGAACATCCGGATCGAGTGGCCGGTCGGCTAACGGCAGATACGACGCAGCCAGTGCCCAAGCGGTCGAACTCGTCGGATTGAAAGTCGACGTCATCGTCGCCGAGTTCACGCCCGCTGCGCAGGCCGCGCAGCGGGCCACACAGACGATTCCCATCGTGATGGCACCGGCCGGTGATCCGGTCGCCGTGGGTCTCGTGCTCGATCTGGCGCATCCCGGCGGGAACGTCACCGGTTTCTCGAACCTCGCGGCCGAATTGGCGGGCAAGCGGCTCGACATCCTGCGCCGCCTGGTCCCTGGCTTGAAGACAGTGGGCCTCCTGTTGCACGGGGGCGACCCGCTCGACAAGTCCTTTGTCACGGAGACACGGAATGCCGCGAGCGCCATTGGCATCGCGACCGAAACGATCATCGTGTCAGGACCGGGCGCCCTGGATGCTGCGCTGCTCCAGATGAAGAGCGCCGGTGTTCGTGCGCTGATCGTGCCCGGCAACCTGCCGGTGACCAACAAGGTGTTGGCGAACGCTGCTCTGCGGCATCGCCTTCCGTCCGTTTCGTTGTTCAGCGAGTATGCCGATGAGGGTGGGCTTGTCGCGTACGGCGCCGACATTGCGAGGATTCAGCGTCGCGCGGGCGAGCATGTCGACCGAATCCTCAAGGGCGCACGACCTGCCGACATACCGATCGAAGGACCGACCAAGTTCGAGCTTGTCGTCAATGTCCGAACCGCAAAAGCTCTCGGAATACAGATCCCTCCGTCGATGCTGTTGCAGGCCGATCGCGTCATCGAGTGACGATCTGGATCGCGCGCTGATCGGCAGTTCCGACCTCTGCTCAGGATGTTGAATCCGCCGACCAGACAGCGCGCTTGAAGGCGTTGAGTGCACGACCGGGAATCAGGTATTCCCGTTTGCCATGCGCGCCAATCCTGGCTGGATAGTCGTCGAGGCGAAAGTGGGGTGGTGGGTCACGCAGGGCCAGCGCGTAGGCCATGTCCGGATCGTTCGGGTCGGGGTTCGGGGGCATGACACTGACCTCGATGAGCTCATCGTCTGCGAAGCCGACGAGCGCGTAGGCTTGCGCGTGTCCGGCCGACATGCAGCAGTGGTACAGCTCGACAGACGGGCCCATGTTGCCCTGTGCTCACGCTGGGCGCCCAACCTGAGTCACAGCGCACCGCACAAAGCGGCCGGACGCGCGGTTGCTCGACGGCGCCGCAGCCCGAGTCCGAGAAGCGCCATCCCGCCGAGCATCTGGGCGAACACCGAGGGCTCCGGAATCGGATTGGCCAGCACCCAGAGGGCCACATAGGTGGGGTAGAGGGTGCTGAACGGATTGGCGCCCGGCACGTCGCGAACCTCGATCCGCCCCTGCAGCGTGCCGGACTGAGTCAGCGACTCGACGAACGAGGCGCCATGCGTCGCGAGCGTGATGCTGCCGCGCAGGCCTTCCTCGACGACGGCCGGGTTGTGGACTGTGCGCGGATCCTGCGTGAGCACGATCAGGTAGGCCTTTGCAGACTCGAAGCCGGTGTAGGCATCGTTGCAGGTCGACGGAAAGATGGACGAGCAGCCAGTCGCTTTCGGGTCGAACGCCGCGGGAAGCCCGCTGTCCTCGACCGTGATGCTGTAGTTGAAGGAAAAACTGGCGCTCTGGCCCGGCGCGAGATTGACGGCAGACCCGCCGATCTGTTCGAACAGGAAACCGCTCTGGGAGAGCGAGCGGGTCGTGCCGTTGACCGTGACACTCGCCGATGCCGTGCCGTGTGCGGGTGAGGTGGTCAGCAAGCCGACCGCCGTGAAGAGCAGAATTCCGATGACTGAACGCATGACCGCACTCCTTTGCGGCATCGTTGCAAATCGAGCGTCTGGCCCGTCATGCCGCGAGCAGGCCGGCTCGGCATCCACGGCGTCCTCATTGACGCCCTGCAGCTGGGAAATCTATCCCACGCGAAGGCGCCGTTGACCCCCTGTCTGAGGGGTTGGACGTAGGACAAACCGCAGTTCTTCGTTCGCCTCGTTCGTGGGCTGTCGCAATCTCAGCGCGGCGTGACGGGCGCGGGCAGCGCAAGGCCGCGTGCCTGCATCACGGTGCGCAGGCGGTCCGGGTAGTCGGTGATGATTCCGTCGACGCCCCAGCCGATGAGGCGTTCCATGTCGGCAGGGCTGTTGATCGTCCAGGGAATGACCTGGAGTCCGAGGCCCTGCGCCTCCTTCACCAACGCTTCGGTTACCGCGCCGCCGTTCGGCGACCACACCGCGCCGCCGGCCGCCTTGACCAGCTTGGGGACGCTGCCGCCGTGCTCCGCGAGCTTGAAGCCGGCCGTCCACGAGCCGTCGGCAACGTTGTTGGTGTTGGCGGTCTGGATCGTCAGGTACACGGTCGGAATTGACGGCGCAAGTTGCTGCGTCAGCTGCAAGGTCCGCCAGTCGAAGCTCTGGATCGTGACGCGCGCCGTCATGCCCGCGTCCTGGATGACCTTGAGCAGCGCACGCGTCATCGCTTCGGCGCTGACCGTGTCGTCGGGCTTGCCGGGGTCGATCTTGGTTTCGATGTTGAAGCGCACGCTGTTCGCGCCGAGCGCCTTCACGCGGTCGAACAACGCCATCAGGGTCGGCATGCGCGTGCCGTCGCGGGGCTGCTGGGTGCTGAAGGTCTTCGCGTAGTCGGAAGCCGGATTGATGCGGCCGAGCTCGTAGGCCTGCAGCTGCGTGATGCTCAGCGACTTGATCAGCGGTCCCTTCGCACCCGGCAACCACTGTCCCGTGGCGTCGCGCGTGATCGCCGGGTTGAGGTAGGGATCGTGCGAGACCACGACCACGCCGTCGGCCGCCACGCCGATGTCGAGCTCCAGGGTCGAGACACCGATCTCGAGCGCCCGCTCGAAGGCCGGCAGGGTGTTCTCCGGGTCGTTGCCGCGCGTACCGCGATGGCCCTGCAGATCGAACGCGAAGGCGCCCAGGCAGAGCGTGGAGCCGGCCAGCAACAGGGCGACGGATGGCAGGAGGCGGCTGATGTTCATCCGCCATTCTCAGCCTTGCAGGGCCTTCGGCGGGCCCTTGTGGTTCTCGCCGATCGATCGTCTACTCGCGGTCTGAGAAAGGCCACCATGTCGAACACCCGCACCGAACACGATCTGCTCGGCGACCGAGAGATTCCGGCCGAGGCGTACTACGGCGTTCACACGCTGCGCGCGAAGGAGAACTTCCAGATCACCGGCCAGACGATCGCATCGTTTCCGGAACTCGTGATCGCCCTCGCTTCGGTGAAGGAGGCCGCGGCCAAGGCCAATACCGAGCTCGGCCTCCTCGTGCCGGCGAAGCGCGATGCGATCGTCGCCGCGTGCCGGGAAATCCGGGCCGGTGCACTGCATGATCAATTCGTCGTCGACGTGATCCAGGGCGGCGCGGGAACGTCGACCAACATGAATGCGAACGAGGTGATCTGCAACCGCGCGCTCGAGATCATGGGACACGCGCGCGGCGAGTACCGGCACCTGCACCCGAACGAAGACGTCAACATGGCGCAGAGCACCAACGACGTCTACCCGACCGCGCTGCGCATCGCATCGTGCTTCTCGATCGTGCGGCTGCTCGAGGCGATGGACCATCTGCGCGGCGCCTTCGCGATGAAGGCCAAGGAGTTCGCCGGCTTGATGAAGATCGGCCGGACCCAATTGCAGGACGCGGTGCCAATGACCTTGGGCCAGGAGTTCTCGACCTACGAAGTGATGGTCGAGGAAGACATCCTTCGGTTGACCGAGGCTTCCGCGTTGATCCGCGAGATCAACCTGGGTGCGACGGCCATCGGCACCGGCATCACCGCGCATCCGGAATACGCCCGCACCGCGCTGAAGTATCTGGTCGATATCACCGGCCTGCCGTTGTCGACGGCGCCGAATCTGATCGAGGCCACTCAGGATTGCGGAGCCTTCGTGCAGCTATCGGGCGTCCTGAAGCGCATCGCGGTCAAGCTGTCGAAGACCTGCAACGACCTGCGGTTGCTTTCGAGCGGGCCGCGCTCCGGCTTCGGCGAGATCAACCTGCCGCCGATGCAGGCCGGCTCGTCGATCATGCCGGGCAAGGTCAATCCGGTGATCCCGGAAGTCATGAACCAGGTCTGCTTCGAGGTCTTCGGCAACGACCTGACGGTGACCTTCGCGGCCGAGGCCGGACAGCTGCAGCTCAATGCGTTCGAGCCGGTGATTGCGAGTGCGCTGTTCCGCAGCTTCAAGCACCTCACCAATGCCTGCATCACCCTGGCGGACCGCTGCGTCGTCGGCATCACGGCCAACCCGGAGCGCCTGCGCGACAGCATCGAGCGCTCGATCTCGCTGGTCACGGCGTTGAATCCGTTCATCGGGTACGCGGCAGCCACATCGGTGGCCGCCGAAGCCTTCGCCGAGGGCACCAATGTTCGCGGGATCGTTCTGGCGCGCGGACTGATGACGGCGGCCGAGCTGGATGACGCGCTCCGGCACGAGGTGCTGACGCAGCCCCGTGCCTACGAACGAGCCCAGCGCGCGTCGTGACTGGCCGTGGCCGTCGGCTTTAGCCTAAAGAAGAGCATTCCTCGTCGCGAGGATTTCTGATCGGCTAGGGTCAGTTGCGGATCGCCACTTTCAGCCCGCTGACACTCCCGCTCGCAGGCGACTGGACCGGTATCGGTTTTTTTACCAGGTCCGGAACGTCGAGACGCTGCAGCGGCAGGTAATTCATCAGGATCCCGACGCCCACCAGCAGCACGACCGCGACGATCACGAAGATCCAGAGCCAATCCAGCGACGAGGCGATCCGCGATCGCGACGAACGCCGTTCGATCGATGACGGTCCTGACTCGAGAAAGGGCTGTGAATTTCGGGTCATGCCGGTCGCCATCGCGGGGCGCCGCTTCTCGACGGCGCTGGAGGCTCAAAAGAGCATCGAAACGGCGACCCAGATGGCGCCGACGAGACCGGCCGTCGACGTCAACACGGTGAGCAAGGGCAGCAAGCGATCCATGTCATCCCCCTGACTAGCAAACAAGACGCCCAGTTCAGTGCATGCGGATGCGACGGTGGGCGGTGGGCCGAGCGGCGATCTAGAACTCGCGGCATGCATGGCGCCATTTGGACACGTCGGGGCGGTGATGGAACGCCCTCTCCATCCCTTAGATCGGTGGGCGCCATGAACTTCCAATCCCGATCTGTGCACTTTTCCATGCGTCGACAGCCCGTGACCGGGCGGTGGTCTCTGACGCTCAGGCGCTCCGAAAGGGCTGGCGTTCGGCTTTGCTTCACGGCAACCTAGCGCGCATGGCGACACCGATCACCGTCAACATCCCGCATCAGCTCGGTCGCGCCGAGGCGCGGCGCCGCATCCAGAACGGCTTCGGCAAGTTCACCCACCTGTTGCCGGGCGGCGTCGGCGGCACCAGCACCGAACGGTGGGACGGCGACCGGCTTGTCTTTTCTGTCTCGACGATGGGTCAGACGGTCTCCGGTGTCGTCACCGTCCTGGACACCGCGGTCTTGATGGAAGTCGAGCTGCCCGGTGTGCTGGGTCTGATCGCCAGCGGCCTGAAGGATCGATTGCAGAAAGTCGGACGGCTGCTGTTGACGAAGGATTAGCAGGCCGATCTCGGCGCTCAGCCGAGGCGTACCGCGGTCTCGACGCCGCAGATCGGTGCACCCACGACGTTGTTGGAAGGATCGAGCAACTCCGCCGAGATCGTCCCGGTCATCGTGTTCCGATCGGCTTCCAGCTTCAACGTGCGCGTCAGGTTCTGAGCGCCCGCGAAGCTGCCGTCGAATCGGTACAACCGGAACATCGCCGAATACGTCGCCGGCGTGGCCGTCGCGCGCCAGGTGCCGAACGCAGGCCCGGAACCGGCAGGCGGATTGCTGTTCGTCGCCGATGCGGTGCCGCCGCGGTGCAGCACCGACAGGCCTTTGAAGGCGCGCAGCGGCGCGGCCGTCGCGCAATCGCGGATCGTCACGGTCGACTCCCAGACGCCTTCGATCGGGTCGGCGTCGCTAGCGCTCTGGGCGATCGCGTTGCTGCCGCCGCCGCAGGCCTGGATGAGCAGTGCTGCCAACAGCATCGGCAGCATCGCGATCGAACAATCCCGGGGTGTCAAACGATAGGTCATGGTCGCCTCTTTCAGGTTGAGTTCGCCGGTGCCACCGCGGCAACCGGCGCTGGCAGAATCGATCCACCGTTGCTGAACCCGCTTTGTCGACGGGTGAAAAGAGATGAAAAGGCTTGCGGCGGGGCCCGATGGACGACTCGGCTACGAGTTCGGCGGGTTGGTGCTCGACCCGCTGCGCCGCCAGCTCCGCCGGCTCGCCGATGGCAGCGCGATCGAGCTGACCCCCCGCGTCTTCGATGCGCTGCTGCACTTCGTCGAACGGCCCGGCGAGCTGCTGTTCCAGGCGCTCTGGCGGGGCCTGGTGGTTGAGGACAACAACCTCAGCCAGATCCTGTCGGCGCTGCGCCGGGCACTCGGCGACGATCAGCACGACCGCTACGTGCTGACGGTTCCGCGCCGCGGCTTTCGCTTCATCTGCCCGGTGCGCGAGATCGAGCTCGACGCCGAAGGTCGGCCGGTGGTGTCGACAGCGGCCGGTTCCGTCGACACCGGCGCAGGGACCGCAACCGACGTGCCGATCGCGAACTCGGTGCTTCCGGTTCGACCGCCCCCTTCAGAGCAACCCGACCCACCGGCCGACGTTGACCAGACGGTCCAACCCGTTACGCCGACCCCGAAACCGGCTGTGCGGCTTTCGGTACTCGCTGCCGCTGCAGCCGGGTTGCTGGCTGTCGCAGTGGTGGCCTGGATGCTGATCCGCAGCAACGGAACCGAAGGCTCGCCGCAAGTACCCGTGACGACGACGCTCGCGGTGCTGCCGTTCAAGCCGCTGCTGGCGGAATACCGCGACGAGATCCTCGAGCTCGGCATGGCCGACAGCCTGATCGTGCGCGTCAGCACCACGCCCGGTCTCGTGGTGCGATCGATCGGTTCGGTCCGCCGCTTCGCCGGCCCCGAGCAGGACCTGATCACCGCCGCGCGCCAGCTCGATGCCCAGTGGATCCTCGACGGCACCGTGCAGCGCTGGGGCGACAGGGTGCGCGTGACGGCGCGTCTGCTGCGCGCCGCCGACGGCACCGCGAGCTGGAGCGGCAGCTTCGACGAGCGCTTCGACGATGTCTTCGCCGTGCAGGAGCAGATCGCCGAGCGGGTTGCGAATCTGCTGATCCCGAAGCTCGGTGGCAGCGTGCTCGAGCCGACTAAATCCGGCACGCGCGACGCCGAGGCGTACCAGCTCTACATGACCGCGCGCTATCAGGCACAGACGATCCGGCCGAGCGCGCTGGGGCGCAGCATCGAGCTGTACCAGCGCGCGATCGACCGCGATCCGCACTACGCGCTCGCCTATGCCGCGATGGCCGACAGCTTGCGCCGTCTCACGGTCGGCGCCGATGCACCGCCCGGACCGTCCCTGACGCGGGCCCGAGCCGCGGCGCTGCGGGCCCTTGAGATCGATCCACGGTGTGCCGACGGGCATGCGGCGCTCGGTTGGGTGCAGTGGTGGTACGACTGGAACTGGTCGGCCGCAGAACAGTCGTTCCGTCGCGCTATCGCGCTCAATCCCAATGTCGCCGAGGCGCACCTGGGGCTCGGCCATCTGCTGCTGTCGCAGCGGCGCGCCGGCGACGAGGGATTGCAGGAGATCGCCCGGGCGCGCGAGCTGGATCCCTTGTCACGCATCGCCAACACACTGGAAGCGGGTTATCTGATCGGCCGCGGCCAACGCGGCGAGGGGCTCTCGCGGCTCGACAAGGCGCTCGAGATCGAACCGGACTTCTGGCCGGCCCAGCTGCTCGTCGCCAGTCTGCACCAGGCCGCGGGCGAGACCGACAAGGCGATCGCGGCCGCGCAGCGCGCCGAACAGCTTTCCGAAGGCAGTGCCCAGGCGACCGCCCGACTCGGCACCGTGCTGGCACTCGGCGGCCGCCGTGACGAGGCGGTCGGCGTGCTGAACCGGCTGGTGAGCCGCGCGCAGGGGCGCTACGTCCCGCCGACGATGATTGCCGAGGTGCAGTGCGCGATCGGCGATCGCACTGCCACGCTCGACTGGCTCGACAAGGCGCTGCTGGCGCGGGACACCCACCTGCCGTTCCTGATGATCACGCCTTGTCTCGGCGCGTTGCGCGGCGAACCTCGCTTCGATGCGTTGACGAAGAAGCTGGCGCTGCCAGATCGACCGCCGGCGACCGGCAAACTGTGAGGCCTTGACCTCGACCGTCGTGGGGATCGAGCCGCGTGTACGCTGCAACGAGGGCCGGCGGATGGGCGCCGGCGGAGGTGGACATGATCACGCTCTATGGCTTCAAGCGCATCTTTCCCGAGGGGATCGGCGAGACCAAGGACCTCTGGGCGCAGTGGGCGCTCGAGGAGACCGGCCTGCCGTATCGAGTCCACGCGCTCGACCACACCGCGGGCGAGCTCGACGGCGAGGCCTACAGCCGGATCAGCCCGTTCCACCAGGTGCCGGTCATCGACGACGACGGCTTCGTGGTCGCCGAGTCGGCCGCGATCGTGCTGTACCTGGCCGAGAAGGCCGGCAAGCTCATTCCGAGCGACGCCCCGGGCCGCACGCGCGTCGTCCAGTGGTGCTTCGCCGCCGTCGGCACGGTCGGAACCACCCTGGTCTGCCTCGACCTCATCGGCATGTTCGACAGCGAAAAGACCGCCCGCAAG